>Ga0210396_10003120_pt1 | contig 16649 bp, 11 predicted proteins | sample IncBWH17OmetaG_FD_155466 | JGI IMG/M metagenome (GOLD analysis project Ga0210396, IMG submission 155466) | Forest soil microbial communities from Barre Woods Harvard Forest LTER site, Petersham, Massachusetts, United States - Inc-BW-H-17-O ... | reverse complement strand
CGACAAGCTGCGCGGATATACCAACCTGAACCTGGCGCTGATCTTCAGCAATCAGGACGGTTGGCAGGCGATGGTCTATGCCAAGAACGTGTTCGACACGACGGCTATCACCGGCGCGTTCCTGAATTCGGACGATTCGTCGTTGACGACAAATGTTTTCACGACCGATCCGCGCCTGTTCGGCATTCGCGTTACCAAGAATTGGTAAGGGCGTTCATTCATATCAGCTGGGCGGCAGATACACCCGTGCGAGTGGCTGCGTATTCGTTCCGATTTCCGGGGCGACGGCGGGCTCTGTCGAAATTGCGATTCGCAATTTCGCTGGCTCGAAATCCCGGGCCGCGACTATAAGGCAATCTTCACGGCGGCAGGCCGGGCACAGCAGGCAGTCGAATATCTCGGACAGTTAGTGGCATCAAATATCGGAAAATAAGATCGCCGATTACTCTTTCTTCGACCTCGACGCGCTGCATCGAGGTCGCTTTATTCGATAGCGCTAAGAACGCCGCCATAAGCGAGTTGAGATTTGCGTAAGACAACCCGACAGTCGGAACGCTCACATATGAGACATTTGGTGCGCAATTTCAGCCCTTGTTTCCATTCGACCACTGACCGGCAGGATCGACCATTACCAAACAGAACGGAGAACCCACTGAAATCGGAGAAAATATTTTTTTGTGATTTGTAAGAGCCCCGGCAGAGCCCTTGTATCGCGTTGACTTTTTCGTTCTTCTGTAAGCGGTTGATTTTATTGGCGACCCCGAGAGGAGTCGAACCTCCGGCCTACAGATTAGGAATCTGCCGCTCTATCCTGCTGAGCTACGGGGTCCACCTAGGTTTTTTCGTGATCTCATAAAAGCTAGTCTCACTATGGTTTCGCGACGATCACGAAAAGTTCGTAGCTGCGCGGCCTGGAGCAGTCAAGCGATGCCTTTTGACCCAGCGATGTTTAGGGGGCAGCCCCACGCGCTGCCACGGCTCGCCCAACAGCCAAGGAACGGGGTTGATTAGGGCTTGTTCGGCGACGGATTTGAACAGGAACTCCGGGCCTCTACCGCAGCGTTCGATGGGCACTGTGCTGCAATCCACATCAAGAGCAAAAAAGCGATACGCTTTCTTAGTATCCGATCGATATTCGAGCCCAAAGAGGCAGTCGAGAATCACTGCGCCCCGAGGAAACGGGAATACGGAATGGCATGGCGGAAGCTTAGGCGCTATCCGGCGCGCGGGCCAAAATCTCCGGCCACGGGACGAAACGAAATCCTCGAACCATGCATATCGCGATCGCGATTGGCGCAAGACATTCGCAGATCATAACTGAATGTGCGAACTGCCGATGTACCGCTTCTGATAGAAAAGTTCGCGCAGGTTCTTCGCTGCCCGCGTACTCCGCCAATATGCGCTTCGCGTGCGCGCCCACCCGCTAACTGTTTCGCCGGTTTTAAAAACGACCACATGTTTAAGCGTCCGGCATACGCTAGTCTTGGAATATTATTGCGATAGTACGTTCGAATAGAAGAAGCCATCGAGGCGGAAAATTTCTGTTTCGACAAAACCATCAGCTTTGAAATTGCGTGTGGGCCGCCGAAGATGAACGCAACATTCTTACTCCAACTCCCGCGATAAGCATTCTCTCCAGGCCGTGAAAAAAGTATGGGGAATCTCGGCCTCCTGCTCGTCTACACTGGCGAGAAGGCTTTGACCCTCGAACAGCAGGAAGCTCGCGGGGGATGGTTGGAACATCGGATACCGACAAAGAAGACCCCGGCACACCGGGCTTGGGCGCGGCTGTGGATTCGGCTGAGCTAAATGACTGGTTCGTCCGTGAAGTGCTGCCGTTGGAGGCCGTTTTGGCAAACTTTCTTCGCCGCAGCTGGCGAAATCAAAGCGAGGTTGCCGACCTTTGTCAGGACGTCTACGTGCGCGTTTATGAAACTGCACGCTCCGAACGTCCGAAGTCTGTGAAGCCGTTCGTATTTTCGATCGCTCGCAATTTGATAACTGACCGGATCCGGCGCGAGCAGATTGTGCCGATAGAAACTGTCGCTGATTTGGACTTGCTCAGCGTTGAGCTTGATCAACCGGGCCCTGAAAGAGCCGTGATCGCGCGGGAAGAGCTGCGGAATTTGCAGCTTGCGCTTGATCGAATGCCGCAACGGTGCCGGGAAGCTGTCGTATTAAAAAAAGTCGACGGATTATCGATGCGCGAGATCGCAGTGCGGATGGGAATAGCCGTGAAGACTGTTGATCGCCATTTGACCGACGGCGCGTTGATCCTGGCCGATTTCGTCCACGGCAAATCGGAAATGTCCCGGAAAAGATCATGAGCCACGACTTCCGCTCGCAATTGGAGTCCGAGACCGCTGGCGAACGCGTTCGCGAGCGCGCGGCGCAATGGGCCATTGCGCGCCGTGAGCAAGAGACTTGGACAGAAAGCAATCAGGTCGAGTTAGACGATTGGCTCGCGCAATCGCCTGTTCACATGGTGTCGTATTTGCGAATTCAGTCGGCATGGGATCGTGCTGATCGGTTGGCGGCCATGCATACGCCCTCAAACAGAACAGGGATTGATCGGGCGAAGCCTCTGATTTGGCGAATCTCCACGATGGCCATTGCGCTGGCGATTGTGGGGTTTGTCATAACGTCCGTCGTTCTACCAAAATCCGGCGAGAAAGCATTCAGTACGCCCGTTGGGGGTAGGGCGACTGTTATGCTCGCAGATGGCTCACAGATTGAATTAAACACCAGCACGTCTATTCGCGTTTCGGACGATGCCGCTGACAGGGCGGTTTGGCTCGACCGGGGCGAGGCCTATTTTTCGGTCAAGCATAATCCATCCCGCCCGCTCGTTGTATTGGTTGGTGGTCATCGGATCGTTGATGTCGGTACAAAATTTCTCGTTCGGGAAGACGGAACACAGGTTCGCGTTTCCTTGATTGAAGGTAGCGTTAATTTCCAGTCCACCAGCCAAAGGTCGAAATCCGACACCCCACTAAAGCCTGGTGACGTCGCCGTCGCGACCGCCAGTTCTTTATCGGTGACAAGGGAGCCCGTGGCGAAACTGGCCGATGAGCTTGGATGGCGCACTGGGCTGGTCATCTTTAAACACGCCAGGCTTTCCGATGCGGTAGCGGATATCAATCGATATGGGCAGAAAAGAGTCATCATCGCAGACCCGGCGGTTGGCGATCTCAAAATTAGTGGCGCGTTTCCAGTGAGGGATACTGATCTATTTGCACGCGTTGCACGCACCGCGCTGGGGGTTCGTGTCGAAGACAGAGATGACATAATTATCATATCCCGGTAGGGACGCAGGAGGGGTGAATGGTTGGCATGCGGCTAATAGCAAGGTTGGCGAAGACCTTTGGGGGCGACATGTTAAGATTAGAATTAGTCAAAGGTACTGTTCTGGGATGTGTTTTTTCACTGATCTTCGTATCGTTGGCTATCGCGAAAACCTTCAACATTCCGGCAGGTGACTTGGGCAGTGCATTGGATGCTTACACGGCTCAGAGTGGCGTGCCGATTATGGTTTCCGATGATCTGGTCAAGGGGGTACGAACGAAGGGTTTGAGCGGTCCGTATTCGGCAGATGACGCTCTTGCGCGATTGCTAACGGGTACCGGGCTATCGGTTCGTCGTGAAGGAAGCGCATTTACGATAGTCCGCGCAGTCCATACCTCGAAGGAAGATGTGCCCGTCCAACTCGCAGCGGCAACAGTATCGGCTGCATCTCTCGAAACCGTCACCGTTACATCGTCAAAAATCGGTGGCGATGTTCAGAACATCCCGATTTCGATTACGGCGCTAAGCCAGGAGCAATTGACCGCCACGCAAACCGCGGGCGGCCCGGACCTCATCAAGCAGGTTCCGAACATGACGTTCACGAAGACGAATTTCTCCGGCTATAGCATTCAAATCCGCGGCATCGGCACGCAGGCGATTTCGGTGACGACCGATCCTGCTGTGGCTGTCGCGTTCAATGACACCCCCTTTATCCGGAATCATTTCTTCGAACAGGAGTTCTATGACGTCTCGAGCGTGGAGGTTCTGCGTGGGCCGCAAGGTACGCTTTATGGCCGCAATGCAACGGCAGGCGTCGTAAATCTGGAATCCGCCAAGCCCTCCGACCAATTCGAGGCGATGGTATCAGCGGATTTCGGCAATTATCAGAATCGTCGCTTTGAGGGGATGTTGAACATCCCCGTCGTCGACGACCGGCTCGACCTGCGCGTGGCTGGCGAATGGACCAAACGCAGCGGCTACAGCACCAACGACATCACCAACGAACCCATCGACGGCCGCGATTTGTGGTCGAGCCGCGTGACCATCGGCTGGAAGCCCGCTGCCGATGTTCAAACCTATCTCATATGGGAACATTTCAGCGAAGACGACGACCGTATTCGCAGCAGCAAGCAGCTTTGCACGCCCGTGCCGACGCCAACGGAAGTGGCTGGAGTTCCATTCAACGGTTTTCCCTTTGTCGGAAGCAGTCAGGGTGAATTTCTGACCCAAGGCTGTGGAGATGGCTCGCTTTACGCGCCCGCAGCCTTCGGTGTTCCCGATGCCCAATCGCTTCCTTTTTGGGCCGGCTTGTCGGTTGCGGAGGGATTCAATTACCCGCCGATCTTGTCCGAAGGAGAAAATCCCTATGCGGGAGTCACACAGTCAACGAATCTTCGCGTCATCAGTTCGGAACTCAATCCTTCATATAAAGCAAAAAACGACACGCTCGAGTTCAACGCCGATTGGCACGTGACACCGTCGCTGACTTTCACGTCCCAGACCGGGTATAATCGTGACTTCCTGTGGTCGACTGAAGATTACAACCGCTTTGCAACCACACCACATGCCTATGACATTGCGGGTTCGGCTGACGGTCAATATTTGAACAATGGGAGCGGTCTTTTCTGCGATCCGCAACTGGGTTGCAGCGACCGTCTCGTTGCGGAAGACCTTTCGGATGAGCATGCCTGGCAACTTAGCCAGGAATTTCGTCTTGCATCGAACTTCGAAGGGCCTTTGAATTTCAGCGTCGGCGGCAATTATCTGCATTACGAAACGGAAGAAAATTATTATGTGTTTATCAATGCGCTAACTTTGATCGCCTTGTCGCCCGATTATGGTGGCCTAAACGGCGCTACCCCGTACGGACCGCGCCCGACGGGCCCCTACGATCCTCGCACGACGACAAATGCTTTTTGTTTACCTCAGCCGCATCAGGATGGGCCCGGCGGCGGAGCTGCCCTGGAATGCAGCTACATTGATCCCAACCCCATCTCCAGCATCGACAATCAGGGACACAATTATTTCCTCAGCCAGAATCCCTATGTTCTCAATTCCTATGCCGGATTCGGCGAGGCCTATTACAACGTCACCAGAGACTTCAAACTTACGGCCGGTGCGCGCTGGACGGACGACCAGAAACATTTCACGGACATTCCCAGCGAAATCCTCACGGCTGGGTACGGATATCCCATCACAGGCATAGTGAACCAGCAATGGGATCAATGGACGGGCCGTTTTGTGGCGGAGTGGACGCCTGATCTCTCATTTACCGACAAGACTTTGGTCTATGGCTCAATCGCCCATGGCTACAAGGCGGGCGGCGCCAATCCGCCGGGCGCAGCGCTGCTGGAATATGGTCTCAGCGTACAGGGCGTTCAAACTATCAATCCGATACATCCCCTAACCTTCAAGCCGGAATTTATCCAGGCATTCGAGCTCGGCACCAAGAACACATTGCTCGATACTTCTTTGACGCTGAACGGCGATGTCTTCTATTACAATTACACGGGCTATCAGATCTCGGAGATCGTCGACCGCACCGCGATCAACAACAATTTCAACGCCCACGTGGACGGCGCCGAATTCGAGGCCGATTGGGAACCGATACCGGGCTTGAAATTCGGTTTTAACGGCGGTTACGAGGATACACGGCTCGACAACGGCCAGCAGGCCGTCGATCTGATGGATCGCACGGCGGGCAACCCAAACTGGATGGTTGTAAGGCCCTTCATCACGCAGGCATCCAATTGCATTCTTCCGATTTACGTTGTTGTCACCACATATTCTAGCCACGCGGGAAATAGCGCGCTCGAAGATGCGTGCTCCGAGGCCTATAGCGGCCATCTCGACCCCGTCACGCACCAGACTTACACGCAAGCCCCTTCTGGATATAACGTGCAAGAAAACGACCCCGCCGGGCTCGGCTACTATTCTCAATATCCGGGTTTTGATCCGCTTGCCGGCACGCCGGGTGATCCCTACACGGGCCAAAACACCCTCAACGGCATTGATTACGGTCCGGCGCCGAATAACGGCGAGGGCTTTGACAAAAACCTCAGCGGACATCAATTGCCCAATGCGCCGCATTTCACGACATCATTCACCGCGGAATACACGATGCCGCTATCGACGGAGTGGGCGGCCACGCTGCATGGCGACTTCTATTGGCAGGCGCAGCAATGGGCGCGGGTATTCGAGGATCCCATCGACAAGATACGTCCCTATTCCACTACCAATCTCGCGCTGATCTTCACCAACCAGAACGGCTGGCAGGTCATGGGTTACGTAAAAAATGTGTTCAACGTCACGTCGATCACCGGCACGTTCCTCAACAGCGACGACACGGATTTGACGACCAACGTGTTTCTGACCGATCCGCGTCTGATCGGCGTGCGCGTCACGAAGAACTGGTAGGGGGAAACCATGAGCGAACTGACAAACAAACAGAGCAGCAGCCGGGCGCTACGCTGGAACCTTTTTGTGACAGTATCCGCATTCGCACTACTGGGAAGTCTGGCCGATAAAGCCAGAGCATCCGACGACGCCGATCGTCCCGTCGTGTGGATCGAACTCGGCGGCGGATTGAATCGTTTGGACGAAAGTCAGGAGCGGGTTGCGCCCCCGTTCTTCGCATCCGTTGTCAATGCGGGCTTTTCTTCACCATTGGCGCTCGAGAGGCCGCCGCTTTACAGCTTCGACGAAGATGGAAAGATCAGTTTCCAGCCGGAAGATTCGGATTGGGTCTTTTCGATTTCAATCCGTTACGGGCGCAGTAGCGATAAAACCAACAAGCATGCGCAAACAAATAAACTTATTGGAAATATCAATAATGCAAATCCGACACATGCAAGGCACAGATATACTCAAACCACGGCAAGCTATACTGGAACGCAGGATATTCTGGACTTCATGGCGGGCAAGGATTTCGGTCTCGGCCTATTCGGAAGAAATGGAACGTCCGTTCTGAGCGGCGGCATCCGTTTTGCCCAGTTCCGTTCCAAATCCGGGTTGAGCGTTTATGCGGATCCGGATTACGCCAATCCCAATGTGACCAGTGTTGTGGGTCCGAAGTATTTCCACAATTTCAGTGCCAGCGCGCGCAACGAGAAGAGCTTTAACGGTATCGGGCCGGAGATTTCCTGGGATGCGTCAGCGCCGCTTGCAGGGCAGGCACAGAACGGCCAGTTTACACTCGATTGGAGTCTGAACGGTGCAATTCTGTTCGGCCGGCAGAAGTCCGTCGGCTCTCACCAAACCAAAGGCAAATTGTCAACGGGATTTGTGAACGTGCCTACGCAGGGGAAATACTACAATACGAAGCACTACACTCAAGGCCTCCCTCACAACCGCTCGCGCATGGTTGCCGCGCCGAATGTCGGCGCGATGGCGGGTCTCTCATTCCGTTACGCAAATGCCAAAGTCAGCCTCGGATATCGTGCCGATTTGTTCTTCGGTGCCATGGACGGCGGGATTGATACAGCGAAGAAAGAAAATGTCGGTTTCTATAGGCCTTTTGCCGCGATCAGTATCGGGGTAGGAGGATAGTTCACGAGTAGGCAAAATCGGTAGTCTGCAGCGTTCGTGCAAAGGAAATTTCCAACCAGTGCTTGGCCGCTGATTTTGTCACGACTATTTTGGCGGTCTGGCGACAACTTTATTTTTAAGCGACCGGCGCGCTCCTCGCCTTAAAATATTATTGCGGCATGCGCACTGTTATCGCTGTCGTCGAACCAATGTGGCGCTATGAGCACCGACGGTCCCATATAATCATATAAACGCGCCACGCTCATTCGTATTACTAAGTGTGGGCGTAATCCGCTGTCCTCGGAAGGCAAAGCTGGCGAGGGAATGGCCGATCTATCGGATACGGGTTTCGAGAATGCCGATCTGCGCCGTCACGACGCGGTAATGGCTGCTCATGACGTCGATGCCTGGTTTGTCCGGGAGGTTCTGCCGCTCGAAGCTGCTCTTGCGCAGTTCTTGCGTCGCGGATGGCGCAGCAATAACGACATAGAAGATCTTTGCCATGATGTGTTTGTGCATGTCTACGAGGCCGCCCAGCGGGAAATTCCCAATCCCGCCAGGTCCTTCGTTTTTGCAACAGCACGAAATCTTCTCATTGATCGTGTCCGCCGGGAAAATGTCGTTTCCATCGAAGCCGTCGCGGATATGGAAGCACTTGGCACAGCTGACGACGAGCCGGGGCCGGACCGCAACGCTATTGCACGGCAGGAATTGCGCAGGCTGCAAACCGCGCTTGATCGCCTCCCCCGGAAACAACGGGAAACGGTCGTCATGAGAAAGATCGACGGTCTTTCGCGGCCCGAAATCGCAGCCCGGCTGGGCGTCGCAGAAGCCACGGTTTCGCGATATCTCGAACAAGGCATGGACGCCCTTGTCGATCTTTTTTTCCATGATCGAAGCAATTCCGGAGACGCAGCATGATCGACAGCTTCCCGGAAACAGGTCCAAGCACGACAAGGGTGAAGGAAATTCGCGCCCAGGCGAGCGCATGGCTGAGGCGGCGCGAGTTTCAGGATTGGGATGCGGCGACTCAAAAGGAGTTCGAGGCGTGGCGTAGAGCATCGCCTGCAAATGCGGTTGCGTATCTCAGGGTGGAACAAATCTGGCGGCGCGCGGACAAATTGCGCGTGCTGAAACACCCCGTGCGCGCGGAGAAATCGCTACCGGTTCGTCTCAAAAGCCTACTTCCAAAGGTTGGAGCTGCAATTGTCGTTGCCGGATTGGTTGGATTCGCAAGCCAAATTTACTTCGCCAACGGCAACACCAGAACATATGCAACGCCGGTCGGTGCTCACGAGACAATCTCGCTCGCCGACGGCTCGAAGATCGAACTCAATACCGACACGGTGCTCTGGGTGCGCGAAAGCCAAAAAGGGCGATCAGCGGAATTGGTGAAAGGTGAAGCGTATTTTCAAATTCGACATGATGCAGCACATCCCTTCATTGTCACCGCAGCGGACCACCGCGTAACGGACCTCGGGACGAAGTTTCTTGTTCGGTGCGACCAAGGTCCGCTGGAAGTCGCGCTTTTGGAAGGCAGTGCCCGCATCGAAACCGTCGGTTCAAACGCTCCGTCTCATGCAGTGGTGTTGAGGCCTGGCGATGTTGCGTTGGCGACGGTCAGTTCGATGTCGATCTCACGCAGCAGCTCTCAGGGATTGGCAGCTCAGTTTGCCTGGCGTCAAGGACTGCTGGTGTTCAATCACACAACGCTTGCTGACGCGGCTGTCGAATTCAATCGCTACAACCAAACAAAGCTTATCATCGCTGATCGCGATATAGCGACCCGTACCATAGGCGGGACCTTTCGAACAAGCGATGTTGAAGGATTTATCGAGATCACGCGCCAGCTTCTCAATCTGCGAGCGGAAAAACTGGGCAGCAATATCGTGATCACGCGTTAAGGCGGGGATTTCACTTTCCGCGGCGGGTATTCGCGGGAGCGGGAGAAGAAGAGGGGATAGAATGATTAATTTCAAATACTTTTGGTCCGTATACGCAAGTTGCGCAATCGTCCTGCTATTGGCGACAGCTGTGTTCGCGAAGGCATTCAATATTCCAGGAGGCGATCTGAAGACGGCACTGGACGCATACGCCGCGCAAAGCGGCGTCGAGCTGATCTATCTTGACGACCATATAAGCCAAGCGCGGACAAATGGCGTAAAAGGCGAACTTTCCCCCGCCGACGCGCTTTCGAAAATTTTAACGGGAACGGGTTTCGTTACGCGTCGCAACGCTTCTGGCGCGGTTGGTATTGCCCGTGGTCACTCACTGGAAAACGAATCTATGGACGATTCGGTACTGATGCACATCGCGGCAGCTTCCGCACCAACTGTCTCGAGCGCGGCGCTGGAAACCGTCACCGTCACATCCTCGAAAATCGGGGGAGATGTTCAGAACATTCCGATTTCAATTACTGCGCTGTCGCAAGAGCAATTGACAGCAACGCAAACGGCGGGCGGGCCCGATCTCGTCAAACAAGTGCCGAACCTGACCTTCTCCAAAACGAATTTCACAGGCTACAACATTGAAATCCGCGGCATCGGCACGCAGGCCATTTCCGTGACGACCGATCCTGCCGTCGCAGTCGCATTCAACGACATTCCTTTCCTGCGCAACCATTTCTTCGAGCAGGAATTCTACGACGTTTCGCAGGTCGAAGTGCTGCGTGGGCCGCAGGGCACACTCTATGGCCGCAATGCCACCGCAGGTGTTGTCAACATGGTTTCTGCCAAACCTAGCGATCAATTTGAGGCGATGGCCTCCGCCGATATAGGCAATTATCAGAATCGTCGCCTTGAGGCGATGATCAATCTACCCATCGTTGACGACAAACTCGATCTCCGCATCGCTGGCGAATGGACCAAGCGCAAAGGCTATACATTCAATCAAACGACGGACCAATCGGTCGATGGACGCGATCTTTGGTCCGGCCGCGTGACGCTGGGTTGGAAACCGTCCGAGCAAATCCAAACCTATCTCATCTGGGAGCATTTCTCAGAAGACGACGACCGCCTGCGCAGCGGCAAGCAGCTTTGCAAGAAGGACCCAGGACCGACGAGTGCCGACGGCCTCGATTTGACGACGTAGCAAAATCCTGCCGGCAGCACATTTACGCCCGGGTTTGCGACGGAGTTTGTACGGGCACAACTCAGTCAAGGCTGTTTGCCGACCTCGCTCTATTCCAACGATGCCTATGAGACGCCGAATGGACAGGCGCTTCCCTTCGTCGCTCTTGACGAATTCTATGTCGAAATCGGCAATGGTCCGGATGGCGCCTTCCTGAACCAAATCGATCCTTATGCCAGCCAGACGCAGCCGCGGAGTTTGCGCGTTATCCAGTCCGAGATCGAGCCGCATTATCGCGCGAAGAACGATACGCTGGAATTCAACGCCGATTACGCGGTGACACCTACTCTAACGCTTACTTCGCAGACCGGTTACAACAAGGATTTTCTTTACTCGATCGAAGATCTGAATCGTTTCGACACGGCGCCCGGTTTGTTCGTCAACGGCGCCGAAAATCCCGACACCGGCGTCGTAATCGCACCCAACGGAATCTATTGCGATCCGCAACTCGGCTGTTCGAGCAGCATGGTGGGCGAGGATTTGTCTCAGGAAAACGCCCGGCAGTTTTCGCAGGAAGTGCGGCTGGCGTCGAAATTCAGCGGCCCTCTCAATTTCAGCGTCGGCGGCAATTACATGCACTATCAAACTGTCGAAGATTATTATGTGATGTTCAATCTCATAACGCTATCCGAGCAAATCTTGAACGGTTCGGCACCGGGAGACTACGATACGTGCCGCCATCTTGGCGGGGGCGGTTATGATTCTCAAAGTCCTCCTTTCCCAATCGCACCGGTGCCTGTCATAGTGAATGGCATTGGCGGCCCTCAAGGCCTTACCTCGACGTTCGATTGTGGCGTCGCCGATAGCGTCAATGGTTCGGGGGCCGTCGGCACCTACATCGATCCTAACCCCATCGGCCACATGAATGGATTGGGGCACAATTATTTCCGTAGCGATAATCCCTATGAACTGAATTCCTATGCTGGGTTCGGAGAAGTCTATTATCAGATCGCACCGGATCTGAAATTGACAGGTGGCCTGCGCTGGACGGACGATCAGAAGACGTTCTGGAATATTCCAAGTTGGGTCTTCCTGTCCGGTGGCGGATATCCGATCCAGGGTGTCGTCAATCAAGAATGGAAGGAATGGACAGGGCGCGGCGTGGTCAATTGGACGCCGAAGCTCGATTTCACGGATCAGACGCTCGTCTATGCTTCCTATGCTCGCGGGTACAAAGGCGGCGGGGCAAATCCGCCTGGGCCGGAATACGAAATTGACAGCGCCGAATCATTGGCGACACACCCCGCCACCTTCGCGCCTGAATTCGTCAACGCCTACGAATTGGGAACGAAAAATTCGCTGCTTGATGGAGGTCTGACGCTTAACGGCGACGTCTTTTATTACGATTACAAAGGTTATCAGATTTCCCAGATTGTGGACCGCACCTCGATCAATCTCAATTTCGATGCCAAGGTGAAAGGCGCTGAACTGGAGGCAAATTATGAGCCTCTGCCCGGCCTGAAATTCAATTTTGCAGGCGGCTATGAGGACACGCGTGTCGATAACGGCCAATCCGCCATAGATCTGATGGATCGCACCGCGGGACACAGCGATTGGATGCTGGTCAAGCCGTTCCCGTCCGAAACGTCGAACTGTATTCTGCCCACGAAGGCGGTACGCCAGATTCTTTTGGTAAACGATGAACCGGATATATTGGGCAGCGGCTTAGCGGGCGCCTGCGATGCCGCTTATCAGCCTACTTCGGGTCTCTTCTATCTCTTCGGCAGCTATACTCAGGATCAAAACGCTTTCGCGGCAGCTGGCTTCGATCCCACAACGGCGCCCAATCACGGCGCGGGATTCTCAAAGGATTTGAGCGGCAACAAATTGCCGAACGCGCCGCCCTTCACGCTGTCCACAGGTGCACAATATAGCATGCCACTCAGTGAGGATTGGGTTGGAACCTTGCGTGGTGATTTCTACTGGCAAGGTAATTCGTTTGCACGGATCTTCAACGACAAGCCCTACGATCAGTTACACGGTTATACGAACGTCAATTTAACGATGATCTTCACCAATCAAAATGGCTGGCAGGTGATGGGCTACGTGAAAAACGTCTTCAACACCACGGCGATCACCGGCGCATTTCTCTACAGCGATGACACGGACCTGACGACTAACGTGTTCACAACCGATCCGCGCCTGTTCGGCGTGCGCGTCACGAAGAATTGGTGAGGGGGAAACATCAATGAGCGAAATCGTAAACACGCGCGACAACCGTGCCACCATCCGCTGGAAGCTGCTCACGGGCGCCTCCGCACTGGCGCTGACAGCCTGTATTGCTCCTGTGGCCAACGCGGAAGACACGGCTCAGCCGATGCTTTGGATCACACTTGACGGCCAATTTGCGCAGCAAAGGAATGACGAAGAGGTTTTTGTTCCACCGTTCATGCCGGCGTCGCCATTCGGCGGCGCGGCACACGCCGGTCTGGAAAAAGCGCCCCCTACGATATGGGACGAAAGCGCCGCGCTCACTTTTCGGCCTGATAACAGCGATTGGGTTTTTTCGGCTGCCGCACAATTTGGCAAAACCAGCCGGTCAGAAAATCGGGACCGGCAAATATCGCATGTGCCCTACAAATATTGGTATAAGGCATACCAAAATCGCAGGTCTTATGGCAGCGAGAGCCATACCATTCTGGATTTCCGGGCCGGAAAAGACGTGGGGTTGGGCAGACTCGGCAGCAATGGACGTTCAGTCTTAAGTGCAGGCGTACGCTTTGCGCAATTCCACTCGCGAACCGATATAGACGTCCAATCGCGACCGACAAACTGCGTGTATTGCACTTTTCATAAGTTCTACGCTTCCTTTGACGGTAAGCGGAGTTTCGAGGGCATAGGACCGTCGCTCTCTTGGGATGCGTCGGCCATGATCGCAGGGAATCCGTCCGATGGCGGGATTTCGTTGGATTGGAACGTGAACGGCGCACTTCTGTTCGGGCGCCAAAAGATGTCGGCGCATCACCAGACGACAGAAAACCATTTCACCAGCAATCAAGCCCATTACTCGAATGTTTATCAAAATTCACCCGCGCCCGTCTCGCGCAGTAAGAACGCGGTTGTGCCCAATCTCGGCGGCTTTGCCGGTGTCTCGTTTCGCTACGCAAATGCGAAAGTGAGCTTCGGTTATCGCGCCGATATGTTCTTTGGCGCGATCGATGGCGGAATCGCCGCGCGGAAATCGGAAGATCGCGGTTTTTACGGACCATTCGCCAGCGTCAGCGTCGGGCTTGGCGGGTAATTCGCGAGCGGGTTAGATCGGGCAGTCAACCGAAGAGATATACAACAAAGAAGTATCAGATAACGAGAAACCCAGCGAAGGGCGTGCAACTGAAGATGCTACGCTCGCGGCGCGGACGGTGTCATGGGCAACATCGTATTCTTTCATTAGCCAAGCGAAATTTCTGGCGGCACGTTCCTCCTGTTCGGAGGGCAATCCGCTGAACAGTATTGTTCTGCATTAAGAGAGCTTCGATAGGCGTGCCTACTTCAAGCTGGCCGCTCGTCGGCCGGCGCTGCCGCGACTTCTTGCGCATAATTGTTCGTGGCATTTATCCTCCGCTAAAGAGGGCGGCAACGATTTTAAGAGAGCGGCAGGAAACGTCGCAATAAATGGCCTCTTCCCACACAAATCGGGCAAGGGTCGGTCGTTTGAGAAAATTTTGTCCCCGCAACTAGCCCGCACCCCGAGCTGATCCGTTGGAAGGGATGTAGGCTGGGGAGGGCAGGGCTTCTGGCTCGTGGGGATGGTCGAAAAACCGGACATCGGTGCTTCGGGGCTGCAGCAGGGAAATGCGGCCGTAGTCTCGCACGAGTTGAAATCCTGGTTCGTCCGCGAAGTACTTCCGCTAGAGACGATCTTGATGCAGTTTCTCCGACACAGCTGGCGTCACACAGAAGACATCGATGACATTTGCCAGGATGTGTATATCCGCGTATTCGAAGCAGCACAAAAGCAAATTCCATCGCCGACAAAACCTTTTGTATTTGCAGTCGCGCGTAATTTGCTCATTGATCGCTATCGCCACAATCGGATTGTACCGATAGACGGCGTTCCCGATCTTGCGGCAGTCGACGTCGCTAGCGACGATCCGGGCCCCGATCGCGGCACGATCGCACGAAACGAACTTCGCTTGCTAAGAGACGCGTTCGGTCGCCTTCCGCCGCGGTGTCGGGAAGTATTGGTTTTGAAGCGAATTGAAAATCGTTCGCGGCGCGAAATAGCCGTTCGTTTGGGAATATCCGAAAACACGGTCAAGCAACACCTTGTTGAAGCAACGCGTCGCCTCGCCGATATGCTCTATGGCGAAGATGTGAGTTCCAAATCATGACAGGCGCGCCGCAAATGACTGAAAGCGCTTTGGAGAATGCTCGTTTTAAAGCGGCAGATTGGTTGATTGAACGCGTAGAGACTGAAATTTGGACCTCGGAGATGCAGGCTGAATTCGATGCTTGGCTTGCCGAATCCCCCGCGAATCTTCTTGCATTCTGGCGTGCGGAAGACAGCTGGAAACGAGCAGGGCTCATTGGCGAATTATATTCGCCGCCCACTCGTTCGGTGCGTGGCAATCCGGCGTGGCGGGTTATGAGAAAGGCTACCGGGTTTGTGGCGGCGATCGTTGTTGTCGTCGGTGCGGTCTTCTTGTTGCGCGTGCCACAGGCAAAAACCTATTCGACACCCGTTGGAGGTCAAAAAACTGTCGCATTATCTGACGGCTCCAAGATAGAGCTGAACACCGATACGGAGTTGCAGCTCGATCCAAATAACGAACGGAAAGTCGCCCTTTTAAAAGGCGAGGCCTATTTCCGCATCAAGCATGACCCAAGCCGTCCTTTCGTAGTCAACGCAGCCGGCCGACGTATCACGGATTTGGGTACCGAATTTTCAATTCGGAACGACGCGTCCCGCATAGAAGTAGCGCTCGTGAAAGGGCGCGCGCGCGTCGAGCAGGACGTGGGCTGGATAGGCACGCGTTCGGCGGTTCTTACGCCAGGGGATGTTGCAGTGGCCACCACAGATTCCGTGTCGGTTGTCCGCAAGCAAATCCGCGAACTGGAGGCGGGGTTAAGTTGGCGGCAAGGGCTGCTCGTTTTCCATCATACGACACTAGCCGAGGCAGCTGCACAGTTTAACCGCTACAACCGGGAAAAGCTTGTCATCGGAGATTCATCGACGGCCCGAGAGGAGATTCGTGGAACGTTTCGCGCAAACGACGCAGTGGCGTTTGCCAATATGGCGAAGGCCGTTATGGGACTTCAAATCGAAAGCCATGGTGACGAAATCGTGCTGAGCCGCTAGCCCAACCAAAATAAGAAACGACACCAAAAGAATCGCAAAGAGAATGAGAATGTTCAAATTTAAAATGGAGAAGAATGTGATCGACCGCGCAAAATCGACATTCTTGGTGATTGGAATCCTGGCGGCGGCGATGTCGAGCGCGTGCGCCGATACGTTCAATATTTCTGCCGGCGACCTGGCGACTGCCCTTGATGCATATGTTGCCCAAACCGGCGTGCAGCTTATTCTATCGGAAAACGCGGTGAAAGGCGCGCGCACACATGGCGTCAAAGGAAATCTGTCGCGTGACGAAGCGCTCACTGAGCTTCTGGAAGGAACAGGGTTCACCACTCATCGGGAAAATGGCGCGATCGGCATCATCCGCGCCCAGCGGGCTGAGCTGATCAACAATGAGGTGGCCGCAGTTACG
>Ga0210396_10003118_pt1 | contig 16653 bp, 12 predicted proteins | sample IncBWH17OmetaG_FD_155466 | JGI IMG/M metagenome (GOLD analysis project Ga0210396, IMG submission 155466) | Forest soil microbial communities from Barre Woods Harvard Forest LTER site, Petersham, Massachusetts, United States - Inc-BW-H-17-O ... | reverse complement strand
CAAAATCAAAAGGCGACTCCTGCGCATATCCGTTTTCAGGCGCTCACAAAGTTTGGTTAAGAGGTCAGCATTCCTCGCGATGAGCGAGATCAGCGTAGTCATTTGCCCCGCGAACTCGAATACCTTTTGAAATCGCAACAGCCCGCCACCGTCAGAAGGGTCTTTCTCCGATTTCGCTCGAAAGGTTCCCCGCAATCTGTTCCTCGATCGCTTGAATCTGGAGGCTCAAAGCCGGCCGGCTGAGGTGGACGATTTTCTGCTGTTACGACTGAAGCTCAGCGTCTTCGCAAGCGAAAGCCACGAACGAACATGTCGAAGCTCCATGCGGCTTAGCTTATTTAATTTCCTTATATATGGCTATACGGAATTCAATTTCAAAAGCGCTCCCAGTACGCCGATTAAGTGCACCAGGAGAATTTGCTATGACCTTAAATCGCTTTAGAAATTGGTTTGTCTTCGCTGCTATTTCAGTTGTGCTCGCCAGCTCTACTTTGGCTGCGCCCGTAATCAAAAATGTGGTTTTGGTCCACGGCGCTTTCGTTGATGGATCAGGCTGGCAACCCGTCTACGACATCCTCACAAAAGACGGGTACCACGTTACTCTCGTTCAGGAACCGCTTACTTCTTTGGAGGACGATGTGGCCGCCACCCGCCGAATCCTCGATGAACAGGATGGTCCGATCATCCTGGTTGCTCATAGCTATGGCGGCACGGTGATCACCGAGGCAGGTACTGATCCTAAGGTCGCAGCCCTTGTCTTTATCGCTGCCCATGCACCGGATCTGGGCGAGACCGAGTCGGGCAATGGGAAGAAATTTCCTAACCGCAGCCACCCGCTGGTCAAGACATCGGATGGGTTCCTCTCGCTTGATCCCGCGAACTTCCCACACGATTTCGCCGCTGACCTGCCCGCCATGCAGGCTGAGTTCATGGCGCATGCACAGATGCCGGCTGCCGCTAAGGTATTCACCACGCCCGTCACCAACCCAGCTTGGAAGCTGAAGCCGAGCTGGTACATGGTGGCCCAGGACGACAGGGTCATCAACCCAGAGCTCGAACGGATGTACGCCGAGCGCGCGCACAGCCACAAAGTGGAAGCCGAAGGAGCCAGTCACGCGGTCTACATCTCGCACGCCAAAGAGGTAGCGGCTCTCATCGAAGACGCCGCCGGCCACGCCCGCATGGCAGCCTCTGATTAGTTCGCTTGCTACCTAACGCGAGTTCAAACGATGACCTCTACAACAATCCCCCACGGGCACACCTCGCAGGAGAAAGCAGTTGTGAACAAAACCCAGCACCTAACGACGGCCTCTTGGGCAACTCGGCGGGATGAAAAGCGAAACCGCATCGAAAGTGTCCAGCCCTGGATGCGAGGCCCGATTCTGGCGCCCGAAAAAATAGTCGATGCGCTCGAATTACTTCTCAAACGCGGAGATCGCGTCGTCCTAGAAGGAGACAATCAAAAGCAAGCGGACTTCCTCTCGCTCGTTGGTGCAGGTTGATCCGAAAAAGTTGCAGGACTTGCACCTGATCATTTCGAGCATCAGTCGACCGGAACATCTGACGCTTTTCGAACTCGGTATCGCCAAAAAAGTGGATTTCTCCTTTGACGGGGTGTTGATCCACGCCATGCACAAGGAAGCAGCCGCCCGCATCACCCGGCGGACGGTTGCTCAATTGGATAAGCTGGCCGAGACCGTAACTCCCTTATCCTACAATGTGCGGGATTACGCGAAGCTGGGCCTGCTCTACAAACTGCTGCACGTTTCAAGTGCTGAGCACCCGAATGCGGAAGATGTCTCGCTGGTCCGCCAGGAAGTCATCGCAGCGATTCAGGATGCGCGCAAGGCGTCGCCCGATCTTAGCAACCGCATTGAGTCCGAAGCCGCGCGCGTCGCGCGAGGAGCTTCCCGCTTGGTGCGAGCCAGGCTTGAGGAGCAATGGAACCACTAGGCAAACCGGCATGATCATAGCCCTGGCGAACACGTTTGTACCCATCTTTGCAGGACTGCTGCTTGGTTATCTGGCCGGTCTGTGGAAGTTCGTCGATAATCAGAACGTTAAGACACTGATTACATTCGTTATGAGTGTAGCGCTGCCCTGCTCCCTCTTCAGTACCGTCGGCGAGTTGTCGCGCCCGGCCTTAGAACAGCAGGGCGAGGTAGCTGCAGTTTTGGGCATCACCTATGTCGCCTTTTTTTTAGTTGTCTACTTTTGGGGGGTACGCTGGGAGAGATTGTCGCCGTCGGGGAGCGCAGTACTGGCTCTGACGTTGAGCTTTCCAAATATGGCTGGCGTTGGATATCCTCTTTTGGAAGCCATGCATGGCCCCGGCCGCGGCGTTGCCGCCGCGGTCGGACTCACTATCGGATCGATAACCGTTGCGCCAGTAACGCTAGCCGTTCTCGAGCACAGCACTGGTAATCCCGGCAACCGGGCGGCTGGCAGATCGGGTGTCCGCTCTATCGTGAAGACGTTAAAAAAACCCGTAGTATGGGCACCCGTTCTCGGAATCGTCTTCGCCTTATTCAGTATCCATTTGGCTACGTACTTGGAGCTTAGCCTGGATACGATGGGCAGCGCGACGACCGGAGCCGCCTTGTTCTTGACTGGCCTCGTGGTATCGGCGCAGGCCTGCCGGCTGGACCGCGCCGTTATATTATCGGTGCTCGGTAAGAACATCGTCCAACCGGCGTTCTGTCTCCTGCTGGCCACGGCCATCGGAATGGAGCCGCACCAAAGAGATTACGTCGTTCTGCTGAGCGCCGTTCCCTGTGGTTTTTTTGGCGTTGTATTCGGAAAGAATTTTCCCAACGCGGTGCCCCCGGTGGCGAACGGGAGTCTTATCGCCAGCTATATTGCCGGCCTATTCACGATGATTGGCTGGATGGTGCTCCTCAGCCATTTGCATCCTATTGCTGGATAAACCTTCTCCGATCTGCCCTCATTATCTGATTAAGTCAGCTGCTGCGGAGGTGATTCTTACCGATGCCGAACTAATTCATACGAGCGTTCGCCAAAGCGAATTTCTTGAACTGCTCAACAACTGCTGGCGCGGGTTTCTTACGCCACGCGAGGCCTACTTCGGAGATCGGAATTTTGTCGCGGATCTCGCACCCGACAACTGCCGCTCTGGTGATCTTTACAGCCGATATGGGCAACAGCGAGATTCCGACTCCGGATGCGATCAAGGCAATCAAAGTCGGCATTTCCCCACCGACCTGGTTCACTGTCGGGATTACGCCGGCACCGTTAAGGATAGTCACCACCAAATCATGAAATCCAGGGGCGTGGGCTCGTTCGTACAGCACGTAAGTCTCGTTAGCGGTCTCGCGTAGGCGTACACGGGACTTTTTTGCTAGTGAATGCGACGAAGGTACAACAATAACAAATTGCTCTTCAAGAATTGGCACCACTTCCACTGACGGACCGCCGGTAAACGGCATCCGCAGAAAGCCAAGGTCAAGCGCGCCTTCCTCGAGCATTTTCCCCTGGTCCGCTGTGAGGACATTTCGCAGCGAGAATTCGACGCACGGATTCAATGCACGATATTCCCCGATTAACCTGGGCACCATGTGTGTTCCAGCGGTCGAAACGAATCCGAGCCGCACAACGCCCAGTTTTCCCTCGGCAGCCAACCGCGCGCTTTGCGTCGCCTGTCCCAATTGGGTCAGGCCGCCGGCGGCTTCCCTTTGGAAGGCCGCGCCCGCCGCAGTCAAAACAGTTCTTCTTCCGGCCCGCTCGACAAGAGTTACCCCGAGCTCCTTTTCGAGAGCTTGAATCTGCAGGCTCAAGGCTGGCTGGCTGAGATGAACGATCTCAGCCGTACGACTAAAGTTCAGAGTCTTCGCCAGTGAAAGAAACGAACGAATATGCCGAAGCTCCATTCTGGAGTCTATTTGGTTTCCTTATCAGTGGCTACAAGGAATTCAATTTCAAAACCGCTCCAAGAACAGCGACTAATTCATCATCAACTTAACTTGGAAATTCTGATATGAGCTTTAGAAATTGTTCGCGTCTATTCGCGTCCATTCGCGGTTGGCTTCTTTTTGCGGCGAAGCCTCCGACAAATTCAAATGCTTGGCCACGGCAGTGAAGTAACGCAGGTGACGCAGTTCCATCCCGGAGAAGCACCTTATCGCAAACAACTATCAGTGAGAGAGTAAAATACGATTTCCACGATAATCCCGCGAATATGATAACAATACCATGAGCGACGAAAATTGAAGACGATGACCCGAAACGACTAACACTCCTGACTTCGGGGCATTCGGTCGGTACTGTGAACTTGCCCTCGAGAAGATGACCGCCGACCAAAAAAGGCCCATGCGTTTACAATGAAAGAACGCGGGCGAGTGCCAGGGGCCCTACAAGATCTTTCTGCAAAACCCTAAACTGATCGAAGTAATCGTGCCCTTGGACGCTTACTACCAAGGTCACTCATCGCTGTCCAAAGCGGAGATCGAGATCGCCACGAACCTTAGGAATGCTTCCGGAAATCCTGAAATGGCTGGAGCACGCGTACTCGCTGAAAGCAACCGAATACGTGATTATGGAAAACAGATCCCGCGCAAGGCAGCTGACCTGGGATTTGACAAGGAATCAATTATTCGATAACGATGACGTTACAATTGGCGAAAGCGGCCAACTTTTCCCACAGAATTTTGAGTCGTTCGCAAAAACGCTATGACAGCTTACCAGCAATTGCACTCGGAATGGTCGGTTGCGGACCGTGACGGCTGATCGGTAACCCTCATCGCATCGCCATCCGTGTGTCGACAATCAATGCGGCTTGGTCGCTGGTGTTTGCTTCGTGGCGATACCTTGCCGAGAACTTCCGGCCCGGGCGATTTCGGCGTGGGATACTAATGGCCGCAGATCGAAGGAGTGATAACAAAAAGGCTTCATTCGATCGCGCTGTTCTATTCGAATTGTTTACGATTTCGGGCGACAACGCATAGAACTCGAGATCAAGCTCGCTCGAATGGAATGATCAAATTTGAGGATTTAGATACTGGACGTTATCGAGACGTGATCAATCACGGAGGCGCAATTGATTGGAGTTGTTGGATATAGAGTAAAGGATTTTATCGCCTCATTGGAACGTTCGTCAGTGGCACGATGAGCATAGTTGTTATCTCGCTTTTCGCACAGAAACCGGAACTTTCTTATCATGGCGCTTGTCGTCTGGTCTGGACTCTGATCCTACCCGACGGGATCGAGTTCGCTGATCTCGGGAAGAAACGGCTAACTCGTGCGGCAGAGCAGTGCCTGTGATTGACCTATCACAATACGTTTTCGAGGTGCTACGGAAGGATGACGAGTTCATCCTTTATCGGGGGCGGAGTAAGGACGATGGATCTAGTCGGGTTCTTGTGGTTTCGCCGGTGACGGAGTATCCGGCGCCGGAGATTCTGAAATGGCAGGAGCACGCATATTGCCTGAGAGAAGAGCTTGATTCTACATGGGCAGCCCGTCCAATGGCAATCGCTCGGCACTGGGACCGCACGGTACTTGTGTTGGAGGATCCCGGGGGTGAGCCTCTAGATCAATTGCTCGGTCCCGCCCGCAACTCTTCCTCCTTCGCTGAAGCTTCCTCCTTCGCCAAGGCTACGGCGGACGAGTCGAAGGACAAGTCCGCGGCGTCGGATGCGGGCGGGCAGCCGTTGGACTTGGGACTGTTCTTGCGTCTCGCAATTGGCCTTTGCAGAGCAGTTGGTCAGTTGCATCAAAGTGGAATTATCCACAAAGACATCAAGCCGGGCAATGTTCTGGTAAACTCAGTCACCGGCCAGTGTTGGCTGAGGGGATTTGGTATCGCCTCGCGGCTTCCCAGTGAGCGCCAGTCTCCTAACCCTCCCGAGTTTATCGCGGGAACACTTGCGTATATGGCACCCGAGCAGACGGGACGAATGAATCGTTCCATCGATTCCCGGAGCGACCTCTACTCGCTTGGCATCACACTTTACGAAATGTTGACCGGGAGTCTTCCCTTCACCGCTTCCGATCCGATAGAATGGGTGCATTGCCACATAGCAAGACAGCCGGTCTCGCCAAGTGAGCGGTCGAAGGAGGTGCCGGCAACTGTCTCTGCCATCATTATGAAGCTGCTCGCCAAGACGGCCGAGGAACGGTATCAGACAGCCGCCGGGGTTGAGCGAGATCTTCGACGCTGCCTGGATGAGTATTTGAGGAGTTCAGAAGTTACAGGAGTTCAGGAGAAAATCCCAGAGTTTTCACTTGGCGAACACGACACTCGAGATCGGCTATTGATTCCTGAAAAACTATACGGGCGAACTCATCAGATCGATACTTTGCTGGCCTTCTTCGACCGGGGGGTTGCGAATGGCACGCCGGAATTGATGCTGGTTTCGGGCTATTCTGGTATCGGCAAATCCTCCGTGGTTAATGAGCTATATAAGGCGCTGGTTCCGCCCCGAGGCCTTTTTGCATCGGGCAAGTTCGACCAGTACAAACGAGACATCCCCTACGCGACTCTAGCCCAAGCCTTTCAAGGCCTTATCCGTCCGCTTCTAAACAAAAGTGAGTCTGAGCTGCGCGACTGGCGCGATGCCCTCCGGGAAGCGTTGGACCCAAACGGGCAGCTTATTGTGGATCTCGTGCCTGAATTGAAGCTCATCATCGGAGAACAGCAGCCAGTTCCTGAGCTTCCACCGCGCGAAGCGCAGGTACGCTTCCAACTCGTATTCCGGCGACTTATTGCCGTGTTCGGGCGGCCGGAACATCCACTAGCCCTATTCCTTGACGATTTGCAATGGCTGGACGCAGCGACGCTCGATTTGCTGGAGTATCTGCTGACCGGTTCGGAGGTCCGCCATTTGATGTTAATCGGTGCCTATCGGGACAACGAAGTTAGCCGTGATCATCCGCTGATGCGGAAGCTCGAAGTGATCACTAACTCCGGGGCGAGGGTGCAGGAAATCGTCCTTGGGCCACTCTGCTGTGAAGACTTGGGACGCTTAGTTGCGGATTCTCTTCAGTGCAAACCGGAGAGGGTGACCCCTCTCGCGCAATTGGTCCATGACAGGACGGCCGGGAATCCATTTTTTGCGATTCAGTTTCTTTCTGAACTGACCGAAGAGGGTTTACTCACATTCCACCACAACGGCGGTTGGTCCTGGGACTTGAATCGCATTCACGCAAAGGGCTACACCGACAATGTGCTCGATCTCATGGTGGGGAAGCTGAACCGCTTACCAGTCGAAACTCAGAAAGTGTTACAGCAGTTTGCATGCGTGGGAAGCAATGCCGATTTCGCCACGCTTTGTACCACTCATCGGCGATCGGATGAGGAGATCCACTTGGCCCTGTGGGAGGCGCTCCGGCTTGGATATATTGTGCGTCACCAGGGCTCCTATAGTTTTATCCACGACCGTGTCCGAGAGGCAGCCTACTCCTTGATCCCCGAAGGACTGCGCGCCGAGGTCCACCTTCGAATAGGGAGGCTGCTCGTGTCGCACACTCCCCCAGAGAAGCGGGACGAGATGATCTTCGAGATCGTTAATCAGCTGAATCGGGGCGTCGCCTTGATTAGCGCGCGAAATGAACGTGAGCAGTTGGCCGAACTCAATCTAAAGGCGGGCAACCGTGCCAGGGCCTCTACAGCCTATGCCTCGGCGCTTACCTATTTCACTGCCGGGGCGGCATTGTTAGAGAATGATGATTGGAAGCGCCGGCATGAACTCAGGTTCCACCTTGAGTTACACCGAGCGGAATGTGAGTTCCTAACTGGTGCGCTAGTTGCCGCAACGGAGCGCTTGACGGAGCTTTCACACCGTGTGGCAAATAAGCTGGAGCGGGCTAGCGTCGCGTGCTTGCGAGTGGATCTGTACTTGACGCTCGATCAGCTGGATCGCGCTGTCGGCGTGTGTCTCGAGTACCTACGGCACTTGGACGTCGAATGGCCATCACGTCCGACAGACGAGGAAGCGCAGCGAGAATACCAGCAGGTCTGGATGAAGCTCGGGAACCGGCCGATCGAAGAGCTCATCGAACTGCCTTTGATGAGCGATCCGGAATCGATCGCGACTTTAGATGTTTTGGCGAAGGTTTTGGGACCGGCATGGAATGCGAACTTTTTTTCCCTAGCTATTTGTAGGGCGGTTAATCTTAGCCTTGTTCATGGAAACAGCGATGGTTCATGTTTCGCCTATGTATGGCTTGGCATGGTAGCTGGCCCATACTTCGGCAACTACCAAGCCGGATTTCAATTCGGCCAGCTTGGCTATGAGCTGGTTGAAAAGCGTGGCTTGAAGCGGTTCCAGGCGAGGACCTATATGTGTTTTGGGAGTCACATCGTGCCATGGACGAAACATGTCCGGGCCGGCCGTGATCTGCTGCGTCGCGCTTTTGAGGTCGCAAATAAGATCGGCGATCTTACTTATGCCGCGTACAGTTGCAACAACCTGAACACGAATCTTTTGGCGGCAGGAGATCCGCTTGCCGAGGTGCAACGTGAAGCCGAGCACGGCCTCCAGTTCGCCCAGAAAGCCCGGTTCGGCATCGTTATTGACATCATCAACGCGCAGCTTGGGCTGATCCGGACACTTCGCGGCTTGACGCCGAAATTTGGCTGTTTTGACAATGGACAGTTTGATGAGGTTCAATTCGAAGATCATTTCGCGACTAACCCAGCACTGGCGCTTCCCGAGTGCGAATACTGGGTCCGAAAGCTACAAGCTCGTTTCTTTGCCGCAGACTATGCTTCTGCCGTCGAGGCTTCATTGAGGGCGGAACGCTTGCTTTGGACATCGCCATCATTCTTTAGAGTGGCGGAGTACCACTTTTACGCGGCGCTTTCGCGGGCCTCATCCTGCGGTTCCACGGCGGCCGACCAACGACAGCACTTGTCCTCCGACTTATCCGCCATAGCTTCAGCGACGGAGGAAGTCCGGCTCAGCCGGACGAAGGAGGAGCATTTCGAGGCTCTGACCGCGCATTACAGACAACTCGAAATATGGGCCGAGAATTGCCCGGAGAATTTCGAGAGCCGCGCCGCCCTGGTTGGCGCCGAAATTGCCCGTATCGAAGGCCGCGAGCTCGAGGCCGAGCGCCTTTACGAACAGGCCATCCGCTCGGCAAATGCAAACGGCTTTGTCCACAATGAGGCGCTCGCCAACGAGCTTGCAGCTCGATTCTACGTGGCACGCGGTTTCGATACGATCGCGCACGCCTACTTGCGGAAAGCTCGGTACTGGTACCTCCTTTGGGGAGCCGATGGCAAGGTGCGACAACTCGACGAGTTATATCCGTATCTCAGGGACGACGTGCCAGCGGCGGGTCCAACCAACACTATCGGTGCGCCGGTCGAACACCTCGATTTATCTACGGTTATCAAAGTCTCGCAGGCAGTGTCGGGCGAGATCGTCTCGGAGAAATTGATTGATACGCTGATGCGCACAGCGATTGAAAACGCGGGTGCGGAGCGCGGGCTTTTGTTCCTTTCCCGAGGTACCGAATTACGCGTAGAGGCGGAAGGCGTGACTGGCGGTGATGGGATTATCGTGCGCTTGGCGGATACCTTTGCCGATCCACTCGCGGCGGCAGAATCTATCATCAATTATGTGGTGCGCACGCAAGAGGCTGTAATTGTCGATGACGCTAAGAATCCGGTTTCTATAGATGGTTATATCAGTCAACCAAAGGCACGTTCGATTTTGTGTTTACCGTTGATCAACCGGGCGAAGCTTACCGGCGTTCTCTATCTAGAAAATAGGTTAAGTCCCAAGGTCTTTACTCCGGCCCGGACTTCGGTGCTGAAATTGTTGGCGTCGCAAGCGGCGATATCGCTCGAAAATACGCGCCTTTACCGCGACCTCGAGGTGCGCGAGGCAAAAATCCGGCGCTTGGTCGATGCGAACATTATGGGGATAGTGATCTTTAGCCTCAGAGGTGAAATCACCGAGGCGAACGAAGCCTTTCTCCGCATGGTGGGATACAGCCGCGAGGATGTTGTTTCCGGTCACATGCGCTGGACGGATCTGACGCCGGTTGAATGGCATGGCCGCGATGAAGTGGCTGTGGCTGAGTTAGCGGCCACTGGAATTTTCCAGCCCTTTGAAAAGGAGTTTTGCCGAAAGGACGGCAGCCGGGTTCCGATTATGATTGGCGGTGCCATGTTCGAAGGGAGTAATGACGATGGCGTGGCTTTCGCGCTCGATTTGAGCAAACAAAAACGCGCCGAAGAAGCGTTGCTGAAGGCTCAGGCGGAGCTGGCGCACGTGGCGCGCATGTCGACTTTAGGTGAGCTGACTGCATCGATCACCCATGAGATCAACCAACCCTTAGCGGGCATCGTCACTAACGCCAACGCCAGCTTGCGTTGGCTCGCTAGAGAGGCGCCTGACCTGGCCGAAGCTCGCGATGCCATTCACCGCATCGTTCGTGATGGCAATCGAGCGAGCGCGGTGATCGCAAGGACGCGAGCTCTAATCAAAAAGGCGCCGATAGCCAAAGAGCCACTGGAGATAAATGATGTCATTCAAGAAGTTCTTGCTCTCACTCAGAACGAACTACAAAGGCATCACATATCGGTGCGAACCCAGTTTGCCAACGATTTACCGTCGGTGAAGGCTGACAGGATCCAGTTGCAGCAAGTGCTTCTGAATCTGGTAGTCAATGCGATTCAAGCGATGAGCACGGTGTCGGACGGTCCACGCGAGTTGCAGTTGGCATCGCAGACGATCGCTGAAATCGACTCCGAAGAAGCTAAGGAGTCCGGTCCAAGACCGCCTTCGGTTGGACCCCGGCCAGCTCAAGTATCAGTCACTATCAAAGATTCGGGTCCGGGCCTCGACGCAGAGCATCTCGATCATCTCTTTGATCCATTTTTTTCGACTAAGCCTCACGGCCTCGGCATTGGTCTGACCATTACTCGTTCGATCATAGAAGCTCATGGAGGCCGGGTTTCGGCGAAAGCCAACCGGCCACGAGGGGCCGTCTTTGAGTTCACGTTGCCGGTGAACGCCGCAGGCGTGCAACCCTCTAATCAATCTGGCGGATCAGGAAAATAGTCTAGATTATACGTAGCTGGAGTCCCGGGCGTGATTGAGCTCACAGGTTACACCCCGCTGTAAGCGGAAAAACCGCCATCGACCGGTACAACTACTCCCGTGACGAAGCGAGCCGCATCGCTGGCAAGCCAGATAGCAGTTCCGACCAGGTCGTCTGGGTGTCCGAAACGCCCCATGGGAGTGTGATCGATAATCGTCTGCCCGCGATGGGTGAGAGATCGGTCTTCGTTAATCAGCAGCGCCCGGTTTTGCTCCCCGAGAAAAAAGCCGGGGGCAATGGCATTTACTCGAAGGCCTTCACCGAACTTCTTGGCGAGCTCAACGGCCAGCCATCGCGTTAAATTCTCTACGGCTGCCTTGGCCACACTGTAACCAATGACTCGGGTCAGGGGTTTTTGAGCGCTCATCGAAGAGATATTAACAATCGATCCACTCTTCTGATCAGCCATTACCTCACCAAAAACCTGCGATGGCCGAAGGGTGCCGTTGAGATTCAGATTGACGACCTGTTCCATCGCCTCCTGGCTTAGAGTAAAGAAGGTACGTTCGTTATTGACGATCGCGTCCGCCACATTCCCTCCAGCGCAGTTAACCAGGATATCAATTCGATTCCAACGTTCTAAAACCGCCCGTTTCGCAGCCTGGAGTGCGGCGACGTCCAAAATATCTGCTGTTAAACAAAGCGATTGACCGTCGAACTCGCGGATTACCGCGCTAGTGGCCTCTGCGGCCTCGCTCCGGCGACCCAAGATCCCTACTTTTGCCCCGGCGCGCGCTAAACCGATTGCCAGTGCGCTACCTAAGACGCCGGTCGCGCCGGTGACGACGGCTACCCTGTCGGAAAGATCGAAAATTCTTCGCGTATCATTTGTACGAGGCATTTTGGCCGTTGGGTTGGGATCGGCGGGTTGGTCTGGGCTTTGCATGGCGGTTCACTTTCAGGGATCGAGAAATGAGACTTAACTGAGGTTCTGGAGTGGGAAGTTAATGGCAACGCGCTGATCGACACTGTTTAGCTCGCGGTGTCTGCTACCGAATACGTTATCGTTATCATATGTGCACTGACCACTTGTCGAAAGGTTTTGATTGAGCTTGTAAAAAAGAAATTTGAGCATTTGACATCTATTCCGTTATCGATAACGTGATCGAAATCGAGGAGGCTCAACTGAATCCAGCTTGTTCCATCCCCAATGAGCGCGCGGTTCCGACTGAAACGTTCTCAGTGCGGAATGAGTTGTTGCTCCTTCTTGAGCGATTGGTCTGCACCCGCATGGAAAACCGAGTCCAGGAATGAGTTCCCCCAATTTTGCCGAGCGAGTCTCGGCCTCCCACTAGAAACCACCGCATCTATGCACAGATTCATAAAGTACCTGCTCTCGACCTCAGCAGTCCTAAGTTACTGCTCAATCATCGGCCTTTCGTCCGCACAGGCGGCGAACAGCAACCAGCTTGAAGTGTTTTCGTATTGGACTTCGGGAAGCGAAGCCAGCGCATTGGACGCGTTGTTCCAAGTATTCAAGCAGGGGAATCCGAATGTAGAAGTTATCAATGCCGCCATCGCTGGCGGCAGCGGCACCAACGCAATGCCCGTACTACAGGCGCGGCTAGCAGGCGGCAATCCTCCCGATACCTGGCAGAGCCATCCCGGCCAGGAGCTGTTTTCACGATACGTGGACCCGGGATTCTGCCAGGATATCACCAGCATCTACCAATCGGAAAACTGGAACACAGTTGTCCCCAAATCGCTGATCGATCAGCTCAGCTCCAAAGGAAAGATCTACTCTGTTATGACCGGGGTTCATCGCCTGAACGTGCTTTGGTATAACAAGAAGGTCCTGGATAAGAACGGCATCAAAATCGGGAACAAGATCAGTTTCGCGGAATTCTTTGCAGCGGCCGAGAAGTTGAAAGCAGCCGGCGTTACGCCGCTGGCCGTGGGTGACTCCGGTATTTGGGCGTCTGGCGACATTCTCGAGAACGTGCTTCTGGCGAAGGTGGGGCCGAAGGATTGGGCTGGTCTATTTGACGGGAAACTTTCCTGGGACAGTCCCAAAGTAAAAGAAGCGCTCGCTGTCTACGGCAAATTTCTTAGCTATCAGAATCAAGATCACTCTGCATTGAGTTGGGATCAGGCCATCAAGGCGGTCATCGACGGCCGGTGCGCCTTCAGCGTGATGGGCGATTGGTCCTTCGGCGAATTCTTGAAGGCTAATCAGAAAGAAAATCAAGACTTTGGTTGGGTCGCATTCCCAGAGACCGATGGTGATTTTCTTGTAGTGGGCGATAGCTTTGTCGCGGCTAAGAATGCGCCACATGGACAAATGGCGATCGAGTGGTTGAAAGCGATCGGCAGCAAAGAGGCGCAGTTAAATTTTAACAAAATCAAAGGCTCTATCCCGGTCCGGACCGACATCAATCCTGAGGAACTGAGTGTATATCAGCAATGGTCGATGGCGGATTTCAAAAAAGACGCGTTGGCGCCCAGTCTTTTTCATGGCGCTGCTGCTACCCCTGCGTTTCAGCAGTCCATTGCGGATGCGGTTAGCGGCTTTGTGGGGAACAAGAACGTAAACGCGTTTGTAAAAGCGGTCGACAGCGCTGCGAAGGACAGCGTCAGCAACTAACAACTTTTGGGGGCAGTAGGCGTAATCGCTCCTCGGTCCAAAACGGCGGATAGCTAGTCATGGCTCCGAAGTTCACCAGGGGGGAGTTACCTTAGTAAGTTCGGTGAGGAGCGATTACGCAAGACTTAAACGTGAGGTAACGCGAGCGAGAAAGAGGATTCTCACATGAATGAAACCAAGATACTAAAATGGGGCATCGTCGGCGCCAGCAACATTGCTAAAAGCTGGATGATTAATGCCATCAATGCTCAACCCGATGCCAAGGTTGCCGCTGTGTATAGCAGCAGCCCGGAAAGAGCCAAGCGTTTTGCCGCGGAAACCGAAATCCCCAAATTTTATAGTTCTCTCGATACCTTCCTCGGGGACCAGGAAATTGATGCCGTCTACATCGGAACGCGAAATGATCAACATGAGGCACAAACGATTGCGGCAGCGGAGCATGGCAAACACGTGCTTTGCGACAAGCCGCTAGCATTGAGTGTGGACGGTGCACGCAAAATGATAAAAGCGTGTGCTGACGCCAAGGTCATATTTGCGACTAACCATCATCTGCGGAGCTCAACAATTCAACGAAAGCTGCGGGCGCTAATCAAAGATGGCGTAATTGGCAAGCCACTAGCAGCTAGATCGTTTTTCGCGGTCCTTCTTCCAGAAGAAAACCGGGGTTGGCGCACAGAAAGTGCGGAGGCCGGCGCCGGCGTTGTCCTGGATATTTCGGTACATGTCGCCGACACGCTTCGCTTCGTCCTGGATGACGACGTGCAGGAGATCATCGCCTTCACGGCGAATCAGGGGATTGCCGCCCCTTCGATAGAAGATGGGGTGATGGGGGTGATGCGTTTTCGTAGCGGGGTCCTGGCCCAGTTTCATGATTCGTTTACGGTCGGGAACGACCTAACCGGCCTACAGATTCACGGGACGGAGGGCTCGCTGTACGCAGAAGAGAATCTGCTACAGAGACCGAACGGGCGCATTCACTTACAAAGGGACGGTAAGAGGGAAGAGGTACCGGTCGGCACCATCGAAAACCACTACGAATTTCTGATCCACGAATTCATAGAAGCGGTTAATGGCCATGGCCGCCCTTTCGCCACCGGAGAAGACGGGCTGAAATCAGTTACTATCGCGACCGCGATTCTTGAGTCGTCACGTACTAAAAGGGCCGTAACGCTTTCCGCGTAGCTCGGAGTGGAGTTGATGAGTAGCGGCCAATCGAAATATTCAATCGGGCCTCCGGTCTTAGAAACGAGCTCCGCCCGGGCCCTGGTAAAGGCGAGTTCCCGGCGTCAAAATCGAGGACGCTGGCTGCCAATATTCCTGGTCACACCATCGGCAGTCGCGGTGATGGTTTTCATTTACGGCTTCATCTTTTTCACTCTCTGGACTTCGGTCTCGCGTTGGAGCTCTCCGGTAATGAACCTGGGTCTTCGGGACCCAGCCTGGCTGACTTATGCGCAGATGTTCGGAACGGCCCGATGGCAGTGCGACCTCCGAAATCTCGTCGTTTTTACCATCCTTTTTTTGGCGGTGGCTATCGGTGTCGGCCTCCTCCTGGCGCTCCTACTCGACCGCCGGCTGATTGCTTGCGACTTCTTCCGCAACATCTTTCTATTTCCTTACGCACTGTCGTTTATCGTAACGGGCGTAGCCTGGCGCTGGATATTCAATCCGGAGGCCGGTGTTAACCTCCTCTTTAATGCCCTTGGAATTAACCACCTATTAGCCTCGGTGGGAGCGCCGCCGCTCAAACCCGGCTGGATCACGGATCCTTCCGTGTTGTGTCCGCTCAACGATATCCTAGGAAAGGCTTTCCCGATGGTGAATGATCTCGCCGTTCAAATTGGAATTCCGGTAGCACTCATCCCGGTGGTGATCGCCGCCAGTTGGCAACTTTCGGGATTTGCGATGGCGATGTACATCGCCGGTCTAGCCGTGGTGCCGCATGAATTGCGGGAGGCGGCCAGAATCGACGGCGCGAGCGAGTGGCAGGTGTATACGCGAGTGGTTATTCCCCAGCTAAAACCGGTTACCCTCAGCTTGATCATCATCTTAGGCCACATATCGCTGAAGATTTTCGATCTGGTGTTTGCCATGACCGGAGCCGGCCCCGGCTTTGCCACCGACGTTCCAGGAGTGTTTGTGTTCGAGCAGACGTTCAAAGCGATTCGATACAACACTGGGGCTGCCGCTTCGATTGTCATGTTAGTATTGGTCGCGATCGTCATCGTTCCGTATCTATTACGAACGCTGGGGAGGGCCAGATGAAAGCGGCTCCCACAAGGTGGTTCGGCGCCGGCATGCCCCGCTCGTTAGGCGATTGGGCTACTCTCGGAGCGCTTGGCTGCTTCCTTTTGGTATTCCTGATGCCGATTTATTTGATGGTTGTTACCGGGCTGAAGGACGCCACGAATGTGAGTCTTAGCTCAATGTGGAACCTTCCTAGTTATCTATCCGGAGGGGGGTTTGCGGAAGCTTGGAAAAAGTTATGGCCGAGCATGCTGAATAGCCTCTTCATGGCCATCCCAGCCACGATTATCTCTGCGATCTTGGGAGCAATAAACGGTTATGTCTTCTCAAAATGTAAGTTTAAGGGATCCGATTTATTATTTATCGCGTTCGTATTTGGGATGTTTATTCCATATCAGAGCATCATCATTCCTTTAGTAAAGTTTCTACAGACGATCAATCTGTATGGAACGGTTGTCGGTTTGATCGCCGTGCACGTTGTCTACGGAATTCCCATAACGACACTGCTGTTTCGCAACTACTTCAACGGAATCCCGAACGAGCTTATCGAGGCAGCAAAGATCGATGGCGCGACATTGATGGAGGTGTTGCTGCGAATCATGTTACCTCTGGCTAAGCCGGCTTTCGTCGTAACCGGTATCTATCAATTCACGAATATCTGGAATGACTTTCTATTCGGTGTCACGATTGTGCCAAATCCAAAGGCGCAGCCGATTACGGTCGCTTTAAACAACTTGTCCGGATCATTC
>Ga0210396_10003116_pt1 | contig 16655 bp, 13 predicted proteins | sample IncBWH17OmetaG_FD_155466 | JGI IMG/M metagenome (GOLD analysis project Ga0210396, IMG submission 155466) | Forest soil microbial communities from Barre Woods Harvard Forest LTER site, Petersham, Massachusetts, United States - Inc-BW-H-17-O ... | reverse complement strand
TAGCGTGGTATTTGGGAGGTCTTGTTCTCAAGTTGTTCTCACCTTCGACCGGGGAGGTGCGAGGGGCGGCACCACTACTCGTCAGGAATCAAAAGGTCCGAAACGAGACGGCAAGCATTCCCCGTACGACAGCCGCTCCTCGGCAAATGATGAAGGGAAATTCCAGGAACTCCGGTGGCGTCTCCTCGCTGTTTTGGGCAGGCGATCCTTGTGTGCTGCCACTCAATAGGACGGAAATCCATCAATTTCCTTCGAAGAGCTTCGCTTCTGCCCGAGGTGATTGTCAACTATTGCCTTAAATCGAAAATCACCGACAACTGCGCAGTTCCGGAGTTTAATCAGGACTGCGCAAAGAAAAAGCGCAGTTATCGAAGAACAGCTTCAGCAAGGGCCAACCGGCTGAGATGGTGGCACATCCTGCTATCCGGCAAGAAGAACACTTCTCGAAGTTCGGCTCGGCCTTGCTCTTCTTGACCTGCAGCAATGCGCAACACCCCTGCCGTGTAGATCCACCAACCCTGAGAGGCGTTGAGCCTAGAATTTGCCTCCGCTTCTAGAATTCCAGCCTTTAACCGATTCATCCAATTTGTCGGATCATAGCCATCCTGATTCTTAGCAGCTTCCCAAGCCCAAACAAGATCGAAGGGTTCCGTTGCCTTGGAGGCCTGTTCCAATTTTGCCGCCGCCTCGGTTCTTTGTCCGCAAGCAGCGTAGATCTCTGCCAAAAAATAATTTGCCCTCGCCGTATTCAGAATCGGCTCAAGGCCGTCGCGCGTAAATGCGAGGCCCGAAACGGGCAGGCCTAGATTTCTTGCCTCTGCCAGTACTTCCGCGCAGTGACCATTTTTCCCCAACTGGAACAGTTGCTGCAATTTCACCTCAATCCAAACCTGCCGGACATTTGTTCCGCCCTCCTCTCTGCCGAAGAATCGGTCGTGGAACAGCGCCAGCGCTCCGTCAAAATCCCCCTCCTCCGCACGATTCAAAGCGAGTTCGTATACGAGCGAAGTGGGCATCTGGTTCAAATCGGGATAGCGCTCAAGGGTTTTCACTCGCGCATCGGCTGGTTTCCCCAGAAGAGCCATCGTCGCCACAGCGCCGGAATAGTTCACGACGTTCTCTGGATCATTCTCGATTCCATCCTCAAAGGCGCTCAACGCTTCAGGGAAATCGCGCTTTTCGTGCAGAAACGCCAGCCCAAGACTCGCGTCCAGAGCGGGTATCTTGGAATTCATCCGGCGAGATGTGCTCCACTCGCGCAACGCCTTGTCAGTCATGGCGCGCGCAAAATACCAGGTTCCCAGTAAATAGTGCGCAGTTGCATCTTCTGCATTCCATCGAAGCGCGGCGTCCAGCGCCATTTTGTCTTCCCATGTATTCGGAAATACGTAGACCGTTGAGAGGCGCGAGGCCTGAGCGTAGTCATCCGATCCCGATTCGCCTGATTTTTCGTGGCAATATCCGCGGAAGTAGGCGACGAGAGGATTGCCTTGCGGTAATCCGATGCCCGGTTCACGTTGGTCAGCGGGTGCGGAAGGATAGTTGCGCGAGAGAACTGTGATCGCCTTGTGATAGAGCCCTAGCCTCGCGTATTGGGCGGCAACGTTCAGAACGCGGTATGGGTCCGCAGCCAGATGAGTCGGATCGGGATCGCCCGCTTCTTCGCGCAGGAACGCGCTCAAAGGAAAGCGCCTAAGCAGCTCTTTGGTCTGTTTTGTGGCTTCTTGGCTCCGGCCCATCGCACCGATTATCGCCACCTGTGCTTCCCAAGCACGCAAATCGTCAGGAGACGACTTCAGGCTCTCCGCGAGAAAGTCCATGGCTTCTTCGAATTTTCCTTGGCGCGCCTTCCATTCAGCGAGTAGCAAGGCAGCGCGGCCGCGCTGTTCTGGCGATCGCGTGGCAGCTTCATAAGCGTCGACTGCATCCCTTTCTCGGCCGGTGCCTTCGTCGGCCATTCCCAGATAATAGGAAATTTCTCCGTCCGTCGTATTTCGCGCGTGTGCCGCTGCCAGGCGGGGCGCCGCTTCGTCAAAACGTTTCAAGCCGGTGAGAAGGCGACCCGAAGCCTTGAGCAAATCAAAGCTCGCTGGAAATTTCTCCAAGGCCCTTTCGTAAGTTTCCCGTGCAGAAAGCCTGTCGCCGTCCAGCTCTTGCGCCTCGCCTGCCTGCAGCCAGTCGCCTTCGGTTCTGGCGCTCTCATCCGCGAACACATAGTTCGACTGAGGCCCAACCTTGATTTCTGAATCTGCTGTCCAGTCATATTTGCCTTCCGTCTGCCGCAGCAACACGACGCCACTCTCATCCTTGAGTTCGAACGTGTAGTTGCGTTCCTTGCCGGGAACACGCAATACCTTTGTCCACGTTCTTTCTGGCGTCAGACCTACCTTGTCGCTCAACAGTGGCGTGCTGCCATCCAACACCTGCAGCGTGGCGGCCGGCAGCCTGCGGTTGACGTTCAGCGAAATCACAACCCAATCGTCCTTGCGTTCCAGATGCACCACTCCGGCTAAATTTGCGCGCGAAATTCCACCTGTGCCGCGCACGGGCATCCAGTATTCCGAGAAGTGGATGTGTTGGCCCGGCTCCAGAAACGCATATGTCTCCTGGTTTCGAAACAGCCCCGCCTGCACCTCGGCATAGGCGCTGTTGTCGTCAGATAGAGCCTTTCTCCAGTCCAGCCCATCGGCATCGACTCCCCACGACCAGATCTTCTTCGCCGGCAACTCGTCATAGCGGGCATAGTGGGCCGTTCCTGTGTTTGTGTGCGGGTGCCAAATGCCCATGAAATCCTCCCGGCTTCCGTGGACGAACGAGGAGACCGGACCGTCTGTTTGATTTTTTATGATGCTGAGATCCTTGCCTTGCGCGTTAACCGGCCATCTCTGCACTTCGGCGAATCCATGTGCCGCCGTGTATCGCATCGGGTATTCGATGCGGGAATCATCCCAAACTTGCACTGCCGCATTGTTCCACCAGTAGAAACGCTGCCTCGCATCGCTCCGATTGCTTAGCCACACAGACTGCTCCAGAACCGTAGAGCCAGGTCGGAGAATCAACTCGACGCTCCACTCCATCCCGTATACGCGATCAATGTTGCCTACGGTGACTGACGCACTCCCGTCCTCGTGCGCCGCGTAGGCAAAATCCACGGGGGACATGGACATCCAGTTGTGAGAAACCGGAAAGTTGAATTCAATCCCGAATGCTGCCCATGCGCCTCGGTAGCCGATCCTGGCTTTCTTGATGGATGGATTGGCGTAGAACATCGGCTGTCCACTGATCTTGTCGATGCACGTATAGACATGCCCGCCAATGTCGGGCAGCACGGAACACTTCAGATATTCATTTTCCAGATAGATCGCTCTTAATTGATGGTGGCGGCGCTGTTCCGTAATCTCTGGTCGCAACGTGTAGGGATAGTTGAAGCGGCCGGTGGCGAACTGATCAAAGGAGGGATTCGTAGAGGGCGCTCCCTCTTCATAGACTGGCAAATCGAGAACGCCTTCCCCGACTCGTACCTGCGACCGAATGGGAAGTGCGGTTACGAGCAAGAGCAAGAGCGCGGGCTTCCATCGCATCGATTTCACCTGGGAGAGTATAGATCGGCCATCTCGCTCGAAGACATACCGGAGATCTTGGCGTCGCTCGCTGGATCTGAAAGGTATCGATTGCGGCCCAGACTCCCAACCCTATCCGAATCATGCGGTTTCGGAAGGCTCGACAATACGGAAATCTCAGGTGCCTGGCGTCCATGGTTGGCTATTCGAACCGGTGTTGTCTGGCCGTGGCCCACGGCGCGTTTCGTTGACTTGTCCGAACATCACCACTACTATCGGCGACAAAATTATCGCGCCGCTTACAAACTCGAGGCATTTTCTGTAGGGAAGGCGATCTTACGATGCAAACCAAGAACATGATCCTGCTCGGTCTGACACTCTTTTCTTTCGCCGCAGTGATGAAGTCCAGTTCCTTTGCCGACATTGACAAAAAACCGGCGGAAGTGACCGACGCGCGCGTTAGCGCCGACGCATCGATCGGGGCCAACTGGATGATCAACGGCCGCAATCACGATTCCACACATTTCAGCCCCTTGAAGCAAATCGATGACAAGAACGTGAATGAGTTGGGTCTCGCTTGGTACCTGGACATCGAGGGACAGATGGGCGTTGTTTCCGAGCCGATCGTGGTCGACGGCATCGCCTACGTGAGCGCACCGCTTTCCAAGGTCTATGCGGTCGACGCAGCCACGGGAAAACTGCTTTGGAAATTTGATCCGCATGTTCGTCTGAATCTTGCGCTGAATGGATCGTATTCTGCACGCACCAACGGCGGTGTGGCGGCATGGGAAGGCAAGGTGTACGTCGGAACTGGCGATTGCCGGTTGGTGGCGATCGACGCGGCGAGTGCAAAGCAAATCTGGGAATCAACGGTATGCGACCCTTTCCAAACCGGCATCACCGGCGCGCCGCATGTCGCGCACGGAAAAATCGTGATGGGCTTCAACGGCTCGGACGACGCGGTGCGGGGCGCGATCGCCGCCTACGATACCGATACAGGAAAAGAACTATGGCGCTTTTGGACAGTACCTGGCGATCCATCCAAGCCATTCGAATCGAAAGCTCTGGAAATGGCCGCCAAGAGCTGGACTGGCGAAGGCGGCTGGCGCACTGGCGGCGGCGACGTATGGAGCGCGATCACCTACGACGAAGCGGACAATCTTGTGATTTTTGGGACCGCTGGCGCCGGCGCTGACTACGGTGAGCTCGCAGCAGTGAAAGCTGGCGGCGAAAAACTTTTCTCGCAATGCATTGTTGCTGTGAACGCTGATACTGGCGAGTACGTCTGGCACTATCAAACCGGTACCGAGGGAGTGCATTCCGAGAACAATCACATCGTGATGGCTGATCTCGACTGGAAGGGCGAAAAGCGCCGCGTGGCCATGACTGCTCCGAAGAATGGCTTTTTCTACGTGCTGGACGCGAATACCGGAAAACTGCTTGCGGCCAATTCCTTGGTCAAAACCACCTGGGCAACTTCTTACAACCTGCAGACCGGCAAGCCGGTGCTCGTCCCCGTATCTGAAGGTGGTGGAAAACAGTGGACCGTGCACAACTGGTGGCCGATGAGCTACAACCCGCAAACCGGACTAATGTACATCCCTTCGACCGACCGGCACGCCGGCACCAAAGCTCCGGTGGAAGCGGGCGAAAGCGGCGAAGGACTTTTCGGTCGACTGATTGCATGGGATCCAATTGCGCAGAAAGAGCGTTGGTCTGTGCGCGAAGAAATTTCCGTGAATGGAGGTGTCCTATCCACCGCGGGGAATCTGGTCTTTCAAGGACAGGGTACCGGCGAGTTTGCGGCCTACTCCGCAGACTCCGGCGAAAAATTGTGGTCGGTCAAAACGCTTTCGGCCATTGAATCAATCCCGGTCACATACACCGTGAAGGGTGAGCAATACGTTTTGAGTCCAGTAGGCTGGGGATCAGGTTCGCGACTATTCGCTCCAGGACGTACCATGGCAACGCCAGAATCGAAACGTGGCCCGGTGCGTCTATATGCTTTCAAGCTTGGCGGAAAAGTCCGGTTTCCATATCCCCATATCGTCGTTCCGCCAGTTCCCAAACCGCCGGAACAAAAAGACAGCAAAGAGGCGATTGAAAAAGGCGCCAAGCTGTACGTCAGCTTCTACTGCGAAGGATGCCATTCGCCGGGAATCGATGGCAGCGCTGCCTGGGTGGAAGACGGCGCTATTCCAGACTTGCGTTACGCCCCATCGCAGGTGCACAAGGATTGGTACACCATCGTGATGGGCGGCTCGCATTGGGATAAAGGAATGCCCGGCCTGGCCGACCCTCCCAAGTTTGCGTTTCCGACTCTACGCATGACGGTTGCGGATGCCGACGCCATCCATGCCTATGTGATAGACCAGGCATGGAAGGCGTACCGCGGAGAAAGGTAGCAAGCGCCACACTCGAAGCGCGAGAGTTACTGAGCGGCCTGCGGCAATTTTCAGCGCAATTTACTGGGGACTAGCCTCGTTTTGAACCTCCCTGGGTGTGCAATCATACAGCACTGTATTCATCCTTCTTTAACGCATTCAATTTCAGAGTCCCGGTAAGCTCGCCAATGTGATCAGCGATTTGAGCGGGGTGACCGGGCAGCTGATTGTGCGAGCCATCGTGGCCGGGGAACGCGATCCGCGGAAGCTCGCCGAACTCAGTCACCCGCGGATTCAAGCCAGCCGCGCCGAGATTGCCAAAAGCCTGGAGGGCAACTGGCGCCGGGAACTGATCTTCGTGTTGCAACAGGAAATGGAGATGTATGACACCTACCAGCGGCGGGTGGCCGAATGCGACAAGGAATTGCAGAAGCACCTGCGTGCTTTTGCCGATGCGGTCCCACCCCCAGCCAAGGAAAATCTGCCGCCGAAAAAGAAGAAGAAACAAAACAAGAATAATCCGCACTTCCATCTCGCCGATGAACTCGAGCGCATCACCGGAGTCGATCTGACGCTCATTGACGGCGTCGATGTGATGGTCGCGCAAACGGTTATCACTGAAGTAGGACTGGACATGAGTCCCTGGAAGACGGAGGCACACTTTGCTTCCTGGTTGGGAGTCTGTCCGAACAACCGCATCAGCGGGGACAAAGTGCTCGCTCGAGGAACCCGTCATGTGCTCAACCGTGCGGCCACCGCACTTCGACTGGGAGCTTCCATGCTACTAAGAAGCCAAACCTACCTCGGAGCACAGTACCGACGCTTACGCAGCAAGCTCGGCGCCCCGAAAGCCATCACCGCCATGGCTCATCGCTTGGCTCGGCTGGTCTATTGCATGCTCAAGTATGGCCAGCAGTACGTCGACAAAGGCGCGGAATACTACGAGCGAAGAAACCGCCAACAACAAATCGAGTTTCTTAGAAAGAAGGCGGCTCGACTCGGCTTACAGCTTGCACCGGCCCATCCGTGATCAAGAAGTTTCTGGAGAGTCGGGTTACCGGTAAAGCTGGTTCTGGCACTTGATCAGCCCAACGCATTTGCGCTGGTCTCCAAATGTGGAGTCAAACGACAGGTTCGATGCCGAGTCGATCATTTACAGCTTGTCGGAGCCTCTGCTTGCAGCCCAGGTATTTCTCTGTGGTCTGCACCGATACATGACCGAGCAGGAATTGAATCTGTTCCAATTCGCCTCCCGAATCGTGACAGAATCGAGCGCACGACCTCCTGAGATCGTGTGGCGCGAGCTTGGAAATTCCTAGGCCACTTCCGCCGAACCCGAGTCGTCGGCGTGAAGAAGCGCGCCCTGTCTTCTTGTTATCTTCTTCGTTCATAATGGATCGCATCGAGCGAGGCCCAAGCGGCATGCATCGGCTCATTCGCAGAGGATTGATCGGAATCTTGGCGGGCAGCGTAGCTTCCAGCGCCTTGATTTCTTCCACCGTCCACACGACGTGGTGTGTCGCCCTCGGAATCCTGGTCGGCGCCGCCTATACCATGGCCAACCGCCCCGCGCGCCAAGCCTACGTGGACAACCTGATGGCCGCCGCAGCGCTGGGCTTGCCGCTTTGGGGACTCACCAGCGTCATCGCCATTCCCTTGCTCTCTGGCGACATGCCGCAATGGGGCGCTCATCAAATGCGCTCTCATTTCCCAGCGCTGATGGGCTGGGTGCTCTATGGCGCCTTGGTTGGCCTCTTCTCGCAGGCGTTCACGGATCTCGCCGCCCGCATTTTCGGCCCCGAAAAAGGAGACGCGGCCTCCATCCCACCCGTGAAGAAGCGCATCGTAATTCTCGGCGGCGGCTTCGCCGGAATGAAAACCGCCGAATGCCTGGAAGAGCAATTCCGCACAGATGCGTCCGTCTCCATCACTTTGGTGAACGAAACCAACGCGCTCCTCTTCACCCCTATGCTCGCTGAAGTGGCCGGCAGCAGCCTCGAACCCAGCCACATCAGCACACCTCTGCGCAGCAGCCTCCCTCGCACGGAGTTCATCCGCGGCACGGTCGAGGGCATCGATTTTGAAAATCGCCGCGTCGTTATTAATGGAGGCGCAGCCAATGGTACCGAAGCCCGCCACGAAATTTCCTACCACCAGCTCATCCTCGCGCTCGGAGCCGTCTCTAATTATCTCGGCATGGCCAATGTCGAAAAGTTCGCCTTCAATTTCAAAACCCTTCTCGACGCCATTCGCATCCGCAATCGTGTCATCGAAATGTTCGAGTGCGCGGACGCAGAGTCGGACCCCGCTAGGCGCCGCGCCCACCTCACCTTCGTCATTGCGGGCGGCGGCTTCGCCGGAGTCGAATTAGCTGGCGCTCTTAACGACTTCGGCCGCGGCATCCTCTGCGATTACCCGAACTGCAAGCCTGATGATCTCAGCGTCATCCTCGTCCATTCGCGCGACCGCATTCTCCCCGAACTGAGCGAATCTCTTGGCCGCTACGCCCAAAAACGGATGGAAGCCCGCGGCGTCGTTTTCCGCTTGAATACCCGCCTTTCGGACGTGAATCCCGGGGTCGTGATTCTCAGGGATGGCGAAATCCGCGCGGAGACTCTGGTATGGACCGCCGGCACCGCTCCCAATCCTTTGCTCAAATCCTTGCCGGTCGAGCGCGATAAGCGGGGCGCCGTAATCGTCGAAAAAACGCTCGCTGTGAAAGGTTACCCCGGCGTATGGGCCCTCGGCGATTGCGCCGCTGTAATCGATGCCAGAACGGACAAGCCCTGCCCGCCCACCGCCCAGTTCGCCCTGCGTGAAGCCGCCACGCTCGCGCACAATATTCAAGCCGAGCTCGTCGGCCGTCCTCTCGCGCCGTTTCATTTCGATTCGCTCGGCGCTTTGTGCGTCGTCGGCCACCAAACTGCCTGCGCCGAACTAACCGTGCCCTTCGTTCGCGACAAATCCATGCGCTTTTCCGGCTTGCTCGCCTGGGCCATGTGGCGCGGAATCTACCTCGGCAAATTGCCCGGTCTCGAGCGCAAGATTCGCGTCCTGATGGATTGGACCGTCGAGCTTTTCTTCCCGCGCGATGTGGTTCAAACGATCGATTTGAAATGATCTGTTAGATCCACGTCGGTATGAAATGAGCGAACAAAAACAAGTCGCGCTTACCCAGTTTTCGAGCGCTGCCACGCCATCCGGCATCACGTGGCTCGAGCCCCTGCTCGGCCTCCTGGTCGGGACTCTCGGCGGCATCGTCGAAAGCCGCATCCTCGAAGGCTCCGCCGCGCACGAAATTCTGCTGGGTGCTCTCTTCGGCCTCGTCTTCGGCCTGTTTTTCGCAAAGCGCGCCACAACTCCCGGCGCCGGTCTGATTTGGGGTTCAAGTGCAGCCTTTCTCTTCTGGGTTGCGGTGCATGCGGGCGCAACGCTCTGGTTCACGAAGGCCGCGTACTCGCCGGAAATGCTCCCGCGTCTTCGCCAGCATTTCGACGACCTCGTCTCCAACGTCGTCTGCCTCGGCATGCCCGTTGGCGTTCTGCTCGGCATTCGAGGCTCGCTGCGGCCAAACCCCGAACGCACCCCATTCCACTGGGCCCGCGGCATCGTTGTCGGGGGCTTTTCCGGCATTCTCGGCGGATTCATTTTTGGAACCTGGATGTCCGCAGGCGATTTTTTTCCGCTGCTTGCCGGGATGGGCGTGACTCATTCCCACGGCACCACTGTTTTCCTGCACTTCTGCGTCGCCGTAGTCATAGGCTCTGCCTTCGGGCTGCTTTTTCAGCGCGACGTGTTCGGCGTTGGCTCCTCCATGGGTTGGGGCCTCGGCTATGCGATTCTCTGGTGGTTTCTCGGCCCGCTCACCTTGCAGCCGTTCATCGCAGGCAACAAGCCTAATTGGTCCGCCGACCAAGGCAGCGCCCTCTTCGGCGCTCTCGTAGGACACATTCTTTACGGCCTAATCCTCGGCGTCACGTATGCCACCATCGACCGCATTTGGGTCCGCCTCTTCATCCAATCCGACCCCCTGAATCGCGAACCCGAAGGCCCCGGCCTCCGCTTTTTGCGTTCGCTCCAATGGGGCGCTCTGGCGGGATTCGTCGGCGGACTCATATCCAGCCCCGTAATGCTCGCCACGTCCGCTCTCCCCACCATCGCCGGCGTGGATACTCATATCTCCGGGGGCCGCGGCCTTGTCACTCACCTGCTCGTCAGCACTTTCATTGGCATGACCTACGGTCTGCTGTTCCGCCACGAAGCCTCTAGCCTCGGCCTCGGCGTTATGTGGGGGTGGCTCTTCGGCCTCATTTGGTGGTATCTCGGCCCCCTGACACTGTTGCCTCTTCTCCTCACCGGCGAGTGCGACTGGAGTACCGGGGCCGCGTCCGCATTGCTCCCCTCTCTCATGGGCCACCTGATTTACGGGGCTGTCACCGCATTCATCTTCCTGCTTCTTGAGAGCCGCTACACCCGCGCCCTCCTTCTCGAACCTCGCCTCGCTGCGCGCGAACTGCGCCGCATCCGTCCTATCGGCACCCCCGCTCCTGCTCTCTGGCTCTTCGCCCTGGGCCTCGGCGTGCTCCTCCCAATCCTCCTCGGCTAGCAGTCGACGGTACCTGCGTCGCTTCTACACCGAGAATGATGCAGTTGGCTTTGACTTCTCCGGTTAGCGCGTTAAACAGCCGCGGTGGCTGCCCTCCGCAATCCCTTTTCAGCAGCCACTGGCTTTCCTGCACATCAGTCTTCGTCCCGGCAGATTCTTGGTGTGCCGTGCGTTAAGTGTCGTAAGAGGAAGCGGCTAAACCTTCCGTACCATTGCCCGGCCGCTAACGCCGCGCATAGCCTTAAATGATGCGCCTCGCGCTCATCTTGGCCTGTCTAGCGACGATAGCCGGAAGACCCGCCTATGCTGGCTACCGTGAACGCACGCCGAATCTCAAACCGGCTCGGGCTGCTTTTCAAGCCATAAACACTCAGTATTTCGACGGTCAGTTGCCCACGCCGGTATTCCGCTATGCAGACTTGCCAGATGCGTTAGCGACAACGATTCAGGGAAGCGACGGACGTTTTCTAATTGAGCTTCGACCGGGCGTTGACCTGAGCGTGTTACGGCATGAGGCTTGTCACATCTTCACTTGGGACGAAGACGCGGACCACGGCCCTCAATGGGCTGCCTGTATGGAGCGATTCGCGAAATAGGATGAGCGATTACCTGGATGACACTCCTTGGGAAAAGGAAGTCAGTGCCCGATTAGCAGTTCGTTGAAGAATTCAGTTTTGCAGGGCCTCGGTTCTGAATGTTAGGTTATCGCTGCTTTGTGAAGAAGCTCTTGGGTCGTTCTATCTATTCGGCGGCGCCGAATCGAAGCTCCGTGTCATGCTCTGGCCATCAGGTTTCGCAATCGGCAGAGGTTGTAAGCTGCGCTGGTGAAGGTAAACAACCACCCCACCTTGTCGATTCCTCGCAACTTCACTTTCTTTAACATCCCGACCATCTTCATCCATCCGAACGATTGCTCCACTCGTTTTCGCTTCCGCTGACTGACCTCATACCCGGCGTGCCGTGTGGTCCGCTCGTCCACCGCGCTCCTCCGATTGGTCGTGTTCTGCGCCACATGCGGAGTGATGTTCATCCCACGCAGTTCTCGTACGAATTCCCGCGTGTCGTAGTTCTTGTCCGCTCCCAACGTCACGTGTCTCCCCGGTGGGATCGCTTCCATCATGAGCATCGCAGCATCCCGCTCCGCTCTGCCACTCGCCTCGGTCAGAAAGGTCTGCACTAATAGCCCGTTACGGTTCTCCATCAAAACATGTCCCATGTAGCTCAGCTTCGCCTGGCTTCCGCTGGACTTGGTGAATAACCGAGCATCCGGATCGGTCGTCGATTCATGGGTCTGGTTCTTTCGCTTTTCTCCCCGAAAGTCGACATCTCCTCCCGCTCCAGGTGGCTTCCCGGTCCCGTCCTTTGGTCGGAAACTCTTATGACTTGCCCAAGCCTCGACCAACGTTCCGTCCACCGTGAAATGTTCATCGGACATATACGGCTTGGCTCGTTCCAGCACCCGTTGAAAAAACGACTCTGCGATCTCTTCGTTCAGCAAACGCTCTCTATTCTTGCTGTACACCGCGTGATTCCAGACCGCCTCGTCCATCTCCATGCCCACGAACCACCGGAACAACATGTTGTACTGTAGTTGCTCGATCAGCATGCGCTCGCTGCGCACCGAATAAAAAATCTGCAACAGCAGCGACCTCAACAGCCGCTCCGGCGCAATCGACGGACGCCCCACCTCGGAGTACAGCTTCGCGAACTTCGGCGACATCTCCTTCAAGATCTCGTCCACCATCTTGCGGATCGGTCGCAACGGATGATCCGCGGGGACACGCTTCTCTGGAGAAATGTAACTGAACATTCCTTCTTGCAGATCATCGTCGCCGCGCATTCACTCGCCTCCTTCGCCTTCCTTCTCTCAGACGAGTTCTCTTACACTAAAGTTGCTGTGCAACGTGGTTTTTCAACGAACTGCTAATCCCCCAGTCGGTGTAGCACAGACACTCCTGTCTGTGTCCCCGTGAGAACTGGCAAACCTTCACCGCTCAAAGCAAATCAAACGAGCGCCCCAAAAACTGTCTCAGACCTTCACTCCCCAAGTCCTGATCGCCAATAATTGACCCAAGGTCATCAGGTGAGTTTGTCTGGCAGAACATGTCACTATTGGCCAAGGGGTTCGGATTGTTCTTAGGTTTTTGCAAGACCATCCAGAAAAGTTGAATTTACGTGGTACTGCGCTTGTCGAAGAAGCGCTTGCTCAGGGTTTTCCTTGTCGAAAATAATCGCGGGCTGTTAACTCAACGGCGAAGTACGAAGGGCGTCTCGTTGTGGGACGCCTCTTTGAGCTTAAGATCTGTTCGTGAGTACCGACCTGACGAAATTGACTCTCTTAGTTCCGAGTGTTTTCGCCCCTCTACAGGTGACAACCTCAAAAAAAAGAGTGGCGATTGGACCAAGCCAAGAAAGCTACCGCAAACCGCCAAGAAACAACCAGGTCAAGGTTCAGCTCTTCACAATCTTCTCCCTTAGAGGCGAGGAACGGCACGATTTCTCCGCTGAAGCTTTCAGGATGAGCGGTCTCAGCCCAGTCGGGCTGCCGTTCTCGTCGGCATTGATCTCCAGGTGGAAAGAGTCGCGTGCGCCTGCGCACCCGCCCCGGCTCGCTCGCGCCGTCCCGCATGTCCAGCCACTTCGTAAAATCCGTCAGCTTGACCTCGTGCTCGACGCGGACATCCGCGACCGACACGTTGACGAAATTGAGTCCCTGAGCGATTCCAGCAACCCACTCGTTCCCTCGGATCGCCACAAGCCGCTGCTACAATCAATTGAATGGACCACCACATTGTTGCCGCGAACAGCATCTCAGGTACATGCCTTGGCGTGCTTGGGAGCCTTTATCTTGCCTATGATCTGTTGGGTGGCCAGCACGGTCCGCTGCGACTTCTTACTAGGGCGGTTACGTACTCGATTCTCTTCGGAATCGGATACGGCATTGGCCTTGGCCTCTTCTTTGGCCTGGCCTCGGGTATCGCGACCGGTATCACCCTGTCGATTGAATTCAGTCGAGCGGCTCGTGGGCTAGATCACTACTCCTTGCGTTGGGAGGGACTGTTTTCCGCCATCCCAGGGTTCGGTTTCGGGGCTGGACTCTACAGGCTTCTGGGATTCGAATTCGCAGTCGCATTTGCCATTCTCATCACACTCGGCCAAGTATTCGCCTACGCTCGGGGAATTCGTCCGGCCGCCGACTATGCAGCATCTCGCCGTCCAAGGCTTACGCATCGTCTGTTTTGGGCACTCGAAGCATGGATGCTCACGATAGTCCAAGATGGAGGCGTCGCCAGATTCGACGACCTTCAGATAGACCAGATTGACGAGTTCGAAACCAGGTAAAATGTGGATTCAAGGTGGACTGGAAGCATTCCGATTGGCCTTGTTGATGCGTGACCGTCACTAGCTTCGTTTTATCGTTGGACTTGGGATTCTCCCTTCATGTCGAGGGAGATTGGTCGCCGCCTTCGCTTTTATCTATTTGAACCAAGGAAGGAACCGAGCATCGGAACGACTGTCGGTGCGGAAGCTGAACCGAAGCCTCTTTCCAGGCCTACCTCAGACAGCAAGTTGTTTCTGCACGGAGTTCCGTGAAACGCAAACCAACGAATACAGGCGCAGCGTGTTCTTGGAAGGTTAGAGCAGATTTCCTGTTCACAACTCCTGATTAACGCGGAAACCAGACAAGTGAAATCGGACCAAAAACCACTTGTACGATTACCCGACTATACGTCCAAGTGAATTAGGACCATCGAGGTCACGATAGCCGCAGCGCGAGTTCTCGTAGGCTGAAGCTCCGACCCCCTAAAGAGAGGCGGCGGAAGCCGGGGTGAGCGCCAGCCGCTAGATGTAATGCATGGTTAGGGCGCGGCTAGTAGAGGATTTCTTTTTCGCCTTTTTCGGCGATAAGAGTTTGAAACGTGGCGACGATCTTGTCGCGGCGGGCGATGACGCAGTTCACTTCATCTTTGGTCAGATAACGTTTGGTTTTTTCCGCCAGTTCATCAGCCTTGAGGGCTTTCAGTTTTTCTAAGAGCTGACGGTCGCATTTCACCAGGTTTTTCGGGGCGCGTAGGTCCTTGTTCTTGCGGAAGGCGCGGCTGAAATCGATGCGCCAGACAGTCCAATCTTCGCCAATCAGTACGTTGGTGAGGTTTGGATCAGTATCGTAGACTAGCTCGTCGAAAACGCGGACGCGGAACATCTGCTTGTTCCACTTATCGGGTTCAGGAGGCTCGAGTTTCTTTTCGACGCGTTCGGCATCGTCCATCTTGACCGGGAGCCACCAGCTGAGCGAACCGGTTTTGCCCTGCCATTTGCGTTCGACATAGACCGGCAGCATGTCGTCCAGGCCCAGGAGTTCGGCGAGTTGGTAGGCCGCGATGTTGTATTTGTAGGAATCCACAAAATCGAATTCGGTCTTTCCGCTTTCGAGCTTCATCTCGGCTTTGTGCTCGTCGATCGTCTGAAACGAGGCGTCGTGGACGATGGTGCCGTTGCTGAGGGTGAGCCGCGAGGGATGCGTGACACCCTTGCTCGAAGGCTTGTTCTTGATGACCTCGGCAGTCTGAAGAAACTGCTTGATCTGTTCTTTGGTCAACGGCGCGTCGTCCGCAGCACGGGCCGCGAACGGAAGTATGACGAAAGCAAGAACAACAAAAATAGGTCTCACCAAGGGTCGGGGAAAACCTTGCATGGGGGTGTCCTCCGGAAATTACCCCACACTCTATGCCCAATGCGCGCATGGAGACAACACCAATCGCGGCAACGGGGAAGTTATGGTTTTACGACAAATACTTCTTTACACTAGACTACCGCCGCATTATTCTCTCCGGGCGTGTTCCTTCCCTTCGTGGTCGGTTGTGACCCAACGGTTATTCCGAAATGGAGGATGCAATGAAGATCTCTTCAATACTACTTTCCCTTGTACTTGCGGGAGCGGTATTTGCTGCCATGCCTGCGGGCGCAGGCCGGGCCGCGGCTGAAAATAAACAAGAACCCGCTGCGAAAAAAGAGACAAAATGGCAGGGCAACGTCGTAAGAATCTATAAGGACCTGTCGCAAATGGACATACGAGGTGGCACAACCAACCAATCCTCGGATTTGAAGAAGATCGCCTACGACAGCTCGACGGAGTGGACAAAAGGTGGAAAGCCCGGGCAACAGGACGAGGTCAAGGAAGGCTCCTTTGTGATTGTGCTGGGCCAAGTCGACGATAAGGGCGTGTTGCGCGCGACGCGTATTGACCTGCGGCTGCCACGATAACTTTTTTCGAACTGTGATGTCCCGGGCCCTGTCCGCGGGTACGGCGGCGCTCACTTTCCTGCACGCATTGGCGGGCCGCCCCGGAGCGTGAGCGATTTTGCACAAGAGCCCGAAGCGCTCGTTGCTCTACGTGGAACCTCAGTACTGTTTGTATATGCCGTGGTGACTCTTTTTCATGAAAAACTGGCGTGAGTGCGCATGTCCCTGCCACTCTTGGGTGTAATGGTGCATTGCTTGCTTTGCGCAAGCCCCAGCGATTTCTGCTCCTGGGCCGCACGTGGCAGGGGTCACGTGCACGAGCGAGCGCATTTCGAAAAAGCAAGTTCCTCATTCAAAAAGGCACCAGCGGCGAGTTCAAACGCCTCAAGTCGTGTGGGTCGTCTGGAAGTGCGGCCGAATTGAAGATACGTTGCGAGTCAAAGATCTGAGTGTGGGTGGTCTTTTTGTCGAAACAGTGAAAGCCTGCCCTGTCGACGCCACCGTTGAACTTCGTTTTCTTGTAGAGGACGGAGAGAGCAAGGCCGATGCCACCGTGCGGTGCGCTAACACTGGAAGTGGACTAGGTCTGAAATTCAAGACTGTTCGCCGCAAAGATCGTTTCGGTGAATTGGGAGGCCAGTAGAAGTGTTCGTTTCACGACTCTCCATCCCGTTCGGGGACTTTCCGGGCGAGATGTCCAAGCCGAGTTCTCTCTTCTTCTAGGATGGCCTCCGGTGCGATGCAAGCACGCTTTAGACCAAATCCTAGATCACTGAAAAGAACTCGCTTGCGGGGAAAATCGGAATAGCAAATGTCACCGAAATAGAACACCAGAGAACGCGATGTCAATGGAGGCACAAA
>Ga0210396_10003115_pt1 | contig 16656 bp, 18 predicted proteins | sample IncBWH17OmetaG_FD_155466 | JGI IMG/M metagenome (GOLD analysis project Ga0210396, IMG submission 155466) | Forest soil microbial communities from Barre Woods Harvard Forest LTER site, Petersham, Massachusetts, United States - Inc-BW-H-17-O ... | reverse complement strand
TGTCTACGCTTCAAGCGACATCTCACGATGCCACCTGCAAGACTGAGGGCCAAGATGGAGTCGCTGGCTCCTTTCCTGTAGGACTCTTTCATTCCCTGCAACATGCCGGTTCAACCCGGCGCTCCCCGAGAAACGGGGTGGTCTCAATCGGTCGATGCAACACTTGCTTAATGGCTTCTTGGAGGGGTCTAGAAAGCTGATTTTATTCGCGAGCGTCAATTGAAATAAAACAAAAGCCCTGTTTAGATTCTGATCGAACACTGCCGTACGGATGGATTCTCGAGGAGAAGTATTGTCAGTTCAACCTATTTGATCGGTGCTGCATCGACCTGTTGAGCCGGCAGGGATTGTCGGAATCTAGCCCACACCATCACGGACCAAAAAACTAGTTTCCTCGTAGCCTATGAGTCGCAACCAAATACAATACAGCTAGCTTGCACTGGCAACCGCACCCAGGTCATGAGATGATGCTTATCCCAGTTGGTTGAAACTCAATCCAAAACAGAAGTTGTATTAAGGGGAGGAATCATGAACATCGCGGGAATTGTGTCAGAGCTGAAGAGAGAAAGAGACCGCCTCAATCGAGCAATAGCAGCACTGGAAGGGACAGATGGAGCAAGAACTGGTTCTAAAAGGAGCCTGGCTCCTACCCTGGTCATCCGGAAAGCTAAGAAAGGTCGTCATATTACTGCGGCAGGAAGAAAACGCTTATCGGAAATGATGAAGAAAAGATGGGCGGAGCGAAGAAGGAAAGGTACGGTCGCCCGCAAAGCTGCATAGAAGATTTGTTGCGAAAGTTGATCAAACTTTCGAATCGTCAAAATGAAAACAGAGCGCCGGTGGCATTTGCCATTTGGCCCGAGGCCAGCAATTGGCAAGGTCCTTAGCCCTTTGCTGGCCTTGCTATTTTTGAGCCACGAGAATTGAATCATCATCGACCCACTTATTGGGAAATCATGAGGAAAAGAGGAGACAGCGTTCTGTGCAGCTGCAACATTGGGCAAAAAGCCACATTCCGATAACGCGGGTGGTCTCAATGGGTCGTTGCAACACCTGGTCAAAGCCTTCTTGTAGGAGCCTAGGAAGCTGATTTTGTTAGCCAGCGTCAATATCAAACAAAGCAAAAGCCCTGTTTAGATTCTGATTTAACACTGCCGTGCTGATTGATTCTCGAGGAGAAGTATTTTCAGATCAATTGGTTATAGGGTGTTGCATCGACCGGTTGAGCCAGCAGGTTCATGCCGGAAACTGGGATCTGCGTGGATTTGCGCGACAGTGACATTTCTAGCGGCTGACTGCCAGGGCTTGCCGCTCTGGGATGGCCAAATTACAAGTGTCGGGCTATATTGACCAACTGCTCTCGATTCACTGGGACAATCGTTCTTTTGAGCGAAATGAGGGGAGAATGGACACATATGCCTGGGCGCGGCGCGATCATTACTCCCGCAACACTTCGATTCTTTCGTGACCTGAACCGTAACAACCGCAAGGAGTGGATGGACGCGAATCGCGAGCGATACCGCTCGGACGTGGTTGAGCCGTTTCGCGAACTCCTTGCGGCGCTGGCGCCCCGTGTGCTAAAGCTCAACCCCGGCATTGATACGGCAGGGCGGACAGGCGTTAATTTTTCGCGCATCAATCGCGACATCCGGTTCGCGCGGGACAAAACTCCGTATCGCCCTCAGATGTATTTAACATTTCCTGATCCGGGAGCGGGGGAGAACGCAAGGACGCAGCTCTACATTGGTATTTCCGCGAAGGCCGTGACGGCGGGCTTTCGCGCTTACGCCATGGGGCCGGCAAGGAATTCGCCTTTTCGGCAGATGGTCCTTCCGCGCGTGGCGGCCAATCCGAACTGGGCTGCGCGGCAGAAGAAGCGTCTGGGGCGCCGCTACGAGAGTTACTGGTATTCAACCGAAAAGGGCGAATGGACCAAGCACGAGGGCTGGCCGCTCGGGCCGGAGGAATGGAAAAAGCTCCAGGGATGGGTGGTGCGCCGGAAATTTCCGCAGAGCGCGGCCGCGCTCCCCGGATTCGTGGCTAACGTAGACCGACTGTTTCGCGACGTATACCCGCTATTTACGTTCGTGTCTTCACCCCGCTGGAAGGCCTGACCTCCGCCGGAAGGCCATTCCATCTTGTCAAAAGTATTAAGTCCGAACTCACCTGTGAATTCCGACATCATTCCCGATTGTTCATCACACCTTTCGCATGATGCTGTCTTTCGAGTTGACCCTCATGCTCCAGCCGTAGTTGCACGGATGAATCGTTCCGCTGAACGCTTTAGACTTTCTTTCGCATTCGCCGCAACCGCTTCACCCGCGCATAGCGGACACGATTATTTTTCAGGCTGGGCATGAAGACAAATTCCCGGCAGCTTTCATCCCGTGAAGTTTCGGGACTGCGCGAGCGCTATAGTTGATCTGGGCGCAGCGGGCCGGCGGTGCTCTGGCTGTTTCTTCTACAAGTGGCCAGTCCAGAATAGAAACAAAATAACCAGGATGATCAGGCTTACGCCACTAATGGGACCGAAGCCCCATTTTTTGCTGTGCGGCCAAATCGGAAGACTGCCCACCAGCGCCACAAGAACGAATACCGCGAGAACAGCCGTCAGAAACATCGTTTTCCGTCTTTCTTTGTCAGGGCCGGCCTAGGCCGCATGACCGGAGCGAGCGTAAAGCGGCGCAGTCTTAAGGGGAAGCAACTCCACGAGCGTGTAAATTCCCAGAGTTATGCCCAGCGGAATATCCGACACCGACAAAACCGCCGCAATGAGGGCGAGCCGGCGGCCTGCCCGCTGCCCTCCAAGCAGAGCCAGTCCTGCGACGAACCCGATAAGGCCGCAGATAACCGCCAAACCGATCGTACTTGTGTACAGGAAATGAAAAATATCCATCAGAGGAAATGGGTCAGGCACTCGGTTGAGCAGGGCGCCAAACATCAAGGTAGCTGTCCTGCCATAAAACAGCAGGCAGAGGGCCATAATCAGGCGGATCACTCCGTAAACGATCCAAAAACCCCCCAAGGTTCGGAAGCGACCGATAGAGCCCTGCACGATGGAATCGTCGGAAGACATGAGAGCCTCCTGTGAGATGGGCTGCAAGCCGAATTTTGACTTCAGCGCAAGAACATTCCTTTATAACGCGGAAGAGTGAGTCGGTCTGTTCACATCTGAACACATGGAATAACGGGTAAGGAAACCACATCCGAGTACAGTTTAGGAGCGCAGGCAAATATCGCTATATGTGTGCCTTTCTGTACAGAAGCATTCCCCCTCGACGACTACTATGAAGGCCTGGATCATCCCCTCTCAATCCGAAGCCAGGAGGAAACAAATGGGTCCAACGAAATCCTTGAAGTGCGCACACCCGGTTTGTTCCTGCCTGACAACGTCAGACAAGTATTGCAGCGCCCAATGCGAAGCCATGGAAAAGACGCCGGACATCGATTGCCGGTGCGAACACAAGGTCTGTAAAGGCCACGCGCACTAGATGCTGTTTTATCGGTTGAGATTCCGTCTAGAAAGCATTAAAGGAGAAACATGAAAAAGATAAGATTTCCGTTGGCAATGCTCACGCTGCTCGCCGCAGGAACTCTGGCCAGTTGTTCCGGATCTCCTGTGAAGTCAGTCGACGTATCCGACAACCTTCGCAAGTCGCTCGATGAGGCAGGCCTGAAAGACGTCACCGTCAGTCAGGATCGAGACAAGGGCGTCGTGACCCTGGGCGGACAAGTGCAAAATGACGGCGACAAGATGCATGCTGAGACACTCGCGAAGTCTGTGGCCGGAACGCAGGTCGTCGCTGATCAGATTGCCGTGCTTCCTCCGGGGCTGGAAAAAGAAGCGAAAGCGGTGAATTCGGATCTGGATGAAGGCATTGCAAAGAATTTGGATGCCGCGCTGATTCAGAGCAACTTGCAAAAGAATGTGAAATCCGACGTGAAAAACGGCGTAGTTACGTTAACGGGAGAAGTGAACTCGCAGAACAAGCGCGCGCGGGCCCAGACCGTGGCGACAAGTGTGCCAAACGTTCAGCAAGTGGTGAACAATTTGCAGATTAAGGACCAGAAAGCCAGTTCATCGCAGTAAGAGCCAGCTTCAGACTATAAGTGAAACTCTCAGTCATGCCAGGCCGGAGAGACCAGGCGTGTTCCGTGCATCTCTCCCGCGAGCAAGTTGAGTTCCTTGCGAAAACCGCACGGATGATTCGGGAAGGAAATTAAATGTCATTCGGTATTTACTCAATGGGTTTTGCGATCGTGATCGGTGGCTTGATTTATGGCGCATACTTGCTGCACGTGCCTACGCACTGGATCGCGGTGGGCGCAATTGTACTTTTGGGCGTCGGGATTTTAAAAGCTGTAACAGTAACGCGCCAGAAAGATTCCGCGGGATAATAGTAGTGACAGAATCTGAATCCTCGCATCCGTTCCAGCGGCCAGTGCAGGCCAATCTCCGGGAGATTGTGAACGCGCTCCATTCAGCCGGCTGCGTCATTCCGTAAAAATTGATCGTACGAACCAACGTTTTCCGGACACGATCTGATTTATTTCTGGCGAAACAAATCCCTTCGGATATCAGGCCAGAATTCCTGGAAGATGTGATTCAGGACAGCGGATTCCATCTGCGTTCCCCAGTTCAGGGCCGTTTGCCCCAGGCCTCGCTCCTGCGGCGGATAATAGGCGTTGGACAAGCCGGCCTCCAGTCCATTTCCCGCTACCTCGGACCAGTTGAAGGACGTACCACCGGAATCTGTCTTCGTGACGAAGGCGCGAGATATCGCGTAGCCCGTGCGGCGGAAGAACCCTCCTTTGCCCATGGTGTAATAGCGTGGGTCCTCGTGCGTAATCGCCGGGACGATTGCCTCGGTGAAAAAAGTCCCCGATACTCCATCCGTGAATGTGCGCCAATAATAGCGCCCATAACCCTTGATTCCACGGCCCAGCTCTGGATCGGAATTTAAAAGCATGGCTTGGCCAGCCAGGATTCCGGCCCAGGTGTACGACGAATAATCCACGACGCTATCCTTCGCGGCGAGTACGAATTTCCCGCGGGTGGACAGCGGCGGAAGCTGCGTATCGGCGTTTACAGCTCCAAAATTGGGCACGACCCAGAACATACGACTGGATTGCTGAGCTGGGGAATCGTCCTTTTTGTTCTGGGCGCCTGCGGCTTCATCTGGCTTCGCGGCTGTGGGCTTGTCGGGCAGCGGTGTAGCGGCTGGATCACTTGCAAGCGGGGAGGATTGCTGCACAGACTCATCGGGGGAGGTGTTCCCAGCAGGTTGCGTCTGCGACGCGACAATCGCAGGTGCAAGAAGAATGACAAACCCTAACACAGCGTTCCGGATAACGACCAACGTATTCCTCCAAATATTAGAATAGGCGTCGATCGATTCGCTGTACATACCAGAAATACCCGGTAATCAATCGTTATTATAAATGACCGCCCAATTTCGCAGAAGTATCGTTTCGCCTCTTCAACTTGAATTAAGTCCCGACAAATGAACTTGCCGGAGTCCGGCCCGAGCCGCCCCGGAGGAAAATCCTAAATTCCTGGAAGCCGGCTTCTCAGGAGTTCGCGGCCTGCCCCTGGCCAGGATGAGCGAATAAGCGGCAAGTCTGCTCGTCGAAGTGTACAAACCATATTTGTAGCGCGTCCGCAATTGAAAATCTGTTCAAATCTGAACAGTCGGTGGAAACGCAAATCACGCTTGAAATTGAGGATGACGAGGCCGCAAGCAGAGGGGCAAAAGTGCGCGGAAAGCAAGATGAGAGCAATTACGGGTCCGCCTGGAATCGCGCTATAGCGTCCACTCCGACTTGGCCTCGCTGAATCTGCGGGAGGTCCGACTAACGCAATGTCGTCATAAACGGTCCCATCGGAGAGCGACTTTTCCGTGTTGCCGCAATCCGACACGAGAACCTGAAACAAAAACGGGAGGCGATGATTCGCCTCCCTGTTTTCATTTCTTGCCTCACATATGTCAGCAACCGAACGGGAGCCAGACACAGCGCATCACGGGTCGCGGGTCACGAACAACGGGCCACGGTCGTTTCAGCCCTGTCCGCCGGCCGCTTCTTTTTGCTGCTTTTCACGCTGCTCGCGCAGGACGGCTTTGCGCGACAGGCGGATCTTGTTGCCTTCGATGGCCAGGACCTTGACGAGCACCTGGTCGCCCAATTTCAGCGCGTCGCGCACGTCGCGCAGGCGCTGCTCGGCGATTTCGCTGATGTGCAACAGGCCGTCGGTGCCCGGGAAAATTTCAACGAAGGCGCCGAAGTCCGCGAGGCGCACGACCTTGCCGAGATAGGTCTTCCCGATTTCGGCGGAGGCCGTAATGTCCCGGATCATTTGCAGCGCGGCTTCGGCGGCCGGGCCGCTGTTGGCGAAGACGTGTACCTTGCCGTCGTCCATGACGTCGATTTTCACGCCGGTGGCCTCGATGATCGAGCGGATTTTCTTTCCGCCTGGGCCGATCAGGTCGCGAATTTTGTCGGTGGGAATTTGCAATTGATGCAGGCGCGGGGCGAAGACCGACATCTTGGGGCGCGCGGATGAAATGGTCTGGTCCATGATGTCGAGGATGTGCAGGCGCGCGCGCCGGGCCTGCTCGAGCGCCTTGCGCATGAGCGACACGCTGACGCCGCCGACTTTGATGTCCATCTGCAGCGCGGTGATTCCGGCGCGCGTGCCGGCCACCTTGAAATCCATGTCACCGTAATGGTCTTCCGCGCCGGCGATGTCGGTGAGGATGGCGTGTTTATCGCCCTCCACGACCAGGCCCATGGCGATGCCGGCGCACGCCGCGGTGATGGGCACGCCGGCATCCATGAGCGAGAGCGAGCCGCCGCACACCGTGGCCATCGAAGACGATCCGTTTGATTCCATGATGTCGGAAACCAGCCGCATGGCGTACGGGAAATCGGTTTCGGGCGGAAGCAGGTTCAGCAGCGCGCGTTCGGCCAGCGCGCCGTGGCCGATTTCGCGGCGTCCCGGGCCGCGCAGGAATTTCACTTCGCCGACGGAAAACGGCGGGAAGTTGTAGTGCAGCATGAAGCGCTTGAACGATTCTTCCTCGAAGAGCAAGTCGAGGCGCTGCTTGTCTTCTTTTGTTCCGAGCGTAGTGGTCGCCAGGGCCTGCGTTTCGCCGCGGGTGAAAAGAGCCGAGCCGTGCGCCCTGGGCAACACTCCCACTTCGCAGGTGATGTCGCGAATTTCATCGAACGCGCGGGCATCCGGGCGGCGGTTGCGGTGCAGGATGTCGTCGCGGAAATAATTTTCGCGCAAGCGTTCAAACGCGCGCATGGCCAGGGTGCGTTTCTCTTCGTCCTCTTCGGGAATGGATTCTTTAATCTGGTTCTTCACTTCGTCAATCAAGTGATAGCTTTCCTTCTTCGGATATTTCTTGGTGTCCAGGGCGTCGTGCAGTTTCGCGCCATATTTCTGCTCGATTTCCTTGGCGAGAGCCTCATCAAAGGGCAAGGGTGGAACGGTCACTTTGTTGGGGTTGATCTGGTCATGCAACTGGCGGATCGCCGCGATGATGTGCTTGATCTGTTCGTGCCCGAATTCGAGCGCGTCGGCGACGGTGTCCTCGCTGACTTCAATCGCGCCCGCTTCGATCATTACGATGGCCTGCTCGGTGGCGACCACGACGATATTCATCAGGCTTGTTTTCTGTTCGGCCGTTGTGGGATTGGCGACCAGTTTGCCATCCACCAGTCCGACGCGCACCGCCGCCACGGGCGTCGTGAACGGCAAGTCGGATACAAACGCGGCCGCCGAAGCGGCCGTGATGCCGATCATGTCCGGGTCGTTTTCGCTGTCCGCGGAAAGCACCATGGCCACGATTTGCGTCTCGTTGCGCCAGGCTTCGGGAAACAACGGGCGCAGCGGGCGGTCGATCATTCGGGAAGTCAGAATTTCGCGCTCCGAAGGGCGCCCTTCGCGCTTGAAAAATCCGCCGGGAATTTTGCCGGCGGAATACGTATATTCGCGATAATCCACGGTGAGGGGAAGAAAATCACGGTCATTGGCTTTGGAATCCATGCACGCCGTGACCAGCACGACGGTATCACCATACCGCGCCAGTACGGCGCCGTTGGCCTGCTTGGCAATTTTTCCGGTTTCCAGAGTCAGCGTACGTCCGCCGACTTCGACGGTTACCTGATGGGGAGCGGGCGCTGCTTGTGACATATACGGAAGTCCTTTCGCCTGTCCGCCGCGTCCCGATCCATCGGGTCCTGCGCGCGCGGAAAGCCACTCGATTGCGGGAGAAACATTTCCCGTTTTGTTTGGAAGAGAAAGCGAGGAACGACTGCGAGTGGCGTGCCGGAATCTGTCTACAAAAAAAGCGGCCGGGCGCATTCGCCTCGGGCCGCCAGAATCCTGCAGAACTCCGCGAACGTCCGGAGATATTGTTGGCGCGATTCTGCTCCCGCTGGGGAGCGCTTACTTGCGCAAACTAAGGCGTTCGACAATCTCGCGATACCGATCCGGGTCACGACGGTTGAGATAATCCAAAAGACGGCGGCGCTTGTTGACCATCATAATCAACCCGCGTCGCGATGCATGGTCCTTGAGGTGCGCCTTCAGATGCGTGGTCAGGTAGTTGATTCGCTCGCTCAATAAAGCAATTTGCACTTCCGGTGAGCCCGTATCTTTCACATGCGCCCGGTACTGCTCGATCAACATTGACTTCGCTTCTCTCAAGTCGTCCTCTCCGCCCAACCCACTTTTTTCTCTCGTTTCGTCTTCTCTTCGACCCTAGGAGACTAACATAGGCTCGCTGCGACATGCAAAATTTTTCTTCCGTGCAAGGCGATTCGAAACGAAGTTTTCAGTTCTCAAGCCGGAGCGTTTTTTCCGTGCCCTCTGTGTCCTCTGTGTTAAAGATTTGCCTTTCGCATCGCACGCAGAACCTTTAACACAGAGAACACAAAGGGCACGGAGAAAACCGGCGCACTACTTTTCGCGGATCAGGGACAGAAATTCCTCGCGCGTCTTGGGATTATCCTTGAACGAACCGAGCATCGCGCTGGTCACCGTCTGCGAATTTTCTTTTTCCACCCCGCGCATCACCATGCACAGATGGCGTCCTTCGACAACCACGCCCACTCCCAGCGGAGAAATTTTTGCCTGGATGGCGTTGGCGATTTGATTGGTCAGACGTTCCTGGATCTGCAGGCGTCGCGCGAACATGTTCACCAGCCGCGGAATTTTCGACAGGCCGACCACCCTCTTGTCTGGAATGTAGGCCACATGGCACTTGCCGAAAAACGGTAGCAGGTGATGCTCGCACAGACTGTAAAATTCGATATCCTTCACCAGCACCATCTGGTCGTAACACACAGTGAACATCGCGCCGTTCAGAAGTTTTTCCGGGTCCTGCTGGTAGCCGCTGGTCAGGAAGCGAAAAGCCTTCTCAAACCGCTCGGGGGTGCGCCGCAGGCCGTCGCGGCTGGGATCCTCTCCGATCGAGTGCAAAATTTTTCGCATGTGATCCGCGATGGATCCGTGGGAATCCAGCCCGGCCGGCTCGGTCAGCGTCAATTCTTCGACTCGTTTTCTGTCATCACTCATGGGTCGCTCCTGCAGGCTCTCCTGCGTATTCAAAACTGTTCAGTCCGGTTTCCTCGACGCGCACACGCTCCAGCCTGGCCCGGGGAAAGCGGCGCAGGCGATTGAAAATCTCGATGCAAATATTTTCGGCGGTCGGAACATTTTCCTGAAATTCAGCGACTTCTTCGTTCAAGTACTTGTGGTCAAAGGGTTCAATGACTTCGCTGTCGACAAAAGCATCCAGGTCGGCCAGATTGGCAATCATTCCGGTGGCCTCGTCCACCGGGCCCGAGACGGCCACTTCCACGACGTAGTTGTGCCCGTGCCCGTACGGATTGTTGCACTTGCCGTACAGGCGGCGGTTCTCTTCCTCACCGAATTGCGTGCTGTGCAGGCGGTGCGAAGCGGAAAACCGGTAACGCCGCGACAGATGCAGCTTCATCGCGCGCCTCCCGCGCGTCCCGATGCGCCGTTGCCTTCGCCGTAACAATCGACGAACAGGTCCGGCGTCTCGTAGAGGCGCACACGATGCAAATGCCCGCGCTTGATTTTTGGTTCGAGCAGCCGCCAGATGACGGCGGCGATATTCTCGCACGTCGGAATTTGGCCTGCGAGTTCAGGAACCTCGTAATTGAGAAAGCGGTGATCCATCCGGTCCGTAACTTCGCGCTGCAAAATTTCTTTCAGTTCCTTCAGGTCGAGTACCATGCCCGTGGCCGGATCCGGCTCGCCGGCAACGGTCACCTCCAGCACGTAATTGTGCCCGTGTCCGTGCGGGTTGTTGCACTTGCCAAAGACGCGCCGGTTCTCCTCGGCTGAAAACGCCGGGTTGTTGTAGAGATGCGACGCCGAAAACTCGATCTTGCGTGTGAGATAAACCATATTGATCAGCAGCATCGGCTTTAGGAATCCGCAGTGGCTGGCCGCAAGCTGTGCTCGCGGGTAGCAAATTTCAAAGCCGAACTTTCAGATTTGAGATTTCAGATTTGAAATTTCAGATAAAAACCTCAGTCCACCACCAGTTCCATTTGAGGTTTCGAAGCTAATGTTTCAAAACTGAAATCTCGAATTTAGAATCTCAAATTTGAAATTTCGAATTTGAAATCAAATTTAAAATCGCGGACTAAAAATCGCGAATCTACAATTTCAAATTTGACATCTCAAATTGCGAATCGCGGGCTGCTTGTTAAATGCGGGGAGCGACAGGTTTCGGGCGCTATTCACGAATCACGGCTCACGGGATATTGCCGGCCCTTCCACGCCACGCTGCCCCGCGCATAGCGCCATTCTGAATTCAGCAGGGCCGCCGCGTACAGCGCTACCCCCGGCAAGTAGTATATGGCAAACCCTGCCGGAAAACGATTTCGCCGCAGGTCCGCCGCATACGCGGCGTGCCGGCCCGCCAGCAGGGCGACTCCCAGAACTCCCCAGATTAGATGCAGCAGCGCCAGTGGAAGTACCAGCAGAGGTATCCACGGCACCACCCTGAAAAGCTCACGTCCCACCGCACGGGACGCGTCGCCCGTCGTTCCTCCGATGAGGGGGTACAGATTTTTCGTCCAGCCCTGCCACATGGCGTCAAACGTCCGGTACATTCGCACGCGCATGATTCCATGCCCTGAGGCAAAGTGCAGGCGTATGCCGGCTTGCTTCGCGAGCCGCGCCAGGGCCACGTCTTCGAGAACTTCTCCGGCCACGGCGGCGTGCCCTCCGATCCGCGCGTAGTCTTCGCGACGGATAAGCAGGTATTGCCCGCTGGCCGCGGCGGCGGGCGAATCGGGATGATTGACTTCAGCATACGAATATTTATGACCCAGGCGCGTGTACACGAAGGGAATCAGCGCCTTCTCCCACAAGGTGCGCGTTTCCTGCTCGGGGGAGTATGACAGCAGGCCCGCTGCGGCCTCCGCCGCATCGGCTAGAGCATGCGCGGCGGAGCCGGGCAAATGCACGCCGTCCGCGTCCGTGAACAGCAGCCAGTCGCCCGTCGCCTGCGCCGCCCCGAGCGACGCTGCGTAATTCTTCCCTACCCATCCGCCGGGCAATTCCTTCGTTTCCAGAACGCGCAATTGCGCGTAGCGCGAAGAAAGCTGTCGCAGCACCGCGGCAGTTCCGTCCGCCGACTGGTCGTTGATGACAATGATTTCTTTAATTTCCGGCTGCGCGGCGAGCGACTCGACAGCGGCCGCGATCGTTTCTTCTTCATTGCGCGCGGGCACGATCGCGGAAACAGTGGGATGAAGATTCATTGGTTGAAAGATCGCCCGGGAATCGGCTCGCGCGAAACCGGGCTAAGAATGTATTATAGAGGGGCGGGAGAAAAAACATTGAAGCATAAGATACTGGGTCCCATCGCGCTGATTTTTGTGGCGGCGGTATTGTACGTGTTTGCAGCGCCGTCGTATCGCCAAGGCGAACCGAGCCTGGCGGGACGCAAGGCCCAGGATTTTGATTTGCAGATTATGGGCGCGTCGCATTTGTCCGACCTGCGCGGCAAAGTTGTTATCTTGGATTTTTGGGCCTCGTGGTGTCCTCCGTGCCTTGAAGAAGCCGATTCTCTGAATCGCCTCCAGCAGGACATTTCAAAGCGGGGCGGTGTGGTGCTCGCCATCAGCGAAGATGAGGATGAAGCGGCGTACAACAAATTTCTTCATGACAACAATGTTGATTTCCCCTCCTACCGCGATCCAACGAAGAAGATCAAGGCAAGCTATGGAACGGTGATGATCCCGGAGGCCTACCTGATCGATCGCCAAGGGCGCATCGCGCGGAAGATAGTCGGCGCGCAAGATTGGCAGTCTCCCGAAATCAAGCAGTCCATCGACGTCCTCCTGAATCAGAATTGAATTGGTTTTTGTAGGACCGGCTTCAGCCTGTCGGTTTTTTTCTAAGCAATCCAAACCGCAAACCAGACAGGCTGAAGCCTGTCCTACTTTTGCGGCATTTCAGTGATGGGTGGGCAGAAACTTGACCAGCGTGGTCCGGGCCACGCCATCCTCGGCGTTGTACAGCACGCGGTCGACGCGCGAAAGCAATTCCTGGCCGTTGAGTCCGCCGGCTCCTTCCGATGCTGCGGCGGAAAACGCAAAAGCCTCCAGGCCAATTGCGGGGATCGCCTGACTGCGGGAGTGAATCGCAATTTCAATACGGTCGGGAAACGTATCGAGAGTCACATCAACGCCGTCGCCGTTGCCGCCCAGTTTAGAAATGGTTTCGCGGCAAACGTCTCCCGCGGCACTGGCCAGCTGCGCGCCTGCTTCCGTTTCAAATCCCGCGTGAATAGCCTGATGTTCCACGGCGCAGCAAAATACCCCCACCAGGCGCCAATCCTGGTCTAGGTGAAACACGACGCGCACGGCCTCATCGGGCATAAGTTTCGGCCACGCTAATTTCGCACGCTTCCCGGCAATCCGGGCAATAATATTTGCCGTCCATGCACAGGCGGATGTTCTGCTGGCCCAGGCAGTAGCAGCAAAAGCGGTCACACTTGCACTTGCTCTCCGGCTGGTCGCAAAGTGAGCACAGAATTGTGGTTTGCATATCCTTCCTTCGTCTTTGCACTGAACGGGCAGAAGCGCCCTTCCGCAAAGCCCTCTTCAATCCACTATAGGACAGCCCGCCGCGACAGAACAAGCCGCAAGTGCCGTTGGGCGCAATAGGCGGTGGGCGACCGATTGAAAAAGGAAGCGGCCCGAGGCCGTGGCGAAGGCCGTTTTCCGCGCGGCGCTGAAAAGGAATCCTCAGTTGCGCTGCCGTGTGGGAGCACGCGCACACTGGCTCCCGCGCCTCAAATATGCCACTGGATGGAATTTTTTCCGGCCGGGGTGCGGCGCACATTTGAGCTCGATTCGAAAGGCGGGCCGGTGCGTCCGTTTCATGTGAGTTCGCAACAACCGCAGCACTGAATCGCAATTGCCATTTCGAAACTTCATTTGCGGCGGAGGGGGCCCTTTCTTGACACGTTTCAAAGCCGCGTGTTAGTTTCGATTTTGCGCTGCGGTTGCTTGGAATTTCGAGTGACATCTCCGACCACGACACAACTTCGCAAGACTGCGTTGAACGGCGTTCACCGGCGCCTCAAAGCCAAAATGGTCAATTTTGGTGGTTGGGACATGCCTGTCGAGTACTCGGGCATCGTGGCCGAGCACCTGGCGACGCGCACGGCGGCCGGGTTGTTCGACGTGAGCCACATGGGCGAGATTGAAGTCCGCGGGGCGCAGGCGCTTGCTCTCGTCCAGCACGTGACATGCAACGACGCGTCCAAACTGGTCGTGGGGCAGGCGCATTACTCCGGGCTGATGACCGAGCAGGGCACGTTCGTGGACGATCTGCTGGTGCACAAGATTTCCGACACGCACTATTTCTTGTGCGTCAATGCCAGCAATCAGGATCAGGACTTCGAGCACATTCGCGCGCACAATCGCGCGGGCGCGCAAATCGAAAATGCAGGCGAGCGCTATTCGCAACTGGCGATCCAGGGGCCGAAAGCACTGGGCATTTTGCACCGATTCACGGACGCGCCGCTCGATTCGATCCGCTATTACCACTTTGCGTTTGGAAAAGTAGACGGCGTGGATTGCCTGATCGCGCGCACCGGCTACACCGGAGAAGATGGCTTCGAAATTTATTTTGCGCCGGAACATTCCGAGAAGTTGTGGGCCAAACTTCTGGATGCCGGCACAGGTGAAGGCTTGCTGCCGTGCGGGCTGGGCGCGCGCAACACGCTACGCCTGGAAGCCTCCATGTGCCTCTACGGCCATGAAATTGACGAGACGACGACGCCGTGGGAGGCGGGCCTGGGCTGGATTTGCAAGCCGGCCAAGGGAGAATTTCTCGGGCGCGATCTCTTGATCCGGCAAAAAGAAAAAGGCGTCGACCGCACCCTCGTGGGATTCGAGATGCAGGATCGCCTCATCGCCCGCGACGCCTGCGTCGTGTCGATCGGCGGCAGGCAGGCGGGCCGGGTAACCAGCGGATCGCCCGCGCCTTTTCTGAAAAAGAACATTGGCATGGCCTATGTTCCAACGGAATCCAAGGCCCCGGGAACGGAAATTACGATCGGCATCCGAGCGAACCAGGCGCCCGCGCGAATCGTTCCGATGCCGTTTTACAAACGGGGTAGAATTCAGTAGGACGGGCTTCAGCCTGTCGCTTTCCAAATGGGGGCAAGGCACATTTTTCTTGTGGCAGGGCAAATTTCTCTTTCAGAAATGTAAAACCAGACAGGCTGAAGCCCGTCCTACCTAGGAGTCATCATGTACCCAAACGACTATCGCTACACCAAGGAACACGAGTGGATCAAAGTGTCCGGCGACACAGGCACGATCGGAATCACCGACTACGCGCAGCACGAACTGGGCGACGTCGTTTTCGTGGAGATGCCCGCGGCCGGCAAGCAGATCACGGCGGGGCAAGTGTTCGGCACCGTGGAATCCGTCAAGGCCGTCAGCGAGATTTACGCTCCCGTGTCCGGCGAAGTGACCGAAGCCAACGCCGCGCTCTCGGGCGCTCCGGAAACGCTGAATTCGGATCCGCACGGCGCCGGGTGGCTCATCAAAATCAAGCTGGCTAGTCCCGCCGACGTTTCCGGCCTGATGGACGCCGCCGCCTACCAGGCGTTCATCTCCGAAAAGAAAGCCTCGGCCTGATGCGCTATCTCCCCAAGAGTCCCGCCGAGCGCCGCGAGATGCTCGATGCCATCGGCGCGCCGTCCATTGAAAAATTGTTCGAGTCCATCCCGGAGCCGTTCCGGCTGAAAGAGCCGCTGCAACTCCCCGCTCCGATGTCCGAGCAGGAGATCATCGAATATTTCCGTGCGCGCGCCGCGGAAAATTCCTGCGGCTACACGAGCTTTCTCGGCGCGGGCGTCTACAACCATTTGCGGTCGGTAGTCACGGATTCGCTCATCCAGCGCGGCGAATTCCTCACTTCCTACACGCCGTACCAGGCGGAAATCAGCCAGGGCACTCTGCAGGCGATCTTCGAATTTCAAACGCTGATGTGCCAGCTCACCGGCATGGAAGTCGCCAATGCCTCGATGTGGGACGGCTCGACCGCGACCACCGAAGCCGTGCTCATGGCCGAGCGGCTGACCGGGCGGCACCGGGTCGTTGTGGCGCGCTCGCTGCACCCGGAATATCGCCAGGTGCTGGAGACGTACACGCGCAATCTCGGCCTGCGCATTGATGAAATCGGATTTACCAGCGCGGGCCAGGTGGATGCGAATCGCCTCGAAGGCGCGCTCAATTCCGAAACCGCCGCCGTGGTCGTGCAGTCGCCTAATTTTTTGGGGGTGCTCGAACAGGTGCCGGGCCTGGCGTCTCTCGCGCACTCCAAAGGTGCGCTGCTCGTAGTGGCCATCACCGAAGGCGTGTCGCTCGGCGCGGTGAGGCCTCCCATGGAGGCCGATATCGTGGCCATGGAAGGGCAGAGCTTCGGCCTGCCGCAAAGCTACGGCGGCCCCTACGCCGGAGTGATCGCCACGCGCGAGAAATTCGTGCGGCAGATGCCCGGGCGCCTCGCGGGCGAAACAGTCGACAGCCACGGCAAGCGCGGTTACGTGCTCACGCTGGCCACGCGCGAACAGCACATCCGCCGCGAAAAGGCGACCTCGAACATCTGCACGAATCAGGCGCTGTGCGCGCTGGCCGTGAACATTCACCTTTGCCTGCTCGGCAAAGAGGGCTTAAAGGAACTCGCCGCCCAGAACCTGGCCAAGGCGCGATTCGCGCTCGAAGAGCTGGAAAAAATACGCGGCGTGCGCCGGTCGTTTTCCGGCCCTTTTTTCAACGAATTCGTGGTCGAGTTTCCGCGTTCCGTGAAGCTGGTGAATGCGGAACTGCTGCGGCAAAAAATTATCGGGCCGCTGCCGGTGGGAAGCTACTTCGCGGACCTGACCAAGCGCGGCCTGTTCTGCGTCACCGAAACAATTTCGCGCGCGGAAATCGAACGCACGGCCGAAGCCCTCCGCGAAATTTTGTCGAAACCGATTTAAGTAGCACAGGCACTCTTGCCTGTGCGGGTTTGTATGCCGCACACATGAGCCGCCAGATCACCATTGAACCGCGAAAACCGCACAGGCAAGAGTGCCT
>Ga0210396_10003113_pt1 | contig 16657 bp, 8 predicted proteins | sample IncBWH17OmetaG_FD_155466 | JGI IMG/M metagenome (GOLD analysis project Ga0210396, IMG submission 155466) | Forest soil microbial communities from Barre Woods Harvard Forest LTER site, Petersham, Massachusetts, United States - Inc-BW-H-17-O ... | reverse complement strand
GCCATGGGCGGAAACGTCCTCGCCGTGAACCTGGGTCTCATCACCTTTTCCCAAAGCCGCGAAGAGCTGGCCCTCGCCATCGCACACGAGATGTCTCACAATATCCTCCACCACCCGGAGAACGCCATGCAACAAAAAGCGGAATGGCTGAGCTCCGACGAATACCGCAGGTCTGTAAATGCCGTGCTGGATTCCAAGTACGAACGGCTGTCCCGGCTGAATAAGGTGCTCGAGGGCTACGGCTTCAGCCGCAGCCGCCATCAACGCTATCGCGAAAGCGAAGCCGATTCCCTGGCCGTAGTGCTGCTTAAAAAAAGCAATATCGCCTTCGAAGCCTCCTGGTTCCTGCACCTCGACAGTGCCGACATGGAATACCAGAAACCTCTGCACCATTCCATCTCGGCCTTTTTTACCGCCTATCACCTGCCGTACGAAGATATCTGGGCGCAGCGTCGCAGCCACGGCCTTTCGACCCGCGCCTATACATTCTCCGATACCAGCGCCATCGCCGATTCGCTGAAAACGCACCCCGAATGCGTCGAACGCTATAACAAGACCCGCAATCTCTCTACTCCCAATGCCAGGCTGACATCCATTCCCACGCCGATCGCGGATAAAGCGAATAAGATGCTGCTGTGGAACCTTTATTCCTCTGTGAGCCTCACCCCCTGTCTCTATCGCATTCTGCAGATCAAAGACAGAGGAAATACCGATACCTGGTATGACTTCATGCTCAGCAATATCTTCGCCGGGCTCTACTACTCCGACCGTATGCTCAACCGGTTCAATGCCATCGGCGTGATCCCAAAAGAATATATTTCCCGGGACTACTATTCCCTGCAAACCCTGCTCGAACAGATGCCCCGCGAAAGCCTGATGCAAACCTGCCGCATCCTCCAGGACGAAGGATTCTGGCGCAATCTTCCCGAACCGGAGAAAGACCTCAAAGCCCTGGTGTTCACCCTGGCTCTCGACCCCGATAGCTCGGATCGCAACAAGGCCCGCGCGGCACACGTCTTCTTCTCCGGCAACGCCAATAGCATGTACTGCGAATTCGCACAGAATTTCGAAAAAAAATAATCCATGAATCCTCTTCTCCGTCTGCTGATCCTGTGCTTATTGATCGCTCCGGCCACCCGTGCCCAAACTAAAGTATTTAAAGCCGTGACCGCAGACATGGAACAGGATTTCCAGCCTATCCTGCAAGACGGTAAACCGGTCGGCTATCTCCTGTTCACGCAGTTGGAAAAGGCAAGCGAAGACTCGTTCAACTACCGCATCGCCATCATGGACGAAAACCTCAACGATATCGGCACCGTCAATTTTCGCCAGGAAAAACTAAAACTCAAAGCCGTCTCCTTCGAACAGGACGTCCTCTGCCTGGCCTATGTGAAAAGCAACTACATTGGCAAAGAATATAAAAACCAGGACGAGTTCCTCCGGGAAAAAGACAATAACCACGACGCCATCCTGATCCATTTTCTCGGCCTGGATGGCAGGTTCAAAGCCACCGCCACCATCAATACGCAGGCACATCAGGCATGCGCCCCTGTTGCCGGCAGCCGCCGCCGCGTCATCGGTTATGCTGCCGAGTATAACCATACGATCCAACTCAAAAACATCACCGGCAAGGGCTTCGCGTGTTTCTACGGCGACGAAGCTAAAAACGAGCTGCTCGTCTTCAACAGCGCCGGCAAATTGACCTGGCGAAAACAGATCCATGAGAACGCCGGGTCCATCGTAATGCACACTTCGGGGAACGAGGTTTCGCTGCTGGCAAAAACAAAGGATAAAATGGTGGAAGGCGGATTCGAGCTGCTCAGCTACAATGCCATCGATACCCTCACCTATCCTAAATTCATCCTCAAGGACCGCAGCGGCAACTCCCTGAAGGTGCTGACCTTCGACAACGACCCCATCACCGGCAAACCCTATCTCTCCGGTCTGGTCATCGACCCCAAAAAAGGCAACGATTTTCAAACAGGGCGGGAATACCATCGCGGCCCCTATTGTGGCGTGTTCAGCATCACTATCAACGGCCATACCAGGTCGGCTATCCAGGCCGCCTTCGGCTACTGGTCCGATGGCAAAAAGACCTTCGTGAACAGACATGGCTATTTCAATGACGCACATGCCTACGCCTATTTCAACGAATCCTTTAAAGACTACCAGGGTAACACCTGGTTCGCGGGCCAACGCCTCGTTCGCACCTGGAACTGGAACGGCATGCTCAGCTCTACCCTGCTTTGCTGGCTCGTCGTCCCACCCATTGGCTATACCCTCTTTTCCGTCAATAAATTCGCCTTCCGCGATGAGCTCCTGATCAAGATGGACCCCAAAGGCAATTTCAATGTGGAAACCACCGTGCCGGGCCAAAGAAGCACATGGTTTCATGCCTGTGACAGTCGATTCCTGGGCTACGACAACCACCTGTCCTACTCGCTGACCAACCCGGATACGCATAGCAACTTCCTGATCCTCGACGACATGAAAAAGATCGACATCTACAACGTCAGCCAGAAAAAGATCGCCCGTACCATCCCCCACGAGACCAGTGACAACCTGACGATGGTCCTTCCCGCAAAGGAGGGCTATATGATGGTCTACGAATTCAACAAAAAGGAAAAAACAACCCGACTCTCGATAGAAGCTCTATAAGATTTGTTATCTTCAGGGAATGAGAACCATCTCGGCCCTCATCCTCTTACTTACGTTCAACACCCTATACGCCCAGCCGGACCTCAAAACCCGGCTGGGCGCTTTTTTTGCCGGCCAGTCCGCTACCCAACCCGGCTTCGCGCTCTCCATTCAAAAGAACGGCGAAGTCCTCTACCGCAACGCCGCCGGCCTCGCCGACGTCGACACAAAAACTCCACTCGACTCCCTGACCAATTTCCGCATGGCCTCTGTGACTAAACAGTTTACCGCCATGGCCATCCTGCTCCTGGAAAAAGACGGCGCCCTGAAGATCGATGACCCCATCGGCCACTGGTTGCCCGAATTGCCTGCCGACATGGGCGAACACATCCTGATCCGTCACCTGCTCACCCATACCTCCGGTCTCCTCGACTACGAAACCCTTATCCCACCTGTCCAAACCACACAGATCCTCGACGCCGACGTCCTGCGCCTGTTAAGCCACACGGACAAGACCTATTTCCCCGCGGGCAGCCGCTTCCAATACAGCAATTCCGGTTACTGTCTGCTGGCCCTCATCATCGAACGGGCGTCAAAAAAGTCTTATGCCCGGTTCCTCCACGACCGCATCTTCGCGCCCCTGCATATGGACAACTCCACGGTCTACGAGAAAGATCACCCCATCCCGCATCGCGCCATGGGCTATGCCCGCGATTCCTCCGGCCACATCTTCGCCTCGGACCAAAGCATCACCAGCGCCACCAAAGGCGACGGTGGCGTCTATACCTCCCTGTCCGACTATGTGCGATGGATAAATGCACTGCAACAAAATACCCTCCTCCCCCTCGCCGCCACGCTCCGCAGCCTCCGTTTCCCCATCGGCCAGGGTACCTTCTATGCAGCCGGCTGGTTCATCTCCCTCGCCAGCCCCCAACTCCTCTTCCACTCCGGCAGCACCTGCGGCTTCGCCAACTTCGTGATCCAACTCCCCGGCGACAACTGGTCCATTGTCTACTTCTCCAACATCGCCGACAACATCGAACCCTTCCGCTCCATCCTTACCATCCTCAAAACCGCCGGCTACCCCGACCTCTCCTCCGTCTTCGCCCTCCACGACCAAACCCGCTAAGAACACACCACAAAAAAAAGCGCTCCGGAGCAATCATCTCAAAATGCTCCGAAGCGCCGCAGGCTTATTCATTAGGCCGCTGGCTTATTTTATGAAAACACCCGCCTTATCATAACGTCACGACGACCTTCCCGCGGGTCTTCCCCGATGCGATCTGCGCAAACGCTTCCTTCATCTTCCCAAAAGGCAACATCACCGAGATCTCAGGCTTCAACGCGCCCTCTTCCAGCAAGCTGGCCAGATTCTGCATATCCTCACCACTCGATTGCACCATCATCCGGATCCCTTTCATCCCCTTGGCCTTGGCCTTCTCTTCCACCTGTTCATTCGCCCCCGAATTGATGCTGATGATCGTCCCCCCCTTCTTCAGGACCTGCAGACTCCGGTCGATGTTCTCACCGCCCACGGGGTCCAAAACAAAATCCATATCCTTCGCCAGCTCTTCGTATTTATCGGTCGTATAATCGATGTGCACATCGGCGCCCAACCCAAGGACAAAATCCCTGTTGGCGGCCGAAGCCGTACCGATCACATAAGCGCCCGCATGTTTGGCGATCTGCACGGCAAAATGTCCCACCCCGCCGGCCGCAGCGTGGACCAATACCCGCTGACCCGCCCGAACCCTGCTGTGATCGGAAAAGGCCTGCCAGGCCGTCAAAGCCGCCAACGTCGTCGCCGCAGCAGCCGGAAAACTGATGCCGCCGGGCTTCTCCGCCAGCTGATCCGCGGGCGCCGCCACATACTCCGCATACACCTTCCCCTGCCCGGGAAAATTGACCATCCCGAATACTTCATCACCCACTTCAAAAAGCGGCGACTTCGATTCTTTGACGATCCCAGCCATATCCCAACCCAGGATCTTAGGGTCGGCATCCTTGAACTGCCCCGCAGCTCCCTTACCTAGCGATGTCTTTACGTCTACCGGATTAATGCTGATGGCCTTTACTTCCACCAACACCTCTCCTTCACTAATTCCAGGCACCGGCAATTCCACTTCTTGTAATTGGTCGGCGCCGCCAAAATCCTTTAAAATGATTGCTTTCATATTTCACAAATCTAAAGCGTTGGCCCCTGATTATAAACTTATTCCGTACAGAAGATGTATCAAAAACGGACAAGAGAACGAGAATTTATATATAAGCCCCTGATCCTCTGCCATCTGCCTTCCGGCATCCGGTTTGGACAAAAAAAAATTATACTTTTTAATTTATTCACATGAAGGGTAATAGCTCTCTCAACCGCTACGTCCGTGCCAGCCGGATCACTGGCTGGATCGTCGGCCTTATCGCCTGCACCGTCTACATCCTCACCATGGAACCCACCGGCAGCTTCTGGGACTGCGGCGAATTTGTCTCCAGCTGCTATAAACTCCAGATTCCCCATCCCCCCGGAGCGCCCCTCTTCATCCTGCTGGGACGGCTCTTCATCGTGCTCTTCGGCGACAACCCCCACACCGCCGCCCGCGGCGTGAACTTTATGAGCGCAATCGCCAGCGGCCTCTCCATCCTCTTCCTGTTCTGGACCATCACCCACTTTGCGCGCAAACTCGTCGCCCCCTCTAACCCCGGCCGGCCGGCGCAGGAGCCGGATCGCAACCAGACCTTTACCATCCTGTCCACCGGCGTCGTGGGCGCCCTCGCCTATACTTTCTGCGACTCCTTCTGGTATAGCGCCGTGGAAGGGGAGGTCTACGCTACCTCTGCCTTCTTCACCGCCATCGTCTTCTGGGCCATCCTCAAATGGGAAGAACAAGCCGATAAACCCGGCTCAGACCGCTGGCTCATCTTTATCTTCTACATCATGGGCCTCTCCATCGGCGTCCACCTCCTCAACCTGCTGACCATCCCCGCCATCGTCATAGTCTATTATTTTAAACGCTATAAACCTACCCGGCTCGGTACCGTCCTCGCCTTCCTCACCGGCTGCGCCCTCACCGGCATCGTCCAGGTCGTCGTGATCCAATATACCATCAAAGGCGCCGGCGCCTTCGATGTCTTCTTCGTGAACAGCCTCAACCTCCCCTTCTTCTCGGGCTTCACGACCTTCTTCGTCCTCCTGGCCGCCGCCCTCATCCTCGGCATCCGCTACGCCGTAAAAAAGAACTTCCACCTGCTTAAGATCGGCCTGTGGAGCGCCGCCTTCATGCTGCTCGGCTACTCCACTTATTTCACGACCATGATCCGCAGCAACGCCGACCCCGGCGTGGACATGTTTAACGTAGACAACCCCGTTAGCCTCGTCGGCTACGTCAGCCGCGAACAATATGGTGACTGGCCCATCCTCTATGGCCCCGATTTCACCGACCCCGCCCCCGCCGTCGAAGCCGGCGACAGCTACGTCAAAGGCACGGATAAATACGAAATAGCCGGGAAAAAATATGGACAGGACTGGGCCCACACCCCCTCCTCTCATTTCTTCCCCCGCATGTACAATCCCTCCAACCTCCGCAACGAAGTCGATACCTATAAACGCTTCTCCGGCATGGACCCCGACGCACAACCCACCATGGCCGATAACATAAAATATTTCCTCCGCTACCAATCGGGCTGGATGTACCTCCGCTATTTTATGTGGAACTTCGCCGGCAAACAAAACGACATCCAGGGCTTCGGCAACCCCAGGGACAGCAATTGGGTCAGCGGCATCTCCGCCCTCGATAACCTCCTCTACGGCGATCAAAGCCGCCTGCCCGACACCGCCCATAAAAACAACAAATCCTACAACCGGCTCTACCTCCTCCCCCTGCTCCTCGGTCTGCTCGGCCTCTTCGTGCAATACCGCCGCAACCGCCGCGATACCCTCGTCACCGGGCTGCTCTTCTTCTTCACCGGACTGGCCATCGTGATCTATCTCAACCAGGCCGGCCTCCAACCTCGCGAACGCGACTATGCCTTCGCCGGCTCCTTCTATGTGTTCGCCATCTGGATCGGCCTCGGCGTCATCGGCGTCCAACAGTTCTTCGAACAGCAGCTCAAACGGCTCTTCCCATCCGACCACTCGCGGCCCGCTTTCTTGGCCGCGGGTCCGATTTCCGCCGCCTCCCTGTGCCTTCTCGCCGTCCCCGTCCTCATGGGCACCCAGGAATGGGACGACCACGACCGGTCCAAAAAAACCCTCGCCCGCGACCTCGCCATCGACTATCTCGAGTCCTGCCCACCAAACGCCATCCTCTTCTCCTTCGAAGACAACGACACCTACCCCATCTGGTACGCCCAGGAAGTGGAAGGCATCCGACCCGACGTCCGCGTGATCATCAATACCCTCTCGGGAACCGACTGGCTCATCAATCAACTCCGCTATAAGATCAACGAAGCCCCACCTGTCGACGTGCTCTTTACCAAAGAACAGATCATGGGCGACAAGAAGAATATCCTCTATTTTACCGACCGCCTTCCCGGCTGGAACAAGGATAAATACTATGATCTTTACGATACCTTCAAGACCGTCGTGGCGAACGATGATCCCCGTTATATGACCGAGTCCACAGAGGGAACCCCACTTAACCTCCTCCCCACCCGCAAGTTCTCCGTTCCCGTGAACCCGGCAACCGTCGTGGCTAACGGCACCGTCCACCCGGGGGAACAGATCCTCCCAGAGCTGCACCTGGACATCGACCCGGCAAAAAACTACCTGGAGAAAAGCGACCTCACCATGCTGGCCATCATCGCCGCCAACCAATGGAAAAGACCCATCTGCTTCACCAACGCCCAGGAACCCGCGGCACTCGGCATCTCAAAGTATGTCCGCAGCCGGGGCATGTCCTACCAGCTTGTACCGATGGAGGATAGCCCCGTAGATCTCGACGTCGCCTATAACAACGTCATGCAGAAATTCCGCTATGGTCACGCCGGCACCCCGGGCGTATATTTCGATGGCGATAACCGCCGCTACCTCAACTCCATCAAAATAGCGCACGCCCAGATCGCCCAGGCGCTTATCGACGCCGGCCGCAAAGAGGACGCCCGCCGCGTCCTCGAACACTATGACCAGAATGTCGATATCAATAATTTCCCCTACGGCTTCACCTCTTACTATGGTAATATGGATGACCGCGCCTCGCTGTTTTTCCTCAGCGACTGCTATGCCGCTGGCGACGAAACCCTGGCAACCAAGGTCGAGGCCTCGCTCACAAAAGACCTGCAACAACAAATGCAGTACTATCAGTCTTTAGGAGATGGGATGTCCGACGATCAGCTCGCCGGCAACGCCCAGTTAGCCGCACAGGGGAAACCCAACGCACTCTCCGACCGCCAGCAGAACTTCGCGTCGGACATTCTTTCAACTTATCAAATGCTAATGCAAATCACCGAACTCAAAAAACGCGCCCAGGCAGCCCGCGGCCCCGCCGGTCCGCCGCTGTAAGGTTATGGGCTCCGCCGGTCGCTGTCATGAACCGCGCGCTATCCTATTCCCCTGCCTTCGCCCCGGGCAGCCGGCTCTTCAGCAATTTGATCTGTCCATTGTGATTGCCCTCATGCTCACAAACATGGAACCATTTACAGTAGTTGTTGGTCGGGCCCCATCCCCATTTCTGATCCACCAACATCAGCCACTGGTCATCCCGCTTGCGGAATTCGGCCAGCGTGCTTTCCCTGGTCTCTGTTAATAGATTAAGATAAAAATCCAGGTTATTCCCTTTGATGGCCTGGCGCGCCGGCTCACCCAGCTCCATGGCGACACCAAACTTTTGTTGCACGCTGTTGTCCCATTTTCCCCATTCCACGCCTTTGAAAACATGCTCATGATAAAATGCATCGGTAGCAGCCAGATGATAAAGCATCGCCCCGATCCGGTTGGCCTTGGCATCAAGCAAAAAGTCGAGCTGCTCCATCGTCATCCCCTTTACAGAAGCCAACACCTGCCATCGCATAAATGCCATCATCGAGACCAGTGTACCGATCTGGGGGCTATATCCCTCTTTCGGTCCGATGATCGACAGGTCTTTGTCCGGATCGGTGGCCGCAAATCCTCTCGACGGCAACAATGACAACCCGGCTGCGCCCGCAATGCCGGCGCTAAGGGCAGCTGCACGCCTCAAAAAGCCCCGCCGTCCCTTTGTAAATGGTGTATTCATATGTTAAAGTTTTTCGCTTCCCTTGATCAACGCTTGTACGTAGGCATTGAATCCCGTCTCGTCGACGCCAACCACCTGTTTCAACGCAGCAAAATAATTGGCATCGCCCTCTTGCTTCGGCCCACAGGTGACCAACGGCAGCGCCGCGGCAAACCCCTTTTCCTTTTCCAGCCGCTGCACGATCAACGCGTTGATGACGTACGAGATCTTGAGATTGTGCGCATCGGCGACATAGTCGACACCGCTCTTGTACAAGGCCAGCCAATCCGCATCCGCATGCGCCGCGGCATAGTCTTTAAACCGACCCAAAACTTCCTTCCAGGTGTAAACCTTCCAGCTTCCACCATACAGGTACGCCATGCCCTCATCGACCGGCCGGTAGATCGTCGTCGCAGGAACCACGCGGTGCAACCGTGCATGCCACCAATCATGTGGGTCCCAGCTGTTGAACCCATCGGTGGACCGCTCCCCCGACACGACCACCGTCCGGTTCCCATAATCCTCCGAGAACTCATAATAGCGGGTCCCATTATAATCACTCCGGTAATCCTCCCCCATCAACCTCGATGCTTCAAACACATTCCCACAACTATAAAAATCAAAGACCGTCCCTTCTGCGTTCAATCGCTTGTCATAAGACGCGATCCACCGCACAAACTCAGCCGCCTTCCGCTCGTTTAAAACATCCGTATAATGAAAAACACAATTCCCGATCTTCTTCGTCTTCCAGTTCGCCGTATTCTGCTCCAGGATCGAAGACATCACCCAGCGATTGTCGTCCCCCCGCCGCGCCAGCACCGTACAACACGCCCGCAATACCGGCGTGTCCTTGCGGACCTCCATATAATTCAGCTGCACCAGACAACGTAGACTGTCCAGCGAAACGACATTGCCCAAATAACATTTACAGGAAACAGCGCTGTCCCGCCGGGTATACCAGTCGATACTCCGCAGCTCATTCATCAAAACGCCCGTCTCCGGCAAGGACTCATGCGAGAGATAAGCGTTCAAACTGTCGGGCCCGCTGCGCTGTCCCAACCATCCCTCCAGACTCGACAACAGCCCCGTACGCGTGGCCGAGTCCTTGGGCAGCCGGATACCCTTGGGAACGATCAAAAACGCCGTCCCTTGCGCTGCGGCAACAACCGCACAAATGCTCATGGATAAAGCAAAAAAAAGGTGTTTCATAAGTAGAATATACGCCATTTTCATGGAATCGCCAGAAGCCCGGCGGCCGGGCGGCCGCTTACCGAACCAGTATAACCGTCCCCTGCTTTTCCCCCACCGCCTTCGTCAAGGGGTTGTCATACTCGACAAACCACACATACGTACCCGCAGGCTGCACCTTCCCGTTATACGTCCCATCCCAGCCCAAAGCGACATTGCTGGTGTAAAAGACCATCAGCCCCTGCCGGTTATACACGGCAAAACGCCGGATCGTAACAGGAATACCCGGGGGTACCCGGAATACATCGTTGTGCCCATCACCATTGGGTGTAAACGCCGCCGGCAACCGGACATCATAAAAGACTTTGACGACCTCGGTCGCCGAAGCGGTACACCCATCCGTGGTGACCACGGATAACGTATAGGCCGTCGTACCCACCGGCCCGACCACCGGCGTCATACTGTTGGCGTCTGCCATCCCGCTAGTAGGCGTCCAGCTGAAACTGCCGATATCGCCCGTCACCGCCGGGTCAAGCCGTACGCTGCTTCCCCCGGCAATAATGATGGCCGTATCCATATCTATCACCGGCAACGGATAGATCGTCATCGTTACCCCCTGCGGGTCCTGAACCGGCAGACTGCAGGCAAGATCGGCCGTCATCGATACATTGACGACATCCCCATTCCGTAAACTCCCATCGTCGAACACCGCGGTATCGCCTCCGGCATTGACACCATTGACCTGCCATTGAAAGTGTGGATCGACTCCTCCATTACCCGGGGTGGCCGTAAAAACGACGACACTGTCCGCGCATACCCGCGCAGCCGAAGCAACCACACTCACCGCCGTCACCGGTATGGGCGTGATGACAACCGTCACCGGGTTGGACGTCGCCTCGCCATTACCGATCAAACACACGGCATCACTTATCATGCTGGCACTCACGATGTCTCCATTATTGAGCGAAGAAGAGGTAAAAGGCTGGATCGCAGCGCCATTGCCGGAACTCAACACCGTACCGTTTACCATCCATTGATAGCTGGGATCCGTGCCTCCATCCGTTACCTGGGCATTGACGGTCACCGGTGATCCCACACAGTTGGTGTCGGTAGCCAGCGCAATGGCGATGGCCGGGTTCGGGATCGGACTCACATTGACCTCCACCGGCGTCGACGCCACCTCACAACTACTGATCCCCAGATTACCCGTCTGCGCCGCCGTCAGCCGATAGAGAAAAAGCCCCGCACTGGACGGTACCCTGCTAAGATCATCCGCCGTGGCGCCGGCAATATCGGTCCACGTCTTCCCCGTATCGACACTTTCCTGCCACTGTACACTCTCGGAAGGATAACAGCTTTCTACTGTGCCATTGATGCTCAACGTAGGCTGCGCATTGACACAAAGATTCAGCGTATCCGAAACATAGCCCGTCACGACATTTTGAATGGAAGAACCCGCCGGCCGGAACGTGATGTCGTCCAACGCAAGGTCATTGCCAACACCCCCCGGGGCATTGTTGATCATCCGCAAGACCACCGTAGTGATGCCTGGCGGTGTATTGAAATAGAACGCATATTGATTCCAGATAGGTGTGCTCGGTTGAGCTATGGACCCTGTAGTGAAAGATTGCAACACCGTGCCATCCGTTTTTTCGATCTGGAACGTGATATCCGGCTGGATCTCCGGCAACCCCTGGATCATGTTCAACACCCAGGCCGCGAACTGATAGCTGGTATTACCGCATAACCCGTTTACCGTCTGTACGTAAAACTGACTCGGCTGGAAAGAGGCGTTGATGAGCATGAAATACCCGTTGGGATTGCCGGTATGGTCCTGCGTGAGGCTAAACCAGGTATTATTGAAACAATTGGACGTATGATTGGCGATCGTATAATAACCATCGAGCGGGCAATCCGCCGCCTGATAGATCAAATTGGTGATACCGGAACCTAATGCCGGTCCATATCCCACCCCCTGCCCAAAGGTGATGTTCACAATAGGATCACCCAACCCGCCGGTACAGGTCTGGGCCACCGTTCTCATCCCGGCCAACAGGCATATGATAAGCAAACATTTCCCCATGACATCTCCTAAGACACCGTTCGCGTCGTTTTATACCCCCTATATCCTTTTGAACCGCGGGAAAGAACGGCCCCAAAGGGTCTCTATTATTCCTGCACGCCGGTAGTATTCGCCGGCCGTTCGTAATTCCATTCGCTGCGGTCCAGGGTCCGCTTCCCGGGATAGATCTCATTGCACGTGTTCCCATCATACAACCGTCCATTCTTCATCACATAATACACGGAATTCGTGTTACGGATATTTTCCAGCGGGTTCTTATCCAGGATCACGAGATCGGCCAGTTTCCCCACCTTCAGACTACCCAGATCCTGATCCAGCCCCAACCCCGTCGCACCCAGGATCGTAGCCGTACGCAGGACATCCATTGGTTTCATCCCCCCCGAACCCATCGCCCACATCTCCCAATGATAACCGATACCATTGAACTCCCCATGACTGCCGATCCCCGCCAACGCACCCGCCTCGACCATCGCCTTCATCGACTTGGCATGCTTGGGGAAGACCTGCTCTTCCGGCATGAACCAGCCATCCTTATCCCGCCGCGTCCTGCCCGCCAACTCTTCATAGGGCATAAAATATTGCAGCTTCGGATCATGGTATGGGTTCTCGGTCTCCCACCAGTAATTCTCCGCAAAAGGGCCGCCATAGGATACGATAAGCGTTGGCGTTACACACATCTGCGAGATGGCAATGGTCTTGATGAGATCATTGTACAGGGGATAGATCGGGATGGCATGCTCATGCCCCGGATACCCATCCAGCAGATTACAGATATTCAACTTGGTATTCAACCCGCCCTCGGTAGTCGGCATCAGCTGCTGGTTGCGGGCAGCCATGATGATCCACTCCCGCTGCTGCCGGTTGCCGGTGAGATACATCTTGATATAATGCGTGTTGTAATATTTACTGTACTGCCGCAGGATATCTTCGGCCTGCGCGGAGTCCTTGACGTTATAATCCCAAAAACCGACCCCCGGACCCGTGCTGTAGATCCTCGGCCCGAAGACCGCGCCGGCATCTACCTCATCCCGGTAGGTCATGATATCCGTGGTGGCCGTCTGCGGGTCTCGTGTCGTGGTGACGCCATAGGCCAGGTTGATGGCGTATTTCCATACCTGGTTCTTATGCACGCCCCACTGCGGCCACATATGCGCATGTGTGTCCACGAAACCGGGGACAATGGTCTTCCCGCTGACATCGATAACTTTGACGCCCGCGCCCGCCGGCACGCTCAGACTTCCCGACACGCCAATGGCCTTTATCCTATTATTCTCTATGAGCATATCCCCATTCTCGATCACCTGGTCTCCTTCCATCGTAATGATCCTTGCCCCCTTCAGAAGCACGACTCCCTGCGGCACATCCCGTTGATAGTATACCTTGACGGCCGTTTCTATCGCCATATAAGCCGGCTCCTTCTTCGGCGCCGCCGTGCTGTCTTTCTTCGCAGTGGCTACACTATCTTTACTGGCGGCCTTGGCCGTCGCGGTGTCTTTCCCCGCGCTTGCCTTCGCGGCTGCCGCCTTGGCGAGGCTGTCCGCCTTCGCCTTCTTCACCACCTTCATGCTGTCGTCAAACGCCTGCGCCGCATCTACATCGTAGACAAAATGCGCATTCCCCAGGCTCCAGTGGACTTTCTTTCCATCGGCTTCCCAACAGGGAAATTCTCCGCCCAGCTCCGTCAGCTTCCGGGCAGGGAACTGCGCGGCAGAAGCGTCGGCCACGGAAATCGTGACCGTCTTCCCCGTCTCGGGGATCGTAGCCATATAGATCTCGTTATTGATCTGCGCGATCACTCGCTTTCCCATGGGCGACATCGTAATAACGCCCGCCGGGCTCGGCTGACTCATCTCCGTAGCCTCCGCCGCCGCTTCACTCAGCATACAGTTGTCGCCCACATCGGGATGCCCATGTTTATAGATGCTGATACCATACGTGGTGATACCCGTGATATGGACGATCGTCTTTTCATCCGTGCCCAGCCAATTGATGGAAAGCAGGTCTCCGTTGCCGTTATTGAGATAGATCCGGTCCTCACCCGTAACAAAATGCGGATTGCCCCGTCCTTCCGCCCGGCTGATCAGGGTGATCTCACCCCCGGCCGCCGGCATCCAGCAAAGCTCTTCTTCGCCATCGTCATAACCCGACTCGACAGCTTCTTTGTATTTCTGCGCCTTGCTCCGCAGAAAGACGATCCTGTTCCCATCATTGTCGAATACAGGTGTTTGATATAAGGCCGGGACCTTCGTCAGCTGCTGCACAGCCCCACCTGCGGCAGCTACCTTGTAGATCTGCCCGCCCTGCGGCGCCCAGCTGATAAAGACAATCGATTTCCCATCCCGGCTCCACGACGGCTGCGACTCCACAAATTCATGCGTGGTGAGCCGTTTCGGCGTCCCTTTGGAATAATCCATCACATATAACCTGTCCAACACCGTAAAGGCTAGCTTCTTCCCATCCGGAGAAGGCACAGCATCCCGGATCTGCGTGGCCAGCCCATATGCCGAGTCGCTCACGGGATATTTGAAGGCCAGCCGCGGCCCCAGCTCCAATTCCAGGTCTACACTCAAGGGGATCTCGGTAGCCGCACTTCCATCCACCGGTATCCGGTGGATCTTACCGCCATAAGACGCGATGACCGCCTTGCTGTCCGGCGTAAACGCCATGCCCGGTAATACCCCCATCGTAGCGATGGACTCCTGGTCATCCCGCTGTACCGGATAAGCCAGCCAGTGCTCGTCACCCGTGCCCAGGTTGCGGATCACCAACCCCGTCTTGTCCTCGAACCGGCTGCCATAGACCAGCCATTGCCCATCCCGGGACAACACCGGCGTAAACGCCGAGCCATATCTGCTCGTGATCCGGTGTACCTTGCTGGTCTCCCGGTCATAAACGGCCAATTCGTATTGCGGCAATGCCGCATTGTAATTCCAGGGGCCGGTACGGCCCGAGAAATAGATATACCGGCCATCCGCACTGACCGCCGGATCGATGGTCTTGTACGTGGCCGGCGTGGAGATCAGCTGCGTGCCCGTACCCCCATTTTTATGCACCAGATACAACTGTACCTGCATCTTCCCCTTGGAATAAACGATATAATCGCCATCAGGCGTCCAGGTGGCGCTGGGGAAGTTCTGATCATGCTCCTTGGTCACCTGGAACGTGTCTTTCTTCTCCAGATCGATCCACCAGATGTTCTCCGCCCCGCTGCGGTCGCTGGAGAACAAGATCTTCTTCCCGTCCGGGCTCCACCGCGGATGCGAGTCGAAGGCGATCCCCCTGGTTAGCGCCGTGGCCTTGCCGCCCGTAGCCGGCACCGTGAACAGATCCCCCATCATATCGAAGACGATGGTCTTCCCATCCGGACTGATATCCAGCGAAGTCCAGGTACCTTCCGTGGTAGTGAAAGCGATCTTTCGCTGTGGCTTCAACGGGAGGTCCTTATAGGTGGTAAATTTTGCAGTGTCTTGCGCCCATGCACCCTGAACAGCAAGCCCCAGGAGCGCAATAACAACAGTTTTGGTTACAAAATGCATGACTAATAATAATTATAGCAGGGGAAATTAGGCAAAAACCGCATCCTAAGTCCCGCCGTTCGTGTATTTTTATACAAACCAACTGCACATGAGACCAAAATCCTTGATCGCCGCCCTGGCGGCGGTCCTGCTCATCACAAACGCCCGCGCCCAATCCATCCCCACCCCCAAAGAACATTTCGGCTTCAACATCGGCGATAACTATATGTTAGCCAACTACACCCAAACGGAAGCTTATTTCAAAAAACTCGCCGCCGCCTCCGATCGCTGCCGTTATACGGTCATTGGCAAAACGGAGGAAGGCCGCGACCAGTTCATGCTCATCGTCTCCTCCCCCGAAAACCTCAAAAATCTCGACCACTACAAATCGATCTCCCAGCAGCTGGCCCACGCCGAAGGGCTCACCGACGCCCAGGCTCACGCCCTCGCCGCCGAAGGCAAAACCGTCGTATGGATCGACGGCGGTTTGCATGCGACCGAAGTCGTAGCTACCCAACAGCTCATCGAGATCGCCTACCAGCTCGTCAGCCGCAACGACGCCGAAACAGCCAACATCCTCGACAAGGTCATCATCCTGCTCACCCACGCGAACCCGGATGGGATGGAACTGGTGTCTAACTGGTACATGCGCAACCCCATTCCCGGGAACCGCTCCCTGGAACAGGTACCCCTACTCTACGAGAAGTATGCCGGCCACGATAACAACCGCGACTTCTATATGCTCAACCTCAAAGAGACCCAGAATATCTGCCGCCAGCTCTTCGTGGAATGGATCCCACAGATCATGTACAACCACCACCAGGCCGGCCCTGCCGGCTCCATCCTGGCCGGCCCGCCCTACCGCGATCCGTTTAACTATGTGTTCGATCCCCTGGTCATCACCAGCCTGGATGCCGTCGGCGCCGCCATGAGCAGCCGCCTTAACGCCGAGAACAAACCCGGCTACACCGAACGCGCAGGCTCCGTCTATTCCACCTGGTACAACGGCGGCCTCCGCACGACCACCTATTTCCACAATATGGTCGGACTGC
>Ga0210396_10003112_pt1 | contig 16657 bp, 13 predicted proteins | sample IncBWH17OmetaG_FD_155466 | JGI IMG/M metagenome (GOLD analysis project Ga0210396, IMG submission 155466) | Forest soil microbial communities from Barre Woods Harvard Forest LTER site, Petersham, Massachusetts, United States - Inc-BW-H-17-O ... | reverse complement strand
CAAGAAGAAGAAGAAGCCTTGGACGACGCACTGTACGCACTCCACGCCTTAAAGAATTGCGTGCATGCCAGCCTTCCTTCCGCAGCCTGAAGTTCAGCAGAGTAAACTCTGCCAGCCCAGCAAACTACTGCTTGGTGACTTCATTGAGAGTCGCCATGAATGATTGCGCCGCCCCTGGAGAGGGCGCTTCACCATTCAGAACCGTCTGCAAGCTGGCATTTGTCCCAAAGAGCTTCCGCATATTGTCGTTGTCCACGCTGATCTTGGAACCCTCAAGGCTCGCGCCCGCATAGGCCCCTGTAGACGTTGTATAGACCAGCACTGGAGTCTTCCAGCCGTTGGCTTCCGGACCGCCGGTGGACGAATTGATCGGTCCCGCAGCGCTTGCGTCGGATCCAAGACTCCATTCTCCGCGACTCAGTTCCTGCTCTCCCTGTTTGTTCATAAGCAGTACCAGGTCCTGATGCTCGAAACCAGCCTGCAGTCCTACGCTGCCGCCGGTAATCGTCACGAAAGCGGGCGCGCTCCAACCACGACTTGTCCGGCAACTGACAACGCCATCCCCGTGTTTGCCGCCAACGATCATGGCCGCTTGCTTTACCGCAGGAAGTACCAGGACGCACTGCGCTTGCGCAAGTACAGAAGATGGAATCTGGTGCGATGCAGTCATGTTGCGGATCACCACTGCCGCATTATCTAACTCCTTGCTGGGATCGCTGGCGAACGCCGTTATTGCAAAAAGCGTCAATGTTAGAGCGGCAAGAAAACGTGACATATAATCCTCCCTAAGGTAAACCAAGCTCTACGATGAGGAGGTAATTGCCGCGGTTGCTTCATCCGGAGTGGCCGTCGTTGCTTTCTCTGTATAAATGATCGATGATTCACGGTACTGTCCTATCAGAGAACAGTTCAACTGATATTTTCCATTACGGGAATTCAACGTTCCGCTCGCGCAGCTTCGCACTTGCCATCGGTACTATTGAATGCATCCAATGAAACTTATGCCGATCCGTGGTTTTGTCGCCAAAGTCACTGCCAGCTTGTTATTCGTATTTATCTGCTCAGGCATTGGAAACGGGTATTCGGTTCTTACCCACGAAGAAATAATCGATCTGGTCTGGAAGGATCAGCTTCGGCCCATGCTGGTGGCCCGTTTTCCGCAGGCGACCGATGACGAATTGAAACAAGCGCATGGCTACGCTTATGGCGGCAGTGTAGTTCAGGACATGGGTTACTATCCGTTCGGCAACAAGTATTTTAGCGACCTGGTTCACTACGTTCGTACCGGTGATTTTGTAATGGCTCTGGTTCGAGATTCCTCCAACGTAAACGAATACGCGTTCGCTTTAGGAGCTCTGGCGCACTACGCCTCCGACAATACCGGCCATCCAACCATCAACCAGGTGGTAGCGATTAGTTTTCCAAAATTGGGCAAGAAATACGGACGGGAAGTAACTTACGTTGACGATCCGAAAGCGCACATACGCACGGAATTTGGATTTGACATGGAGCAGGTTGCCAAGAACCGTTACACATCAGACAATTTCCATGACTTTATCGGCTTCAATATTTCCAAGCCTGTGCTCGAACGCGCGTTTGCAGAAACCTATGGCATGCAACTTCAAAACGTTATGCACAACGAAGACCTGGCGATTGGTACCTTTCGCCGCGCTATCAGTCAGATTGTTCCGGAGATGACTCGCGTAGCTCTGGTGTCGCGGCGTGATGAGATTGTCCGCGACACGCCAAATTTCAATGAAAAACAATTTCTCTATCATCTTTCGCGTGCCAGCTACCAGAAGGAATGGGGAAACGGATATCGCAAGCCTGGCTTCGGCACGCGCGTGCTGGCATTTTTTCTCAAGATCGTTCCAAAGGTCGGGCCGTTTAAAGCGCTTGCCTTCAAAGTTCCAACTACCCAGACTGAGGATATGTACGTCAAGAGCATAAACAAAACCGTCGATGAATACGGCGCACAGCTTCGCGAGGAAAAAGCTGGGGAGCTAAAGCTCGCGGATATGGATTTTGATACGGGACACCCAACGCGCGCCGGTGAATATTCATTGGCGGATAAAACCTATGCTCATCTGCTCGACGACTTGGCCAAGCACAACTTCGATCAGGCATCGCCGGAGTTGCGGCAGAACATTCTTAGCTTCTACGGAGACCCGAACGCGCAAGTGGCTACCAAGAAAAACGCGAAAGCATGGAAAACAACCCAAGAGCAATTAGACAAGCTGAAAGCCAGCATCACCGAGCATCCTGCCAACACTGCCTCGAACCTGCTGCAACCAGCAAAATAGGTTCTACGCAGTAGATAAACTTCGGCAATCGCTTACTTTAAGTTCGGCCTCTGCACCAATAACTCACTTCCGGTCATTTCCGGCCATCCCCAATCTTGTGCCCGCCATCCTAGATGCTGCAAAAGAACGCATATTAAGGACGATCACTTAAAAGGAGCTTGATAATGGCTGGGAAAAACACAGCAGCATTCGGACTTTATCGCACTCAAGGCGACGTGGAATACGCAGTCGACCTCCTCCGAGCGGAGGGTTTTCGCAATACCGACATCTCCGTTCTGTTTCCCGAAAATCAGGGCACGAAAGACTTCGCAGTCAAAAAGGACACTAAGGCCCCCGAGGGAACCGCAGCCGGGGTGACAACTGGTGCCGTGGTTGGCGGAACTCTCGGTTGGCTGGCCGGTATTGGTGCACTTGCAATTCCGGGCGTCGGCCCGCTCATCGCAGCCGGCCCGATCGTAGCTGCTCTAACAGGTGTCGGCGTCGGCGGTGCAATTGGCGGAATCGCGGGAGCTCTGATTGGCATGGGTATTCCCGAATACGAAGCCAAGCGTTATGAAGGCCGAATCAAGGAAGGCGGAATCCTACTCTCCGTGCATGCCGACGATTCGAACTGGACCAAGAAAGCAAAAGACATCCTTGAGCGCACTGGCGCGACGGATATTGCCTCCACCGGCGAAGCTAAAGCGGACTGGCAAAAGACCGACAAGCCCTTGCCTCGCGCCAGTTAAATAACGGATCTGACAACGAGGCCGGTGCTCTCCGGCCTCGTTTTTATTGGCATGATCCGTGCCAGTCTTCTGCATTACTAATTTCTAAAACCTAAGGTGAACCCCTGATTGGGATCAACGATGTATTCGTTCATTCTTGTTTGGGGAAGTGGTCAGTTTTTCTATCGCTCGGAGGCGTGTATGACTAGATTCGGAAAGTATTCGGCGCTCGTAGTTTGTCTGGCAGTGACTTCCGTGTCCCCGGCATTCTCTCAGGAGGGACCTGCGATAACAGGCGATCAGAACTCCGGATACCACATGAGAGTGGTCTCACGCAGCACTGAATCGGTGGATTATCGCCACAAAGGTTCAACCAAAGTGAATCTACGAGGCACTGATCTTTCTCCCGATGTGAAGGGAGAGGCGAAGGTAGAAGGCACAGCCGGAGGCGTGAAGCTCGAGGCCAGCGTTGAACATCTGCGCCAGGCGAATAGTTTCGGGCTGGCATATCTGACTTATGTCCTTTGGGCGATTACCCCGCAAGGCGCGCCGCGAAATCTCGGCGAACTGATCGTCAAAGACGGCAAGAGCTCCGTACGCACCACCACAGATTTGCAGGCATTCGCGCTCATCGTAACCGCAGAACCCGATTTCGCGGTCGCCCAACCCAGCGATCTAATTGTGGCCCAGAATGAAATTCGACGCGACACTAAAGGCGGAATTGAACCCGTAAATGTCACCTTCCAACTTATTTCTCGTGACACATATAACTCTCAAGTTCAGCCGATCAATTCTACGGTCTATGACGTAAGCAACAAGACGCCGCTCGATCTGCTCGAAGCCAGAAATGCAGTAAGAATCGCCAAGGATGCTGGCGCCGACAAATATGCGCCCCAAGAATTACAGAAGGCCCAGGATTCCTTGAACCGGGCTGAAGACTACTATCGTCGAAAGCAAGGCAGCGGCCCCATCGGAACCGTGGCTCGCGAGGCAGTTCAGACTGCGGAAGAAGCCCGGGTAATGACCATCAAGCGCGAAGAAGAAGAACATGCTGAATTGGAGCGCAAAGCTGCAGCTGATCGGGAAGCGCAGGCGCAAGCTCAAGCGCAAGCACAACAGGCCGCAGCTGCTCAGGCGCAAGCACAAGCGGAACAATCCGCGGCTCAGGCCGCTCAGGCACAACAGGCGCAGCAACAGGCCGAGCAAGCCCGGCAGCAGGCTGAATTAGCCCAGCAGCAAGCTGCGCAACAGGCTCAACAATCGGAATTGGCCCGCCAGCAGGCAGATCAGGCGCGGCAGCAAGCCGAAAACGATAAAGCGCAAATGCGCGCTCGCATGCTGCAACAGCTGAATCAGGTTCTGCAAACCAGAGATACAGCGCGAGGCTTGATTGTGAATATGCCCGACGTTTTGTTTGACACCGGAAAAGCCGATCTCAAAGGATCAGCGCGTGAACGCCTCGCGAAAGTTGCCGGAATTCTTATCGCCTACCCTGACATCCATGTAGAAGTTGACGGTTATACCGACAGTACCGGCAGCCTCGAATTCAACGAGCGCCTTTCCCAGCAAAGAGCCGACGCTGTTCGTAGTTACCTCGGCAGCCAGGGCGTGAATTCATCGACGATAACTACGCAGGGGTTTGGCCCGAGTAACCCTATCGCTTCAAATGAAACAGCTTCCGGCCGACAACAGAATCGGCGTGTCGAAATGGTGGTTTCAGGTTCGTCAATTGGTCAGGCAACGGGTCAGACGGGTTCGGTAAACGTTAATTCGAACGGTGATTCCATGGCGCCAGCGAACGCTCCGAACCAGGCTCCACCCGTGCAGCCCGGATCAAATCAGACGACGGTGCCGGCGGGCCAGCCTACCACGGTACCGCAACAGTAGTTGGTTTAATCGCGCGAAGCTGGCGTGTCCGGATCTTTCAGATCAGGGTCGTTAGGCGAAACCCCGGCTTCGTCCGAGCACGCGCAGGTTGGATAGCGCATCTGACAAAGCTTCGTGATCTACGCCAGTGCGACTTCTCGCAGCCTCATCCCTGTATGCTTGGATCGCCGCGTAAGCATGCGCGATCCGGTCGCGTAGTTTCCCCGGATCCACTTCAAGCAGAGCTGCTTGATAGGCCTGCAGCCATTCCGGTCGGGGATCTTCACTCACGGTCTCACCTGCTTACTCTCAAATCAACTTGCCAGTTTCGCACTTTCCAGATGTCAAGTCGCGACACTAATTGCAACGACATCTACTGCCCATTCGAGACTGCACCGAAACGCTGCATGACGAAGTAGCATTCACATGACGCAGCTTCCAATCCCGGTCGATCTAGAATCGTAACCGCGCCACGTACGTTCTCGATCAGCCCTCCGCGCTGCAAAATTCCGGCCGCTAGGCTTACGCTGGGGCGCCCCGTACCCAGCATCTGGGCAAGGAATTCGTGAGTTACCAGCAGTGTTTCTGTCTCCACCCGGTCCTGACACATGAGCAGCCAGCGCGCCAGCCGCTGTTCAATTTCGTGCAGACGATTGCATGCGGCGATTTGCGCGACCTGCAGTCCCTGAATGAGAACGTACCGGTTCCAGACGAGGTACAGATCACCTGTTGATTGCAGTGTCTCTCGCAAAACCGCCGATTTGACCCTTACGGCACTTCCGGCAATTTGCATGACAATGCGGTGTGGCCCTCGACTCAGCCCGACCGCGAGCGGTGTACCGACAATACCCTCTCTTCCGATAATCGCTACCTCCACACTTCTGCCGTCGCTGGTGAGTACGACCACCGACGCCATTCCATCATTCAGGAAGTATGCGAATTCGAGCTTGGCACCCGCTTCGTGGAGAATGTGACGCTGCGGCAAATCTACGGGTTCAAGATGTTTTCGAAGCAAGTTGTATTCGGTATCGGAGATCGATTGCAGAATTGAATTGTGAACTGGCCTGCCTGTGGAGTCGGTCCGTATACTCCTTCGGTTTTCCCCTCTAGGTTTACGTTCCACACCGCTCCCTTGCAAGCTTTCGCAAGCCTCAGACATGTTGGGCAGTGCACGTAGGCTATTTTGAAATAGTAGGTTTGTCTGTTCGACACCTTACGCAATGAGACAGATAGGTTATTTCAGGCCAAGGCCGCCATTGAAGTGCTGAATCACTGCATAACATTCGCACGCAGCCTGCTCCAGGCTTTTGCGATTCACGACCCTCACCGTGCCTCGCATGTTTTCAATCAAGCCACTGCTCTCGAGAGCACCTGCGGCCAAAGTGACGCTGGGGCGACCGGTGCCGAGCATTTGCGCCAGGAATTCGTGAGTGAGAGGCAGCGACTGAGAATCCACGCGGTCCTGACACATCAACAGCCAGCGCGCCAGACGCTGATCGATATCATGAAGGCGGTTGCAGGCGGCGAGCTGCGCAACCTGAAGCCCCTGCATAAGAGCAAAACGGCTAAGCTGCGAGCGCAATGTGGGGCAGCAAGGCAAGACAGTTTGAAAAATTTCCGCCGATATCCGGGTTCCGCTTCCCGACATTTGCATAATTGCCCGAAAGGTTCCTCGCAGCAAGCCTACGGTGAGGGACATTCCCACCATTCCCTCTCTGCCGGTTATGCCGACCTCGACGCTTCTGCCATCGACGCTCATGGCAACCAGGGAGGTCATGCCATCATTCAGGAAGTACGCTTGATCAATTTTCTCCCCAGGTTCATGAAGTATTTTGTGCTGCGGTAGTTCCACAGACTCCAGGTGAGGACGAAGCAAGTTGTACTCTTCATCTGGAAGCGACAACAGAATTACGTTGTTAATTGCCTTCCCCGCCGCATCGTTACGGGCGCCAGGAAGTAATGGAACTAGACGGCCCAGCTGCGCTGTCCCTTCAACAGTGACGTCTCCGTTTGCCAAGATAACCTCCCATCACGACATTTGGATGCTAGAGCAAACCACATCCGCGAAGGGAAAAACTGTAGTTCGCGCGATAACTTCATTGAGAAGTTTCTTAGTCCCTAGAGACACTCAGGTAGAAAAGCGTAGTTTGTTCCCGATTCGAAACCTCGATCGCTAAAGCCACGGTGAAAGTCCCGTTCTGGGCGGCTAAGTCAAGATATTTCTTCAGCTTCCGACGCTTTAAAGCAATTACCAAAGTTTCGAATGTAAGCTCAATTTAGGTACTTATCTCAGTATTTTCCTGTATTGCTAATTCAAAAGGTGGCATAACTCATGATTAATCCCTCATTAAATTGTTCAGAAAGGCCGCGGCATTGGGCGTCGTCCCTCGCCCCCGTCCCCCGTGACGGGCGCTCAAACGCCATCCCCCTCAACTTCGTTCTTATATTCGCTGTTTGTATCTGTCTCAGTCTGGCGGCCCACGCGACCGTAAATACCGTGTCCGTGCAGTCTCCGAAACTATCGACAACCGGCAGCACAAACGTTACTACCCCCACACACTTCGCAGCTACGGCGGAGAGTGACCTGGAAATAACGGGGTACGTAGTCTATGTTGACCACGTAAACGTCTTTCGCAACTTCAGCCCGTCCATGGACGCGTGGGTAGTTCTTCCGCCCGGCGGCACTCACTCGGTGTACATCACCGCCTGGGATTCCAGCGGGAATCATTTGAGCACGGCAACCTACACTATCAATGTGACCGGGGCCGCTCCACCCACCCCGCCCAGCATCGCGACCCGAATTGCGGAGATTGATAAGCCGGCCACCTCATACTGGACCGTCGATAACAACAATGGAGTCGGCGGCCAATGCAACCACGGCAGCATCGGCACGTTCGATTCGGCGGCTGACCCAAACACGATGAATTCGCCTGATTTTGATGAAAACGGCCAACACTTCATCGTGAAAAGCCAGTGCACCTATGACGACAGCCTGTTTTACTGGAAGGATCCCGCGAATCCACAAAGCAGCTCCACCAATTTCCTGTGGGACTTCTGGTTCTACATTCCAACTACAACTCGCAACAGCACAATTCAAGCTTTGGAATTCGACTTCTTCCAGGCTGTGCCGCTAAGCGATGGCGTACATGAATTCATGTTCGGATCACAGTGCAACTATGCCAGCAATCAGTTCCAGATCTGGCTTCCGGACAATGGCGGTCTACGTTGGGTCAACGCAGGAGTTTCTCCCTGCCAATTCTCCACCGGTATGTGGCACCACGCCACGTACTTCCTGCAACGCGTGACCACCGCTGGATATCAGGAAATCCCGCGGCAATTCGACCCAAGCAGCGACAACAACGTCAACCTGCGATTTGGGACTCTAACCATCGACGGAAACACTGCTTATCTCGGAGGATTCTCCTATTCAACCATTCCGCATCCTGAGTGGGGTGCCACCATTGGCCTGCAGCATCAACTGGATAGCTCGGCTTCTGGTGTAACTATCGAAGAATATGTCGACGAAGAGTCGCTAACGACTTGGTAGGTTAACGCAGCATTAGCCGGAATGGGGCAGCCGCAAAGACTTGGCGGCTGCTCCATTTCTTTTTTGGCGCCCGGGGGCAAGACCTTACCGTCTTTGATACCGTGCCAAGAAACCCGACAGCGCTATCAGACTCGCCCTTGACAGCCGCGGAAATACAGGGACCATGACCCGATTTTGAAAGCGCGAGGCTTAAAGGGCGCGGCTTTAGCTGCGCCGTAAACACCTAAAAATAAAGGAGTTTTTACGTTTTCCGGAGAAAAGGCTCTGAAGCAGCAATACTTTCCAGCGCCTCGACAATCAGCGAGCTTCCGATCGCTATCCCTCAGCCCAAGAATCGATGTTGCAACGCCTTGCAACCTGTTGCAATAATTCTCAGTCTTGACAAGGCCTCTAATAGGTATAGACTCGCGCCAGTAGTTACCTCTTTAAGACTGTGATGTGTTTATGAAACGCTATCTTAAACTCGCGGCTATTTGCGCTGCGTTTGTATTGTCCGCTGCGATGTTCGCGTCGGCTGGTTCCGACAATTTTTCTGGACCGCTCGTTGGAGTAAATAACAGTACCGTATCTGGCTCGTTTTCATTTAACTCAACAACCGATCAATTTACGGGTGTGAGCCTTTCTTTCACCAGCCCCATCTTAGGCAACGGCAATGTGAATCCAGGCTCACTAAATGGGACCAAGGGCTCAAATGGGCAGTGGTCCTTCCAATGGTGGGGATTCGCTGGCAACGGCGATGTGGTTATTTACGACGCCACACTTAATACCAATGGAACTTTTCAAGTCACCGCAGATGTGTCCAATTGGCAGAAGTACGGAAGCTTTAACTACATGTCTGTGCCCGAAGGCAGTTCCGGCTTCGCCTACCTGTTCATGTCCGCGATTGCCGTCTTCGGCACAATCTTCGTTTCCGGAAGGCGTCGCCGCGCTGTCCCAACAGCTTGATCCAGTTAAAATCCGGCATCAAACAGTTCCGGGAATCCTCTCGCGAATCCACATTTCAGTACACGCTACTCCGGCCACTAAAACTCCCATCGGATTTTGAGTCGTGTAGTGAAATACCACGCTCGAAGAGTTCAGGCGTTGTACTTCGATTAATATACTCGTGCAGTATCCACTACTTCTGATTGACGATCGGACCACCATTGCGAAGCGTCCTGTTTATTCTCGCTCTGCTATTTCCCATCGGTAACGTTCCACTGCATTCTCAAGACCAGAAGCCACCCGCCCCAGGCCACTATCTATTTGTGTGGTGTGGCGACGCGGCGGGCAAAGGTAATGACTTTCTCGCTGTAATCGATGCCGACCCTTCATCCGCATCATATGGCCATCTGATCACAACTCTCGCCACCGACCAGCAAACCATGCGCGTGCATCACACCGAATACACCATGCCAGCGAGCGCGATGTTATTTGCAAACGACCACGATGCTGGCCGCACTTTCATCTTCGACCTGCATGATCCGCTGCATCCGAAGAATGCGACGTCATTCACAGACATGGCGGGCTATATGCACCCGCACTCCTATGTACGGCTGCCCAACGGCCATGTGCTCGCCACTTTTCAACACGCTCATCACGGCGCCGCCGATGAACCTTTAGGCATGACGGGCGGTCTGGTGGAAATTGACGACCACGGAACCGTGATTCGCTCGGCTGGCAACGCTGATCCCGAGTTTGCAGGCGCTCTGCTGACGCCTTACAGTCTGGTCGTTCTTCCAGAACTCGACCGCATCGTGTCGACTAACTCTTCTATGCACTTGGAAGAAATTTTCGCCGGCGTGACCTACCAGGTGTGGCGACTCTCGGATCTAAAGCTGCTCAAAACGGCCTATTTTGATGTCGGAGAAAATCATTACGCGCAGATCAGCCCGGAAGAGCCACGTCTTGCTCCGGATGGATCGATTCTTGTGCAAACTCTTGGCTGCGGACTCGAACGCATTACGGGAGTGAACACCGATACACCGACCTCACAACTGGTGTACACCTTTCCCGGCAATTGGTGCGGCGTTCCCAGCATAGTAGGCCACTATCTGGTGCAGAGTGCCGGAGCGATGCACGGTCTGATCGTGCTCGACATTGCCAATGCAGGAAAACCGGTAGAAATCTCGCGGCTCAAGCTGACCGATACTTATCAGCCCCATTGGACCGCATGGGATACCAAGACCCAGCGCATCGTAGTAACGTCCAGCCTGACTCCGGACGCGCCGGTCGAACGGCTATATCTGATGAAGCTTGATCCCGCAACCGGCACTCTCACGCTCGATGACACTTTCCGTGACAGCGATGGGAAAGTAGGCTTCGGGTTCGCCGATCGCCAATGGCCGCACGGATGGACCGGATCAGCTCTGCCCCACGGAGCTGTCTTCTCGCGCTAAACAATTTATCTGGGGCCAAACTAAAATACGCACAGCAAATCATTTTATTTGCTATCGTATTCTCTCTGCCCACAGCCACACAGAACGGTCAGCAAGTGCCGATTCATACCTCCGCGGCAAACATGCTTTAGGAAGTCACTTTTTTATTGGGACAAGGATGGTTTATGCGAAAGTTGAACACGATTTTGGATTCGAGAAGTAGATCGTTAGCATGCTTGCTGCTCGCCATGGGTTGCCTGTTCGTCTTGGGTGGTTCTGTCTGGTCCGCGGCCCAGGATAGCACCCCCGCACAATATCCAGGATTTCCCTCCGAGATGCCTTCCAAAATCGAGCCCGCAACCGACAGCTTCGACTACAGCAGGCGCGAAGTAATGATTCCCATGCGTGATGGCGTAAAACTCCACACCGTCATCCTCGTGCCGAAGGGCGCGAAAGGCGCTCCCATCCTGCTCACCCGCACTCCCTACGACGCCAACAAACTCACCACGCACATCGACAGTTCTCATCTTGGTCCGAGCCTTTATGGCTATGACAATGCAACCGACGTAATTGTCGATGGCGGCTACATCCGCGTAGTGCAAGATGTGCGTGGCAAGTACGGTTCTGAGGGTGACTACATCATGAATCGCCCGCTGCACGGCCCCCAGAATCCGACACCGGTTGATCACGCCACCGATACCTACGACACCATCGATTGGCTCGTAAAAAATATCCCTGAAAGCAACGGGAAAGTTGGAATCATCGGCATTTCGTATGACGGCTTTTTGCCCCTGATGGCGCTGGTCAATCCGCACCCGGCGCTCAAAGTATCTGTGCCTATGAATCCCATGGTCGATGGATGGATAGGCGACGATTGGTTTCATAACGGCGCGTTTCGCGAACAGGGCATGCCGTACATATATGAGCAAGAAGCCACGCGCAAGAACGAAGCCAAGTGGTGGACCGGATACTACGATGACTACGACATGTTCATGCAAGCCGGCTCAGCCGGCGAGTTAGGACGAGAGCATGGCCTGGAGCAAGTTGGATTCTGGCGAAAGATTCTCGCGCATCCCAGCTACGATTCGTATTGGCGCGATCAGGCAGTCGACAAAATTCTGGCAACCCAGCCGCTGCAAGTTCCGGTGATGCTGGTCGACAGCCTGTGGGATCAGGAAGACATCTACGGCGCGATCGCGGTTTACAAGGCCATCAAACCGAAAGACACTAATAATGACAAAGTGTTCCTGGTCATGGGTCCCTGGCATCACGGGCAGGAGATCCTGGATGGCAGTACTCTCGGCCCAGTCAAATTCAACAGCGACACCGCACTCTATTTCCGCCAACACATTCTGCTGCCTTTCCTCAATCAATATCTAAAGGACGGCGCGCCCAAAGCCGACATTGCGTCCGTCTCCGCGTTCGAAACTGGAACCAACGCATGGCAGCGCCTACCCGCATGGCCAGCAGGATGCGCCAGCGGTTGCACGACTCGACCGACGCCGCTCTATCTATCCGCCGGACTAAAGTTGGGTTTCACCGCACCCAATTCTGCTGATCCAGCTTACGATGAGTATGTCTCCGATCCGGCGAAGCCTGTACCTTTTCGCGCCCGCCCCATCGACGGTGCATCGTGGTCGCGGTGGTTGGTCGACGATCAGCGAGAGATGTCGGGACGCACGGACGTCGCCGTATTCACCTCCGAAGTCTTGCAAGCCCCGGTGAAGATCGGCGGACAACCAATCGCAAATCTCGTCGCGTCTACCAGCGGCACAGACTCAGATTGGGTGGTCAAGTTGATCGACGTGTATCCCGATCAAGTGGCTGGTCAAGCGGCGATGGGCGGTTACCAGTTGATGATTTCCGCAGATATTTTCCGCGGCCGCTATCGCGAGAGCCTGGAAACGGCCAAAGCGATCACCGCTGACAAGCCGCTGCTGTACCGCTTTGCCCTGCCCACGGCAAACCACGTCTTCCAGCCCGGCCATAAGATCATGGTGCAGATCCAATCAAGTTGGTTTCCGCTTTATGATCGCAATCCGCAGACTTTCGTTTCCAACATCTTCTGGGCAAAACCCACTGACTATCGCAAGGCAGTGCAGCGGATTTACCACGCGCCGGGGCAGTCAAGCTTCATCGAGCTGCCAATGGTCACGAATCCTTGAGCCGTTATGAGAAACATCAGGGAATACTGATTCTCTGGCGCAGATCTTCTGCTGCTCGCGCCACGTTTTCTGGCGTTCCTAAATCACGCCAGTAATATTTGTCGGAGCGAAAGCCGATAACTTTCTGCCCCAGCGCTGAGAGGCGCAAGTAAGAAGCGATAATGGAGAACGCACCTTCCTCGGTAAGCATGGACAGAAAACGAGGAGAAATAATATGGATTCCACAAAAAGCGAGCTCCTGAACATTTTGTGAAGGCCACACCAATTCAATGCTGGAATCTAATGCGGACCGTCTTCCGCACAGCTCAGAATCCTGCTGGAAGAGCAGGTACCGCGAAGTTTTCCGGTCTTGAACTGCGAGCGTTGCCAGAGCGTGATGTTCTGTATGAAATTGCAGCATCTGCCCGAAATCAATCGTGCTTATAACGTCGACGTTGTGCAAAAGAAACGGTTCTTCCGAATTTCCCGACTGTTCGAGAAAAAAATAAGCTGCTTTCTTCAGGCCACCGCCGGTATCAAGCAGAACCTCCTCATCTGAGATCGCGATATTCATTCCGAAATTCTTATTGCTTTCGAGATACTCCCGCACCATGTCTGCGAAATGATGCGTGTTAACAATTACGTCGGCGATTCCGAAGCTGCGTAAGCGGGCGAGTGTGATCTCGAGCAAAGTACGCCCAGCCACTTCCACCAGAGCCTTCGGTCGATTCTCTGTGAGTGGACGCAGGCGCGTGCCCAAACCCGCGGCCAGAATCATCGCCCTCACTTGCCAATCTTCTCCAACTCGAGATGCCGCACCACAACCTGGACGTCCTTTCTGTCGGACAAATGCCTGGCCAACTGCTCGGCGAAATAAACCGAGCGATGTCTTCCACCAGTGCAGCCATAGGAAATCATCAGATTCGTAAATCCGCGCTTTTGATAGTTATCAATGCTGGCTTCCACTAGTGACTTAGTGTGGCCAAGAAACTCATGGACACTCTCTTGCTGATTCAGGTATTCGATCACCGGCGCGTCTTTCCCGGTAAGCGGCTTGAATCGGTCTTCACGGCCTGGATTTGGAACCGATCTGCTGTCAAATACGAATCCGCCGCCATTTCCGCTTTCATCTTTAGGCATGCCGTCGCGATGAAAAGAAAAACTGAAAATTCGCACTACCAGCTGTTTTGTCTCGGGGATACTGCTTGGCAATTTCGGCGACTCTGAATCAGAAGCCAGGTTCTGCAATTTTTCAGAACCGAGCATGTTCGTGAATGCTTCCATCAGCGTGGGGAGCTCGACAGCCAATTCAACGTTGTGCAGCAACCAGCGAACATTCTTTAATGCATAAGGCACACTCTGCAAAAAATGTGGCTTGCGCTCGAAGAACCCACGAAAACCATAAGCCCCGAGCGCCTGCATAATCCGCACGTAAACGTACGCGTAGTAATGCCGCATGAATACTTTGCGATCGAGCGGAACCTGTTCTTGAAGCCGGTCGAGATAATGATCCAGCAATTCCTGGCGAACTTGCGCCGGCAGATCGGCCTTGGCATCGTATAAAAGCGACGCTACATCGTATTGCAGCGCGCCTTGTCGGCCTCCCTGATAATCCAGGAAAAATGTTCGTCCTTCGCTCAGCATGATGTTGCGCGATTGAAAGTCGCGATAAAGGAAATATTTGTGATCAGCCGCGAGCAGAAACTTCGAAAGACGGGCAAAATCGCGCTCCAGAGCCGGTTCGCTAAAAGGAATCTCGGCCAGTCTCAAAAAATAATATTTGAAATAATTCATGTCCCAGGCGATGGACTGGCGATCAAAGCTCGCCCGCGGATAGCAGACCTTGTAATTTAAGTCCCGCCCAGCCTCGATTTGGAATCGAGGTAAAATAGCCAGAGCTTGCCGGTACGCATCTATAACCGCGGGAACAATTTTCTCGCCGTCACGATTTCGCGAGAGGAACTCGAACAGAGTGGTATCACCGAAGTCTTGTTCGATATAAGCGCCATGGTCCAAATCTTCCGCGTAAATTTCCGGCACAGGAAGTCCGTGGCGTCGAAAGTGTCTCGAGAACTCCAGAAACGCTAGGTTCTCTTCCCGCAAGTCATACAAAATACCAATGGCGCTCACGTCCTTCCCAGACACGCGAATAATGCGGCGGCCAGAGCCCCCGAGTTGACCCTGTAGCGGCTGCACACGCACGACTGGCGTGCGAAAGTGCTCCTCAAAAAGTTTCGTCAGAACATCCATGAACAAAATCTCACTAACTACGCTTCAAAGATATCATCGCAAACACGTGGCATAACGGTCCCGCGCGGTGTAAGCCCTGAGTAACCGTAACCCAGTGTAGGCGCGAGCGTTATCGCTCGTGCTTTTCGGTTCGTGCGTTACGTCAACGTTCGCACCAAAACCCAATCCATAACGCAAGCGCGTTTTTTCTTCATCCAACCACGACTGATTTCTCTTCCGTCCAGAACTTTGTGATATCTTCCAGCGATCGGCCCTTGGTTTCTGGAACCAGCCAACCAACCAGAACAATTGTCAATAATGCGCCCGCGCTGAAAATCCAAAATGTACCGTCCGATCCCAGATGCTTCTGCAGAATCGGAAAAGTTTGGTTACCCAGGTAGCCGACCAGCCAGAGCGCCGTAGTAGCGATCGACATGCCGCGCCCGCGAACTTTCGTGGGATAAATTTCCGAGATAATAACCCAGCACGCCACACCGTTGCCAAAGGCGTGCCCGGCAACGAAGCTCATCACTAAAATCAAAACTGCGAGACCGCTGCCGTGAATGTGATAGAACCAGCCAACCATCGCGAGAGAGACAAACTGCACCGCTGTTCCTGCAAGAATCAAAGTTCTGCGGCCAGCGCGGTCCACCAGCCACAAAGCGAAGAGCGTAAACAAAAGATTGATGAGGCTGACCAACACCGACTGGAAAAACGCGTCGCTGGTCGCCGTCCCCGCAGCGCGAAAAATCTCCGGCAAAAAAGAAAATAGCGGGGTAATTCCACTGATCTGCTGCAAACCCGCCAGCATTATGCCGAGCAGCAGAGGCCGGCGAAAGGTAGTGAAGAGTTCTGAAATATGGCCTTCTTCGGTGATCAGCGAATTCGCAATCTCGGCCGCCTCCCGCTTAGCTTCATCAGAGCCATTGATCTCGCTGAGAACTTCCATGGCCTTGTCGCGGCGTCCCATCTTCATCAGCCAGCGCGGACTTTCGACGGCAGGCAAAATCATCAGCCCAAACAGAATCGCTGGCACAACGCCGGCAACAAACATCCAGCGCCATCCACTGGATATGTTCCACGCCTCATCACCCATGCGTTGAATAAGCATATTGACAAAGACAGCTGCGAGAATCCCAACCACGATGCCCAGCTGATAGAGCGTCACGCACCGGCCCCGAACCCGGGTGGGTGCGATTTCCGCAATATAATTCGGACAAATCACCGACGCAGCCCCAATGCCCACTCCCCCTATCAGCCGCCACAGAACGAACTGATGTAAATTCGCGGCAAACAGCATGCCCACGGAGGAAATACCGAAACACAGCGCACAAAGCGCCAGACCTTTTTTCTTCCCAAGGTAATCGGCGACAGTTCCCGCCACCGCACACCCGGCAATACAACCCACCAGCGCGCATCCCGCGGCCCAGCCCACGCCCGGCGCGTCGAGGTGAAATAAGCGGCTCAAATATCCGATCGCACCGCTGATCACAATATTGTCGTA
>Ga0210396_10003111_pt1 | contig 16659 bp, 15 predicted proteins | sample IncBWH17OmetaG_FD_155466 | JGI IMG/M metagenome (GOLD analysis project Ga0210396, IMG submission 155466) | Forest soil microbial communities from Barre Woods Harvard Forest LTER site, Petersham, Massachusetts, United States - Inc-BW-H-17-O ... | reverse complement strand
TCTCCAAAGTTACGCAAAACCGCGGGATTTAATCTCCGCCTGGCATTTCCGGATTGGACCGCAACTCAACGTGCCGCCGTCATTCGCAAGATGACCCGCAATCTCGGGTGGATGGTTGCCGAGTTTGCCCATTTGCCAAAATATTCAAAACAAAACATCGAAGATCTAGTCATTCTCGATGGTCATGAAAATTTTTTGCAAGGCCATCAACAGGGAAAAGGGGTCTTGTATCTGACCGGCCATATCGGCGCCTGGGAACTCTCTTCCTTCGCCCACGCCTTGTACGGCTACCCACTCCATTACATGGCCCGGCCGCTGGACAACCGCAAGCTCGATCAACTGGTCAACCAGTACCGTTCTTTGAGCGGCAATCGTCCCATATTCAAAAACGAATCCGCGCGCACCATGCTAAAAGTCTTAAAAGATGCCGGAACAGTGGGAATCCTCGCGGACCAAAACACCATGCGCGAAGAAGGTGTCTTCGTGGATTTTTTCGGCACGCCGGCCTGCGCCACCACCGGACTTGCACGCGTGGCCTTGCACACCGGCGCCGCTGTAGTCCCCGGCTATGTGTATTGGGATCCTCAACTCGAAAAATACCGCCTCAGATTCGAGCCGCCCGTAGAGTTAACACGCACCGGAAACACGGACCGCGATATTCTCGAGAACACCCAGAAATTCACCAAGGTCCTCGAACAAATTATCAGAAAATATCCTGACCAGTGGGTGTGGCTGCATGGCCGCTGGAACACCAGGCCGCCAGGCGAGCCCCCGCTGTACAAATTCGATTGATTTGTCGCATATCCGAAAAGAAATTCAAAAGCGTTAGCGAGGACGCATCATGAAAAAAACCGCCAGGGAATTAGCAGCCGCGGTCGGAGCCACACTCGAAGGAAAGGCCGACGTGGAGTTGGGCGCGGTGGCATCACCCGAACGTGCCGGCCCTCGCGATTTAATTTACGTGGACTCCGCTAAAAACGCCGCCCGCGCCCAAGCTTCTGCCGCAATTTGCGTGATCGCGCCGCTAGGTCTCAAATTGCCAAATAAAACCGTCTTGCGCACCACCGCGCCCAAGCTAGCCTTCGCCAAGGCCGCCGCTTTGCTCATGGAGCGCGCACCCATCGCCACTGCTGTGCATCCCACTGCAGTCATCGCGGCCCTCGCCCAAATTGCTCCGAACGTCACCATCGGCCCCTACGCCGTAATCGGCGAAGACGTTCACATCGGCGAAGGCACGCAAATCGGGCCCCACGCCGTAATCGGCGCCGGATGCTGGATCGGCAAAAATTGCAGAATTAACGCGCGCGTAACCCTATACAACGGTGTTCGCGTCGGCGACCGCGTGGAACTTCACTCCGGCGCTGTAATCGGTGCCGATGGTTTTGGATATGCGTTCGGCGAAGGCCAGCATTGGAAATTTCCGCAAACAGGAATCGTCGAAATCGGCGACGACGTGGAGGTCGGCGCCAACACCACCATTGATCGCGGCTCCCTCGCTGACACCAGGATCGCCACGGGCGTAAAGCTCGACAATCTCGTTCACATCGGCCACAACTGCGAAATCGGCGAGCACTCCGTGATTGCTGCCCAAGTCGGACTCTCCGGTTCCTGCACCTTTGGCAAAAATGTTGTAGTCGGCGGACAGGCCGGCTTTGGCGAACGCTGCAAACTGGAAGACGGTGCCATCATCGGCGGTCAGTCAGGAGTTCTCGGAGGTAAAATCATTCGCAACGGCGAGACCGTCTGGGGCACCCCGGCTCGTTCCCTGGAAAAATTCAAGGAACAGTTTGCCTGGCAAACTCGCCTCCCCGAATTAGCAGCAAGAATCAAAAACCTCGAGGCCAATGTGAGAAAATAAGCTGTCCCTAGGGAGTATAGGTACACAGAAGGGAGGCAGAGTTGCAAACGCTAGCCGCACAACAGAAACAAAATTGGCGTCTCATCGTCGTCGGTGGACACACTCGCAGCATCGGCAAGACGCAATTAGTCTGCGATGTCATCCGTGCGTTCCCAGAAGAAAACTGGATCGCTGGCAAGATCACTCAATATGGCCACGGCGTATGCGCAAAGAACGGCGAGAATTGCGGCTGCGCTCCCGACGAACACAGTTACGCGATCAGCTGGGAAAAAAGCGCGACAACCGGCACCGACAGCTCCCGTTTCCTGGCCGCAGGCGCGCAACGCTCTTTCTGGCTCAGAACCAAACAAGGCTTTCTAGCCGAAGGCCTCCCACTCTTGCGCGAGGCCCTAGCCGGCCTCCACCCCACAAACGCCTCGGAACCACCCACCCTCATCCTTGAGAGCAACTCTGTTTTGCAATTCGTCCAACCCAGTTTATATTTCGCGGTAATCGACCCCAGCCGCGACGACTTCAAAGACTCCGCTCGCATCGTTCTGGACCGCGCCGACGCCCTCGTCCTGAGAGGTGCGGACGACACGCTACCCAGCGAAGCTCCTTGGATGAAGCTGCCTCGCCAGCTCCTGAATCAAACCCCCTCAGTTCACCAAAAGGAAGGCGACCCTCTCCCTCTCCCTCTTCAAGTTCTCATCAGGCGCACTCTGGAAGCCCCCGCCGACGTCGATTTATAATCTTTACCGTGCCGTTCTCATCTCCAAATAAGACAATGTCGTTGACCGCTGGGGCTAATCCCAGCGATAATCTACTAGTACTAGTGTAATCGCTGTATAAGTGTTGGGGGCCCCTAGTCCAGATTTGGGCTTATTCCGGGCAACGGTAATAGATTTTCCGCTTTCCAAATCTTAAGTAGGGTTGCCCGTCGCTCGCGCGACGGGAGGGGGAATCGCACCTGATGGCGTCTTCTGTCCGCATGGAGGATGAATTCGCAGTTGCTCAGGCGCCGCTACCTTGGCGCCAGCAGAACTGGGCCGAAAGTCTCGAACGTTCCATTGAGCGCGGCGCCAATCACCTCTTGTCCCTCCAGACGGAAGAAGGCTTCTGGCTCGGCGAACTCGAAGCCGACACCACCCTCGAATCCGACTACATCTATTACCTCTTCGTACTCGGCAAAGCCGATCCCGACCGCATCGCCAAGCTCGCCACCTACGTCCGCCGCCGCCAACTCGAGGACGGGGGCTGGAGCATCTATCCGGGTGGTCCTTCTGAACTGAATGCTACCTGCAAAGCCTACTTCGCTCTGAAATTGGCCGGTGACCCGATCGACTCGCCGCACATGACCTGCGCGCGAGCCTCAGTGCACGCCTTGGGCGGCCTTGAACTGACCAATTCTTACACCCGCTTCTACCTCGCCCTCGTCGGCGCTGTCGGCTGGGAACTGGTCCCCGCCATTCCGCCCGAGCTGATGCTCCTTCCCAACTGGTTCTATATCAACATCTACGAATTTTCTTCCTGGACCCGCGCCATCGTCATCCCCATGATGATTCTCTCCGCTCTGCGCCCCAACTGGAAGCTCCCTGAGCGCGCCCAGGTCGACGAACTTTTCAAGGATCCCACCCGCAAAAGAGCCGCTTTCGACTGGAGCAAACAGCTCATCTCTTGGCGAAATTTTTTCCTGGCCCTCGATCGCGGTCTGAAATTCTACGAGCGCCTCCCTTGGAAGCCTCTGCGCCAACGCGCCCTCCGCGAAGCCAAATCATGGGTCCTCGAACACATGGAGCGCTCCGAAGGCTTGGGCACCATCTACCCGGCCATGATGAATTGCATCTTCTCACTGGTAGCCATGGGTTACGGTCCCGACGATCCTCTGACCTGCCGCGAAACCCGCGAATTTGCCCGCTTCGAGATCGAAGACGAAGAAACCATTCGCTTGCAGCCCTGCGTTTCCCCCGTCTGGGACACTGCCATCGCCATGGTCGCCCTCGAAGAAGCCGGCGTAGCTCCCGACGACCCCGCGCTGGTCCAGGCCGCTGACTGGATTTTGTCCAAACAGATTCTCGGCCCCGGCGATTGGCAAGTAAAAAACAAAGACGCCGAGCCCGGTGGCTGGGCCTTCGAATTTCGCAACGATTTTTATCCTGACGTGGACGACACCGCTTTCGTGCTGATGGCTTTGCAGCGCGTGAAGTTCCCGGATGCCAAGCGTATGGAAGCCGCAACTCGCCGTGGTGTTCAGTGGCTCCTGAGTATGCAGAATCGCGATGGTGGCTGGGGAGCATTCGATCGCGACAACGATCGTCGCTTCCTCTGCAATATTCCTTTTGCCGATCACAACGCCATGATCGATCCCTCGACCGCCGACGTCACCGCTCGCGTTCTCGAGTGTCTTGGACGCTTTGGCTGGCCTACGGATCATCCCGCCATACAAAAAGCCGTCAAGTTCCTGCTCAAAGATCAGTGCGGCGACGGTTCCTGGTTCGGTCGTTGGGGAGTCAACTACGTCTATGGCACCAGCGGTGTCCTCCGAGCGCTCGAAACCGTTTCTTTAACCGCTCAGGAATATTGCCAGCGCGCCGTAGTGTGGCTCAAGTCCGTCCAGCAAGACGACGGCAGCTTCGGCGAATCGCTCAAAACTTATTCCGACGTGTCCACCAAAGGCCTGGGCGGCAGCACTCCATCCCAAACCGCCTGGGGCCTGATCGGTTTGCTGGCCGGATCAAATACGGCCGACCCATCCATCACTCGCGCGGTCTCTTATTTGGTCGGCAGCCAGAACGAAGACGGTTCCTGGAGCGAGCACGAATTCACCGGCACCGGTTTCCCGTGCGTCTTTTATTTGAAATACCACCTGTATCGTAATTCCTTCCCGGTATACGCGTTGTCGCGTTACCACAATCAGGCTTGCAGAGCCGACGAATTCTGCGCCTTGAAGTTCCAGCCCAACGAGTTCCGGCTGCGTTCCGGAATCTAGCGCGCATGATGCGCTTTCCTCCCCGACTCCTCTGGCAGCTAAGTAAAGTCCGTCTCGCACAAAAATTATTTGGCGCCGCGCGTTATCCCTGGGCCTTGCGCCTCGATTTATTGCGATTGCACGGTCGAACCGAAGTCACGCCTCAGAACGGCGCCAATTTCTCCGCGAATATTTCCTCCAGCGACTCGCAAGCTCTCTCGAAAGTGCGCGCAAGCTCCGCGCCCATCGTGTGGATTGGCGGCGATCCTCCACTGCAACATGCACGCATCGGCCACCTGGCGCGCGAAATCGTCAATACCGGCCGAACGGTGTTCGTTGAAATGGATGGAACTCTTTTGCGCCGCCGTATCCACGAATTCCGCCCCGTCTCGCGCCTTTACCTCGTTTTGCCGCTCAACGGCCTGGAAGACGCTCACGATTCCCGCGGTCAACACACCGGAAATTTTCGCGCCACCATGGAAGCCCTTCGCACCGCCAAACTTTCCGGCTTTCACATTTGTATTGAGACCACAATTTTCCCCGACTCCAGCCGCAACGAACTTCTCGAGCTAGCGAACTTTATTTCCACGATTGATGTCGATGGGTGGATTCACAAGCGCCCAACGGCAGCCGCTAACGACGCAACGATCAGCGAAGCGTTGAAGTCCGCGCGCAACTTGATACCCAGTCGCCACTGGAGAGACTTTTCAGAGCTTCTCGACTTGACCGCTACCTCTGCTGAATCAAGCTTTGGAAAAAACCGCATCGTCCATCCAGTCGCCGAAAAAGTTGAAAAAGTTCCCACCCGCGAACCTCGTGAGGTCCACGACGAAGGACTGCGCGCCCTATGACCGCTCTCGTCACCGGCGCAGCTGGTTTTCTAGGCAGCCACGTAGCGCGTCAACTCGTAGCCCGCGGTGAAGACGTCCGCGTCCTCGTCCGTGCCTCCAGTTCCAACCGCGCCATCTCGGATTTGTCGCTTGAATACGTCACCGGTGATCTGCGCGATCAATCTTCGCTTGCGCGCGCCATGAGCGGCGTCCAGCGCGTTTTCCACGTTGCAGCCGACTACCGCCTGTGGTCCAAGCATCCCCAGGACATCTACGACTCCAACGTCGGAGGCACAAAAAATCTGTTGGCCGCCGCCCGTCAGGCTGGCGTCGAAAAACTTATCTACACCAGCACGGTCGCCACCATCGCCGTCGACCGCCCCGGATTGCCCAACGAATTTACCGACTCCAAGCTCGACGAAATGGTCGGCCATTACAAACGTTCCAAGTGGATGGCCGAACAGGAAGTTTTGCAAGCCGCCAAAGACGGCCTCCCTGTGGTCGTCGCCATGCCCACCACTCCGGTAGGTCCGTGGGACTGGAAGCCGACTCCCACAGGAAAAATCATCGTCGATTTCCTCAATGGCAAAATGCCCGGATACGTGGAAACCGGCTTGAACTTCGTGGGCGTCGAAGATTGCGCCGCAGGCCATTTGCTCATCGCCGAAAAAGGCAAAATCGGCGAGCGCTATCTACTCGGCGCGGAAAATCTCAGCCTCAAGCAGGTTCTCGACTCACTCGCCCAATTAACTGGTCTGCCTGCGCCCAAGTTCAAAATTCCTCATAATCTAGCCTTGGGTGTAGCCTATGCAGAGACCGCGTTTTCGCGGCTCATCGGTCGCGAGCCGCAAATTCCCGTTGAAGGCGTAAAAATCGCCCAGCATCTAATGTTCGTGGATTGCACCCGCGCGCAAAAGGAATTGGGCTTTCGCGCTGAACCGGTATCGGCAGCATTCGAACGCGCCGTCCGCTGGTACGAAAAAAACGGCTACGTAAGCAGTCGGCGCATCAAACGCATGGCCCATGCGGTGCCAGCGTGATGTACCTGATATTGCGATGAAAACCCTGATCGCTTACGCAGTGGATGTCGAATTTGCACCGTGGCGCCGCCTGCGCAATCTGGAAAGGGTGCAAGTGGGTGGCATCGAATTGCACCGCGCACAAGTTGGAAGAGCGACTGTGGATTTCGTGACCACCGGGATGGGAGCGGCGAATGCACACCGCGCCGCGGACGCGGTCATTTCGAAAGATTACTCGTTCTGCATCGCCGCTGGCTTCGCGGGTGCGTTGAAGCCATCGGTAAAGGTGGGAGATATAGTTGTGGCGGAAAAAGTTCAAGAAGCCGACAGGGGTCGAAGCGCTGTGTGCGCGCGGAACCTCGTCTGGAGCGCTAAGAGAGATGGCGCGATTGAAATAGCAACGTTGCTCACCGCTGACCATGTTGTAAGGACGGCGGAAGAAAAAGCCACGCTATCGCCGTTTGCTGAAGCGGTTGACATGGAAAGTTACTCGATACTTGCTGTCGCTCACGCGAAAAAGTTGCCTGGCATGGCCATCCGGGTTATTTCAGAGTCATCCAGTCGCGATCTTCCTGTTCAAATCGACACGATGGTAGATGAAGAAGGCAGAGTCCGAATCGGTGGAGTGGTCCGCTACGTTGGGAGGCATCCGCTGACGCTTCCGGCGCTCGTACGCCTTGGCCGCGATAGCAGAACAGCAGCAGATGCGCTAGCCCACTTTCTCGAAGCTTACATCAAAAAATTATCTTTTAAGACCCACGGCTGGCCTCCGCCCGAGCTGCAGGAAGTGGCCGCCTCATGAGCCACACGCGAACCATGCTTCATCCCGCTGCCACCTGGGGACCCGTCCCCCCAACCATGCACGCCGGTGTCTACCGCGAAAAGGGCCTCGTCCGCGTGGAAGAAGTTCCCGTCCCAGACGTCGCCGACGGCGAAGTCCTAATCAAAGTCGCCGCTTGCGGCATCTGCGGCACCGACATCAAAAAAATTTTTCAAGCCTACGTAAATCCCCCGCAAATCCTGGGTCACGAACTCGCAGGCACCGTCGTCGCAGTGGGTCCCGGTGTCACCAAATGGAAACTGGGCGACCGTGTCATGAGTTTCCATCACGTCCCCTGCGGCAATTGTTTTTATTGCCAGCGCCGCCTCTTCTCTCAATGCAAACAATACAAGTCCACGGGATTAACCGGCGGCTTCACTCCCAACGGTGGCGGCTTCGGCGAATACGTGAAAGCCATGCCCTGGGTCGCAGACCGCGGCATCATCGCCCTCCCCGATGAGGTCTCCTTTGAAGAAGGCACCTTCATCGAGCCCATCAACACCATCTTCAAGGCCGTGCAAAAAGCTCGCGTCGCCAGCGGCGAAACCGTCCTCGTACTCGGCTGCGGCCCCATCGGCTTGCAATTACTCATGGTCGCCAAACTTCAAGGCGCGCGAATTTTCACCAGCGACCCCATGGCCGTCCGGCGTGCCAAGAGTTTGACCCTCGGAGCCATCGAGTCCTTCGACGCTAACAGTAGTGGTAAGCTGGTACAGGAAATTAAGGACCGCACTGAGGGGCGTGGCGCCGATGTGGTGCTTGTGGCGGTCGCGCATCCCGCCGTTGTCGCCGACGCCTTGGCAGCAGCCAGGCCCGGCGGCCGCGTCCTCCTCTTCGCGGCCAATGACCCGGTAACCAGAATCGAATTTCCGGCCGCCGAAGTAGGCATCGACGAAAAGGAAATTCTGGGCAGCTACAGCGCGGCGGCGGACATCCAAGACACTGCAGCCGACTTGATATTAAAAAAGCAGCTTCCTGTTATGAATATCGTGACGCATCGTTTTCCGTTGGCCAGAATCCAAGAAGGATTGGAACTCGCCGCGCGCCCGACAGTAGAATCACTTAAGATACTGATCACCCACCAATGAGATCGACAACTACAAGAAAACCGGAGATCAGTGCGGCCGTCAAAACCGCTGCGCCCTGGATGGCCGTCCCCACCAGGATGAACGCCGCCGTTCTCTACGGTAGCGAAGACTTGCGTGTCGAGCAGATTGATGTGCCCGCGCTCGCCGCCGATGAAGTTCTCATTCGCGTGCTTCTCGCGCTGACCGATGGCACCGACCTCAAAGTTTGGAAGCGTGGCTATCACGCCAAGATGATTCAGCCTCCGGCCGTCTTCGGCCACGAAGTGGTCGGCGAAATTGCCGCCGTCGGAAAGCGCGTGGATCCCCGCTGGCAAATTGGTATGCGCGTGGTGGCCGCCAATTCCGCCCCATGCCTGCGTTGTTTCCATTGCCGCCGCGGACAGGAAAATCTCTGCGAGGACTTGCTTTTCAACAACGGCGCTTACGCCGACTACATGCGCATCCCCAGTCGCATCGCCACCGAAAATATGCTGGAAGTCCCGCATTCCGTCGACGACGCCAGCGCCGCTCTAGCCGAGCCTTTGGCCTGTGTCCTGCGTGGCATTCACGAAATGGAATTGCGTGCTGGTGACACCGCCGCTGTAATCGGTTGCGGTCCCATCGGTTTGAAGTTCGTGCGTATGCTTTCACGCCGCGGAGTCCGCGTAATTGCGTTGGCGCGTCGCACCCAAGCTCTGGAACTGGCAAAGCGCCTCGGCGCGGTAGCAACCGTCAACGTTAACGAGACTGCCGACATCGTCGCCGCGGTAAAAGCATTGACCGAAGACCAGCGCGGTCCCGACGCCGTCGTGGAAGCCGCCGGTAATCCTGTCACCTGGAAGCAAGCCCTCGACATGGTTCGTCGCGGCGGTGTCGTAAATTTCTTCAGCGGCCTGCCTAGCGGCACTCAAGTGGAAATCGAGCCAGCCGCCATTCACTATTCCGAAATTAAATTGATTTCTCCCTTTCACCATACCCCGAGATTCTTTCGCGATGCGCTCGAAGCCATTCGCCGTGGCGACATTTCTGCCCACGATTTCGTGACCGAGGAAATTCGCCTCGCCGATTTGCCGCAAGCCTTTGAACGCATGCAGGCACGCAGTGGCCAGATCAAGCTCGCCGTCCGGCCATAATAATTTCGTCCGGTCATAATTATTCTTACCGCGCCGGAATTGCATCAAGGGACGATTCATTCCGTTTGCTGCGTAATTACTCCGGCTTCCATAGAAAATCGAACCGCCGGAATTTTTTCGTAGACTTTGCACGTCATCGTGAGGTTTATTCGCTGCATGCTGCGCCGTGGGGAACTACAACTCGCCGATCGAGCACCCGCCTCCGGATGCTCCGTTGAAGAAGCTCAGAAATACACCCGCTGGCTCGCCACTCATCACTACGAAAATTTCAACGTAGCGTCGTGGCTTCTCCCCGCCGAGCTCCACCAGCATTTCTACAACTTGTACGCCTATTGCCGTTGGGCCGACGATCTTGGCGATGAAATTCCTGAACCTGCCCGCGCACTCCAGCTACTCGATTGGTGGGAGCACGAACTGAACGCCTGCTATGACGGCCGCCCCTCCCATCCTGTCTTCGTGGCTCTCCGCGAAACCATCGCCGCCAAAGATATTCCCGAACAGGAATTCGCCGATCTGTTAAAAGCCTTCCGCCAGGACCAGAAAATTAAGCGCTACCCAAACTGGTCCACGCTCCTCCACTACTGCGAATATTCCGCCAATCCTGTCGGCCGCCTCGTCCTCTATCTTTGCGGATATCGCGATGAGCACCGCCAGCGGCTTTCCGACGCCACCTGCACCGCATTGCAACTCGCCAATTTCTGGCAGGACGTTTCGCGCGACATGGAAAAAGGTCGCATCTACATCCCGCTCGACGAGGCCGCCGCTCACGGCATCACTGAAAAAGACATTCTCGAGCGCCACTTCGACGACCGCTACGTCGCGCTGATGAAATCGCTCATCACTCGAACGCGCACCTTGTTCGCTGAAGGCGCCCCGCTGTCAAAAATGGTGGACGCCCGGCTAAAGGTCGACCTCGAGCTCTTCAGCAAGGGCGGAATCGCCGTCCTCGACGCCATTGAGGACATGGGTTACGACACCCTGCACCGCCGCCCCTCCATCAGCAAAACCAAGCAGGTCCGCTTGCTTGGCCGCGCATTAGTCACCCGCGCCGTCGCCACCAATCGCAAGCCCGAAGACCTGCAAAATTCAGCCGCCATCAATTTTCTCGCGGATTCCTATCAGGAATGCCAGCGCATCGTCAAAGCCGCGCACAGTAATTTTTATTACGCATTTTTCCTGTTGCCCAAGCCCAAGCGCGACGCGCTCACCGCCCTCTACGCTTTCATGCGCCTCGTCGATGACGTTGCCGACGAAGGCGACAACGTCGCCGATAAGCAGCGCGGTCTTGCCAGATGGCGCGCCGCTTTTGACCGCGCCCTCACCCAGCGTCCCGATGCCCCTATAAACGACGAACCGCACGGTGTCTCCGTTCTCCCCGCCCTCGTCGACACCATGCAGCGCTACAGCATGCCCTCCCGCTACCTGCACGATTTGATTTCCGGTGCCGAAATGGATTTAACCGTTCGCACCTATCCCACCTTTGAACGCCTCAAGGAATATTGTTATCGCGTCGCCGGAACCGTCGGTCTAACCTGCACTCACGTCTTTGGATTTCGCGATTCGCACGCGCTGGACCTCGCCGAAAAACTTGGACTTGCCTTTCAACTCACCAACATTATTCGCGACGTTCACGAAGACTATAAATTGGGCCGCGTATATATCCCCGAAGAAGATTTAGCGCGCTACAACGTATCCCCCGCATCCTTCGGTTTGAGCGAGGCCACCCTCGGTGTTCGCGAACTGTTGCGCTTTGAAGCCGAGCGCGCCTGGCTGCTCTACAAACAAGGCGCCGAGCTATTAAGCCTCATCGACGAAGACAGCCGCGCCACCTTATGGCTGCTAACGCATACTTACAGCGCCATCCTCGCGCGCCTCGAGTCCCAGGAGTTTGCCGTGTTCGGTGAACGCGTGCGCCTTTCGCGCGCGGAAAAAATGGTGTTCATTGCCAAGGCGCGCTTCGGCCGCCTGACGGAAGAGAATATTATTGAAAAGCGCGATCGTGATCGGCGGCGGCTTGGCGGGACTGGCGTGCGGCGTCGCGTTAGCTGAAGCAGGCTGGCGCGTACGGCTGTTCGAACAGAAACCTTTTCTCGGCGGCCGCGCCACCTCCTACGTTCTACCCAATGGCGAGCACGTCGATAATTGCCAGCACGTGACCCTCGGCTGTTGCACCAACCTCGCTGATTTCTATCGCCGCGTCGGCTCTGCCGATAAAATTAAATTCTTCGATGAACTCGTCTTCCTCGATCCCCAGGGCCGCCGCGGCACCATGAAGGCCGGCTTTCTTCCCGCGCCCTACCACATGACCGGTTCTTTCCTCACCTTCGCTCCGCTCACCATGCGCGACAAATTATCCATCGCTCGCGCCATGCTCGATATCGTAGCCGCCAAAGGAAAAACCGCCGACCTCACCGAACCGCGCCCAATTTCCATGCTCGAATGGCTTCATCGCAGACATCAGACCAAAGGCGCCATCGAAAGATTTTGGCGCGTCGTCCTCGTAAGCGCCCTCGACGAAGAACTGGACCGTACCGATGCCCGCTACGGCGTCGATGTTTTCTGGAAAGCCTTCCTCATGAACAGCACCGGCTACCGCATGGGCGTCCCGATTGTCCCGCTCGCGGAATTATATGCAGGCTGCAAAGCCGCCATCGAATCCCGCGGCGGCGAAGTGAATTTGCGCTCCCCAGTAAGAAGTTTGAACGCCGAAGGCGCGACGATCAGATCAGTGCAGTTTGACGCCGGTAGGGAAGAGTCCGCCGACGCCTACGTTTTCGCCGTCGCCCACGACGCTCTCTTCGACTTGATGCCCGAGAGTATTCGCCGCGCCGAACCCTCCCTCACAAATTTAGCCAAAATCAAAACCGCTCCCATCACCGGCGTCCACTTCTGGTTCGATCGCCCCGTCTTGGACGAACCCTTCGTCACTCTCCTCGACACGAACACCCAATGGATTTTCAATAAATCCATGTTGTACGCAGAACAAAAGGGAACTACCAACAACAAAGAACAAAAGGGAGCCACCGCCAGCGGCGAACAATACCTGCAAATGGTAATCAGCGCTTCCTACGACCTGCTAAAAAAATCGCGCCAGGAAATTATCGACATTTGTCTCCGCGAAGTTCGTCAAGCCTTGCCGCGCGCACAAGCAGCCCAACTCATGAAGTCCACCGTAATCAAGGAAGTCGCCGCAACCTTCTCGCCGCAACCCGGCGTTGATCGCTGGCGCCCCCCACAACAAACCAAAATCCCCGCGCTCTTCTTCGCCGGTGATTGGACCGCCACAGGCTGGCCCGCCACCATGGAAGGCGCCGTCCGCAGCGGCTACCTAGCCGCCGAAGCCGTCCTCCGCAGCTCAGACTCCGCCGGCTCCGCCCGTCAGTTCCTCCAACCCGACCTACCCCCCAGCGGCCTGATGTCGATGTTTATGCCAAAACAAAATCCAAAATAGCCGCGCCGAAAAGTAATCCCCAACAAAAACTGAAAAGACTCGGAGGGTGGGTCTTGTAACGTGGGAACATTCAGACCATAACCACGAAGCTCCCAATTCCGTTACGCGTTCCAATCTCAAAAAATTTCAACCATCAAAATATCCCAAACACCTCTCAAACGTAGTCAACGACTGACAATCCCTATCCAACCTCAAATAAGCCGCATGATTCAATTCCTTAAACGACTCATAAGCGCTCCGCGACACCCAAAAATCCAATGTCACAAATTTGTTACTCCGCACCGCATCACGCACCAACCGCGTCTCAATAAAATTCTCATCCGTCCGAAATAGTCGCGCCCATTCTCCATCAGCCCCATAGGCCGTTTGAAACAGCTCCTCACAACCTGACTTGACTTCGAACTCCCAGAGGGCTAAAAACATATAGGCCCCATCTTCTGCTCCCCGGACCTAAGCATTCTGCATCGCAACCTTTGTAATATCGCGCAGGCCGGCCGAGCGTAGCAATCCGAGTGGATTCTAGCCAAGTTGTTGTGCGCAATAAGCGCCAATAGCAGGTTTGCGTTAGCGGTAGTCCGTCGATACGACGGACGGAGGCATCAGTGGATCGCAAGTACAGCCACCGCGGTTATCGCGACGCGGAAAAAGACGAAAAAAAATCTAAAGTTCATCATGATCGCAGCAAGCCGCCGTCTGGCGGCCCGCGCGGCGCCGATCAGTTCGGTCCGCGCACCCCACGAATGGTCGGCACCGTCACTCGCGGCCGCTGCGCAAATTGCGGCGCGGTCCTGACCCCCGGCTTCGACCCCAATGGCACCTGCCCCAAATGCCAATTCGAACTTCACTCCTGCAAGCAGTGCCGCTTCTTCGATTCCGGCGTCCAGTTCGAATGCACGCAACCCATCCCCGAGCGCATCACTCCCAAGGACGCCAAAAATAATTGCACCTTCTACGAATTCCGCATGACCATTGAAAAAGACACCGCCCCCACGTCCTACTCCCAGCCTTCCACCGCCACTAGCCCGCCCCCATCCCCATCGCGCCCCACCGACGCCCGCCAAGCCTTCGAAAATCTCTTCAAAAAAATGTAACGAATTTTTCCGCCATTTTTAGCTGAAAATTTTGGAGATCTTCCGAAGTGCGCCCAATTTATCACTTAGCGGAAAGACACGAATACCCTGGACTGCCTCAACGCGTTTGAGGACTTAATTTAAACTCACTCCAGGCAGTGAGAAACTCTAATGAAGGGAGCAACTATGCTCGGGTCCAGCTCTGAAATCGACGCGGCACTCGCGAGCGAGGGACCAATTCCCAAAGACCGTGTTCTCTCATGGATGAAGTCCACTGCAGACTTGGACCTCTCAACTTTGGCAAAGCTTTATCGACTTACTGGCGAAGGTTACTATCGAATTCAACCTGAGCTCGGCATGGAATCAACCTGCCTACTTATCAAGCGCTATCTCCTTGGATGTATTCGAGACGGCGTTACAGGGGATGAAGACGTTCAGGAGCGGTACGAAGCTGCCCACACTCTGCACGTGTGGTTTCGCCACCTGGCGACGGTCGACGGTACCTCCGTAGTGCTTGCGAGTGCGGCTGATGCAGTTACCAACCTTTACCTTGAAAGTAGCCAAGAAGTTCGTGATTCAATTGAGACCGGTTTTCTCGAACACGTGCTTGAAACCGGCGCGCTGCGTCAATATTTCGCGCGTTGGGCATCCGATGCTCAACTGCAACCCGCTTGGAATCGAGCCCTGGTATGGGGTGAGGCACATCCAGATTACATGGCGGGAATCTTTGAACGGCTCCAAAAGCTTCAGCAGGAAGGCGGGGAGTAAGCATCGCTTTTCCAGAAATGATGCGCGTGCTAACCGGAATCCAGAATGAAGTTAGGAACCCGCTCACTGCGCGTCCGGCGTGATCGCCGTCGCTAACGGAAAAAGCGTCGGCTCGGCCGGCCGCGAAGCCGCAATCGCATCCAGTTGCGGAAAATGCTGCCGCAACGGCTCCGGCACGTTAACTTTCGTCTTCGTCAGAATATTAATCAGCTGCAGCGCGTTCACCACACCCTTCCCCTGATAGTGATTATTCGTAATCACAAAAACCGTCCCAACCTGCTTGCTCACTTTCTGAATCCGCGCAGCCCACGGCTTCAACTCTTCGTTGGAATAAAGATAGTTGTACCGTTCATGCGAAGACACTTCAGGATCGTCCGTAAACCACGTATCGTAACGCCTCCCATGCAGCCGCACATATCCCACCGCGGCAGTCGCCGCAGTGGATGGCTCTAAAGACCGCCCAATGATCGGCTGATCGATGTTACAAAACCCCGCGTTATGCTCCCGCAGTAACTCAAACGTGTCAGGAACATTCCACGACGAGTGCCGCACCTCCACCACCAACGGATAAGCAGCAAATCGCTTCAGCAACCGCGAAAGATACTCAACCGTCGCCGCCTCGCGATGAAACGAAAAAGGGAATTGCACCAGCAACGCCCCCAGCCTTCCGCCCGCATTCAGAACATCCAACCCCGCACGCGCCTCGCGTTCATCCGCCGGCGTCGCGTCATGCTCATGCGTGAATTTCTTCCAAAGTTTGGCAGTAAATAAAAACCGCGGATTCCCGCTCACCCGCTCAATCCACTGCGCACCATGATCAGCCTGCATCGGATGATAAAACGAAGTATTGATCTCAATCGTGTCGAAATATTCCGCCAGAAAAGTGGCCGGATGAAAATTTTTCGGACGCGGCTGCGGATAAACATACCCGGCCCAGTCCTTGTAAGCCCACCCCGCCGGCCCGATGCGCAGCACCGGCGCGCCACCAGAGCTTGCAGACGGCGCCGAACTATCGCCACGAGATGTTTGCGAAGCCTTAGAAGCCCGTGATCGTGAACTCATCGTTATTCAAACCAAATTCACTCAAATTTCGAAACTGAGCTTAGGTGTTCCCGTTGTGCGCTGTCAACGCACATCGCAAATCACAAAAACTCAATTGCGGCGCAACCTTCCGACCTGCTAGTCTGCTGCTTGCCGCCGAAGAATTACTACAGGTGCTTCCGATGAAATTATCCGTCAGTTATAAGCACGTCGATGCGCACGACTTGATCGAGAAGGACGTCGACCGCCACGTCGCCAAATTAAATAAATTACTCAAAGCCTATGCTCCCGACCTAGTGCAACTCCACGGCGTCTTCGCCGTAAACACCCACAAGGGACAGCATTCCTGCACCTTAAATCTCTCCTTGCCCACCGGCTCAATTCACGCCACCGGCACCGGCAAAAATGAACGCGCCGCTTGCAAAGTGGCCTTCGCAGAGCTGGAAGCCCAGGTCAAGAAACACCAGGCCCTCCTCAGAAAAGATTACCAGTGGAAGCGCAAGCGCCCCCGCGAGCGTGAACTCGCGGTCTCCTAAGCTCTCATTACGCCAGCTTGTTTCGCTCTACAGTATTTCCTTCCAAACTCGCGACAAGCCGCTAATACGCCACGGATTTACAGCCTCGCATAGCCCCGCTGCAACTCCTCCCTCTAATG
>Ga0210396_10003108_pt1 | contig 16671 bp, 17 predicted proteins | sample IncBWH17OmetaG_FD_155466 | JGI IMG/M metagenome (GOLD analysis project Ga0210396, IMG submission 155466) | Forest soil microbial communities from Barre Woods Harvard Forest LTER site, Petersham, Massachusetts, United States - Inc-BW-H-17-O ... | reverse complement strand
CGCGGTTGCTATGAAACTCCCGGCGGAACTTTGCTGATAACCGCGCACCGCGAACTCGAGGCTCTATGCCTGGAGCGCGATGTGGCGCACTTCAAACAACACATCGGGCTGAAATACGCGGAACTGGTTTACTTCGGGCTCTGGTTCGCTCCCCTTCGCGAAGCGCTCGACGCTTTTGTTGAAACCACCCAAAAGAACGTCACGGGCTCGGTGACGCTCTCCTTGTATAAGGGCAACGTCTCCGTTGTGAGCCGTCACTCTGAGAATTCGCTGTTCCGCACCGATCTGTCGTCATTCACCATGGGCAGCAGTTACGACCAGAAAGATGCGGCTGGCTTCATTCGTATTCTCGGCCTGCCGTCGCGCTCGCTAGCTCAAGCCCGTAAACAGGCGCAAAGATCGGAGGTGGCGCAATGAAGATGTGGTCCGGCCGTTTCCGCCAGCCTCTGGATCCGGAATTTGAGCATTGGCAACGCTCGTGTGACATTTACCGGCGACTGTTGAGTCATGAACTTGCAGCCAGCAGCGCACATGCTCGCGCTCTAAAGGGAGTAGGCATCCTAGATTCAACCGAACTTATCGCCATTCTCCAAGGTTTGGAGCGAATCGGCGAGCAGGCGGCATCGTCGCCAAAGTTTCTCGAAGATGACGAAGCCGAAGACGTGCATCACTTCGTCGAGAAACAGTTGGTCTCGCTGATTGGCGACAGTGGATACAAACTGCACAGCGGTCGCAGCCGAAATGAGCAAATCGCGACTGATCTTCGTTTGTACGTCCGAGCAGCCATCGATCAACTTAGGGCTGATCTGGCGGCGTGGTGCAGTACGCTGTTGGATCGTGCCCAGCAAGCGGGGAGTGCTGCTATGCCTGCTTACACACATCTGCAACGCGCCGAGCCGGTATTGGTATCTCACTGGCTGCTGGCTTACATCGAGATGTTTCTGCGGGATGCGGAACGGCTCGCGGACTGCCGGAAGCGGCTGAATGTTTGCCCTCTCGGTTCTGGCGCCGTCGGGGGAGCAACGCTGTTCCTGGATCGTCGAACCATGGCCGCCGACCTCGATTTTGATGGCCCGACTGCCAACAGCATCGACGCTACCAGCGATCGCGATTTTACGCTCGAATTTGTAAACACACTTTCGCTCCTCACCTTGCACTTGAGCCGGTGGGCGGAGGAGATGATTCTGTTTTCATCTCAGGAATACAGCTTCGTGCACCTGCCCGAGGCATACTCCACGGGTAGCAGCGCCATGCCGCAAAAGAAGAATCCGGATCTCCTGGAGCTTACTCGTGGCAAATGTGCTCGCGTTCTTGGAAGCGCCACCACACTGCAGATTTGCCTGAAGGGCTTGCCGCTCGCCTATAACAAGGACCTGCAGGAGACCCAGGAACCGCTGTTCGACGCGGCCGACACGGTGATTTCGCTGCTGCCGCTCGCGACCGGCTGGATGAAAGCTGTGGAGTTTAACTACGAAGCCATGCAGCACGCGGCACAGTCTGGATTTATGAACGCGTGGGCCGCCGCTACCTACCTGGTACAACGTGGGGTCCCTTTCCGTCTGGCGCATGAGCAGATTGGAAAAGCGGTGCAGATGTGTCTGGAAAGGCAATGCGAGCTGCAGGATTTGTCTCTGGAGGAACTGCGCTCGGTGAACCTGAAATTCGATCACGATTTCTACGCCTGCCTGAAGTTGGAGTCGGTGCTTGCGATCCACGAAGTTCCCGGCGGCACAGCTCCGGCGCGAGTGAAGCAGGCGATAACTGACGCTCGACAGAGGATCGAGTCCATCCGGGAGAGCGTCCATGCGCACGCGTAAAGCCATCCTGCCCGACGCTCAGCGCATCCATGCGCTAATCTCCGCCTACGCGGGCGACGGGACTCTTCTGCCGCGAACCCTGGCCGAGATCTGTGAGAACGTCCGAGACTTCGTGGTGTTGGAAGACGGCGGAATAATTATCGGCTGCGGCGCGCTCCATCTCTATGGCCCCCATCTAGCGGAGATCCGGTCCATCACCGTAGCGCCTTCGCAGCAAGGCAAAGGCGGTGGTGGATTTTTGGTGAAAGCGTTGCTGGCAGAGGCCAAAAAACACCGCGTCACTTGCACCTGCTTGTTCACGCGCGCTCCAGAATTCTTTGCACGCCTGGGTTTCGCAACTGCACAGCGTGAGGATCTGCCGGACAAGATTTACAAAGACTGCCACGTTTGCCCCAGATTTCATGCCTGCGACGAGGTAGCCATGGTGCGCGGTGAACTGCCAAGATTTGCCATTCTGCCGGAACCTGCGAACTGGCTGGTCAAACTTCAGATATAAGTGCTGCTTTCTGAGATGCGTAGTCCTCCAGCGGCGAGTCTGGGCGGCAATGGCCAGGTTTTGCAAGGCCGCCCATTCGCGCTATCTTATTCTCATGCAACTTCGTGGATGCGGCACAGCTCTCGTAACCCCTTTCCGTCAGGACGGCTCCATCGACGAGCCGGCCCTGCGCAACCTGGTGGCATGGCAAGTCGAGTCTGGAATCGATTTTCTGGTTCCCTGCGGTACCACTGGCGAAACTCCCACTCTGTCGCATGATGAGTGGTTGCGGGTCATCGATGTGACCATCGAAGTCGTGGCGGGACGCGTCCCCATCCTGGCCGGAGCGACTTCCAACTCGACCCATGACGCGGTGGAGAAAGCAAGGGAAGTCGCTACGCGGCCCGGCGTAAGCGCGATCCTTACGGCTTCACCTTATTACAACAAGCCGACACAAGAAGGTCAGTACCGTCATTTCCGCGCAATTGCCGAAGCCGTGAACAAGCCGATCATTCTCTACAATGTCCCCGGACGCACCGGTGCGAACATCGAACCCGCCACTCTGGCGCGGCTGGCGGAGGTCCCGAATATTGCTGGAGTCAAGGAGGCCAGCGGCAACATAGTGCAGATGGCAGAACTCTGCGCCGTTGTGCCGGAAACTTTTCTGATTTTTTCTGGCGACGATGCGGTTACATTGGCTCTTATTGGACTGGGCGGCGTGGGCATCGTTTCGGTTGCTTCCAATGAGATCCCCCGCGAAATGGCTGAGATGACGCGAGCTGCGCTGAATAACGATTGGGTCACGGCGCGGCGCATTCAGCGCAAATACCTGGCGCTGATGCAAGCGAATTTCATCGAGACCAGTCCGATGCCGGTGAAGGCGGTGTTGGCGATGATGGGAAAAATCGACGAAGTTTATCGCCTGCCTCTCCTCCCAATGCGACGCGAGACGCGATCCAAGTTGCAAAAGATTGCTGCCGAGGCCGGGGTGATTGCCAGACCGGCAAGCCCGGCTGCCGACGTAGTTAATTTCTACATCTACGAAAACTGGCTTGCCGGACCGCACAAGATCGTTCTGCACCGATCTAGTTGCGGACAGTGCAACCACGGCAAGGGACGCCCCTCCGGACATGACGCCGACCATGCTCGCTGGCACGGTCCTTACGCCACGCTCACGGAAGCGCGCGAGACCTCACAGGGCATCGCGGGTGTGTTGATCCGCAGCGAATGCAAGTGCATTTGACTGTGCATCGATTGCCCACCGCCGTTCCCACGTACTCTGCGGGCGGTCTCGGCGGTCACGGCGTTTTAAGGTTTTGATGAGCTTGCGGCAAACCCAAAGTCTTACATCGCAGAGGTCGCAAAGAATACCCGGGGAGAACGGCAGACTACGAACCCTTCACGGGAATCGGCAGTTGGCATCCCCAAGCTGAAAATCCCGTATACTTTCCCCGCATGGAATCCCTCAGATCTGCGATCGAACGTCTCGCCTCCCTCGAAGTTGAGAGCAACCCGGATGCGCGCCAAATCTTCATGGACTTCCGGGACGAGCTGACCCAAGGCAAGATTCGCGCCGCGGAAAAGATCGATGGGCAATGGGTGGTAAATGTCTGGGTGAAGCAGGGTATTCTGCTGGGCTTTCGGCTTGGCGAACTCAGCAAGATGGGCGAAGATGTGAGCCTTTCCTTCGTGGATAAAGACACGTTCCCTGCCCGGCGGTTTACAGTCAGGGATCGCGTACGCATCGTGCCGGGTGGATCGTCGGTCCGGACCGGCTCGTACGTAGCGCCCACTGTAATCTGCATGCCTCCGATGTTTATTAACGTAGGCGCCTACGTGGACGAAGGCACGATGGTGGACTCGCACGCGCTGGTCGGATCCTGCGCCCAGATTGGCAAACGGGTTCACTTGAGCGCGGCGGCTCAGATCGGCGGAGTCCTGGAACCGATCAATGCCTCTCCAGTCATTGTTGAAGACGATGTACTTATTGGAGGCAACTGCGGGGTGTATGAAGGCACGCTGGTAAGGACGCGAGCCGTGCTCGGGGCGGGCACAATCCTGACGCGCTCGACCCCACTATACGACATTGTCCGGGGGCAGGTATACCGAGCCACGGACGACACGCCGCTCGAAGTACCGGAGAATGCGGTGGTCGTGCCCGGGTCACGAGCGGTGACGAAGGGTCAGGCGGCGGAGTGGAATTTGTCACTCTACACGCCCGTCATCGTGAAATATCGTGATGAGAAGACAGATCAGAGAATCGAACTGGAGGAGTTGCTGCGGTAAATGATGACGGACCCGCTAATTCGACACTATTGGCAACGCGGGCATCGCAGCATTTCTTCGATGGCGCAGCTCCAGATGCTTTCGGCGAAAATGGGCTTTGGCGCGTTCGCCCCAGGCGCGCACAAAGTAATAGTTCAATCCCGCGCCAATGGCTGAACTCGCAATAGGAATTATACGCCCCGACCACTTCTCCACAGCTTCCCTGCTGGCTTGCGCTGCGATCCGCTGGATGACATTGGGCACAAAGCGATTTACCACCTCTTTTTCCAACACTTCACGGCTGATGTCTACCCCAGCGGCGCTGGCCGCGGCAATCCAGAGCTCGGCAGTCTCTTCGTCGGTGTTGTACTCGAAACCATAAATCAGACTAAGCTTTTGGATTGTTCGCAGGGTAATGCCGGCGAGGATGCTGAGGTCGGGGACGATCGTCAAAATCCCTCCCAGACCAAGGCCGGCGCCTTCGGCAGCCGCCAGCTTCATTCCGCTGCGGATGACGCTGTTAGCGAGATCATCAAGAATACCGACATCGACGGAGTAGATGCCTTGAAAGCTGTTGATCGGAACGCCATAGGCCGCGCGAAGTTGGAGGAGAAACTTGTTGGGATCTACCTTCACGGTTTCGTATGCATGCTGAAAGCCGCGCCGCAGACTATTTTCGACCCGGCGGCGTAGCCACGATTTGCGGTGCTGTATAGCCATGTGACTTGACGTTAACTCAAGCAGCTTAGAAAAACCAGTTCCCGGTTCTCGTCCAAGGTTCCCGGTTCGGGCCCGTCCGCCCGGTCTGCGTATGCTACGATCAAGGGACACCTAAAATGCCAACTGGAAAACTGCACATCGTACCCCTCGGCGGTCTGGGCGAGTTCGGAATGAACTGTATGGCCATGCGCTGGGGCGATGACATCATCGTCATCGACGCGGGTCTAATGTTCCCCGAGGCCGAGCTGTTGGGCGTCGACATCGTTGTTCCCGACATTTCCTATCTCATCGAAAACCGGCAACGTGTGCGCGCCATCATCCTCACGCATGGGCATGAAGACCACATCGGCGCGTTGCCATGGATTCTTTCCGAACTCAACGTCCCAGTGTGGGGCACCGAGTTCACGCTCGCCTATGTGGAAGACAAACTGGAAGAACATGGCCAGCTGGATGATGCAGATCTGCACGAGATCCACGCAGGAGAGCGATTTAAGGCGGGCCCATTCACGATTCATCCGATTCACGTTACTCACAGTCTCGTAGATTGTGTTTCTTTGGCCATCCACACGCCCCTGGGCGTGCTGATTCACACCGGCGACTTCAAGGTTGATCCCACGCCCACCGACAACAAGATGTTCGACCTGCACGCGTTCGCGGAGTATGGCAAAGAGGGCGTGCTGGCGCTGTTTCAGGATTCGACCAACGTCGAGCGCAAGGGATACACGCCGAGTGAGCGGGCGGTAAGGCGCAAGTTTGACGAGGTGTTCGCGCGCACCGAGCGGCGGCTGTTCATCTCCTGTTTTTCTTCATCCATCCATCGCATCAAGCTAGCCGTGGAGTTGGCCTGGGATCACGGCCGCAAAGTGGTGTTTATCGGGCGATCGATGACCAGTTCGTCGGAGATTGCCGAAGACCTCGGCTACATCGAAATTCCCGAGGGGCTGCTGATTCATCCGGGAGAGATGAAGAATTACCCACCGGAAAAAGTTTGCGTGATGATCAGCGGCACTCAGGGCGAGCCCATGTCAGCGCTTTCGCGGGCCGCGGTGGACAATCACAAGCACGCCAAGATCGAGAAAGGCGACACGGTCGTACTGTCGTCAAGAATCATTCCCGGCAACGAGAAGGCAATCTACCGCATGATCGACCATCTGTTCCGGCGTCAGGCGCATGTAATTTACGAGGATGGGTCGTCCCCGCCCATCCACGTGAGCGGGCACGGAAGCCAGGAAGAACTCAAGCTGATCATCAATCTGGTGAAGCCGAAGTATTTCATTCCGATTCATGGCGAGTTCCGGCAATTGAAGCTGCACGCAGAGATGGCGGGCGCGATGCACAGCTCGGTGGGAAATGTGATGTTGATTGAGAGCGGCGATATTCTCGAATTTGACGAACTCGGTGCGCGTAAGGCAGGGCGTGTAAACGTGGGCCGTGTTTGCATTGATTCCGGGTCACGGACCGACGTGGTCGAGGATTTGATCATCAAGGATCGCCGCCACTTGAGTGAGGACGGCATTGTGCTGCCAATTATCGCCATCAACAAGCTTTCGGGCCGGGTGGAGAGTTCGCCGGAAATTGTGACCCGCGGGTTTGCTCCGGGCGAAGACGGCTTTGTAGACGGTGCGCGCCAACTGGTAATGCAGACACTGGAACTTTCAAGTGCGGAAGAGAAAGCTGATTATGGTGTGATTAAGGAAAAAATCCGCGCTGACTTGAAACGTTACATCTCAAAGCAGACCCAGAAGCGACCCTTGATTATGCCGGTCATTTTGGAGATTTAGATTGAGCCGCGCCTCCGGTTGGAATACTTTCATAAATTGTCATAATTATGATGGTATGGCCATGACCTCATTGAACATCTCTCTCTCCAAGGTTCTCAAGAACTACGTCGAAGGGCAGGTAGCATCCGGCGATTGGGGTACTCCCAGCGAATATGTTCGGGAGTTGATTCGCCAGGACAAAGAGCGCCGCTTGGGCAACCTGGAACAAGAACTGGTAGCAGCAGCCAAGGGCCCGAAGATAGAGCTTCCCGTAGCCGAGATCCGTAAGAAAGCGCTAATTGGCGCGCTACGTGAGCGGACGCGGCCACGGTGAAGAAACCTCGGCTTGTCCTCAGCGACGCGGCAATTGCCGATGTCGGGGAGCAAGCCGACTGGTACGGAGGGCAGTCCGGCGTGGCACTCGCAAAGTGGTGGGAGAAGGCTGTGAAGTCCGCCCTGTTTCGCATTGTTCAAACCCTGCTGCTGGAATGCGATGCAGCTTCCAGTCGATAGACCTGCGCGATGTGCGGCGGACGACGATAGCAGGGTTTCCCAAGCATCTGCTCTTCTACAAATTGCAGGAGACGGACGTGTTCATCCTCCGGGTCGTTCCCGGTGCCCGCGATTTGGAGAACCTGTTCTAATTTGGATTGGGGAGATTTCCACTATGCACGATCGTCTCGAGGCTGAATCAGTCGCGCGCGCTCATGTCTCCGGCCACCTCGCGCCACAGGTCACCATGATCGACCAGACGGACTCTCTCGATGAGCGAGCCCTAGATGCAATCGCAGACCATCCGCGAACTGGCGCAGCTGCCAAGATCGGTTTCCTATTGACGTCGAGGCCGGCAAACGACCTCCGGGTCTGTTCGCTCTCCGCCCAGCTCGGCTATGGCATTCAGGCACTTCTCGTCGGCGCGCTATCGTTGAGCTCGTCGGCGCCGTAGCCTACGTTGGTGATAGCGAGAGCCGAGCTGCTAACTGGGCTGAACATTCGGACCTCAAGCACACCTACCTCAACAATCGTGTCACAGCTCAACTCAGAGACCGAGCATTTGAAGCGCGACACTGAGCGCATGAAGCGGAGTCCGTCAACTCGGCTAACCCAGTAGCGTATCGAGCTCCCAGAAAACTAGGCGGGTCTGTTTAGCGCAAGCCAGGCACGCCAGCAAAATCGCTGTGGGGGAGCATCGAGCGCTCCGCCAATCAACGGTGGGCCGGACCTTCCAGATCTTCTACTAACTTTTTAGTGTTGTCGTAGGTGAGCCCGGTTGGCAGCTCCAGTTTTCGCGGCGTCACGGCAAACGGTTTTCCGGCAGGCGGCTTCGTGGCCGTCAATCCCAAACCAAGGAAGCGGTTGACGATCGCCTTCATGGAACGAGTGATACGCACATCATGATGACACAATTTGTGGCATCATGATGTCAACAAAACTTTCATCATGGTCACGCTCAACGACATCCGCGAAGCCCAAGCTCGTTTGCGCGGCGTGGCCGTGCGCACGCAGCTAATCCAATCGTCGCTGGGTGAAGATCCTGCTGCGCCAGATCATCGCAAGCTTTACCTCAAGCCCGAAAACCTGCAACCTATCGGCGCCTTCAAACTGCGGGGGGCGTACAACAAGATTGCGTCTCTTTCTCCGGAAGAGCGCGGCCGCGGCGTGATTACTTATTCCAGCGGCAACCATGGGCAAGGTGTCGCCTATGCGGCACGAGCGTTGGGAGCCAAGGCCGTGGTCGTGATGCCGAACAATGCGCCTGCCATTAAGCGCGACGCAGCAGCGTCGCTGGGAGCCGAAATCGTGTTGGTTGGACCTAGTAGTCTGGAACGCCAGACCAAGGCGGAGGAACTGGCGGCGCAGCATGGTTATGTTATTGTGCCTCCATTCAACGATGAAAAGATCATCGCTGGTCAGGGCACAATGGGACTGGAGATTCTGGAGGATCTGCCTGAAGTCGAGACCGTGTTGGTGCCGGTTGGCGGCGGAGGAATGCTCAGCGGCGTGGCTACGGCTATCAAGTTGAGCAAGCCGGGCGCAAAAGTCATCGGCATCGAGCCCGAACTTGCGGCAGATGCGCAAGCCAGCTTGCGATCCGGAAAGATCGTCCAGTCGACTGCCCAGCAAACTTCGCAGACCATCGCCGACGGATTGCGAACGCAGAGCATCGGTGCAATCAACTTCGAACATATCAAGCGGTACGTCGACGACATTTTGACGGTCAATGAGTACGAAATCCGGCAAGCCATGCAGTGGCTGGCTACGAATCCAAAAACCGTAGCCGAACCCAGCGGTGCCGTGGCAGTGGCCGGATTTTTATTTCACCAGGAGCAACTGCCAAGAACTACCATGAATGTCGCAATTATCAGCGGCGGTAATATTGATCCGCAGATGTTGCAGGAGATCGTACGAGGCTGAGACGTTGCGAGCAACGCCTGTACAGTGTTTCGTCGTCATACTCTAGAAACGTAGCTTGCTAAGTTTTTTCTCGGCGACATCTACAACTGAATTGAGACTATGCAACTGAGACTGATCATTATTGCCGTGCTTTTGCTCTGCGTCGCGGCCGTGGCGGAAACCGTACGTGGAACGCCAATCCGGGTTTGTTCCATCTATCTGTCGCCCGATCCCAACTCCCACAAACTCGCCGAGATCGATCGCGGGCGCGAAGTCGTTATCCTTGAAATCAGCGGCGGCTGGTTACAAGTGGAAGCAGCCCTTTCGGAAGAGAAGGTCATCACGGGCTGGATGCTCAATAAGGGAGTTGTGCTGGGTTCGACGCCGAACGGCGACAAGGTCGTGTTTGGCGAAGCCGTGAACTCGGAAGACCAGGCCAGTCAAAGACACGGGCGCCGCGGCGCGGCACAGGATGCGATGCGTCTCTACTACCGAACAGCCGAGTATTTCCCCACCTCGCCGCTCGCAGGTGAGGGCATGTACCGTTCTGCAGATATTCGCTGGCAGATCGATAAAGCCGATGTGATGTCGCGTCCTTCGGCTAAAGAGAAGGAGGCATATCTTCGCGAGGGCATGACCGAGGACTTCATGAAGGAAGTGATAAAGAAATTTCCCGGGACGAAGTGGGCCGATCTCGCAGCCTTTCACCTGATTGAAAATAAGCTGTGCGGCGACTGGCAAGGCTCTGCCAAGTGCCCCGACAAGGAAGCCGAGATGTACGAGAAGTACGTCAACGACCATCCCCAATCCCCTGCGGTCGTGGAAGCCTTGTACGACGCGGCTTGGCGCAGGTCGGCTCTGATTGAGATGTACAAGACCGAAGGCCAGTCGAAGAAATCAGACGAATCCAAAGGCAAGGCCATTGCGCTGGCGCAGAAAGCAGTGATGCAAGGCCCGCAAAGCGATTGGGGAACTCGCGCTCAGCTGCTATTGTTCATGATTGAACAGAACATTCCAACCTACGGGAACGGGGTAGACTAATTTGCCAATTTTTCAAGTCGTGGTTCTAGCGATCGTTCAGGGACTGGCAGAATTTATTCCAGTTTCCAGCTCGGGACACCTGATTATTGTGCGTAGATTGCTTGGATGGAACGAACTTTCGCCCGCGCACGAGCTAACTTTTGATGTGGCTCTGCATTTTGGCACGCTGCTTTCGGTTCTCTTCTATTTCCGGCGAACCTGGTTTCAGATTATCCGCGCGGCCCTGGGTGGCAAGGTCGTGCGATTTTCCGAGGCGGACGGCGACGATCAGAACCTTACAGCAGATGAACAGCGAGAGGAGCGTTTACTACTTTGGTTTCTCGCAATCGCGACAATGCCGGGCGCAATTGCGGGAAAATTGCTGGAACACTCGGCCGAGGACTACTTTCGCGAACACATCTTTCTGATCGCCGGGGCATTGATTGTGGTCGCCCTGTTGATGTGGTGGGGGGAGAAAGTTAGCCAATTTACCAAGCCCCTTACCCGGATCACTTTTTCGGACGCCCTCATCGTTGGCTGCGCTCAAGCCACAGCTTTAATCCCCGGTGTTTCGCGGTCTGGCTCGACCATCACAGCGGGGTTGTTCCGCAATATGACGCGAGACGCTGCGGTGCGGTTTAGCTTCCTGCTATCCACTCCTCTCATCGCGGGCGCCGCTCTGCTTAAGGCTCATGAACTCAAGAAAGAGGGTTTGCCCGCGGGAATGCACATGCCCTTTCTTGTGGGAGTGATGATTTCAGCGGTCGTTGGATATGCCGCGATTGCCTGGCTGATTCGATATCTTCAGTCTAACAGTCTGAAAGTCTTCATTGTTTATCGCATCGTGGTGGGCGTGATTGTGATCGGTCTCGCGATCCTGTGGCACCTCCAGTAATCGCTGAGACTCTGGCTGCGCCACTGGAGCTGGCGTTTGCGCGGCGCTTGGTGGCACAGGTTGTGTTTGTCACTCTGGATACCGCTACCGAATCCTGAGTTGTAGGGTTCGCCCGTTCTTGTCATAATTGAAAGGCTCTGGCATAGATCTGGCACCGCAAGCGGGAGTTCGTTCCTGCGTAGCTCCAAATCGCCTATGAGGTATCTCTCACAGATCTTTGCCCCGACCAATAACCGCCGGCTCAATGAGCTGGTCGGGTTTCTTTTGTGCATCTCCGCGCTCCTTCTTTTCCTCGCATTGGCCTCGTATTCGCCGCTGGACCCGTCATTGAACAGCGCTTCGGTGCTGACGGGTTCGCGAGCCGCTCGTAACTGGATCGGCGTCGTAGGCGCCGTTATTTCCGATCTGGTCTTGCAGGGTTTCGGGATTGGAGCATTCCTGCTTCCTGTCTTCTCTGCAGTGCTTGGAGTCCGCTGGTTTCGTTCGCGCAGGGTTTCTTCGCCGGTCGCAAAGGTCCTGGGCGGAATCTGGATGCTGATCTTTGTCCCCGCTCTACTGGCGCTGCTGCCCGGTCACTTGCGCTGGATGAACGCAATCCCGATTGAAGGCCTGTTTGGAAGGATGGTCGGCGATTTCCTCATCCATTACTTTAACTTGGCGGGAGCCTACATCGTTTGCGCCAGCGTCTTAGCCGTAGCGTTGTATCTTTCGACTGCATTTTCTTTTGCCGCGCTGCAGGTCTGGGCACCTACCCGCTTCGCTTTCGCAATCGCCCTATGCGATCGCTGGAAGGATTGGCGGGATGCGCGCGCCAAGAAGCACATGCAGAGGGAACTGGAAAAACGCCGCGCTGCTCCCAAACCAGTGATTACCACGCAGATGGTTCCGGCTCGGCCTACAACTCCGCCTCAGTCTCAGGCGCGGGTTCAGGAGCCCGCTCGAACCGGCATTGACCGGACGTTTGCGGAAGACAATGGAGAACAAGCCCAGTCAGCGGCGGAATCACGGCCTGAGCCGCAAACGGTTTCTCCCGAAGTTACGGAGCGTGCCGACAGCGCGCAGAAACCTAAAACGACATTGCCCCGCATTGCGGGTGGTTTCAAGTTACCCCCCAGTTCTCTGCTGCACCGGCCGGATGAACAACAAGCCATCGATGCCGGCGAATTGAAGCTACTTGCCCAAGTGCTGACTGGAAAATACGCGGAGTTTGAGGTGCATGGGCAAATCACCCAGATTAACCCCGGGCCCGTGGTGACCACTTTTGAATTCAAGCCCGAGGCAGGCATCAAGTACAGCCGCATTACCAACCTCACCGAAGATCTGTGCCTTGCGCTGAAGGCTGAGAGCATTCTGATCGAACGCATGGCGGGCAAGTCCACCGTGGGCATTCAGGTGCCAAACCGCGAACGTGAAATCATCTGGCTGCGGGAGAACATCGAGTCCATGGAGTTCATTGGATCGAAGTCGAAGCTCACGCTAGCGCTCGGAAAAGACATCAATGGTCGCATTGTTACCGCGGATTTGAACGGGATGCCTCACCTCCTCATTGCGGGCTCGACTGGCGCGGGCAAGAGCGTCGCGATCAACGCCATGATTATGTCGATCCTGTACAAGGCGACTCCCGATCAAGTTCGATTGATTTTGGTTGATCCAAAGCGGTTGGAGTTGGGCAATTACGAGGGCGTTCCACACCTCTACACGCCAATCATTACCGAACCCAAATTGGCAGCGAACGCGCTGCGCAACGCCGTACGCGAGATGGAGCGCCGGCTCAAGCTGCTGGCCGAGAAAGGCGTACGCAACATCGACCAGTACAACAAACTCTTCGATGAAAGCAACACACCCAGCCTGTTCGGTGACGGCGCAGAGGAGCGGCCGCTACCCTATATCGTAATCATCATTGATGAGTTGGCTGACTTGATGATGCTCGATTCCAGCAACGTGGAAGAGTCCATCACGCGGCTCGCGCAGATGGCGCGCGCGGTAGGCATTCACTTGGTGCTTGCAACCCAGCGGCCTTCAGTCGACGTGATCACAGGTCTGATCAAGGCGAATTTCCCGGCGCGCATGTCGTTCCGCGTGGCCACTAAGGTAGACTCCCGCACGATTCTGGATGCCAACGGCGCCGAAGCCCTGTTGGGACGCGGAGACATGCTCTACCTGCCCTCCGGGTCCGCCCGCGTTCACCGTCTGCACGCTCCCTACGTCACGGAAAAAGAGATCGCGGCGGTGGTCGAGTTCTGGCGAGCCCAGGGCCTCGCCGAATACGAAGAGAAGTTCCTGCAGGCACCGAAAGAAGAACGTGCAGACAGCAACTCTGGAGCCGAAGACGGTGAGGATGAAGAAACGGCGAATGACCCGCTCTACGAAGATGCCGTGAAGTTAGTGGTTGAATTCGGAAAGGCTTCCACTTCCCTGCTACAGCGTCGTCTGCGCATTGGCTACGGGCGCGCCGCCCATCTCATCGACTTAATGGAAAGAGACGGCATTGTGGGAGCCGCAGATGGTCCCAAGCCACGCGAAGTATTGAAGCGGCCCGATTGGCTCTCCGCGGTCGAAGAGTCGCTCCGATGACCTAGTGGTCAAGAGGTCTCAGCTTTGCGCCATGCTCTGAGGTTGGCAGCATAAAGGACGAGACAAAAAAGATTTGCCGGAATGAAACCCCACTGCGATGTTCTCAGGCCGATGAAACAAATAATTACGCTGTTCACGCCCGCCAAAACCCATCCTTCCCAGTGTCTCCGTCCGACCAGAATGGTTGAAAGAATCGTCAGCACACAGGACAGATAATCGAGCCGTAACGCCACCGAAATGCACCCCCGCAGTCATTATGCAGCAAGGGCACCGGCTTTCTGTGTGACGCTGAAGCTCTCGTAACGTAACGCCAGCAATACAGACCTTGGTGATTTTTCTGTAACTTGTTGACGCGGCATTCCGCAGAAGTCGCGCAAGTGGTGTAATAACGCAGGGGTGATGTACAAAACATGTACAGCGGGGAAAACGCAGGCAGATATGGTAGCTCGGTTACTTTACTGTGCCCAAAACTATCGCACATCGCCCGGCGTCCTGCAAGGCCATGAAACGCGGCTAGACCCCAATTCACCGGATTTTTACAATCTCGCAACGGTGATGAAACACGTCCCCGATACTCTTCCTCCAGGTTTCGAAGGAAGCAGGTGATCGAAATGCATCTCCTACGATTGTTCTTCACGGCATGGCTTGCACTTGGGGCTGTAACCGTGTTCTTGCTGTTCTGGATATGTAAGCGAACTGCCGCAAAGGTTAAAGATCCACTGCCACATATTTCCGCCATTCCTGCTACTTCTGCCAGTATCCCTTTGGGGTGAGTCGTGATGTGATGTGACATGGCGCAGGGCCGGAGAGGATCTGGCTTGAAATGGTGCAGATGCCTCCGCACATCTCCGGCCCTTAATCCACCTGCCTACAGCGTCGCTTGTATTGCTCGCTCCCGATCAGCGGAATAATTTGGGAATGCCTCTTTCAATTCGGGGGGAGGCTCTTGAGATAGCGTCCTCGGCTCGGGGGAGTCTGGGGACGCTTTCTTGCGGCCCGATGATGCCTTAACTCCGAGGCTTCGACTTCTTCGGTGCAGCGCCGGGATTCCACACGTCGCTCGCCTTCAACTTCGCCAATCCCAGAATCACGGATGAATTCGTAAGAATCGCCCCCGGCCACAGAACCTCAGCCGCCCGCTTCAACTCCGCGAAGTCATCTGCGGACATCTTCACGCCATTCAATCTCGATGATTGCCGTTCCTTCCCATTAGACTAGTATATCGTTTCTCTAAAATATAACCATATTACTCCTCGGTGAGGGCCTCAAACTCTTCCATCGATGCACGACCGGATCGGCATTGATTTCCTCGATGCCCTTCAGAATTCGGTTCCGCAGCTCCTCCCAAGATTGCACCCGGACATGGCGCAGGAACGTGCGCGCCATCTTGCCGAAGAGGGTCTCCACGATGTTCAGCCAGGATCCGTGGGTAGGCGTAAGCACGTATTTGAACCGATTGGGTTTGCTGGCCAGGAAAGCTCGGGTTTCCTTGGAGATATGCGCAGAGTGATTGTCCAACACCAGCCGGAGTGTGCATTCAGCCGGATAGTAACGGTCCAAATCTTTTAACAATGCAATAAACTCCCGGCTGCGGTGACGCCGCTCCACGTGCCCAACCACATGCCCACTGTGCAGATCGAGCGCCGCTAAAATCGAGCAAGTTCCCAGGCGCTTATTTTCGTGGTCCCGGGCCACGGTGGCGTGTTTACCCGGCACCGGCGGCAAATCCGGTGCGGTGTGGGCAATTGCCTGTACCCCCGGTTTCTCGTCCACCGAGAGGGTCACGATCTTGGGGATAAGCCCTCGGCCGTTCCCATTCTGCAGATCCACCTCGCGATATACCAGTAGAATCTCTCGCAGCTTGGCCATGAAGTCGGGGTCGCGCCGCTCCAGATAATACTTGACCTTCTCCGGATGTAAAGGCTGCGCCGCGAGGATCCGCTGCACCGTGGCTTTGGCTGCCTGGGATAAGGCGGGGTGTCCCGCCTCCACGGCATGCTCCCGTACATGCCGGGCCAGCGATTTCCGGGTCCATACCTCGGCCGCATAACCCAGTTCTTTCGGTTTCGAGCAAGCCAAATGGACCACCCAAGCTTTGGCCTCCTCGGTAATGACCGGCGCCTTAGGCCGATGGTAGGTATCTTTTAGGGCGGCGCCCACTCCCATCGCCAAGGCTTTGGCGATCCATTTCGCCACGCTTTTGCGAGTCATCTTCACCGCTCGCGCAATCTCGGCGACGCTCTGGCCGGAATGGTAGCCCCAGAGGATGCGCGCTCGTTGCACTTCTCGCCAGGGCTCCGTTTGCGATTCGCGTAATTGGCGGATCTGCTTTTGTTCTTCGGAGGTCAGAACCAGCCGCGGCCGCTTAGACTTCCCCGCCATAGCCGAAGCGTATCACAGAATGTTTCTAGTGGATACCTTTTAGTGAAACCATATACTAGACTGATGGGACAATGCATTTAAGTACGCGGCGGAGATCAACGCCGACCCTGCTACAGTAGGATCACGCGCAGGGCCTTTGCGAGCAGGCACTGACTAACGACGCCGCCCAAAGACACGGACATTGCCAAGCTGCCGCGCGATCCGTTCTCCCTTTATTCGCCAATGCGACAATACTCTGCGGCTAGGCCGGTTTGTGCCAAGTGTTTTCCAATCCAAGGATGAGCCTGAAGGAATGGGAAGGCAAAGAATGAAAGAGGCGATCTCCTGGGAGATCGCCCCCCTTTATTCAAGCGGCTGCTGGTTAGAACG
>Ga0210396_10003107_pt1 | contig 16674 bp, 8 predicted proteins | sample IncBWH17OmetaG_FD_155466 | JGI IMG/M metagenome (GOLD analysis project Ga0210396, IMG submission 155466) | Forest soil microbial communities from Barre Woods Harvard Forest LTER site, Petersham, Massachusetts, United States - Inc-BW-H-17-O ... | reverse complement strand
CCAGCGGGTCAACTCGCCGTTCCAGAGATTCAAGCGGAATTTGTTGCTGTTGCTGCAGGTGCTGGTGCTCGTCTGCCTGGTGTTGGCCGCCATGCAGCCCTTCTTGCCGCGGGCGAGCGTGCGGGCCCAGTATCAGCCCATTCTGATCGACTGCTCGGCCAGCATGGGAGCGCTCGACGCCCCCGGAGGGGAGCGACGGTTGGACGCGGCGAAGAAACAGGTCCTGACGATCGTCGACAATCTCCTCCCCGATCAGCGGGTCTCGCTCGTGGCCTTCGGCTCGACGGCCCGGCGGCTCACCGATTTCACCGACAACAAAACGATCCTGAAGGACGCGCTTGCAAAACTGGATGTCGTCCCCGTCCCCAGCCACACGGTCGACGCGCTGCGGATGACCCAGGCCCTCGCACACACGGTGCCGATCGAGCGCGTGCTGATGGTCACAGACGGCAACGTTCCCGCTGACGCCGACTTCGAGCTGCCGTTCGACCTGGTCTACCAACAGATCCCTCCCGGCGGCACGAACCTGGGAATCACCGCGTTCAACGCCCGTCGCTCGGCGGCCGATCAGTGGGAGGTCTTTGTCGGAGTCGAAGGCTCGGAGACGGCCAGCCAGGCGAGTGGCAAGCTCGAGCTGTTTCGCGACGGCGTATCAGTCGGCACCGAACCCGTGCTGCTGGTGCCGGGTCACACCAAACGGGTTGTCTTCCGTCTCGAGTCGCCGGCCGCATCGAGCCTCGAGGCGCGCCTGACGCCCGACGGCTTCGACTCGCTCGATTCCGATAACTCGGCCTACCTGCAACTGCCGAAGAGCCGCCCCCTGTCGGTCTTCGTCCCCTCCGAAATGACGTCGTTCCGCCGGGCGATCCGCGTTCAGAAGGGAATCGAACTCGTCGATGAAGCGGCCGCGCGGTCGGGAACCGTCTTCGACGTCGTCGTTAGCAATCGTCCGGAAGACGTGAAGCTGGAGGGGTCCGCCGCGCTCTTTGTCGGTTTTGTGCCCAAAGATCTCGCAAAGCTCGTCAGCATCGGCAAGGGCTCGATCGACGTGGTCGACTGGGAGCGGAGCAGCCCGCTGCTGGCACACGTGGTGCTCTCCGAAGTGACAGGCGTCGAGCAGCCGAAAGTGGCCGAAGGCGTTCGCGACGGCGACTTTGAAAAACTCGGCTACACGGTGCTGGCCTCCGGCCGCACAGGTCCGCTCCTCCTGGAGCGACGCATCGGAGCGCGGGTCGAATATTATTTGTTGTTCGACGTGGACCGCTCGACGCTCCCGTTCCGCGTCGGATTTCCCATCCTGGCGGCCAACCTGTTGGAAATCGGCCGCCTGCAGGCCGGCCTGGCGGAAGTCCGCGGCAGTCGCACAGGCGTGCTGCCGCCGCTGCAACTGAAGCCGAAGACGACTTACCGCGTCGCCGGCCCGCAAGGCAGTGCCGTCGACGTCGTCACCAGCGAATCGGGGGTCCTCAACGGCGTGTCCGCACTCGCCATCGGACAATATCGGGTCACGGAGGGCGGCGCGGAAGCCGCGCACGTCGGCGTCAGCCTGCTCGATTCAATGGAGACTTCGCTCGTCGCGGTCAAACAACTGCGCTTCAAAGAGGACCAAGAGGTGGCTGCGACAAACGATCGCATCGATGCGGACCGCCCGTTGTGGCCGACCTTCGCCCTGGCCGGCCTCGGAGTGCTGCTCGTCGAGTGGTGGTATTTTCAGCGCCGTCCGGGAGGCTGGCCCTCGACATGAGCCCACCCCGCTGCCAACGTCGCGTTTGGCAAATCGCGCTCGTCGCGACTGTGGCCTTCTCCATCCTCGCTGAAGGTCGGACGATCGCGCAGGCGCAAGTCCAGCCCGTGGTGCAGCTGCCGGCGAAGCTCACGTTGCGCTATCGCCGGGCACGATCGGGCGCCCCCCTCCCCGTCGTATGGACTTTCGAGTGGGCTGAAAAAACGCCCGCCACCGGAGCGCTTGAATACGAGGTTTATGACGAGGGCACCTGCCTGGCGCAGTTTCGCGTCCCCGATTTCGTCCTGTCACCGGGAAAAAACGAATTCAACGCACTGCTGCCCGCGTTTTTCGTGGGTAGCTCGGCCTCCCTGCTGACGATTCACGGGCGTTTTGTGACCGGCAAACGCAGTCTCGATTTTGACGAGCAGACGCTTCGCGCGCCCACCTCTTATGTGCAGTGGTTCAGCGTCGGCGTGGCGGCCGGTCCCAAAGCGCCGCCTCCAGATTCGCAAATGCGGTTTTACGACAAAATCCGCATCGAGAGTTTTCTGTCGCCCGATCAGGCCGCGAACCAGTCAGCCACGGTAGGCTACGAGCTCAAGTCGACGGAGATTCCCAACGATCCGCTCACGTTTTGCAATTTCGACGTCTTCGTGCTCACGCCGCCGGCGCTGGCCGAACTGCGCGCCGACCAGGCCAGTGCCTTGCTGAAGTGGGTCCGCGGCGGCGGCAGCCTGTGCATCGTGACGGGCGGTGGTCTCGAGCCCCGACAAGCCGATTGGCTCAACGAGGTGACCAACGAAGATGCGAAACGCGAAAAGTTCGTCGTCGGGCCCAAGGGATTTCTCCTCCCCGGCGAAGATGCGACCGGAACGATGCTGGCTTTGACGAAGGGGCTGGGGCGTGTCGCCGTCCTTCGCGAACACCTGCTCACCACGATCGAGCCGAACGATGCCAGCTGGATGACAACCGCCCGCTTCCTGCTCAAAGGCCATAAGGATAACGATGCCCTACATGAGGCCATTCGCGCACTGTTTGACCCGCAGAACCGAGTTGGTGGTGCCACCGCCCCAAGGAGAACGCCACGCAGAGCGAGCTCCGCACGACCGTCGGGCAACCGCTGGCCCGCTCCACGTTCGAGCAACCTCAACGCGGCTCCGCTGGGCGACTTGGGAAGCCTGTTCCAGCTCTTGATGCCAACCGGAGTCTCGGCCATTCCGGTCAAGGTGATTGCGATCATCCTGGCGGCGTACGTGCTGACGATCGGACCGATCGATTATTTTCTGCTCGGTGCCCTGCGGCTGCGACGCTTCACCTGGATTCTTTTCCCCGTTGTCACAGTAGGATTCGCCGGCTTTACCCTTTGGCTCTCGCAGCGGTACCTGGGATCGAACGACAGCCGGCGGGCGATCGAGATTTACGACTTCGTGCGGGGCGGCACGGTCGCGCGGCGCACGCGGATAGAGATGCTCTTTCTCAGTCAAGAAAAAGATCTGGAGACGCCGATGGAGAACGGCCTCTTCGCAGTGGTGGGGCGCGGCAATGTGATGAACGGCGGGCCGTTTTTGCAAGTCGCGACCAAGGACACGCCGGAGACGGTCGGCGTCGACGATCGCTTTCCGAACAAATACGGGATCGTGCAGCAGGTGCCGCAGTGGCGGCCCGTGCTCAACCGCTTCTTCTGGCTCGACCCCAAACCCTCCACGATCTATCAGCCGCCCGATTTGCCCGGCGCGGCGGGATTCGATTGGGACACGCCCCCCGAGGTCACCGGTCGGGATCACCAACCGACACTCGCGGAGCGCGTGCGCCGCGCGTTTGGCCCCAAGGCCTGTGCCGTCGTGCTGCACGGCTCTTCCAAGAGCTACGCGCTCAACGATCTCTCCGAGCTGGAACACTTCCGCGCCAAAGGGCCCATGTACGTCGAGAGCCCGGTCGTGCAAATCGTCCAAGAGCTGACCCAGCGCTTGCCGGAGCAACTCTTCGAATACGTGTCGACCATATCGCCCAACGGCGGGCCCGAACTGGATGATCTCGCCCTGAGCGACCCCAGCGACAATAACCAAAGCGTGCTGGTGATCGCCGTCGAGACCGAGTCGACGCTCCACCTCTATCGCCGCGCCTATGCCGGGAGCCCCTGATGCTCGTCGTCAATGTCGAGAATCTGTACGTTGACTACGGCACGATCCATGCCGTCCGCGGCATCTCGCTGCAGATTCCCCGCGGAGAGGTTTACGGCTTTATCGGCCCAAACGGCGCGGGCAAGTCGTCGACGATCAAGGTCCTGGCAACGCTCTTACCCGGATACCGGGGCCAAGCGCAGGTCAACGGCATCGAGGTCTCCCGCGACCCCCAGGTCGTCCGAGAGAACATCGGCTACATGCCCGACTTCTTCGGCGTCTACGAAGACCTGACCACGCGGGAGTACCTCCACTTCTTCGCAGCCACCTATCGGATCCCCCGGACCCGCCGTGCGGCCATCGTCAACGACGTGCTGGAGCTGACCGATCTGACCCACAAGATCGACAGCCAGGTCGATTCGCTCTCGCGGGGTATGAAACAGCGGTTGGCCCTCGCGCGGGTGTTGTTGCACGATCCGGACCTCTTGCTCTTGGACGAACCGGCCAGCGGACTCGATCCACGGGCCCGCATCGAGGTCCGCGAACTGCTCAAAGAACTGAAAAACATGGGGAAGACGATCCTCATCTCGAGCCACATCCTGCACGAGCTGGCCCAGATGTGCACGCGGATCGGCATCATCGAGGCGGGGCAGATGGTCGCCCAGGGGCCGCTCGACGAAATTTATCGCCGGCTGCAGCTGATGCGCGTGGTTCACGTACAACTGACCCACTCGGGCGAAGATGTGCTGAACCGGCTGCGGAGCATCCCCGGTGTCGAATCCGTTGATCCGCAAGTCGACCGCATCGCCATTCGCCTGCACGAAGATCGACTCTCGGTCGAGGATCTGCACGACGCCATTCAAGAGGCCGGCGGACGGATCCGCATGTATCAGCCCGAGGCGATGGACATGGAGACGGCCTTCATGAAACTGACGCAAGGCACGACGGCATGAAACTCCGCTGGCCGCGTTTCGGCCTGCCGCTCCTGTCGCGCGAGTTGGCCGAGCAGTCCGCCCACGCCCGGCATTACGCGCTGCGCTGTTTGTGCGCGATCGTGATCTTCGGCATTGGCTTCGTCGCCATCCGAGACGTACTCGTCTCGGACGAGTTTTCCGGACAGATGCTACTCGGCCGCGGAATCGTGTTGGTCGATTGGGTCACGAGCGCGCAAGCGTTCTTGATCCTGCTCTTTCTGCCGGCCATGACCTGCGGCGCCATCGCGGGCGAAAAGGAACGCAACACCCTCGCGATCCTGCTGACGACCCGGCTCGGCCCGCTGACGATCATCCTCGAAAAACTGGCCAGCCGACTGGTCGTCATTTTCATGCTGCTTTTGCTGTCGCTGCCGCTGTTCGCCGTCGCCTATTCGATGGGTGGCATCGGTCTGCCCGACTTGCTCAGCCGCGTGACGTGGCTGGTCGAACTGAGTCTCTTCGTGGCGTCACTCTCGCTCATGTGTTCGGCGTGGTGCGGCAGCACAGTCTCGGCCTTTTTCATGTCCTACTTCGTCGCGGGCTTGCTGGTTTTTGGCGCCGCCCTCCTCGCCGGATATTCGCTCGTCTTTCATTTCGGACGTCCGGGGCCGGTCGCCCAACATGTGCTGATTCTGGGAGGAACGGTTCTGTTTCTCGCGATCGCCACGCGCTCCCTCATTTCGCGAGCGTTCGTCACGCCGCGAAACTTCATCCTGGCTACCTTCCGCGGCTTGGACAATCTCTACACGCGGATGAATGTGATCGTGGGCAACGTGGTGCTGGTACGGGAGAAGGCGCTGCTCCCCGCCGACAAACCCATCGCCTGGCGCGAGACGGCCAAGAAGTCGCTGGGCACGGTTCGCTATCTGGTGCGGGTGCTGGTTGCCATCGAGCTGCCCACGGTGTTTCTGCTGGTGAGTGCCTCGGAAGGAGCGAATTTCGAGCTGAACCGCGGAAATAGCGTCGGCAGTTTTCTGTGGTTTGCGATTTGGATCATCGCCGCCACGCTGATTGCCGTTTCAGGGGCGAGCATTGTCAGCGGCGAGCGGACGCGGCAAACGCTACCGGTCCTCATCTCGACGCCGCTGCGAGGCGACGAAATTGTGCGGGAGTTGTTCGCCGGCGTGCGGCGGCTGATCACCGTGCTCTGGATTCCGTTTGCCACGGTTGCCGGCTACGAGTTCTGGTTTCATCTGGGTTCCTACCGCGTCGGGCAGGCGACGATTCTGGAACGGTTGATCTGCGCAATCGCGCAGATGGCCGTCTATCCGTTCCTCATCGGCTGGATGACGTTCTATTTCGGCACGCTGGTGCGATCGGCCCTGTGGGCAATTCTCGGTTCGCTATTCATGATCCTGACCGTGATCTTGCTGCCCTACGCCGGCGCGCTGGCTGCGCTCTGGATGGATGCGCAGGTAGAGTGGGTGCGAGTCTTCGCCTATTCGAGCCCGGCGTCCATCGTCGTGATCAATGAGGCTGCCGGGGCGCCGCTGACCTACACGCTGATCAACTTCGCCGTGTTCGGCACACTGACGTGGCTGATGCGCTGGCACTGTCTTCGCAACGCTGACCGCTTGCTGGGCCGCAGCGAAACGCTGTACGCGACTCGCTCGACGAATGCGCCGAGCCAACGCGCTTTCTCGCTGCCGCGCGCCCCTCGCCGCCACTCGGACGCGAGCCCGCTCGTCGGCGAAACGGCCGGCTAGATTTCCGTCCGCTTTAATCTCTCGGCAGGAGTTGAGCTTGCATGAAGTCCGCCAGGAGGACGGCAAAATCACGGGCTCGAAAACTCACGCAGTCGTTCTTCGGCCGGCCGGCGGACGAAGTGGCTCGGGAGCTGATCGGCAAAATCTTGGTGCGGCGCGCGGGTGAGAAACTGTTTCGGGCCCGTGTGGTCGAGACAGAGGCTTACCTCGGTCCCGACGATCTCGCGTCCCACGCGTCGAAGGGCCGAACGCAGCGAACCGAGGTTCTCTTCGGAGCACCGGGGCGGGCCTACGTGTACCTGATTTACGGCATGTACGAGATGCTCAACGTAGTCGCAGGCGCCGCGGGCCAAGGCCAGGGAGTTCTGTTCCGAGCGGCTGCTCCTCTCGACGATTGGAACGCGAATCTTTCGGGGCCCGGCCGACTGACGCGCGGAATGCAAATTACGCGGCTGCAAAACGGCCTCAATCTGACCGGTGTGCAGTTGTACTTGCTGGACGATCCTGACTATCAGCCGACCGTAGAAACCACAAAACGGATCGGCATCGACTACGCGCGTCACTGGAAGGACGCGCCGCTGCGCTTCGTTGATGTCACTCGGCGAGTGCACCCGCCGGCTAGGCGTGCAGCTTCTGGTAGAAGAAGTAGGACGCCAGGGCGAAGCCGATGAAGATCACGAAGAACCGCACCCGTCGTGGATGCACGCGGAGCGCCAGCTTGGCTCCGACGTAGCCGCCCAGAATCGAGGCCGCCGCCATCGGCAGGCCGTATTTCCAGAGCACGTCCCCTTCAAGGACGAAGACCACCACCGACACGCCGTTGATGGCGACCGTCAGCACCGTTTTGACGGCGTTCATGCGGTTGATGTCGCCGATGCCCATCATGGCAAGGGCCGCAAGCATCAAAATGCCGATCCCCGCGCCGAAATAGCCGCCGTAAATCGACACGACCAACTGAAAGGCGATCAGGCCGACGAGCGACCAACCCGCCTGCTGCGCGCGTTCCGGACCGGCCGGTCGCCGCGGGCGGAGCGAATCGATCAGCAACAGCAGTGTGGCGACCAGGATCAACCAGGGAACCAGCGCATCGAACCAGGCCGGATTCAAGCGCGTGAGCAACAGCGAGCCAATCACGCCGCCGACCAGGCTCGGCCCGATTAATAGGATCAACCAGCGGCGGGCGTCGCTGAGCTGACGTCGATAGCCCCACGCGGCCGCGAAGGAACCCGGCACCAAGGCGACCGTGCTGGTCGCGTTCGCCAGCACGGCGGCGGCTGATCCGTAAACCGGCGTGAGCGCGGCCAGGAGCGCCGGAAACGTAATCAGTGTGCCGCCGCCGGCAATCGCATTCACGCCGCCCGCGATGAGCGCGGTGACGCAGAGCCAGAAGAAATTGAGATCGTGCATCGAACGGGCCGGGGACGTCCTGCAAGCGTTTCAGCGAGCATCGCGAGCGCAGACCGATCTCGCAAGGTTCCCAGCACCTCGGGCCGTTCATTTGGATCGACTACCGAGTCGAGGCTACTCTCGGCCGGACGTCCTACTGATTGTCGATCACGTGGTCCCGCAGCCGCATCGACGACGGGAAGTCGCTGGCGACGCGGGCCATCAGCACGATCGGCTCGTTCTGCATGGCGTAGAGCTTCATTCGCCACTGCCGTTCGAGCGGCGGGGCGGTGGTCGGGCTCCAGGTGGCCACGTGATGCAGACACGTGTGCCAGGCCTGAGCGATGTATCGCGGCGAATCGCTGGCCAGGCCGATGAGGTACTTGCCGTCGTTCGAGACGGCGCCGATCACCGGAGCCACGTAGCGCGTGTGGCTCGTGTTCACCGGCAACGCCTCGCCGCCGATCTTCTGCCACACGCCGATATAGTGCTGCGACCACACCGGATTGTTCCGCGGATCGTCCGGCGGCACTTCGTCGGTCTTCGTTCGTTGAGTCTTGTCGAGGAAGGTCTGTCCCTGCTCCGTGAAGATGAAGCAGCGCTGCACCCACGACGGATACACATTGGGCCGCTCGCCGTAAGGCGGGGTGGCAGCGCCGCCGGCCACAAAATTCGGGCTCTTCTGGAAGCACCAGCAGAGGTTGGGCGTCGGAAGATTTTCGGGAATCTTGAGATCCGAGGGCTTGATGTGCGCGTCGAGCGTGAGGCGTCCGACCGCCTCGACCGTGCCTGTGTCGGCGGTGATCGTCGTCTCGTGAATGAGCCCGGGGATCGACTTCACCGAGTGCCGGAAGACCAGTTGGTTATCGCTGGGGACTGCCACGCCCATCAGGTTGAGCTTCAAGAATCCCTCGCCGGGCTCGTAGACGCAGGCGTCGAGCCGCAGGCCGGGGACACTCGGGAAGATGGTCGAGCAGAAGGCGATGTGCCGGTTGTGCAGCCGGGCATAGAGGGTCGGAATCTTGACCGAGTCGCTGTTGATCGACTTGGCAATGACGTTGTCTTCGCGATGCAGCGGAGTCGGTTCGGCCTGGACCTGTCCGTTCGAGGCACCGCCGGGGGCGAGAAAAGCCGCCGCGGCAACGCCGCCGGTCGTCAGCACGTCGCGTCGAGAGAACTTGTTCATGGGTCGCCATTCCCTTGTGGGGGACGAAAGTCCCCGGTTTTCGCCGGTTTTTTCCAACAACGAATTGCGGCAATCACCGAACGGTCCCGGCCGATGGAGAGTTCGACCCGGATTGAGGCGGGAGTGATAGGACAGATGGGCGATGGAGGTCAAGATCGGTTCCAGCCACGAGTTTCGGGCCAGGAACGCAAGTTTTCGTTAAGTTCCCGTCCAATCGGCGGCACTTACTTCGGCACACCCGAGCAGATGCGCCAAATCGGACGGCCGGAATGTCGCATACTGTGTCGCGAAGTAATCGCTAGTCAGCAGGCTTGTGAACGCGGGAGAGGGAATCCAAGAACACGTCGAGGGCGGCGTAATACTCCGGCGTTTGTGGGTCCTGGTGGTCTCCGTTCGGAATCGTGATGAACTTCTTCGGCAGGTTTGCGGCGTCGAAAAGTACGACCCCCATCTCATATGGCAACAGGCGGTCGGCCGTGCCATGACTCTGTAATAGCGGGCCGTGATATTTGCCGATCTTGGAGATCGAGTCGAACTGGGTCTGCATCACCGAACGCATTGGCAGCCACGGAAACATCGCGTGGCCGACGGCGGGCATCGAGGTAAAGGTGCTTTCGATGACCAGCCCGCGGGCGCCGTCGGTCGCCAAATCGACGGCCACCGCTCCACCCAGCGATCGCCCCATCACGACGATCTCGCTTTCCGGGATTCCCACGCGATTGGCCAGCCAGCGACGGGCCGCCCGGGCATCGGCGAGCACGCCTTCTTCGGTCGGCACGCCGTCACTGCGTCCATAACCGCGATAGTCGAACAACATGGCGGTGACACCGACCCGGTCGTGGAGTACTCGCAGCTCGTCGGCCCAGTTGGCCACATTGCCTCCGTTGCCATGACAAAAGAGCACGACCGCGCGCGGATGCTCGTCTTCGACAAACCATCCGTGCAGCCGCGTCCCATCCGCCGACTTGAACCAGGCATCCTCGAAGTTCAATCCGCGCGGCTGCCAATCTCCTTCCGGGTAACGGCTCGGATGGAAAACGACCGATTCCTCGATCGGCGCGAGCGGGCTGTAAGAGACGTTGCGCAGGGAGACCGGGCTCTGGCAGCCGCAGAGCGAGCCGACGATCAGGGCGAGGATGGGGAGGCGTGACCCGGCCATGAACGATCGTCCCGGGCAATCTCGCAGTGAACGCTTGAAGGGAGCGAGCATTTATCGCGCGCGGGCACAACGGTCAAGCACGGATGTGGGCCGCGAGAGCTCACGTCCGCCGAAATCAGCCGATCGGTCGGGCTGCCGGGCCGGGTGTCATTGACCGTCGTAGGAATTATCCTAATGTTAAGGGCAGCCGACCTGTTACGGCCGATTGGAGACGAGGAACGCCGCGAGCATCGAACGAGGTGGACAGGTTGAGCTGTCTGGACAAACTATGATAGGCCCGGCGGCGGCGAAACGGCTGGTCTTTGCTGCGTCGGGCGCGCTGCTTTGGTGCGCGGCCTTCGCATCCGTCCCGTCATGCGCTGCTGAACCGCCGGCGTCCGACCGCAACGGCAAGTCGCCGGTGCAAGTGCCCGTCGCGGACGGCCAGAATCGGTCGAACCCAGACCGGCAGGCGCCGCCGACGACCCTGCCGGATGCTCCGCCCGACGTGCCACCACCGGCCGTAATTCCGCGAAACCTGCCGCGGCGATCGGGCCGCAGCATCACTCGGCTCGACGAGGATTCGCCCGACCGGCCGCCCCTGGCCGTCGATCGCCAAACGCTGAAAGAGATGGACGCGGCCGGCGAACTGATTGCCAGGCAGCAGTATCCGGAGGCCCTGCATCATCTGCAGCGGGTGCTCGATTCGCCCGAAGATTCGTGGCTCGAAGTCACCGGACCGAAGGGCCCGATCTTTCAAAGCGCCAAGCGTGAGGCTGCGGACCGTATCGGCACACTGCCATCGGGTGTGCGGGAATCCTACGAAACCGAGTTCGGGCCGACGGCCCATCAACTCTTGGACGACGCCACCCGACGCAACGGCGGCGCTCAGTTGTCCGAAGTCGTCGGCCGATACTTCCACACCCGCGCGGGCTACCGCGCCGCCTATACGCTCGGCAATCGCCTGTTCGACGAATCGCTGCTGCTACCCGCCGCCCGACAGTTCGAGCGACTGCGAATGTCGCCCGGCGGCGCGGCCTTCGAGCCGTGGCTCTCGCTGAAAGAGGCGTACTGCTGGCTGCGGGTCGGCGAGAACGCCAAGAGCGCGGCCATCCTCTCCGCGATTAAACAGCGCCCGGGAGGCGAGACGCTCACCTTGGGCGGGCAGCGAGCGACTATTCCTGAAGGCCACGAAGCGCTCAACTGGCTGGCCCGGCTCATTGGACCATCCGCGGCCGACAGTGCAGCACTGGCCCCGCGCGATTGGCTATTTGCCGGCGGCGAGCCCGATCGCGATGCGCCCGGCGGCAACGCCCTGCCGCTGGGAGACGCCGTTTGGACGCAATCGCTGATTCGCGACCACGACCTGCGCGTGAAAGACCGCTTCGCGGAAATCGAAAAGGCGCTCGAGGATTATCGCAACGACCTCGCGGAAAGCGATTCGCTCACAATCCCTTCGGGATCGCCGCTCGTTATCGGCAACGCGGCCGTGTTTCGCACGTTTGCGCGGCTGCGGGCCGTCGAGTTGCGCACCGGCCAGCCGCTGTGGGACTTCGCCGACCGCGACCGGCTCTACGGAATTCTGGCGGCCGCCCGATCGACGACGCGCCGCGCGAATCGCCTCCCCGTCAGTATGGAATCGCACGAGCAGGACGAACTGCGGCTGTTCCTCAACGCTCGGGCCTTTCGCGATCAGACGTACGCCGGCCTCAGCAGCGACGGCGAACGCGTGTTTGCCGTTTTCGACGGCGGGTTTCTCGGCCTGGAAGAGCCTCAAAAGAACGAACGCGTCGAGGGACTGGGCGCGCGCAACCACAACGTGCTCGGCGCGATCGATCTGGCGACCGGCCGCCTCTTGTGGGAGCTGGGCGGCACTCGCTCCGACCGCAACCGCGATCTGGCCGGAACGTTCTTTCTGGGCTGCGGGCTGCCGATCGGCTCGACCCTTTACGTGCTGGGAGAACTCGACGGCGACGTCAGTCTGTTCAAAATCGACGCAGCCACCGGCAGACGCCTAGCGACGCAGCGTCTGGCCACTCCCCTCGGACGCCTGCCCGTTTATGCGATGCGGCGGTTGGCCGGTGCCAATCCGAGTGCGGCGGCCGGACTGTTGATCTGCCCGACCACGGGCGGCGTGGTGACCGCGTACGATCCGGCGAGCCGAACACTCGTCTGGGAGTACCGCTATCGCGTCAACCGCATCGGCGACCCGCGGACCTGGATGGACGATGTGCTCGAAACGGGTGACGACGAGCGCACTCGCTGGATCGATTCCGCCCCGGTCATCGTGGACGGAGCGGTACTGTTGACCCCGCGCGATTCCGACGATCTGCACTGCCTTAACCTCGCCGATGGGACTTTGCGCTGGACGCAGCCGCGGCTGAATCGGTTGTTCGTCGCGGGCGCCTTGGACGGCGTGGTCTATCTCGTCGGTCGCATGGGCCTTGATGCCCTGAACTTGAAGGACGGCAGCGACGCCTGGAACCATGCGGTCGAACTGAGCCTGCCGGCCGGTCGCGGCTATCGTCACGGCAATCTGTATCACTTGCCGCTTTCATCGGGAGACCTGGCCACGATCGACCTGCGGCGCGGCCGGATTCTCACGCGCACTCGCTTCTCCAAGAATGCTCAGCCCGGCAACCTTGTCTCCGCCGAAGGAGCGGTCGTCATGCAGTCGGCCGGCTCAGTGCAGGGATTCCCCCCGACCGCCGAACTGGAGCAGCAGATCGCCAAAACGCTCGAGCAGGCGCCGGACGACGCCGCCGCGCTTGCCGCCCGTGGCGAACTCCGTCTGCACCGCGGTAAAACCGACGCGGGCCTCGCCGATCTGACTCGCTCGGTGAAATTGCGCCCCGATCCTCGGACGCAATCGATCGCGGTGGCAACCGTGCTCGAGAGCCTGCGATTCGACTTCGCCGCGAGTCGCACACTCGCCGAGCGGTTCGAACCGCAAATCACCGATCCGCGGCAGCGCGTCGAATACCACCGGCTGATGGCGGCGGGGCTCGCGCGCGCCGGCGATCCGGAGGCGGCCCTCGACCACGACCTGCATCTGCTGCAAGACGATAAGCTGGGGGCCATGCTGCTGCCCGACGGCGAGTCGCTGAAGGTGCAAGTCGCGCAGCTCGTGGCGCCGGACCTGGCCGAGCTGTTCAAAAAGACCACGGTGGAGCAGCGGGAGCGGCTGACCAAGAAAATCGAGAGCTGGACTGGCCGCCTCGCCGAAACGGGACAAGTTGAGCAGTTGCGCCGTGCCGTCGGTGCGTTGCAGTCACTGCCGATCGAGGTCGAATTGCGGCGTCTGCTGATTTCTCGGCTCACGTCTTCGGATCAAGCGGAGCTGGTCCGACAGTTGATGCACTTGCGCAAAAGCTCCGACGAGAAAACTGCCGGAAATGCGACGGCCCGCTTGGCGCGGCTGATGCTCGATCGCCATCGCGCCGACGAGTCGTTCGAACTCTTGGCGGAGTTGGGCGGTCGATTCAAGGACGTGAAGTGCACGGGCGAAGAAACCGGGGCCAAGTTGTGGGACGCGTGGTCCAAGGAGCCAAGAGTTAAAGCGGCTCGTGCCCGAGTGGCTCCCTGGCCGAACACCGGTTTGACAGTGAAAACTGTCCCGTCCGCCCGTCCGCTCTACGGCCCGCCGCAGCCGATTCTTTTCGAACAGCGAACGGGTTCGTTCTACCGCGATTGGCGCTTCGAATCGCGCCGCCAAACCGAACGAGGTTTTACTCTGACGGCAATCGACCCCGCTGGGAACGATCGCTGGCAAGCCGACATCGATCTAACAGTCTTCGGCAAAGACGCCGAGGGCGACACTCCCATGGCGGTGCGGATTCATGGCCCGCTGTTGGAGCTGGCGCTGCGCCGACGAATCTTTCTGTTGGATGCCTTCGACGGGGCCGAAGCACCGAAAATCCTCTGGTCGCGCGCGCTCTTCGATCCGCGTTGGTCCACCGCCAATCAAATGCGGACGGAAATCGGGCTCACAGGATTGCTCTCCGCCGACCGCGTCTTTTACCAGCTCGGCTCGGCTGCTTGCGCGGCGGATCTCGTGACGGGCCAAACGGTCTGGGAGCGGCGCAACATTGCATTTTCGTATTCGCTTGTCGGCAACGAAGACTATGTGATCGCGCTCAGCCGCATGGAACCGACGGAACCGTACGGCGTGGTCTTGCGGGCCGCCAACGGCGCAGAGGTGTTTGGCGGGCCGCTCGGCGTGCGCGGTCCGCTCAGCGGCGAATGGCACGGCAGCCACGTCTTGACCACCGTCTTCACGCCGCGCCGGCTCACCCGCGCGCGCACCGACCTCGTCGCCCGCAAGGACGAATGGACCTTGGAGTATTCGATGCCCGCCTGGCCGATCTCGATCGACGAGAACGAGTTCGGCATCCTCGACGCCGGTCGCACGCTCCACATTCACTCGTCGACAACCGGCAATGAACTGTTCAAGACCGACCTTGACCACCTGCTCCACGCGTCGCAATTGAGCGTGCGGAAGCTGGGCGAACGCTACATCGTGATTCGCCAATCGGGAGACGGCCTGGGCCGGTTCCGGGAGCGTCCGCAGGCTGCCGATCCCGGCGGTGTTTGGGCCATCAATGGCGACACCGGCAAGATCGCCTGGAGCGCCTCGGTCCCGTCGCCGCAGCTTCTCATCGAACTGCCCTCGAATTGCCCAGTCCTGGTGCTCTTGCGGCAAATCAGCCGCTTTGAGACGGCCCGCGGTGGCGGCGTGGGGACCGTGATCACGATTCTCGATGCACGCACGGGAAAGCAGGTCTACGAAGGGCGCGAGGCGACCACAGCCGATCAAATCAGCGTCCGCCTGGACCCCGACGCACGCATCGTCCACGTGGCGACGGACAGACACCGGCTGGAAATCTCCGCGAAGCGTGCAGACTAATCGCGGCCCGATTCCCGCCCCCATTCGTCGAGCCCCTGCCGCTGGCCTCCGTTCGGCTCAATTGATCTTGCGTCAATACGCCGTGCGGTAAAATGGAAGTTGGCGAAACCGCTTTGACTAGGCGTGGTCGGCGTGTGCCGCGCTCCGCGGAAAGCGATCGCCGGGGCAATTGTCGGCCCACCGACCCGCCCACTCGCTGGTCGGCCTGCAGAACTTGGCCGCGCGAAACCGGCCCAGATTGGCACCAAGAGGGGTCGACCAGGTCCAGTCTCGTTGGTCCGGTCTAATTCGCCGAAAACGGAAGTGTCCGGATCAAGGTGTTTGTGGCCAATGACTTAGAGCTGACAAACGTCAGGTCCGGACACTTTCGCGCGAATGGAGGCGGAACGAGACCGGGACCTGACGGCGCTCGGAAATGTGACAGTTCGTCCCCTCGCGGACGAAGGGCTCGCCCTGCCGGCTTCCCCCCACGATGGCGGCTTTGCGTCGGGTCCGGTTCATCGGACTCGCGGCCGGGTGGGATGTCGTGACCGGATCGATCAGGGAACCGGGTCGAATTCGCCAGCTGGGACGAGGGTCGGTCGATCGCTAAAAAACCACCGATCAGCGCAAAAAGCGTCAAATTCCCAGGCTTCGGCGACGAACAATACGGCGAGACCAGATGGACAGATGAAGGCGGTCTTCATCGACGCCATTGACAGCCGGCACCCCGTTTGAGACGCTGGATCGGCCGAGAGATGCCCACCCCGGACCCATCCGTCGGAGTACGGAAAGGTAAGGCGAACCGGGAGTTTGCGGCGATTGTCGAGATCTTGCAACCAGTGGGTGGTTAGCAAGGTAACGATTTGTAACGGCTGGGGTCGGATCCAAGGGACCTTAAGAGGATTCTCAACGTATGTTGCGCTCCCGTTCTTTAGCGGCTGCGGTCTTGAGTTGCCTGGTCGTTGGCACCGTCCAGGCTGCCGGCGACGTGTCACCTGCCTCGGCCCTGGGCCGTAAGGCAGACAACTTCACTTTGAACGACTTCTACGGCAAGAGCCACTCGCTGGCCGATTACAAAGACAAGAAGTTGGTCGTGCTGGCGTTCATCGGGACCGAATGCCCGGTTGCCAAGGCCTACGGTGAGCGACTGGCAGAAGTGGCGAAGAAGTACGCCGACAAAGGCGTGCAATTCCTGGGAGTGAGCTCCAATCGGCAAGACACCATTACCGAGCTTGCCGCCTACGCCCGCGTGCACCATGTCGAATTCCCGATCCTCAAGGATCTGAACAACAAGCTGGCCGATCAGATCGGAGCCCAGCGGACTCCTGAGGTTTTCGTTCTCGATGCTGACCGAGCCGTCCGTTATCACGGGCGGATCGACAACCAATTCGGCGTCGGCTACGCCAAGAAGACCGCGTCTGAGCTCTTCCTCAAGGACGCCATCGACGAGCTGCTGGCCGGGAAGACGGTCGCGAAGGGCGAAACGGCTGCGGTCGGCTGCTTCATCGGCCGCGTGCATCCGGCCGACCCGGGTGCGGCCGTGACCTACT
>Ga0210396_10003104_pt1 | contig 16690 bp, 17 predicted proteins | sample IncBWH17OmetaG_FD_155466 | JGI IMG/M metagenome (GOLD analysis project Ga0210396, IMG submission 155466) | Forest soil microbial communities from Barre Woods Harvard Forest LTER site, Petersham, Massachusetts, United States - Inc-BW-H-17-O ... | reverse complement strand
CGGCGAGAGGCGATCAAAGAGCAGATCGAGGGCCGCTTCGTATTCCCGCGGAGGGGCGGGTGCGATGCGAATCATCGCAGCCGGCAGCAACCGGGGCCGCAAGGCGGTGCGTCCGACGGAGGGCACGCGGACGAGATCGGCAACGAGCCCGAGCCGGAAACACGAGCGGAGACGGCGCTCAGCAGCTTTTCGGGCTGAGCAGCCCCGCACTCGGGACACGCGGGCCAGGTTGCGTCACGGACCAAGGCCTCGAACTCGTGTTGGCAGTGCGTGCACCGGTACTCGAAGAGGGGCATCGGCGGAAACTCCGCTTCTTCCTGGGGGTGGACGAAGCCGGCGTTTCACTTCCGCGGCCAACCGGCCTCGTCAATCGATCCAGGGCATTGTACCGGACGCGTCGCCCTGGTGGCGAGGCGGTTCGGCGTGGCCATTAATCGGCTGGACTCGCACCGGGTACCGACGATCGAGGCCATTGTACTGGCGCTCGAGACCATTGTTGATTTGCTGGATCGGAGCGCCGGGCAAGGAGACATCGCTCGGCGCCGAATCGCCCACGAATTGGTAAGAGGCGACCCAAAACATTGCCGCGCACGCGGCGGCGACCGCCAGCGTCGGGGCCCAGCCGCTCAATCGATGCGGCTTCTGGCCGGCCATGGGAGAGGCCAGTCGCACGGAGATCCGCGGCCACAGGCTCTCGCCGTCACCAAGAAATGTGCCGGCCGCTGGCACCTGCAAAACCTCCAAGCATGACGACAACTGCTGCAGGCGTTCCCGGCAGCCGGCACATTGACTCACGTGTTTTTGCACCTCTGCGATGGCCGACACATCCAGGTCGCTGCCAATCAAGAGGGCCAGTTTCCCCTGGGCCTGTTTGCAATTCATGACTCTCACTTATCCTCGTTCGCTCGATCTTTACTCGGCTTGCCTTCGTTGGGACTGTTCGTCGGCTTCTCTTCAGTACTCGCGGCGATCCCCTGTCGTTTGGTCCACAATCGCTGAAACATGTTGCGGGCCTCGGCCAGCCGCCAGCGGATCGTCGCTTCCTTGCGATTGAGGATGGCGGCAATTTCCGAGGTCGAAAAATTCTCCATGTCGCGGAGAATGAGGACCGTCCGGTATTTCTCAGGAACCTGGGTCAAAACCAGTTCAACTTCTTGCCGAGTGTCCAGGCTGCCCCGGGGGTCGTCGACCTGCGGGTCGGCATTCCCCGAGCTCCAATAGTCGGTGAACAGGGCCAATTTCCCCCGTCGGCGACGCCGGCGGAGATGATCGAAGGTCAAATTCACGCCGATGCGGAACAACCAAGGTCCGAACCGGCGGGATGGGTCGAATTGATCGAATCGAACGTAGGCGCGGAGGAAAGTCTCTTGCGCAAGGTCTTTTGCCAGTTCAACATCCGACACAAATCGGAGAATGACCCGAACCAGCCGCCGCTCGTAACGTTGGACCAAAGTCCCGAAGGCGTCACGGTTTCCGCGACGAGCGTCCTCAACGAGCCGGGCATCGCTGACCCCAGTCGCATCGTTTTGCGGACTGCTCGTGAAGAGTTCAGAGTCCGACATCAGTTTCCTGTCGGACCGGCTCGCTTGGATGGTTCGCATTCATAAGGACCTACGAACCATAAAGTGCCGGTGTTGGGGCAATCCGTGAGGGACTGCCGAAACTCGCGAAAACCGCCTGGGAAAACTCTGGCAATTCTACGCATTTCTCCAACCCGCCGACCACAGAGATTCGTTTTCGCTGCCGCCGACGGGGGCGAATCGAGTCGACTTGCGGGGCCAGCTAAAGACGGCTTCAAATCAGCGTGCACGCCGGAAGGATTCGCCGCCGCGCTGTGGGGCCGAACGCGGGGTCGCTTGAATCCCCACGCCTCGTTCCCCAAGATACCGCTTGGCGTGAGCGACTGTCGGCCCGGCGTGCCGTCGGCTCGCGGGCGCACGCTTCGCGGGGTGATCGTCATGCAGAGACGGCGTTCGTGCATCGTCCTGGTGGTTGCGGCTCTACTGACCGGCTGTGAGACGAGCAGCCCGCCTCCCAAGGAACCCGACAAGAAATCGTCGGCGGACTCCCGTCCCTCCGAGCCCCACGTGCTGATTCAATCCGAGCCATTTGGCGACTCGAAAGACGGCCAGCCGATCACGCGGTATTTGCTGTCGAACGACAAGGGGATGGGCGTCTCGATCATCGATTACGGTGCGACCCTCACCGAACTGAGCTGTCCCGATCGCAACGGGAAGAAGGCCAACATTACGCTGGGCTTCCCGTCGATCGATGGCTACCTGGGCAAGCAGCCTTACTTCGGGCCGATTTGCGGCCGCTATGCAAACCGTATCGCCAAGGGCAAGTTCAAGCTCAATGGCAAGGAGTACACACTGGCGATCAACGATCCGCCCAACACGCTGCACGGCGGCGTCAAGTCGTTCAGCTTTGTCGTGTGGCACTCGCGCCCGATCACGCCGCCGTCGGACGGCAAATCGGCCGGCGTGGAGTTGATGTACGAGAGCCGCGACGGCGAGGAGGGTTATCCGGGCGGGGTGAAGACGACAGTGATCTACACCCTCACCGACACCAATGAGCTGCGGATCGATTACCGCGCCGTCTCCACCGCGCCGACCGTCATCAATCTCACGAGCCATGTTTACTGGAACCTGCACGGCGACCCGACGCAGCAAGTGCTCGATCACACGCTGATGATGAACGCCGATCGTTTCCTCCCCGTCGACGACACGCTGATTCCAACCGGCGAGTTGAAGGCCGTCAAAGGGACGCCGATGGACTTCCTGTCCCCGTCAAAAATCGGCGCCCACCTCAAAGAGGTCGATGGCGGAGGCGGCCTCAAGGGCTACGACCATTGTTACGCGCTCAACGAGGTCAAAGACCCTCTCAAAGAGGTGGCCGTCCGCGCCGAAGACCCGCAGTCGGGACGCGTGCTGGAAATCCTCACGACCGAACCCGGCGTGCAGTTCTACACCGGCAATCAGCTGTCGGGAAAAGCGGAGGACGGCGGGTTCAAGCCCTACACGGGCTTTTGCCTGGAGTGCCAGCATTTCCCCGACTCTCCGAACCGCCCATCATTCCCCAGCACGCTGCTGGAGCCGACGAAGCCCTACGCTCAAACGACGGTTTATCGGCTTTCGGTGAAGTGAGCTGGCGGCGGACGGCGGAGTTTCGCCGGGCGTGGGTTCGGCGCGCGGACGTCACCTAATTTCCTGTGATGCTTGGATCTGCGTATGACGCAGCCCAACCCCAAGCCAAAGCCGATTGAGAAGTTCGAGTCGCTGGCCGAACGGCGGATTCGCGAGGCCCAGGCCGAGGGGCATTTCGATCGTCTTCCCGGCTTCGGCAAGCCGATCCCCGATATCGACGGCCCCGACGACGAGAACTGGTGGATCAAGAGCAAGCTGCGGCAAGAGGGGCTCGTCGTCTTGCCGCCGATCCTGCAGGCGCGGCGCGACATCGAGCGCACGCTCGAAGCCGTCCAATCGATGCACAGCGAGCATCAGGTCCGACGCGCGTTGCAGTCGCTGAATGAACGGATTCGCGCGGCCCACTTTTCTCCGACGGGCGGCCCGGCTGACGGTGTCCGGCCCGTCGATGTGCAAGTGGAGATCGCGCGCTGGCGCGCGTCCCGAGGCGATTCAGGTCCGCTTAAGATTACGCCGCCGTAAACTGACGTTGCGGCTAACTGCCTCCAAAATTAGACTCCCGCGGCAAACGGACGTCCCCTCGTGCTGCTGGGAGCGTCACTTCGCGCAAGTTGCGCGCGCATCTTTGATTGATCCATCTTCCGAGAACGGGCTGGCTGCGATTCGACTGCCTGACGCGCGATCGAATTGCAAGCCCCACAAACAGCGCCGGTTTTTGGAGACTTCGAGCAAGGGACTGACGTGATCGGGTCACGCTTGGCTCAGCGATGGCGCGACTTTCGGCTGGAGCGCCGCCTGCCGCGTCCGGGCATTGCCGGCATCTATGCCCAGGCCCGCGGCGGCACGAACTTCATCGCGGCCGCGCTGCACTATCACCCCCAGATCTTTGCCGTCAACGAACACCAGTTTGACTACAAGCGGCGGCTTTCGGCCGTCTTCAGCGAAGGGTCGGTCTTTCGCGCCGATGGGCGCCAGAACAAGCAGATCGATCAGATTCGCGTCGTGCTCTACAACAAGATGCAGGAATTCGATCCCGTCATGTGGGATCCCCGCTCGAACTTTCCGGCCGGCAGCCGCTTCATCGTCTACGTGCGAAACCCGGTCCGCGTGCACCTCTCGCGGGAGTCGTATCGTCGCCGACACAAGCCGCGACGGGTCGAGTGGGTCGACTCGCGCGAGAACTTTTTGCGGCTGCTGTCCGAGACCAAAGAGATCCTGCAAACGCACGAGATCCTGGGGAGGCGCTACGCCAGCCTCTTGCTAACGCACGAGCATTTCTGCTGCCGGCACGACGCCGCGCTAGCTCGGGTTTACGAATTCCTGGGACTCGACCCGTTGCCGCCGGCCAATCCGAGAAACTTCCTCAAGCAGTGCGGCCGGTGCGGTCGGGAATTCACCGTGATCGAACGAGACCAGCAGCAGTGGCTCGCCTGTCCCCGCCACCTGCGGCCCGTGATGGGTTGCGGCCGGTTCAATCCGCTGCGGCCGCTTGACCGGGACGGCGTACTCGATGCGTCGTGGAAAGAATCGGCCGACGTCGCCGCGATGATGACCGAGGTGAGACGCGTCCTCGGCGATGGATTGGCCGACTATTTTTGGAACTGCGACTACGACCTGAACTTGCAGGCGTCGGAGACACCGACCCTCCAGCGCGCCGCGTAATCTCCGCAGGCCGACCCGCCGCACTCGAGCTTTGGCGGCATTCTGAGCCGTTCGCCCGTTCGGTGGACCGTCGCCGCCGCTTGCCGCTATCATAACCGCGCCGAAACGCTTCACGGCCGGCTGGCCGCTCTGCGTTGCCTCCCGGTCCACCGATTTTGTTGCCACTCGGCGCCACTTGCGCGCCGCGCCGTAGAGACGACTTTCATGAAGATCCACGAGTATCAGGGCAAGCAGCTGCTGGCCGCTGCCAAGATCGCCGTCCCCCGCGGATTCGTCGTCGAATCGGCCGAAGGGGCCGCGCAGGCCTTCCGCGATTTGGGCGGGCAGATCGCCGTCGTCAAATCGCAAATTCATGCCGGCGGTCGCGGCAAGGGACGCTTCAAAGAGCATCCCGACCAGGGGGGCGTGGTGCTGGTGAAGTCGGCCGAAGAGGCCGCGCAAAACGCCAGTCGCATGCTGGGCAAAACGCTCGTCACCAAGCAAACTGGCCCGGCCGGCAAAACGGTCAACGTTTTGCTCGTCGAAGAGGGACTGAAGATCGCCCGCGAGCTGTATCTCGGCGTGGTGGTCGATCGCGGGGCCGGCGGCCCGGTGCTGATCATGTCGTCGGAGGGGGGCACGGAGATCGAGGAAGTCGCCGCCCACTCGCCCGAAAAAATTCTCCGCGAGCCGATCGACGCTGGCTACGGGCTCTTCGCCTACCAGGTGACCAAGCTGGCTTACAAGCTGGGTCTGCCCCCCAACGCGATCAAGAGTGCACACAAGTTCCTGCCGCAGGTCGCCCGCTTCTTCATCGACAACGACTGCTCGCTGACGGAAATCAATCCGCTCGTCATCACCGAGGCGGGCGACTTGATGGCCCTCGACGCCAAGATGACGTTCGACGACAACGCCATGTTCCGCCATAAGCCCTTCGAGGCGCTCCGCGACTTGTCGGAGGAGGACGATTCGGAAATCCGTGCCGCCTCGGCCGGGCTCAGTTATGTGAAGCTGGACGGCAACATCGGCTGCCTGGTCAACGGCGCCGGCCTGGCGATGAGCACGATGGATCTCATCAAGCTGCATGGCGGGGAGCCGGCGAACTTCCTCGACGTCGGCGGCGGGGCCAACGTCGATCAGGTGACCGAGGCGTTCCGCATTATCTTGTCCGACAAGCACGTCCGCGCGGTGCTCGTGAACATCTTCGGCGGCATCATGAAGTGCGATACGATCGTTACCGCGCTCTTGGGCGCGTACGAAAAAGTCGGCTTCAATGTGCCGCTCGTCGTGCGGTTGGAAGGAACCAACGTCGAAGTCGCGCGGAAGATGCTGGCGGAAAGCGGCCGGCCAATCATTGCGGCCACCGACCTGACCGATGCGGCAAAGAAAGTCGTCGCCACCCTGAGCGCCTAAATTGCGGCGCTCCCCTCGTGAATTGAACCGGGCAACCACGGCAGACTAGAAACCGACTTATGAGCATCTTGGTCGACAAAAACACGCGGGTGATTTGCCAGGGGATCACCGGCAAAGCCGGTCTGTTCCACAGCCAGCAGTGCCGGGCCTACGGCACGCCGATGGTCGGCGGAGTGACGCCTGGCAAGGGCGGGACGGAAGTCGACGGCTTTCCGGTCTTCGACACGGTGGAGCAGGCGGTCGCGAAGACGGGCGCGAACTGTTCGCTGATCTTCGTCCCCCCTCCGTTTTGTGCGGACGCGATCCTCGAGGCGGCCGACGCGGGCATCGGCCTGATCGTGGCAATTACGGAAGGCGTCCCCGTGCTCGACATGGTCCGCGCGAAGCGCGGCCTGATGGGCAAGAAATGCCGCCTGGTCGGCCCGAACTGCCCGGGCGTCATCACGCCGGGCGTTGCCAAAATCGGCATCATGCCCGGTTACATTCACAAGGTCGGCTCAGTCGGGCTTATCAGCCGTAGCGGCACGCTCACTTACGAGGCGGCCTGGCAGTTGGGAAATGTCGGCTTGGGACTGTCGACTTCGGTCGGCATCGGCGGCGATCCGATCGTCGGCACCTCGTTCATCGATCTGCTCGATTTGTTCCAGAAGGATCCGGCCACCGAAGCCATCCTGATGATCGGCGAAATCGGCGGCAACGCCGAGGAGCAGGCCGCCGCCTTCATCAAGGAACACGTGACCAAGCCGGTTGCCGGATTCATTGCCGGCCGCACGGCCCCGCCGGGCAAACGGATGGGGCATGCGGGGGCGATCATCTCCGGCGGCAGCGGGACGGCCACGGAGAAGATTGCCGCTCTCAAGAGCGCCCGGGTCGAAGTGGCAGAAAGTCCGGCCGACATGGGAACCGCGGTCAAACGGGCGATGTCCCGCAAGTAATCGTCAACGGGCGAAGGGCTGCGCAAGTCCTCGCGCCTGGCACATGTCTTTGCGCCGTCTCGCGCTGCGGACTCCGCATGGAATACCGCATCCCGTTCAACAAACCGTTCCTGGTCGGCCGAGAGCTGGATTCCATCGCTCAGGCCGTCGCGCTGGGCAATCTGGCGGGAGACGGCCGCTTCACGCAGTCCTGCTGTCGCCTGCTGGAACAGCGGCTGGGCATCAACCGCGTGCTGCTCACCCCGTCGTGCACGGCCGCGCTGGAAATGGCCGCCTTGCTCTGCGATCTCGAGCCGGGCGATGAAGTCATCCTGCCCTCGTTTACGTTCGTGTCGACGGCGAGCGCCTTTGTGCGGGCCGGCGCGAGGCCGGTCTTCGTCGATATCCGAGCCGATACGCTTAACCTCGACGAGAAGCTGATCGAGGCGGCCGTCAACGAGCGAACCAAAGTGATTGTTCCCGTGCACTACGCGGGAGTCGCTTGCGAGATGGACCGCATTCGGGAGATCGCCCGGGCTCATCGGCTGCTCGTCGTGGAAGATGCAGCTCAGGCCGTGAATTCGTTCTATCGCGGCAAGGCGCTTGGCTCGCTCGGCGACGTCGGGTGTTACAGCTTTCACGAGACCAAGAATTTCATCTCGGGCGAGGGGGGAGCGTTGTGCGTCAATCGCCCCGACCTGGTCGAACGGGCCGAGATCCTTCGCGACAAAGGGACGAACCGGCAGAAATTCTTCCGCGGCCAGGTCGACAAATACACCTGGGTCGACGTCGGCTCCGCCTACGTGCCGAGCGAACTCGTCGGCGCGTTTCTCTTCGGTCAGCTCGAAATGATGCAGGCGATCTCCGACCGGCGTCGCCAAATTTACGAGTACTATCGGCAAAGTCTGCAGCCGCTGGCGGACGAGGGGCTGGTGCGGCTCCCGACGGTCCCCGAGGGCTGCACGCAAAACTTTCATCTCTTTTATCTGCTCACGCGCGACGCGAAGACGCGAGACGGGCTGCTGGCCCATTTGAACTCTCGCGGCATCGGCGCGGTATTCCATTACGTGCCGCTGCATTCGTCGCCGATGGGTCGCAAGCTCGGCTGCGACGTGCGCCCGTTGCCTGTGACCGACGCGGTGAGCGCCTGCCTGATCCGCCTGCCGTTTTATTACACGATTACGGCGGATGAGCAGGCCGACGTGGTCCGCGAAGTCACGGCGTATTTGCGGGCGTAGCCAGTGCCGCCGGACGTCGCCAGAGGGCCCGAAAGCGTCGGACCGGGGGCGCTTCGTGCTGGTCCAAGAAGTCTTCGAAGGCCACGGGAGCCAAACCAGACCGATCGAGAACGGCGAGTTCCTCGCGCATGAGCGGCCACGGCATCTGGCCCTCCGGATCGCCCGGTTCGCGGCCGCGGCAAATGATGAGCAGTGTGCTGCCGGGCCCGGGAAATGCGCTCAGACGCTCGATCGCGCGGGATCGCAGCGCGGCCGATTGCAGCACCTGCAGCGTGTAGCCTTCGTAGACGAAGTCGAAACTCCGACTCCAGTCCGGCGGCGGATTGAGTAAGTCGGCCGTCGTGTAGCGGACCGAGCTCGTGGGATTGCGTCGCTGACACCAGGCAACCGCCGACGGGGCGATATCGAAGGCCGTGACGCGAAAGCCGCGGGCCGCCAAGAACTCGGCGTCGTCTCCCAATCCGCAGCCGACCACGAGCGCGGTCCGCCCTTCGCCGCGGACCGCCGCGCGCTCGACCCACTCGACCAGGTTGGGATTGGGCTTTAGATCGGCCCAGGGGACGCGCGCCGGATCGCCGTCCGCTTCTGCGTAGAGCGGCTCGAACCAGCCGACCAAGTCCCCCTCCGCCACGTGTGTTTGCGCCAGCTCGCGGGCTCGATTGCGTTTCGGATCGGAGGCCGCAGGTGTGGTCATAATCGAGAAACCGATCGATTTACCCCGGGGACGCGCCCGGCGGTTGGGGATTCACTTGCGAGAGATGCGGAGCAAACACGGGACAGTCGACCGAGAAGGAATCATCGTGCCAGATGGCGACGAGAAACTCGAACGGCATGTAGCTGTGGTCGAGCCGCACGCGCTTGCTGTAGCCCAGTGCCATCTGCAGGATCGCGTTGGCGTCGGCGTGGAATAAGTCTGGCTTGGGGCGGTCGGCCGTCGTGCTGAGAAAATCGGTCACGACGACCTGGGTCGATTGGGCCCACATCGCGTGCAGCATTTGCCCGATGAATTCGAGATTATCCTCCTGCAAGCGATGGTTGAACACGCCGAGCGCCACGGCAACGTCGGCGGTAAGAGCGGGAGACTCACCTGATAGATCGACGCATTCGAACCGCGCCCCGAGCGGGCCGAACCGCTTGCGCCCCTCCTCGAGCAGCTCGGGACAGATGTCGACGCCGAGGTAATCGCCCTGCCAGCCGCGCTCGCGGAGGTATCCAAAGAGGTCGCCGAAACCACAGCCGACGTCGAGCAGGCTGCCGAATGAAGTGCCGACTGACTCGAGCACCGCGGCGAACCGTACCCGCTGCCGTCCCTTTTGCCAGCCCAAGGTCCGCGGGTCGTAGCCGAACTCCCGATAGCGGGCCGCGTATCGCGCACGCGTCTCGGCACGATCGGCTTCAAGCATGATGCGGCTCCGACGCGGGGCCGGCGGCTCCGGCCTTCGCGGCGTCGCCATTGGCCGGGACGTTGTCTAAGGGCGATCGCGAGAGAACGTCGGCGGATGCGGACGCGATGGTGATCACAGTCGCCGCGTTCGCGCCGGGATCGCGGGCGAAGTTGGCCTGCACGTCTTTGACGATGCACGGCCGGCCTTTGACCTCCGCGAACACCTGGGCGACATACAACCCGACAATCCCGATGGCCAGCAGGTTCAACCCGCCGAAAAAGCTGATCGTCACCATCGTCGACGCCCAGCCCGCTTGGTACGGCATCCCCAGCAGCGCCACGCGAACGATCATGTAAAGAATGGCGATGGCAGAGGCGGCCGAAATCAGCGAGCCGATTCCCGCCAACAACCACAGGGGCCGGGCGCTGAAGGCGGTGACGGCTTGCAGAGCGACTTTCAGTTTTCGTCGCAGCGTCCAGGTCGTCGAGCCTTTGTGCCGTTTCTCCGCCGTGATCGCCACCTGGCGAAAGCCGGTGATGCCGAACAGGCCGCCCAGGAACAGCTCGCGCTCGTGGTGCGACAAGAGAGCGCGGACGTAACGCGCCGTCATCAGCCGACAGATCATCCAGTTGTTGGGAATCTGCACGTCTGACAGGCTGTTGAAGAGCCGATAAAAGATCTCGCCCGAAACTTGCTCGAACAGACCCCCTTTGCGGCGATGGGGAACCGCGTAAACCACGTCGGCGGGCGCGGGCTCACTGCGCGTGCGTTCCAGCGTCCGCAGCATTTCGCCGAACAACTCCGGCGGTTCCTCCAGGTCGCAGTCGATCAAGAAGATCAGATCGCCGCGGGCGAACGAAAGACCGGTGAGGATGGCCCGATGGTGTCCAAAATTCCGCGACAGCTCGACGAGCGCGGCCGGCGTCGGCCGATGCAGAAATTCGCGAACTTTGAAGGCCGAGTCGTCGGGCGAGCCGTCGTCGACAAAAATCAGCTCGACGTCCGCGCCCTCGTTGCCGGTCGCGCTGCGCACCGCTTCCAACGTCCGCCGATAAAACTCTTCGAGGTGCGGCGACGATCGGTACAACGTCGTAACGACGCTGATCAACATGGGCTTCCGCCGAAAAGTGACGCGCCAGCCCGGTCGGGCGGAAGCGGGAATCGGACCCGATTCCACGCGGTGCCGGAGAAGAAATCGCTTGAGACGAGCACGTCGGAACGCGGCCTCGTCTCTTCAATTCGAGTCTATCGCCGCTGCGAGCCGGTTTGCAATCGCCTCAAGTGGGCGATAAGTCTTGAACGAAAGGCCAGACAGACTGGCCGCGTCCAGGAGCGCCCCTTGACCGACGAGGCCGCGTCCGCCGAGCTCGATCCCCGCTGGAAGAACCGCTTCCGCGGCGCGCGCCTGCTGTTTCTGCCCGGCGGTCGCTGGCAGGTCCCGGTCATCCGCCTCGCGCAGGAAATGGGCCTGATCGTGATCTGCGCGGACGGCACGCCCCAGCCCCCCGCTTTTGACGTTGCCGACGAAGCCGTTCAGGTGCCGCTCCAGGACGTGGCCGCGTTGGTGCGGATTGGGCGAGAGCGGCGCGTCGACGCGGCGATGACGGAGCAGACCGACTTTGCCGTGCCCCTCGTGGCTCAAGTGGCGGTGGAACTTGGATTGAAGGGCCTGCCGGTCGATGTGGCCGTTGCCGCCACGCACAAAGGCCGCATGCGCGAACGGGCTGCCGCAGCGGGCATCCGTCAGCCGGACTTCCGCGTCTGTCGCTCGGAAGAAGAAGCGGTCGCGGCGGCCGCCGACCTTGGGCTGCCGCTGTTTTGCAAACCGGCCGACGGCCAGTCGAGTCGCGGTGTCAGCCGTCTCGACCCGGCGGACGTGGCCACGGTCATTGAGGCATTCCGGCGGGCGAAGGAGGCTTCCCCGATCGGCGAGACGATTTTCGAGCAGTACATTTCGGGAACCGAGGCCACCGTCGAGGGGTTCGTCGTCGACGGTCAACCGACAACGCTGGCCATCTCCGATAAAGCCCACTATCCCGACCTGGCTGGCGTCGCCCGCACACTCACCTGGCCGGGCGATTTTCCGCCACAGGTCATGGAACGAATTGGCCGCGCGAACGAGGCGACCGTCCGCGCCCTGGGGATTCCTTTCGGAATCACGCACGCCGAGTTTCTCATCGACGACCAGGGGGACCCGTGGCTGGTCGAAATGGCGGCCCGCGGTGGGGGGACGCGGATTGCCTCGCACATTGTGCCGGCGCTCTGCGGCTTCGAGCCGACGCCCACCTTGATTTCAATTCTGCTGGGCGAGCAGGCCGACGTGGTCACGACCCATCAGCGCGCCGCACAGTTGCGGTTCCTGCGACTCCCACCCGGGAAGCGGGTTTTGGGTTTTCCGAATCTGTCGGAGCTGCGTGAGTTGCCGGGAGTGATCGAAATCGCCTTCAACCAGGCAGTAGGCGACCGAATTCCCGCGGTCGAAGACGACCGCAGCCGTCACGGTCATGTGATTGTGTCGGCCGAGACTCGTGACTCCGCCTGTGCGCTGGCCGAACGCATTGAACGCGACCTCAGGGTGGACCTTTCCGACTGACGGCCGAGCCAGAGCGAGCGGCTGCGATGTGCTATGCTGGAAGGGTCGAGGAGACAAACCGTGCAATCGCTGACTGATCGCATCATCGACCGCATCCAGCGCAACCGCATCTCCACAGCGGAGGTGACCGATTGCCTGGAGAAGACGGGCGCCTTGCCGCGCGTTGTCGCGCTCAACCGCGGCCATCACCGCGTGGGCAAGGTGTTTTGGACCTACGCCCACGAGGCCCGCAACTGGCATCTACACGAACAGCTGCGTGAGGCCCCGGAACGAGCCGTGATCGTCACGGAAGCTTTCGAATGTGAGGGACGTGCGCTCTACGGAAACCTCGTTGCCAAATTTCTCTTGCTCTACCGGCAGGCGGCGGCCCTCGTGGCGTGCGGTAATCTCCGCGATGCCCCGCACCTGATCAAAGAGAATTGGCCGATCTGGTCGGAGGGGGTGACGCCCGTCGGCTGTCACAACGAAAAGTGTCGCCACCCGCTCGATCCGGCGGTCCTCGCTGAACGCCGGGCCCGCTATGACGGGGCGATTGCCGTGTGTGACGATTCAGGCGCCGTGATCGTGCCGGCCGCCTCGCTCACCGAGGGCTTTTTGACGGCTCTCGACCGGATCGAAGAGCAAGAGGACATCTGGTTCGACTGCATCGACCGCCGCAAATGGGACACGTTTGAAACCGTATGCCTGAAGCGCTACCTGAACGAGCCCCGCTGAGTTCCGGCGACATCTCGTTCTTCGACTCGCTCACGCACGTCACTGCTGACGGTTCGTGGCTCGGCAGCACCCAGCGGGACGCGAGCTGCGAGAGATTGCTCGCGGAGCTGGACCGCTGCATGCCGGCTCGCGCTTGCCTCGTGGCCATCGCCGACGTGATCGAGAACGACACGGTGCTCGACGTCGCCCGGAGGTATCCCGCCCGATTCGTGCCGATTGGCTCGCTCAACCCGGCGACATTCGACAGCGAGCGCGAAATCGCGAACGCCGTCGCGACGCTGGCCTCGGCCGGGTTTGCCGGTCTCAAATTGCATCCGCGGCTCAATGGCTACGATCCGCTGCACATCAAGGTCATCCAGGCGCTGCGAACCGCGGGCGATCAGGGCTTAGTTGTTTTTCTCGACACGCTCTTTCGCCAGGCTGGTCGCGCGACCCGAAATGCCCCTGACCTCGCCGATGCGCTCGCCGTCGCCGCACCGCAGACCACGATCATCCTGCTGCACGGAGGCGGCTCTCAGGTTCTCGCAATGTCCGAGGTGGTCGCCGCTCACGCCAACCTTGTGCTCGACCTTTCCTTCACGATTCACCGACTGGCCGGCAGTTCAGTGGAGGACGACCTGCGGTTCCTGATGCGAACATTCGATCGACGCACGATCGTCGGCTCGGACTTCCCCGAGTACGAGCCCCTGGCGACTCGGGATCGCGTGTGTCAACTGTGCACGGGACTCGATCCGGTGAAAGCGAAGAACGTGCTGGCCGCCAACCTGGAGCGACTGCTCGCGCCTTGGTTGGCCGCGCATCGTGAAGACAGCCGTGCCTGAAGTCGATCAGGCCGTCTGCACTTGCGAGTCGTCTTCACGCTCGCGATGAAAATGACGATAATCGAGCTGGCAGCCGAATTCTTCACGCATCGCCCTCCCGCCGCCTGGTTCCTGCCTCGATGTCCAGCTCCTGCCCAGACTGTCGCCGCATCGGTCGTCGCGATTTATTGCGCGCCGGTGGCTTGAGCCTGTTTGGGCTGACATGTGGCGAGTTGCTGCGGGGACGTGCGCTGGCGGGCAGCGATCGCGCTGAGACGGCCACGACGACCGTCTCCAGTCGATCGTTCGGTCGGGCCAAGTCGTGCATTCTGCTCTTCATGTGGGGCGGTCCGGCTCATCAGGATACGTGGGACCTTAAGCCGCAAGCGCCGGCGGAAGTCCGCGGCGAGTTCAGTCCGATTGCCACGGCGGTTCCTGGGATCGACATCTGCGAACACTTTCCGCTGTTGGCCCGCCGCACAGACAAGCTGGCCATCGTCCGCTCGATGACGCATGAGGACGTCAATCACACGACGGCGACGCACAATTTGCTGACCGGGCAGCCCTCTCCGCCGCTGAGCGCCGCCCTGCGTCACGATTGGCCGTCGCTCGGCTCGGTGCTGGCCAAGCTGGGCCGCGGGCGGGGCGCGTTGCCCCCCTACGTCACGATGCGGCCGAAGCTCGAAAACGACGTGCCGCGTTTTGTCGAAGAGAGTCACGGGCAGACGGCCGGTTGGCTCGGTCAAGGTTTTGATCCGCTGGTCATCGACGCCAATCCCAACGCCCGCGATTACGCCGTGGGCGACTTCCGGCTGCCGGCCGAGCTTTCCGCGACTCGCTTGGACGATCGAGAGAGGTTGTTGGCTCAGATCGACTCCCAACGACGGGCTCTCGAGCGCGCGGGCAGCGTGGCCGTGCTGGATGACTTTTATCGCCGCGCGTTCCTGTTGCTGCATTCGTCGTCCGGCGGCTCCGCATTCAACCTCGATCAAGAGCCGGCCGCACTCCGCGATCGCTACGGTCGCAATCCGCACGGGCAGTCGGTCCTGCAAGCCCGCCGACTCGTCGAGCGCGGAGTTCCGCTGGTCACGGTCTTTTGGCCCAGCGACGGGATCAAGAACGTCTCGGTCTACTGGGACACGCACAGCCGCAATTTTCGCGATCTCAAGACGCGGTTGATGCCGGCAGCCGACCAGGCTTTTGCGGCGCTCCTGGATGATCTGCAAGCGAGAGGATTGCTCGACGAGACTCTGGTGGTTTGGACCGGCGAATTCGGACGCACGCCGCGCGTGGGGCAGCGGAATAGCGACGCCGGGGCCGGCCGCGACGGCCGCGATCATTGGCCGAACTGCTTCACCTCGGTCCTGGCCGGGGCCGGTATTCGGGGTGGACAGGTCTACGGCACATCCGACCGCCACGCGGCCTATCCAGCCTCCAATGCGGTGCACCCGGTCGACCTGATTGCCACCGTCAATCACTGCCTGGGCATTTCCCCGGATCTCACGCTCGCGGATCCACAGGGGCGGCCGATCGTCTATTGTGCTGGCACTGCCGTGCAGGATTTGCTGATCTGACGGCCGTTCGCTTGTGGCGCTCCGTCAGGGCTGTCGCCGCTTTCCGACGAGGTAGAGCGCGAACGACGAAAGACCAGCGAAGCGGTAGCTTGGATCGACGTACTTTTCGATGACGTAAAACGCGAAGTAGTAGAAGCGGCAAAACGACCAGATCGCCACGCCGAGCAGCAGGGCCACGTGCCACTCGGGATGCTCGATGAGCAGAAGCGCGGCGGAGACGGTGCCGAGAAAGAGAAACAAGAAGCCTTTTAGCTTGATCAAGGTTGGACTGGTCAGATCGGTCATCGGATCGCCTCGGCAAAGACGGCAAGCGAACGGGCCGCGGGACAAGGTCCTGCCCGAGTTGACCGCCGGGGCTGTCCGTTTTGTCTAGAGAATCGCAGCCGTCCCGCGCGACGACCGGTCAGCCTTGCGGCAGCCGCGCCGCGAAACGCAACCGCACGTAGTCGGCCCGCCAAACGCCGTCGGCGCCGCATAGTGTCGGCCGCAGCGCGGCTTCGACTTCCTGCCGCAGTTCGTCTCGCTCGCTGGGGGGCAGGGCCGAAGTAAACGGCTCGCCGAAGGTCTCGAGCCACGCCGTCAGCGCGCCGGGCAATTCCGTCGGCCGGTCAAAGAGCACGAGCGAATCGATCGTAAAACCGTGTGATTTGAGCCTTCCGCCGTAATCTTCGGCCGTGGGAAAATACCAAGGATCGAGCGGCTCGCCGTCGATGCCGCGACGCGATAGAGCGCCCTTGAGCGCGCCGCGGACCTTGGCGACGCAGCCGGATCCGCCCATCTCCGCGACGAAGCGGCCGCCCGGTTTGAGCGCGCGTCGCACGCCCTCGATCACGGCGTCGGCCCGTTTCATCCAGTGCAGCGCGGCATTGCTGAAGACGGCGTCGAATTCGTTATTGAACGTGAGCGCCTCGCCATTCATCACGTGGGCGTCGAGGCCGCGGTTTTTTGCCGCGGCGATCTGCTCAGCACTGCCGTCCACGCCGACTACCGTGCCGCCGCAGGCGGCCAGCCGCTCGGTCAGCGCGCCGTCGCCGCAGCCCAGGTCCAGGATCCGCTCGCCGGGCTGCGGAGCCAACAAATCGATCAGCGGCGCGCCGAGGTCGGCCACGAACCGCGCGTTTCGAGCGTATCGATCGGGATCCCAGGTTTGTTCGTGCATGATGGCTTCTCGAATCGGCGACCGCTCTCATCGCGACGGGAGTCTCAGTTCCGCGTCAAAGTCTTTGGCTTAGCTCCCAGGTGTTTGAGCAGCTCCGGCCTATCGAGGAAGTA
>Ga0210396_10003103_pt1 | contig 16695 bp, 12 predicted proteins | sample IncBWH17OmetaG_FD_155466 | JGI IMG/M metagenome (GOLD analysis project Ga0210396, IMG submission 155466) | Forest soil microbial communities from Barre Woods Harvard Forest LTER site, Petersham, Massachusetts, United States - Inc-BW-H-17-O ... | reverse complement strand
GGGTTCGGGTTGGGCCGCAACAATTGGCGGCCGTGGACGCGCAATGCTGATTGGCTTGGGACGCGGGATTCGCGCGAGGGCGCCGGCCTGGGTGAGGGCGGCCGACGCGGGCTTAGGCGCGGCGGGGGCCGCGGGATAGTTGGGAACTTCGTGGATCATTTCGTCTTTGTAGATGTTGAAATGGACGCGGGGGGAATTTTTTACGGCGATGTGGAGGGCGCGCAGGATTAGTTGGGCGCGGCGGAAGTCGATGGTGTTGCGAACCAGGGCGTTGATGACCTCCATGAGCGAGGCCTGAATGCCTTCTTCGTTTTCGATTAAGGCGATGGGGTGAAGGCGCGACTTGGCGGGCGTGCGCACGCCGCGGATCATGCGCTGATGGAAGTAGCAGAAGATTTCGCCGCGGAGCGCGGGCGAGCCGCAGGGGACTCCGTTGACCTTGATGTGGGTGCAGACACGGATATTCCTGTTGAGCGACATGGGGTTGGAGCCTTTCGGATTCAGATTGAAAAAATTCTCAGATCGAGTTTGTAAATTATTGATTTGGTTGGGCTTCGAGTCGAAGATCTGGAGACAGCCTGCATAAAATCTTGATAGCCAAGGGTTTGCGCGGAAAATATTGAGGAGATGGGACTTGGCTGTGGATAGTTCGGCGGGGGAGAGGGTGGAGAGGTATTCGGGGAGGGTTGCTGAGCGAGTGAGCATACTAGTTCCAGTTTAGGGAGGGGTGGAAGGTTGGATGTCACGTGGGCGGTGTGGAAAAGAGCCGGTTGGGGCTAAAGCCCACATCCTTTTGGGCCTTTACGGCACGGCTCAAGCCGTGCCCTTCCCGATCGGGCCGTGCTTCAAAATCCCAGAGGGTTCAGGCGGAGAATCCCACGTCTCGCAAAGGACGCGAGACATGGAACACCCCTCGGTCGTGGTTGCGCCTGTGGGCGAGTTGTGGCCTGCCTTACAATCTGGCATGGACCATCACACTGTGGCTGCGGTCAGCATTGCGGGGACTTGCCTGGATGTGATTGGGAGTCTCTACCTGGCTTACGATTTGCTGGGGGGACAGCACGGGCCCTTGCGGCTGATTACGCGGATGGTGACGTACTCCATCGTATTTGGCGTTGGTTATGGCCTTGGTCTTGGTCTTTTGTTTGGCCTGGCTTGGGGCTTGGCAACCGGGGTCACGATCGCGATCGAGTTGAATCGCGCGGCTCGGGGGCTGGAACATTATTCGCTGGGGTGGGAAGGTTTTTTTGCGGCGATACGAAGCGTCTTCTTCGGCGCGTGCCTCTATCCGAGCCTGGGCTGGGAATTTGCGGCTAGTTTCGCTGTGCTGGTAACGCTAGGACAAATTGTTGCGTACTCCCGGGGGATGCGTCCGGCGCTCGACTACGCTGCGACCGGCAGGCCGCGCATTACGCGCAGGCACGCTTGGGGAATCCTTGCTCGAACGGTAGGCTACGCGGTGACGGCCTTGCTCTGCAGTGCGCTGGTTCAGCACGTTAACCACGTGTGGTGGTTTGCGATTCGCGTGGGGTTGGTGATTGGCATTGTGACCGGAGTCGGCGGGGCGATTGGTCCCATGATCGAGTACTACGCGGATAACCTGCCGGAGCGGCGACTGGGAGCGTTTGGGATTGCGCTCATCCTTTGCGGATTTGCTTTGCAGTCGTTCCAGTACTGGGTGGCGTTGCTGGACGTGAGGGTGACGTAGCGGGCGGCGTGGCGCAGCAGTCCGATCGAGCCGGGCCGCCGGACAGCCCAGGGTCGGCTGTCCCCACGGGAGCTGTGGTAGTGGCGGTGGGCAGCGGGTTCCCTTCGGCTTCGCTGAGGGCAGGCTCTTGCCGGGCTTGCGCTGGTTCAGTGCATTCTCCCGCAACCGGTAAGGCCGTTGTGGATGTTCCGCAGGCCGTTTAGGAGTCCCTAGCGGGACTGGTTCCCGAGAGGCCGATTCACCCGGCGTTGAAACGCCGGCCTATTGTCGGGCGTCCCTACGGGACTTTTTTGCTGGTTCCAATCCGGTTTGCGATTCGGTGCGTACTCAGGATGCACGGGAGAGTTGAGCGATCCAGTCCGGGTGCGTGAGCGTGCCTGACTACAGCGAGCTAACTCCCGCAAATCAACCAGGAGATTCGACTGTGAACCTGAGCAAAGATAAGGAAATGGAAGCTGGCAGGGCGGCGGATGAGAATCCGTCTGGCATGTCGCGACGATCATTCTTCAAACGGGCTACGGTTGTCGGAGCCACCAGCGCGGTCGCCATTGGTGGACTTGTCAGCCTGGCCTCGGCACTCGATACAGAAGTGAACCCCACAGACAGCAAGCGCAAAATGAACGGCGCTTGCTTAACTAAAGGAGACCGCGACATTCTGGTGGCAGCGGAAATCGCTGAGGCACTGGCGGTGACCACTTACTCGAACATCATCAATACCTCACCGTTCTTTGGCCGGCTGCCTTCGGATGATCAGGGTTATTTGGCTGGAGCGCTGCAGGAGGAAATGTCGCACTATCTGCTGGAGCAGCATGCGACAGATCAATTGACGCCCTTCACGTCGTTTTTTTATCCCGTCAACATGTTCGCCGATGCGCAGACGACGTTGAACACGCTGGTCACGCTGGAGGATGCTTTCATCGCGGCCTACCTGGTTGGAGTGCGGAACTTCAGCACTACCGAACTGCGAGTCACGGCGGCGCGCATCATGGGCATTGAGAGCGACCACCGCACGCTGGCGCGCGTGATCGGTCCTGATGTGGCGGCGCAGGACGGGGGACCGATTGCGATGATCACGGGCTTTCAGGGAGTCGCGGAGAGTGTTGCCCCTCCGAACAACAATGGGTATGAGAGAACCTTGTGCCTGAGCAAGATCGAGCAGGCAGTGCAGGCTCTGCTGCCTTTTGTGGACGCGACGGCCGCTGGGGCTGCGGGGTTTGATACTTCGAAGTCGTTTCCGTTCGAACCCTTTAACCCGACTCTGCCGAATCCGCTGGGGGATTTTATTTCGTTCACGGGATGTTGAGCGGCTTCAGTGATGGTTGTCCGATTGAAGGTCGCGAGGTTTGGTGGACTCGCGGCCTTGTCGCAAACTCAATCATGATTTGGAAACGATTTCCGACTGCTGAGTAAGGAGGCTTCTGTGATCGAAGGATTATTTCAGCCGATGCATCTTATCTTGATTTTTGGTATTGCTTTGCTGGTGTTTGGTCCGAAGAAACTGCCGGAACTGGGCAGGGGGCTGGGGGATGGAATCCGGGGGTTTAAGGCTGCGATGAACCCCGCGGAGGAGAAGGACAAGAAGGATGGGCCGGAGGCTTAGGCTGGGTGCGGCCCCACGTGAGTTCCTCAGGGGCTGAAGCCCTTATCTTTGGAGCTTTAGCGGCACGGCTGAAGCCGTGCCCTTCCCGATCTTGTTGCTCCCCAGAGTCCCCAGCAAGGATGGAGGCGTGGAATCCCATGTCTCGCAAAGGACGCGAGACATGGGGCACCCGCAGTCGTGTTGATGGCGGCGGACAGCAGGTTCCTCGCCGGGCTTGCGCCCGGTTCGGAATGACAAGTGGCTTTTAGTGGCTGCCCGTTTGTGCGGGTGCTGGCGTCAGGCTTGCTTTTACCGTTGCTGTCGACAGTTCGTCGCCGCGGAAGAATTTGGCCTTGTCTTTCGATCCCTCTTTTAAATCTGCAGCTTTCATCTCGGGCATGGCTTCGTAGGGCTTGCTGTAGTCGTTGGCGGCGTTCCAGAACAAGAAACCTATACCGCCTTTTTCTCTGGCGGTGGCTACCTGCACTTTGATGTATTCGGGGGAATAAGTCTTGGTGCGCCAGCGGAAGGCTTGCAGCCAGGGGCGGATGACCACGCCGCTACCTTGTGTGATCAGTTCGAAGCGCTGCATGGATTCGCCGATGAAGTGCTCGGGAGCGTCGCCGGGGTGCTCGATGTTATCCATGCCAAAGAAGTGCGAGGGATAGATCATGGGCGAGAGCACGTCGCAGTATTTCGCCATGCCGACGATGTCCTGTCCGGTGTGTGAGAGATCGACCTGACGCTGCCAGGCCATTACGCCGAAGACGTCTAGTGAGAGAAGGACTCCGGTGGGATGCAGTTCGGCGTAGGCTTTTTTCAGGAATGCGACGATTACGTCGGAGCGCTGATAGCCGCGAAGCGCCTTCGAAGATTTGTCGCAGGCGGTTAGCGAGTTCGTGCCGTCCCGACGGGACTTGCTCCCATTTTTACCGGCTACCCGGGGCTTCCGCCCCGGGCTATTATCGGTAGCCCCTACGGGGCTGGTATTTTGTGATTCAGGCTGCGCGGCTTTGCACAGCTGCGTTTCGGGTTCATTTGATTCTGGATGCTCGGTCTGGAAGACGAAGCTGGCGTCTTTTTGGTCGCCTTCGGCGGGGAAGCGGACGTAGTCGAACTGAATTTCGTCGGCGCCGGATTGGGCCACGAACTTGGCTAGAGCGATGTTGTAATCCTGAACCTTGGGGTTGGAGGAGTCGGTCCAGACCAGCTTGCCGTTCTCGCGCCATGGTTGCTTCGTTCTCTTCGACTGCACGGCTAGTTCGGGATGCTCGACTACCATGCGCTCGTCGCGGAAGATGGCGATGCGGGCGATGGCGTGCATGTTTTCGGAGTGCAGGAAGTGGACGAACTTGGGCAGGTCGTGGATGTAGACCTGGTGCTTGCCGAGCAGCGGATGCTCGAAGGGAATGGTCACGCTGCCGTCGGAATCTTTAATGTCGAAGACTACGGCGTTGCCGCCGACTTCGCGCCAGTGGCGGATGATGCGGAGTCCGTGGTCGCTGGCGGCCATGATGCCGGTCAGGTAGATGGCGCGGACTTCGAAATCTTTGGGAACGGGAATGGTTTTTTCGACGATGGGCGCGGGCAAGATTCCGGGGATGGTGATCTGCTCGCCATTTTTCAGGATGTTGCTGCTGCGATTGCCATTTACTTGGCGGATGGCTTCGGACAGCTCCGATGATGTGAGGTAGGCAGTCCGGTGCAAATACTGGTGGGCGACTGCAGGAATGCTTTCGCCGCGCTTCGCTGTATAAATCTCAGTCGCAGAGGGGGTTGAGGTTGGAATCGAGGTCTCCAGTGAGAGCTGCAACCTGGATTGCTGTGAGAGGGATGAAGACGGCGATGGAGAAAGTTGCGAAGAAGAAGGTCGCAGCGAAGGCATGTCTGTGGTCTTTACTGGGGTGGACGGGGTTGCATTCACCGGCCGCAGTTTCGCGTCCTGAGGCGTAGCCGGGGCTGGCGCCTGCGCCGCTAAAGCCGAAGACGACCGCGGGTTCAGCCACATCGCGGCCACGCCAAACAGAAGACAAGATACAACAGCAATCGTGAGAATAGACGAGCGACGCAAGATCCCCTCCAGGAACCTACCTAGCCTGGATGCTATCCCGCACCTATCGACCTTTCTAGTTACTCATGGTCATCTCCCCCTTGTTCGAGGTGGTGCCTGGGTTTGACCGGCGCAATGCTTAAACACAGGGTGCACCGTTGGTGCACAGGGCGGGCAGGGGAACACGGGTTAAACGTTAGGCGGTGGGGTGTCCCCCCTTGCGCAAACTATTTCTCTTCCTCCCCCTTAACTTTCCACTACCCGCTGTTCTAATATCGTCGGCGGCTTGCTAAATACAGCCAGATATGGGGTTTTCGCGTTCTCAAGCGGTCTCCGGGCGGTGGCCAGACGCTTGCTTATTCCAAGGCAGCCCGGACGGTGTAGGGTCAGGCAAGCGGCGGGTTCCAAATGACAGAGTCTGTCACCTCTGGAACCGTAGGGGGCCGCTGGGAATCAGGGCCTGGACGTTCGGTTAAACAGCAGGCAAAGGCCGAACAATACGGCCCAGGGCGAAAGAAAACTACATGAGAACGAACCTTGCTACTGTACTCGATCCGAACCGCCGCAGCGCTGATGCGGGAGAGTTTGAAGCCGCGCTGCGCCGGCGCATCGTGGGTCAGGACCAGGCGGTCGAAAAGGTCGCTGAAATCTACCAGATGTTTCTGGCCGGTCTAAACGCCCCTGGACGCCCGGTGGGCAACCTGTTGTTTCTGGGGCCGACGGGCTCGGGCAAGACTCGAGTGGTGGAAGCCATGGCCGAGGCTCTGTTTGGGGATGCGCATGCCTGCATCAAGATCGACTGCGCGGAGTTTCAGCACTCGCACGAGATTGCGAAGCTGATCGGTTCGCCTCCGGGATACCTCGGCCATCGCGAGACTCATCCGCTGCTAACGCAGGAAGCGCTCAATCAATGGTTCACGGAGAAGCTGAAGCTGTCGATTTTACTGTTCGACGAAATTGAGAAAGCCAGCGACTCGCTTTGGCAACTGCTGCTCGGCATTCTCGACAAAGCGACGCTCACGCTGGGAGATAATCGGAGGGTCGACCTTTCGCAGTGCATCATCATTCTGACCTCGAACCTGGGCGCCAGTGAGATGACCAACCTGATCGACGGCGGCCTGGGCTTTGCGCCGAAGGTGGTGGAAGTCGACAACAATTTCGATGACAAGATCCAGCGTACGGCGGTGGAAGCTGCGCGGCGCAAGTTCACGCCGGAGTTCATGAACCGCATCGACAAAACGGTGGTGTTCAAGACGCTGCGCGACGAGCACCTGGAGCAGATTCTCGATATCGAACTCGGCATGGTGCAGCAGCGCGTGCTCATGGCCGCGGGCACCAACCAGTTCGTGTTCAACTGCACCGCGGGGGCGAAGCAATTCCTGCTGAAGGAAGGCACGGATCCGCGCTACGGTGCGCGTCACCTGAAGCGCGCCATCGAACGCCATCTGGTTTTCCCACTGGCGAATCTGGTGGCGACCAGCCAAGTGAAGTTGGGAGACTTCGTCCGCGTCGACATGGCTTCAGAGAACCAGATGATCTTCGTGAAGGAAGCCGAAAACACGCTCGCGCCGGTGCTGCTGGAGCGCTACGGAGCGGCGGTCGCCGCTCTGCCCGCTGCGCGCGCTGCGCGCACCGCAGCCAACAACCGCCGCGACTTAGGGGCCAGCCCCATCGCGGAGAGCAAATAAGTTCTTTCGGATTTGTCGGACTCGCTTGACCGCATCTCGCGAGCCTCGTGGCGCCGGAACCCTCCGGCGCCTTTTTTCTTCGCCGAAATGAATCTGTTGCAATCGCGTCTCTCGGTTCAGTCTTGACACGATATATGTATGGTGATACATATGTGCAGTGATGCATGTAGAGGTACTTCAAACCCTGGGGGATCGGACTCGACTCCGCATCGTGGAAATCCTGCGAGGCGGCGAGCATTCGGTCAACGACATTGTCGAGAACGTCGATATTGACCAGTCCGGCGTATCGCGGCACCTCCGCATCCTGCAGGAGGCTGGGTTCGTGCGGGTCCGCCCCGATGGACAGAAGCGTTTCTACTCACTTTGCCCCGATCCCTTCAGAGATCTCGATGCCTGGGTGAGCCAGTATCGGCAACTGTGGGAAGGTCGTCTCGACAAGTTCGGCGAAGCCCTCGCGCGCAAGCGCGCCGCTAAAAGGTCCGGCCTTGAAACCAGAAAATCATCAAGGAGAGAACAGCATGAGCGGAAAAGCGAATAACCGTTCCGATCACAGGATCGTGATCGAGCGCACGTACGAGGCGTCGATCGAGGATGTCTGGGAGCTTTGGACGACTAGAGAGGGAATCGAATCGTGGTGGGGTCCGGAAGGGTTCTCAGTAAAGGTTCACGAGCTTGATCTGAGGGCGGGTGGCCAGATGGTATATGCAATGACAGCGGTCGATCCGCCGCAGGTCCAGTTCATGAAGAAGGCGGGGATGCCTCTCACGACGGAAGCGAGGCTGATCTATACCAAGATCGTTCCGGGCAAGACGATCGCCTACACTCACCGGGCCGATTTCATCCCCGGCGTTGAGCCATACATCGTAGGCAACATGGTGGACTTTTTCGCGGCAGGAGGCAATGTACGCATGGTCCTGACGCTTGACCCGATGCATAGCGATGAGTGGACGCAGCGGGCAGTGATGGGCATGGAGAGCCAACTGGGAAAGCTTGCCAGGGTCATTGCCAGCCGAGGCGGGAAATAGATGGCCCCCTGGACTGGGCTCGGATAGGTCCTCAAGAGTCGGCTTGAATCAGGCGTCTCGCTGCGACACGCGCAGGCTATAATGCGGGCACTCATGTCGCTTACCTCCGGCACCAAACTTGGACCATACGTGATCGTCTCGCTGGCCGGGGCAGGCGGCATGGGCGAGGTGTACCGAGCGCGCGATGGGCGGCTCAACCGTGAGGTGGCGATCAAAGTGCTACCTGCGGCTTTCGCGCGCGATCCGGAGCGGCTGCGGCGCTTTCAGCAGGAGGCGCAGGCGGTCGCGGCACTCAACCATCCCAACATTCTTGCTATTCACGATTTTGGCGACCACGAAGGCTCACCCTACATTGTGACCGAGTTTCTGGAGGGTGAGACCTTGCGCGACAGAATGCGTCCCGGCGCTCTGCCGATGCGCAAAGCCACGGAATACGGGGAGCAGGTGGCGCGTGGCCTGGCGGCAGCACACGAAAAGGGAATCGTGCACCGGGACTTGAAGCCGGAGAACATTTTCATTACCCGGGATGGCCGGGTGAAAATCCTCGACTTCGGTTTGGCCAAGCTGGCCCGATCGGAAGGAATTCCGGCGACTGACGCGGAGACTCTGGTCTCACAAACGGAGCCTGGCGTGGTGATGGGGACGGCCGGTTACATGTCTCCAGAACAGGTGAAGGGACAAACTGCGGACCAGCGCTCAGACCTGTTCAGTTTCGGGGCCATCCTTTACGAAATGCTTTCCGGGCGGCGCGCCTTTCGGGGCGACACTTCGGTGGAAACGATGAGCGCCATCCTGAAGGAAGATCCGCCGGAGCTTACGGAAACGAATCGCAGCGTGCCGCCTGTGATGGAACGGATCGTGCGGCACTGCCTGGAGAAAAACCCGGAAGAACGGTTCCAGTCGGCACGCGATGTCGCGTTCAATCTGCAGAGCCTTTCGGGAAGTACAAGCCAGGTCGCGGCGATTGCTCCGGCGAGCCGGGCTCCGGCGCGGGCGGGCCGCATGGCCGCAGTGGCGGGCGCGTCGCTGATTGTTCTGGCTGGGGTTTTCTGGGCTGGGGGAGCGCTGAGACCAATCCCTTCGCCGGTGTTCAAGCCGCTTACCTTTCGGCGGGGAACGGTGACGGCGGCGCGTTTTGCACCTGACGGGCAAAACGTGATTTATTCGGCGTCGTGGGAGAACAGTCCGCATCCGGAGGTGTTTTCCACTCGCATCGACGGTGTGGCTTCGCGTTCACTGGGTGTTAGCGACTCTGACTTGCTCGCGATCTCGCCGCAAGGAGAAATGGCGCTGCTGCAGCACTGGCGCCGCAGCCTGGGGTGGCAACGGAGCGGCATGCTGGCGCGCCTGCCGTTGAGTGGCGGAGCGTCCAAGGAAATGCTTGACGGAGTGCAGGATGCCGATTGGGCGCGGGACGGCTCGCGGCTGGCCGTGATCCGCAGTGGTCCGCCGTACGAACTCGAATTTCCGGTGGGTCGCGTGCTGGCGACGGTGTCATCGGGGTGGTACAGCTATCCGCGAATTTCTCCTGATCAGCAACACATCGCGTTCTTCGAACATCCGATCGGTGACGATCGCGGGGATGTGTGCGTGGTTGACCTGGAGGGCCACAAGCGAGTGCTCTCGCCCGGTTGGTCGTCATTGGACGGTCTCGCCTGGAATCCTTCTGGCAGCGAAGTCTGGTTTGCCGGCAGCAATACAGGGAACAGCCGTGCGCTCTACGCCGTGAGTCTTTCGGGGAAGCTGCGTCCGGTGCTGCGCGTGCCTGGTTCGCTGGTGCTGCACGACATTGCGCCGGATGGCCGCGTGCTGCTGGCGCAAGAGGACAGTCGACGGTTCATTGGAGGAATCACACCGGGTAGTGCGGAGGAACGAGATTTTTCGTGGCTGGATTGGTCGCTGGCGCGCGACCTCACGCCGGACGGGCGATGGCTGCTGTTTGACGAGCAGGGCGAAGGAGGCGGACCCAATTATTCGGTTTACGTTCGGAAGACGGATGGTTCGCCGGCGGTCCGGCTCGGTGACAATGATGCTTTCGCTATCTCAGATGACGGCAAGTGGGTGCTGGCGACAACGAACGTGGCAGGTGGTGGATCTGTGTTGCTGCTGCCGACCGGGGCCGGGGAAGCCCGCGCCATCAAGACAGGTAATCTTAAGAATCCGATCGCAAGGTTCCTGCCAGACGGAAAGCAAATCGTCGTCTTTTCCGACGATTTTCGCATGTACGTACAATCGCTGGAGGGCGATGCGCCCCGCGCGGTTACGCCTGCCGGCACCACCGGCTTCGCAATCCATACGGCCGATGGTAAGTACGTGCTGGGGCAGGATGCCCGCAAGAACTGGGCCTTGTACTCTCTTGAAGGCGGCCAGTCGATCGCGCTGCCGAAGTTGAGAACGGATGATTGGGCGATCAATCACACCACCGACAATCACAGCTTCTTCGTCACGAATGGCGACATTCCGGTGAATGTTTATCGTTTCGACATTCTCAGCGGAGCGCGGCAGTTTGTGCGGCAGGTGCGGCCGGCCGATGCCACAGGGGTGGAGCGCATCACCGACGTGTTCATCACGCCGGACGGCAAATCCTACGTTTACTGTGGGGTTCGACGGCTCAGCAATCTCTTTGTGGTTACTGGGCTGAAGTAGTTTTTTAACGGCTGCGTTACTAGGTTACGAAAGACGCTGGCCTTCGAACATCCCCCAACGGGACTACAGGTTAACCCTCTCTAACCAACTTGGCGTTAACGTAGTTGAATACGGCGCTCGGCCGGTTCACGGCCGCACGGTTTCTATTCCTCGTCGAGAAGGTCAGAGCAATGCAAAATACAACAAATGTCCAAACGCCACGGCGGAGCTCGCGGGTCCCGGTCAACTTGTCGATACTCGTTACCAGCCTGGAGCCGGGAGCGCAGTTCTCCGAGGTCTGCCAGACTTTGATGGTGAACGCGCACGGATGCGCGATGCGATCTCCGATGAAGCTGGAAGCAGGAGTTCCGGTGCACTTCCACAGCCAGGAGGGCCGGGAGACGACGGCGGAAGTGGTTTACTGCCGGCCGATCGAATCTGACCGGCAGGGCTGGATGCTCGGTGCCCGGTTTGAGAGACCGGAAAATTTCTGGGGATTGAAAAGTGTTCCGAAAGATTGGGGACGGCTGCCGGCGCCGGCGGCAGAGAAGCTTTCTCCGAAGCTCTTGCCGGGCAATGTGCCGGCGATGGCGCCGAATCAGTCTCTCAGTCAGTCTCCGGCTGCGATGAAGACGGTGCTCGACAGAATCAAGAAGCAACTCTCGGACGAGAATCTCAAGGTAGTGCTTGCCGAACTTGTGCAACCAATTGGGGCCGAAGTGACGGAGCTGAAGGAGAAGCTGGCGCGAGCTGGCCAGAAGAATCGATTTGAAGTGTCGCTCTCGCAGATTCCTCCGGAGCTGGAGCAGCAGTTGGAACTCCGGCTGAAGAACGAACTGGGGCCACAGGTGCTGAAGCAGGCGCGGGAGCAGTCTGAGCAGGTACTTGAAGCGGCGAAAGCGGCCATTGACCGAAAAACAACGGAGAGCCACAACGACTTTCTGAGACAGGTTAAATTGGATCTGCAGACGGTTGAGCAAAGGACTCAGACCCTTTCGGCGGAGATTGCCAAGAATCTGCGAGAGCACCTGAACCGTGGACTGGGAGAGCTTCACCAGGAAGTGATAGACGCGGGCAACCGCATGAAGCGGCTGAGCGAAGACCTGCTAAAAGTTATGGAGCGCAGTTTGGGCGAGGAGCATGCTGCGCGGCGCCAGGAACTGGAACAGGTTCAAATTCTGGTGGCGTCGGAAGCATCGCGCCTGCAGAAGCAAATTGCTGAGCTTGATCGCCGCATGGCGAAGCTGGACGAATCCGCACGGCGGCTGGAGTCAGGGCTTGACCAGCGGCTCTCGCGGATGGCCAGCGACGCGGTGCGCACAGCGCGGAGCCAGATGGAGAGCGCGCTGGAGGCCGCGCTGCATGAACTGAGCACTCGCAACGCCCAGGAGTTGGGAAATCAGCTCGATGAGGCGAGCGCGAAGCTGAAGACTATTCAGACAGGGATTGAAGCCTCGGTTTCAGAGTCGCTGAGGGTGCAGGTTGCCGAGGGTCTGCGATATTTCGAGCACAGGATGGAAGAACTGGCACAGCAGTCGGTGGAACGGTGGCGGCTCGCGCTGGCTGGCGGCATGAACTCGCTCGCAGGAGTTCTTGGCGAGCATTTTCGCTTGCAAGCTGGGAGTGACAGCAAGGCGATTGAGGATTAGTGAAAAACCGTGCGGCTTAAGTTGTTGTACTTCTGCAACGTTCACTGCGGGCCGAAACTGAACTTTACAACCTCCACTGTTTCCTTGGAGCCGGGCTGGTACTTCCACTGCTTGACCGCGCGTACCAAGGCGTCTACGAGGAGCGGGTGCCCGCCTAGGATTTTGACTTCCTTCACGGTTCCATCGCGCTTCACCAGCGCCGACACCTGAGCGGTTCCCGACAGTTTCATGCGCTCGGCAATCTGGGGGTACTCGGGGAGGACCGTGCGCTCGACTCGCCGTGTGCCTTCAACTGGAGTGTTCGCATTTCCAGGGTTGGGACCCGGCTTGGCGAGGGCAAGAAGTTTTGCCGTGAAATGTATCTCCGAACTGTTCAGGGCTTCGGAGTTGACTTCAAAGTGGATACTTCCGTGTTCGCGCACCAGATTGATCATGCCGCCGTGCCGCAGAAAGGAGTCATCTTCACCGACCAGAAGCAGACCCCGCTGCGCCAGGCCTTCTACATCGGTCAGAGCGCGCTTTCTTTCGGGCGTGCGAAAGAAAACGATATGGCACGATTTCGCGTCCTCTTCGGAGTTGACACGGGTGACCACGACCGGGTGGTTTGCGATGATCTTTCCGGCGACGACTGCCTGCAGGACATCAATGAAACCGTCATCCGCGCCACTCACTCCGATTACGAACGATGACGAGCCGTCGGGCAAAGCGCGTTGCGGCCACTCGCCTACTTTCGCGAAGTTGAAAAGATAGGCGGCTTTGACCTGGTCCTCGGTCGCGCTTTGCTGGCCGAACGCAAGAAGTTGAAGCGTCAAGAGAGCGAGGACGGTCGCCAGAGCAATTTGCGGCGAGGGTCGCCGAAACGGCCGTTCGCGCTGGCTCGAGAACTGTGTCGTGCGCTGGGTTTGCTGCTCCAATTTGGTATTCCTGCCTCTTAATTCTTCCTGCGCCTTTAGAACTGCCAGGTAAATTTTGCGTACGCGCTGCGTTTGATCAGGGTCGATCGAGTGCTTCCGCTGTCGTCTACGAATTCGAGGTGGTGGTCCTTCACCAGGTTTTGCCCAACCAGACTCATTCCGAGTGCTTCCGTCAACCGCCACGTCAATCCGGTATCGAGCCTGGTGTAAGACGGGATCTGTCCACTCCTGAGGCGATCGACAAAATAGGCGGAGACGTCCCACCCGACTCGTCGCGCCGGATCGAAGTGCGACCGGAGTTGAGCGCCGTTGACCGGGCTGCTTCCTTCCGCGTCAAGAATAGAAGTCGTATCCCGGCTGGTGGGATCGAGGTGCATGTGAATCTGTTCGAAGGCGTATCCGGGGCTTAGTGTCCAGCGCTCGGTTGCTTTCCAGTTGGAGGCGAGCTCAAACCCATGAGACTCGCCGTGCATGAGGTTTTGATAGGTTACGGGCAAAACCAGGTGCGGAGGAGCGGGGGTGGTTTCGAAGAAGGGTGCGGCGGGTTCGGTAGTTTCCTGTGAATTGTAGGCGCCGTAGTAAGCCGTCAGCTCAATCGAGAGATCTTCCCGAGCCGCAGTTCGCCAGCCCGCTTCGTAAGCGGTCAACGCCTCATCATCGAAGTGAGGATTGCCGACCAGCGCGGCGAGAGTGGGAGTGCCGCCGGTGCCGGGGAAGCCGGCAAAGTTTATACGGCTGGCGGTGTCGATCTCCGCGGGAGTCCGATTGGCCTGGGAGATCGCTGCCCAAAGCATTTGACTCGGACCGGGCGTCCACGACACCTGTGCGCCCGGTATGGTGTTGAAGCCGGTGTAGTAGTTGTGGTCCAGCCGGGTGCCGACGGTGAGATAGAGTTTATCTGGAACCAGGGCAATTTCATCCTGAATGAATAAGCTGAACAGCTGCATATTGACGTCAGGGGGATTTAAGGAAAATGTGAGGTCTCCGTGGGTGTCGGAGTCGGTAACGCTGTAGTTCGCTCCCCAAACGACGTCTTGCCGCGAGCCCAAGGCGATGTGGTGCTGGAATTCGACACTGAACGTATCCCGGTGTTCCAGGAGCACATCGTCGCGCTTGTAACGATCGAAGGAAACTTTGAGAGTTGTCTGGGAACGCGCGGAAAAGGCATGTTCCCATAGCGACTGAAGGGAACCGCCGGACAGGGGAACCACGGAATTGACATTCTGCAGAGCTGGCGATGTAACCGACGGAAGAAACGAGGCGGGATTGCCTTCCTTCCCCGTGTAAACACCGCCTCGAAGTGTCAATTTGTCTTTTGAGGAAAGTCTGCTGTCGGTTTGGAAGCCGCCTCGTAGGATGTGCCAGCCGTCGGCTCCAGCCTGGCCGCTGAGTCCTGGCATGAAATCCTGGTTGAAGTACTTGGTATAGATGCGGTAGTCCGTGCTCTTGCCGATGCCGCCACCGTACTGCACTGTGCCGAATCCCTGATCCAGATTGCCACCGCCTGCGATCACCATCCCGCCGCGGGTCTCTGCGGCGTTTCTGGTGATGATGTTGATCACGCCGTTCACGGCGTTGGCTCCCCAGATGGTTCCAGCCGGGCCGCGGATCACCTCGATCCGTTCGATGTCTTCGAGTGGTAGGTCGAGCACATCCCAGAAGACTCCGCCGAACGTAGGTGTGTATACATTGCGGCCGTCGACCAGCACGAGGAGTTCGTTGCTGAAACGTCCATTCAATCCGCGAATGCTGACGGCCCAGGTGTTGGCGTTGATCTGCGCCACGTCTACTCCCGGAGCCATGCGCAGGAGATCAGGAATGTTGGTGGCGCCGGAGCGTTGGATAGCGTCGGCTGTAATCACGAAAATCGCGGCGGCTGTTCGCGAAAGAGACTGCTCCTTCTTGGATACGGAGGTGACCTGAGTGCTCATCAGATCCTCGATACTCAACTGGCTCAGATCTTTTTGTTGAGCGGCTACGGGTAGGGCGAACAGGAGAAGCAGGAGCAGCCACGGGCCGACGGGGATGCGCGGCGTCGCCGGAGCCGGGAGATGGCACGGCAAGGCTGTGACCCGAACCGTTCCGGTAAAACTCATGGAGCACCCCTATGGTCATCTTCGGCAGGTTTCCGATTCTTCTGTAGGGGGTGGGAGGCGTTACTTTAGGGTTGATTGAAGGCCTGCGACGCTCAGTGTTTTCCCGGTGCGGAGTGAAACGGATCGTCTTGCGGCGAATCCGGAGTGTCTTCGGGGCTCGGGATATCCAGATTGACGACGATGGGCTCTTGTCCACTGCGAACGATTACTGCCTCTACCGGCTGGTCTTTGCGGGCGTTCAGTTCCTGATGAGGAACGTAGGGAGGAACGTAGACGAAGTCTCCGGGGCCGGCTTCATCGACGAACTCGAGATTGTTTCCCCAGCGAAAGCGGGCGCGGCCGCGCACGACATAGATGACAGTTTCGAGCTCTCCGTGATGATGTGGGCCGGTCTTGGCGTTGGGATGCACGACCACGGTTCCTGCCCATAGCTTTTGCGCGCCGACTCGAGCTCGGGAAATAGCTTCGGCGCGGGTCATGCCCGGGGTTTGCGGTGTGTTGCTATCGAGTTCGCCGCTGCGGATGATACGCAGGCCGTTGGTTTTCCAGTCGGGGGTTTCGTCTCCTGGTCCAACGGAACGTGAGTCGGTCATGGTGTATGTCTCCGGCAGCTGCAGGATAGCTGCCGCGAGGAACGTTGGCAACAATTCACTTGATCTTCTTCGCGCGATATCCCTGTCCATCAGCGGGGGAGTACACATGCTCTTCAGTGACTCGGCCGGCTTTGTCTCTGACGAACGTTGAACGGGCCATCGGGCTCACGCCGCCTCCGCGGTCGAAAAACGTATCGGCGCTCTCCGGTAGTAGTTCCGTGGGCGAATCCTCCCAGGACCCCTGGACGTAGAGTTTGTCTCCTTTCCGGGTCACAGTGTCGACGAATTGCGATCCCGCCCAGGCATATTCGCCGGTGAAGTCGTCCAGGGTGGCGCCATCGATCTTGGCCACGGGAGGGTCAGGCATTACTTCGGCAGACACGGCCAGCAGGGCCACCCACTTGTCTTGACGTTTTTCAAACGTGTCAACCTGGCGGAGGTTCTCACGGAGAGTAATTTCGCCGAAATGATCCTTGAATTCGTAAAGGTAATCCACGAGCGCGATGTTACCTACGAACTGGAAGTGAAATTCCGAAACCAGTCTTTCGATCTTGTGGCCGGGAATTACGTGTGCCGCCTGCTGACACTCGTCCATAATCTGTTTTCGTGTGGCGGTTGCGTTGCCTTCGATGTCGCGAAAGTTCGCGTCCACAAACGTTGCCCACGTCTGCGTGTCACCCGATGCGCAGGCATTAGCCCGAGCCCGAGCCGCGGAGATGATTTGCTGTTCGTCGGTGTTAGTGGACGCACTCGTTTGCGCGGGGATGG
>Ga0210396_10003100_pt1 | contig 16701 bp, 14 predicted proteins | sample IncBWH17OmetaG_FD_155466 | JGI IMG/M metagenome (GOLD analysis project Ga0210396, IMG submission 155466) | Forest soil microbial communities from Barre Woods Harvard Forest LTER site, Petersham, Massachusetts, United States - Inc-BW-H-17-O ... | reverse complement strand
CCAAGGGTTCGAGGTCCGCAGACCTCGGGGTCTGACGAATCGCCACGATATCAGCCGCCGCGGCGCCGTTCTTTCACCGCCAGCGCAAGAGACGCCACCGCCCTCTGATCGGAGATGATCCAGGGTCAAGGCCGCCGTCACGGCCGGCCTGGGGCTGACCACAGGGAGAACGACCTTGGGCGCACCCGTCTAGGGCGCTCGGGTGGTCTGGCGGCGCGGTGAACCCAGGCCCTGAGGGTCGGCCACGAGCCCAGCCGCGCGGTCGACAGCGTCGAAACCTGCCCTATCCAGGGCTTCGTCGAGATGCTCGATGTAGGCGCGTACAGCTGCCCGCCTCTCGCCCAGCCGCAAGGTCCCCGCTAGGCCCTGCAGAGCCGCCCTGAGCCGGCGTTGGACCTGCAGCGAGCCGGCGCCGTACTGGCGGATCTCGTCGAAGGACAGCTCAAGATAGTCCTGCCAGGTGGGCGCCGGGAACACTACGCGCACTACACCCGCCTCGTCCCGAACGAGCCCTCGGGTGAGGCGCCGCATTCCCAGGCGCCGAAGAAGATCCTCGATCTGGTCGAGCGCCTGCACCGCCGTGGTTGGATCGTTGACGGCCGGCGACAACGCCCTGATCGCAACGTCCACGAGCAAACGGATCGCGTACCGCGGGTCCTGCTCGAATGTGCGAATGGCGCCCAGACGAATTCCGGCCCGTAACCGGGCCTCCGGGACATCGCCTGCCGCGCCGTGAACCGAGGCGAGCGGGGCTCCCTCCATCAGGGTGTCGCCGACCGAACACCGAAGGCCGATGACGGCCCGGGCGCTCCTGGCCAGATCCAGGAGGGCGCGAAGGTCGAACTCGGCGACGACCTTTGGCCGTCCAGCGTGAACGATCACTTGCCGCGGCGCGCCCTGGGGAAGCAATGGCTGGTCGGCAGCGCCCTCCTCGTCCTCCACATCCATGCGCGGCATCGCGTCCACCACGGCCCTGCCCCTGCTTCCGACCCCATCGAGAACCCACTGGATTTGCAGATCCCGGATGCTGTGGATCAGCCAGGCGAAGGCCAGCATGCTGATCACCATCAGGATCCCGACGACGATCGTCGACAGGAGCGGCGCGGAGTCGGAGCCGCCACGCCCGGACCAGTTCAGAGCGGCCAGGGCGTAGGTGAAGGTCGCGAAAAAGATTCCCAGTGCGTGGAAGACGTGCGGCCGCTGAAAGAGGATGGCCGCCAGGCGAGGCGAATAGGCCGCGGCGCTGAACTGAACGGCCATGAGGGCGATGGCGAAGACGATGCCCGTGAAGGCCAGCATCCCGGAGGCGATCGCCGAGAAGAACTGCCGCGCCGAGTCGAGGGCGATCGACGCCACATGCTCGCGCAGATATGCGTGCTCGATGCGCGGAAGAACCATCGCAGCGACAACGCTCGCCACAATGTAAATCATGGGTATGGCCCATACCGGAGGCCATGCGATCCGCATCCTCGGGCCCATGATGCGTGCTTTCAGTAACGTTCGGCGATGAAGTGGCGCCCCTCGAGCGGCGTCTGGTCGTCGTAACGCGCCTTCAGCTGGCGCTTCGATAACTTAACCTTTTCACGCTTGATTTTCTCATAAGGAATGAGAGAGAGAATGTGCGAGATTCCGTTTAGTCTGGCACGTTTCTTGTCATCGGATCTGAGAATGAACCAGGGCGCATATTCGGTGTCGGTCGCCTCAAACATGAGGTCGCGCGCCCGCGAATAGTCATACCAGCGCCCATAAGACTGCACATCCATCGGACTGAGCTTCCACTGGCGCAATGGGTCGTTGATGCGCGCCGAAAAGCGACGATCTTGCTCGTCCTTGCCGACCTCGAGCCAGATCTTGATCAGGATGATTCCAGAATCGACAATCCAATGCTCGGCCTCCGGGCAGTTCTCAAGGAATTTGTGGTGTTCTTCTGGAGTGCAGAAGCCCATGACATATTCAACGCCGGCTCGATTGTACCAACTGCGGTCGAAAATCACGATTTCACCGCCGGTCGGGAAGTGTTCAATATAGCGTTGCATGTATAGCTGGGTCTTCTCACGCTCGGACGGCGCCGGCAGGGCCACCACCCGGAACACCCTTGGACTGACTCGTTCCGTGATGGCCTTGATGATACCGCCCTTCCCCGCGGCGTCACGCCCTTCGAATACAATGATCACACGGCCACCAGTCGCTTTCGCCCAGTCCTGCACGTAGCAGAGCTGAACCTGCAGCTCCCTCAGCTGCTCGAGGTACTCTTTCGTCTTGAGCTTGTGCGGACGGCGGTCGTCCTCGGTCTTGGCGTCCATCATCGACTCCCGCCGCTCGGCGCCCCCGCGACAGCGGCCTGCGCGTGCAGCATCCATTGGTCGTCGGTCAGTTTCCATCCTCCGCCGAGCGCCTTGTAGAGATTGACGACCGCCAGCAATTGGTCGCGTTCGGTCTGGGCCAGTTGCGCCTCGGCCGGGAACAGCTCCTGCTGCGCCTGCAGCACTTCGAAATAGCTCGCCCGGCCCGAGTCATAGCGAACAGACGCCAGGTCGATGGAACTCTGCAGCGCCGCGATCTGGCTCTCGAGCGCTGTCCTCCGGCCCACCAACGTCTGCTGGGCCGCCAGGGCGTCTGAGGTCTCCTGAAAGGCGATGATTATGGTCTTCCTGTACTGGACGACCATCTCGTCCCATTCGGCCCGGCGCTGCCGCTCTTCAGCCTGCAGCCGTCCGCCGGTGAAAATCGGACCCGCGACGCTGAGCGCCGCGCTCCACACGCCAAATCCGTCGAACATGTCGTTGATCACCGCGCCGATCCCGCCGCCGAAGGCCGAAAGCCCCACCCGCGGGAAGAAGTTGGCTATCGCCACGCCGATCTGGGCGTTGGCGCCGACCATCTGCTGTTCCGCCGCCATTATGTCGGGCCGCCGCTCCAGCAGCACTGTCGTGGCCCCGAGCGGCGTCTCGGGCATCGTTTGGGCGGTCAGGATCTCCCCACGCGGAATGTCCTTGGGATAAGCGCCGACGAGCACGCTGAGCGCATTCTCCTGTATCGCGATCTCGCGCTGCAGGTCCTGGACCTTCGATTGGCTGGCGGAGTAGTTCGCCAGGCTGCGCTGGACCGGCAGATTGCTGTCGCGGCCGGCCTTGTAACGGTCGGTGAAGAGGTCAAGCGTATGACCGAAGACCCGCTCGCTCTCCCGAGCAATGGCGAGCTCCCGGTCGAGCTCCACGAGGCGGAAGTAGCCGGTCGCGATATCCGTCACGAGGCTCAGCATCACTCCGCGTCGCACATCCTCCCGGGCGAGCAGTTCGGCTTGAGCCGCTTCAGTGGAGTGCTTGATCCGCCCCCACAGGTCGAGTTCCCAGGCCGCGTTTATGACGCCTCCAAGCGTTCCATACTCGATCGTGCCAATTCCAACTGGGTCGACCGTGAAGGCCGTCTGGCCCGTGATGCTCGTCTGGTAACCCAATTGCGGTTTGGCCTCGGATCTGGCCACCGAAACCAGGGCGCGGGCCTGTTCGATGTGGGTGATGGCGATCTTCAGGTCGTAGTTGTTAGCCAGCCCCTCCTGGATCAGCGCCTGCAGCGCCTTGTCGTGGAAGACGCTCCACCAGGGCAGGTCGGCGATCGACGCGGCTTCGGTGGGGGTCGCCTGCCCGCGGAACTGGGCAGGCACGGTCGTCTGCGGCCGCTCGTACTTGGGTCCGACCACGCAGCCCGCCAGCGCCAAAGCGGCCAGGACCGTTGTCGCCACGGATCTCGTCAGCGCTTTCTTCATCGGCCGCGCTCCTTTCACTGGACCGCCGCAAGCATTTTTCTGAAGCGGGATAGGGTGAAGACTGTGTAGGCCGCACCGATGGCGAACATCTTGGCCATGGAGGGCCAGACCATTCCGAAGGTGGCGTTGCGGAACAACACCGCCTGCGAGAAGGCGACGAAGTGGGTCGAAGGCACCAGCTGCATGAACTTCTGCAGCGCGACCGGCATGCTCTCCAGCGGCGTCTGGCCGCCGGAGAGCAGGATCATCACCAGGAACACCGGGAAGGCGAGAAGACCGAACTGGGGCATCGACCGAACCAGCGTCGCCAGCATGATGCCCAGCGCCGTGACCGAGAACAGGTAGATGGCGAGACCCGCGGCAAAGAGCGGGACCGACGTGAGCTCCACCGGCACTCCAATCGCCCATTGGACCACCAGGAAGAGCGAGGCCAATGCTGCGACAACCACCACAAGTCCGTTGGCCCAGATCTTGGCGAACATCAGCTCGAAGGGCTGAAGCGGCATAACGAGCAGGTGCTCGATGTTGCCGTGTTCGCGCTCACGCAGCACAGCCGCGCCGGTGAGAAAGATCGCCAGCACCGAGATGTTGTTGATCACCTGGTTGATCGCGACGAACCAGCTCTGCTGGTAGTTGGCGTTGAAGCGCCCACGCGTCTCGAGGTTGATCAGCCGCTTGTTTACAGCTTGGCCCGCTCCGGACCAGAACGGCTCGACCGCCGGTGTGATAATATTCTGGATGTAGCCCGGCCCCCGCCCCGCCTGGCTCATCGCTGTGGCGTCGGTGACGATCTGCACTTCTGGCTTCGAGTCGCGTGCAAGGTCATGCTGGAACCGCGGAGGCACGTCCACGACGAAGGTGTACTTGCTCGTGTCCATCGCGTGATTGATGTCATCGAAGCTGATCTCTGCAGCCGGCAGGAAGAGCGGCGGCAGCATCGATTGCTGAATGGTTCGCGCCGCTTCCGAATTGTCCTCGTCGACGATGGCGATCGACGCATTGACCACATCCATCACCGCACTCTTGGACGGCGTGTACACCGAGAATGTGAAGGCGTAGGCGATCAGGAACAGCAGCACCGGATCGCGCGCCAGGCTGAGCCCCTCCTTCAGGCCCAGCTGGAAGATGTGCCAGACCTTGGTCATGGCTCACGCCTCCTGCTTCTTCAGCAGGATGGCCGACAGGCTGAAATAGGCGACCGCGATCACCGCCAGGGCGACGATGTTCGGCCACAGCGTGTTAAACCCGAGAGCCTTGGTGAACGTGCCGACACTGACAGCCTGGAAGTAGGTGCTTGGGAAGATCTTTGCGGCCAGGGCGGCAGTTCCGGTCAGCGACGACACCGGCACGAACAAGCCGGAGAACTGGACCGCCGGCAGGATCGCGATGATCGCCGCTGCGAAGATGGCGGCTGTCTGGGTCGCGGCGAACACCGAAATCAGCAGGCCAAAGCCGGTGCTGGCCAGAACATAGATGACGCCGCCGAGGGCCAGGGTCAGCAGGCTGCCCTTGACCGGCACTTGGAACAGCAGCACCGCGAGCACGACAAGGCTGGCGAACTGGATCAGCGAGACGACAACATAGGGCAGCTGCTTGCCGAGCAAGAACTCGCTCTTGGTCGCCGGCGCTGCGTAGAAGTTGGCGATCGAGCCTAGCTCCCTCTCGCGCACAACGCTGAGCGCCGTCAGCATGCTCGGGATCAACATCAGCAAGAGCATGATGTCGCCGGGCACCATGGCGTAGATGCTGCTGAATGACTGATTGTAGAGGGCGCGGACATTGACCTTGACCGGTTGAGGCGCCTGCGGAATTCCGCGATCCTGCCGCCAGCGTTGCTCGAACTGGCTCGTACTCGCCTCTACGTAGCTGCGTGCGGTCTCGGCCCGGAACGGCAGCGCCGCATCCACATAGGCCATCACGGACGGTTGGCGTGCCCGGATCAGGTCTCTCTCGAAGCCGGCGGGTATCTCCAGGGCGAACCGGAGCTCACCGTTGCGCAGCCGTCGTTCGAGCTCCCCATAGTCGTAGATCGGCGCTTTCTCGTCGTAGTAGATCGAGCCTCGGAAGGAGTCAGCGTACTGCTCGCTGGCCTGGGTCCTGTCGAAGTCCAGCACAGCAAAACTAAGGTGATTGACGTCCAGCGAGATGCCGTAGCCAAACACGACCATCAAGAGCAGCGGCCCGAAAATGGCGAACAGCAAACGGACGGTGTCGTGCCTCAGCTCGATCGCCTCCCTTCGGGCAAAAGCCCAGACCCGTGAGACGCTGAAACGGCCCGCCTCGGGCCCCTCGTGGCTTTCCATCGCCCCGGGCGGCGGGATCTGGACCTCAGGGGCCGCCGCGGCGCCCGGCGCAGGCGCGGTCTGGTCCTTGGCCGCATCCTCGAGATAGCCGATGAACGCCGCCTCGAGGTTAGGCGCCCCGCGCTCGGCCACGAGGTCTGCGGGTTTACCCTGCGCGAGCACCTTTCCCCGGTGCATCATCGACATGCGGTCGCAGCGCTCGGCCTCGTTCATGAAATGGGTCGAGAGGAAGATGGTGACCCCGTTCTCGCGCGAGAGCCGGATCAACAGCTCCCAGAAGCCGTCGCGCGCGACCGGGTCCACGCCCGAGGTCGGCTCGTCGAGGATCAGCACCTGAGGCTCGTGGAGGACGGCCACGGCCAGGGACAGCCGCTGGCGAATCCCAAGCGGCAGGCTCTCGGCCAGGGTGTCGGCCACGTCTTCGAGACCAAAATCTACGAGCAGCTGATTGACCCGGGCCTTTCCCTTGTCCTCGGGCAGATCGAACAGGCGGGCGTGCAGCATCAGGTTCTGCCGCACCGTCAGCTCGGTGTAGAGCGAGAAGGCCTGGGACATGAAGCCGACATCGCGCCGGGCCTCGATGTCGCCACCCTTCACCGGACGCCCAAACAGCTCGGCCGTGCCCTCCGTCGGTGGGAGAAGCCCGGTCAGCATCTTCATTGTCGTGGTCTTGCCGCAGCCATTCGAGCCCAGGAAACCAAAGATCTCACCCGGCTCGATGCGGAAGTTCACGTGGTCGACGGCCGTGAAGGCGCCGAACCGCTGCGTTAGACCTTCAGCTGCGATCGCCGGCGGTCCCCCCGTCGGCTGGTAAGGCGTGATCACCGGTTCGCGGTGGCCGCGGCGCACCTCCTCGGGCAGGAGGCGGATGAAGGCTTTCTCCAGCGTGGGCTGGCCCACGCTCTCGCGCATTTCCTGTGGCGTACCGGTGCTCATGACCGTGCCGGCGTTCATGGCGACGAGCCATTCGAAGCCCTCGGCCTCGTCCATGTAGGCCGTGGCCACCAGCACGCTCATTGTGGGGCGCCGCACTCGGATCCGGTCGATCAGTTCCCAGAATTGCCGTCTGGCGAGCGGATCAACGCCAGTGGTCGGCTCGTCCAGAATCAACAGGTCTGGATCGTGGATCAGAGAGCAGCAGAGCCCGAGCTTCTGCTTCATGCCGCCCGACAGCTTGCCCGCGGGGCGCTCGCGAAACGGCGCAAGGTCAGTTGAGACCAGCAGATCGTCGATCCGCCACTCGCGCTCCTCTCGCGATTGTCCAAACAGCCGCCCGAAGAAGTCGATGTTTTCGAAGATCGAAAGGGTCGGGTAGAGATTCTTGCCCAGGCCCTGAGGCAGATAGGCGATCCGGTGCGCCACCTCTGTGCGGAAACGTGGATCTGCGATGTCCCCGCCCAGCACCTCAACCTGGCCGCTCTGGATCTTGCGTACGCCCGCTAGCATGCCCAGGAGGGTCGACTTGCCGACCCCATCGGGACCGATCAGGCCGATCATCCTGTTGGCGGGGATCTCGAGGCTGACGTCGTCCAGGGCGACCGCCTTGCCGTAGAACTGAGAAACCCCGCTGATACGCGCGACCATGGGGTCGCCGGCGGGGGCGTCCATCACTGGGTTCCCCCTGTTCCGCCCATCGGCTTCCACAGGTTAGTCGGCACCTGGGCCGCCGGTTGCAGCTTCTTGGGCCAATCGGCGGAGGTGAACCGGACATAACCCATGCCCGGCAGCCCGGTCTTCACCAGCGCCTCGTATTGCAGCAGTTTGTCCCTGGGGATCTGCAGCTTCACCCGGAACGTCAGGTTATGGCGCTCTTCCGCCGTCTCAACGGTCTTGGGCGTGAACTGCGCCATGGGCGAGACGAACGAGACAAACGCACGGATCGGATACTGGGGCGCCGCGTCCAGGACGATGCGGGCCTCCGAGCCTACCTTCAGCCTCCCGGTCACCTCCGCAGGCAGGAAGATGTACATGTAGACGTCCGACAGGTCGGTCACCGACAGCACGCGTCCACCCGCCGGCAGCACCTCGCCGGGCTCGGCAAGCCGCGTCTCCACGCGTCCGCGGATCGGAGAAAGCAGCGTCATGTCCTTGATCTGGGCCCGGATGCGGTCGGCGGTGGCCTGCGCCGCCGCGATCGTCGACAGAGTCTGAGTCGCCGAGGCCTTCGTTCCCACGAGCTGGGCTTGCGTTCCGGCGAGCTGGGCTCGTGACGCGAGCATGGCCGCGTTGTCGATCTCGGCCTCGCGCTGGCTTACCGCGCCACTCGGCACCAGATCCTTCGATCGATCGTACTGTTTGAGAGCGTAGTCGTAGTCCGCGTTCTTCACTGAAACCTGGGTGGCGGCAGTGTTAACCTGGGAGATGGCCACGTTGCGGCTGTCCCTGGCCGCCGTGATCTGAGCCTCGGCCTCGCGCAACTGGGCGTCGAGGGTCGAGGTGTCCATTTGGGCCACCACCTGGCCGGCCTGCACATCATCGCCCTCGTGGAACAGCACCTGATCGATGCGTCCCGCGTATTTCGGTGAGATGAAGACCTGCGTCGCCTCGAGGCGGCCGTTGCCGCTGGCGAAGCCCGCCGGCAGTCCTGGCCGGGAAAGGATCCTCCAGGCGACGAAGGCGACGACAGCCGCCACGGCCAATCCAGCGATCAGGAGGAGGCGGCGATTACCGCCACTCCCCCTTCGTCTGCCCGTCACCGCACCCGCCGCTGCTGGTTTCGGCGAAGCGACAGGCGCCACTCGAGCTTCAGCCATGTTCGCCCAATCCGTTTGGTCCCGATCGGCGGAAATCCTAGGCTCGCGAAGTCCGGGGGATATCAGGTGAAGTCCGGGCGCCAGCCCCCGTGCAGACCGACCCTGCCTCTTCCCTCCCCCGGCGCGAACTTGTCAGCGGTGCTTCAGGGTTTTACCCGCGATGCTGGATCGCGCCGTGCAAGGACGTTCGTCTTGCGAGACAGACGCCTAGCCCGGATCGCGGCCGACCTGGCGACGTCTAGTTCTTGACGGACACGGCCTTGGCAGCCGCCTTCAGACTCTGCACGACTTTGATTCCGCGCTGGGCCCTTTGCTTCACATCGGGACGGGGATCGCGCTGGAGCGCCTCCTGGTACCAGGCCTCGACCGCATCGAGGTCCCCGACCGGGACGCCGCCCCTGAAGGCGTAGGTTCCTCCGGAGGGCTTCTTTCCGCCCGTGAGGTCAGAGAACAACTGGTCGGCCACTAAAATGCAGACGAGCGGGTCTCCCGCCTTCTCCGCGGCCTCCCAAAGGGCGACGGCCTTCTTGGTGTCCTTCTTGCCGCCATCCCCGGCAGCGTACATCTCCCCAAGCCGCCGCAATGCCTGGGGGTTGTTCCTGTCGGCGGCCATGGCGTACCACTTGCGCGCCTCCTGGTGGTCCTCCTTGACCCCACGTCCGTAGAAGTAGGCGTCGCCCACCACGAGTTGCGCTTCCACATCCCCCGCGTTCGCGGACTCCTTGCAAAGTCCCACGCCGCGCCCCGCCTGCGCCGGCGAGCCAAGAAGCATCAGGCCTAGCGCGCATTTCGACTTCGGGAAGCCCATCTGGTCGGCGCGCAGGTAGGCGGCCTCGGCCTTGGCGTTGTCCTTCGCGCCCGTGAGGCCGTTCTGCCAGCACACGCCAACCAGATGCATGGCGTCGGCCCGGCTCGAGGAGGCCTTCTGCTCATAGCCGCAGCCCTTCTTCGCGTCCGGAGGCACGCGGTTGCGGCCGTAGATGAGCATGACCCCGGCGTAGAACTGCGCGTCTGTACGCCCGGCGTCCGCGAGTCTGATCAGCTCGGCGGGCTGGCCGGCGTCCGCCTTGTCCATGGCCGCCTTCACGTCCGGGGACACTGGCGGCTCCGCCCAGGCCTGGCTCGAGGCCGGAGCGGCGGCGATCGCAGCGGGCGCATAGGCGAGGAGGGCCAGCTGCGCGAGACGTTTGCAGAATGGGACAAGCCGTATGCGAGGCTGCTTCATGCAGGGACCGCCGAGGGAAACCTCGGCCAAGGCTACGCGCGTGAAAGGGCCGGGCGACCCGATCAAACCCTGAGAGGCGCCGAGGGCGCCGCCTGAGGGTCGCCGCGCAGCAGTCGACGCAGAAGTCGGATCCTAGTCCCGCGGGAACCCCGCAACGTCCCGTGCGGCGGCTCGGCTCACGTCGGGACAGGTGCTCGGAAACACTTCCGTGCCGTGGATCGTGCCCATGGCCTGATGACAGCGGGCCGTAACCCCCGCTCTCAACAGAAGACGATAGAAATTGATCCCCTCGTCACGCAGAGGGTCGCACTCGTTGACGCTGATGACGGTTGGCGGCAACCCCTTCACGTCATCCTCGGTGGCGAAACTGGGCCAGGCGAGCGGGTCCCGCGCTTCGTACGCCGCGATCCCGTACCCCATCCGGCCGCGGTTGTTGTGCAGCTCAAGCAGAATGCCGTTGTTTTCCACGGAGGACGGCGCAGCCGGGTCCGGCCACTTTCCCAGGATGTAGGGACAGAAGGCGTAGATCCCCTTGATCAGGCGAATCTCGCCGCGCCGCAAAAGGCTCAGCCCGACGGCCAGGGCCAGGTTCCCACCGCCGCTCTCGCCCGAGACCACGATCCGCGCCGCATCCACTCCAAGTCGTTCCGCGTTGGCGGAGGTCCACTTGAGTGCGGCGACGCAGTCGTTCAGCCCGGCCGGGTAAGGCGCGACGTCCGGAGTCGAGGACGGGCTCAGCGAATTGCGGAAATCGGGCTGTACGACGGTCACGCGTTCGTGCGCGAGCAGGCGCGCCCACACGCGCTGGTTTCCGTCGAAACAAGACATGGAGGCCATACCCCCGCCGTGGATGTAGTAGACGCACGGCAGAGGGCCCGCCCCCTGAGGCCGGGTGATGCGGAGGTTGATTGTGTTTCCGTCAGGCTCGCAAACGACCTTCTCCGTTCGGACCTCGAGGCCCGCGGACGGCGAGATGTCTTCCCGATCGACGGAATCGAGGAGCATCTTGAGGCCCGCGGCGCGCTGTTCGGCCTCCGGGCCCGATAGCTCGGCGATCATCGCCTCTCGACTGACGGCGTCACCGGGACTGGCGATCGGCATGGCGCCGAATGCGGCCTTTATCCGGGGATCGATGCGAGGATCGTCGGCGAGCTTGGAGGCCATCGGCGGCTGTTCCCAGGTGGCTAAGGTGAGCGACGATGCGGCGCACCTGTGCGAAATTCAACAGCAAGGTCCAGATCGCAAAGGGCGCGCATGGTCCTGACGATCGCCATCCGCGATGACCCCGGCCCGATCACCCTGCCTTCGGGCGTGACGGCCTGGGCGCTGACGACGGGAGAGGACGGCATGCGCACCCAGGTGCGCGGGCTGGCGCAGACGGTCGCCGACGTCGTCGTCGAGAAGATCGCACCTGCGCGCAGCTTCTCCGCAGCGCTCGGAGCGCTCACTGCAGCGCCCAGCCTGGCCCGAGCCTTCGCCCCTCCCTGGCCTGACATCCTGATCACCTGCGGCCGACGCTCGGCGCCCTACGCGGTCGCCATAAAGCGTGCGAGCGGCGGCCGGATGCTGGCCGTGCACGTGCAGGATCCGCGGGCCTTCCGCACCGAATTCGACCTCATCATCGCCATGGACCACGACCGGATCGCCGAGGGGCCCGGTGTGATCAAGGTGGCGACGGCGTTGCACGACATTACCCCGGCGGCTCTCGCCGCGGCGGCGGAAGGATGGAGGCTTCGCTTCGAGCGGCTGGGACGGCCGCTGGCCGGAGTTACGATCGGCGGCGATCTTCGTGGCCGCCCCTTCAGCCTCGACGACGGTCAGCGGCTCCTGGCGGGACTGCAGAGTCTGCGCAAGGCTGGGCTCGGCCTCGCCATCACGCCCTCACGTCGGACGCCCCTGCCTGTGCGAGCCCTTCTCGCCGAAGCTTTCGACGGCGACAACCGCGTCTTCCTCTGGGACCTGGAGGGCGAAAATCCCTATCGGGCAATCCTTGCTCTGGCTGACCGCCTCGTCGTGACCACCGACAGCGTCTCAATGGTTTCCGAAGCGATCGCCACGGGTCATCCGGTGGAGTTGCTCGACCTCGGCTTCCGCCGACACGTCGGATTCGTCCAGGACCTGGTGGACAAGGGGCTCGCCCGACGCTTCGAAGGCGACCCCTCGCCGTTCAGCACGCGTGGACCCTTCGATTCGACGCAGGTCGCGGCGGCCGCGGTACGGCGCCTGCTTCAGGCCCGGACTGGGATCGTTGGATAGGCGAGCTGCTCGCGCGCCCGCCATTCGTCCGTGACATAGTTCATGATCACCGAGCGCCGAATTCCCGGGATCGGCCGCCTCGCAAGGCCATGCCAGGTTCCCGAGCCGGGAACGAAGACAAGCGCGGAATTGTCGATGAAGGGCGAGCGCTTCGCCCATGTGTCAGGGTCCGCATAGATATCGGTGCCGAGATCCGAATGATCCTCGGTCTCCGCGAGATAGATCAGCATGGTGAAGCGCTTGACGCCCAGGTCGGTATGCGGCTCCAGCCAGAAGCCGTCCGCGTCCTGGGCGTATTCCAGACGAACATAGGAGCCCGCCAGAATGGCGCCGGTGTTGCTCTCGATCATCCCGACGACCTCGGAGGACTGGAAGGCGTCGGCGATCGCGCCACACGTGTCGAAACGGGCGTTGTTGGCCGCGTCGAAATAGTGCCGCTGGTCGTTGTGCAGTTCGCGTTTGCCGGAAACGCCATGAAGGTCGGGAGGCGAGAACGGCAGGCGTCGAATCTGGTCCGTCAGCCCCGCTGGAAACACGGGTCCGACGCTCCAGTGGCGATAGGGAACGTCGTCCGCACGGGCGGCGGCGAAGGCCGCGGCGAGCGAGTCCTGGATGGCTCTGGTAAGGGCGTCGCGCGTCTGGGGGAGGGTCAAGTGCGGCTCTGAGGCGGGAATCGGTCGGGGGAGGCCCACCCAGACCCTCATCTAGGCCAACGTGCGCTCCCAGTCACCTGCGGCTGCTGGCGCCAGGCGTGAAGGAGCCTCGAGCGTCCTTTGCCGACCAATCAGAGCGCCGGCCAGCGGAACGCCCAGGGTCGCGCCTGCTCCAACTGCGCCGCAAGCCTGAAGAGCACGGCCTCGCCGGCAGGCTGGCCGACGAATTGTACGCCCAGCGGCAGGCCTTCTGAAGTCCGGGACAGCGGGACCGTCATGGCCGGCTGGCCGGTGATATTGAAGGCCTGGGTGTTGGGCATGAAGTGGAACAGCCGCTTGGCGTATTCCGCCGGACCGCCGCCCCGAAGCCACCCGATGGGCGGAGGCGGGCAGCCGAGGGTCGAGGTGAGCAGGACGTCGAACCCCTGGAATGTACGCGCCGCCTGGCGACCGAAGGCGTGGGCGGTCTGTAGAGCGCGGATGTAATCGCTGGCGTGGATCTCCCGCCCGCGCTGGTAGAGGGCGAGCGTATAGGCGTCGATCTCGTCCTCGCCGATCTCCCTCCCCCGGCGCCCCGCCTCGTTGTTGAGGAGGGTGGCGATGTTCGCGGCGATGATGAGCCCGCCCGCCTCGCGCACGGGCTCGTATTCCCAGTCGAGGACGATCTCCTCGACCCGATGGCCAAGATCCTGGCACACGCGCGCCGCATCCCGCACGGCCTCGGCGCACAGCGGGTCGATGGCGTCCGAGGCGATCGCCTGGGTCGTGAACGCCACGCGAAGTACGCCGACGTCGGCTCCAACCTCCTCGGCGAAGGGACGGTCGGAGCGCTCGGCCCAGTAGGGATCCCCGGGTTGCGGACGCGAGACGACGTCGAGGAGGACGGCGCTGTCTCGCACCGATCGGCTGACGACATGCGAGATCGAGAAGCCGCCCCAGCCCTCATCGGCCGGCGCCATGGACACGCGACCCCGCGAAGGCTTCATCCCGAACAGGCCGCAGCAGGAGGCTGGAATGCGGATCGATCCGCCGCCGTCGCTGGCATGGGCCGCCGGAACGATGCCGGCCGCCACGGCGGCCGCCGCCCCGCCCGACGAACCGCCTGTGGTACGATCGGTGTTCCAGGGATTGCGGCTTGGACCGAACAGTTCCGGCTCGGTCACCGGCTCCAGCCCGAATTCGGGCGTGTTGGTCTTGCCGAAGATGACGAGTCCGGCTCCGCGATAAGCGGACACGATCGCACTATCGGCGGCGGCAGGCTCGGTGGCGAACACCTTCGATCCGGCGGAGGTGGGAAAGCCCGCGAGAGACGCGCCCAGATCCTTCAGCAGAAACGGGACGCCAGCCAGAGGTCCCCCGCCGCCATTGCGGCGCGCCGCCGTCCGGGCGTCTTCGTAGAGCGGAAGACTGATCGCGTTAAGGCGCGGGTTCACGGCCTCGGCGCGGGAGATCGCCGCCTCGAGCGCCTCCGAAGCGGTTATCTCCCGCCGCCGGATCCGTTCGGCCAGTCCAACCGCGTCGTGCGCCCGGTAGTCGGCTTCGTTCATCGCCATCTCCTCCCGCCATTCCCTGCCAAGTCAGCTAGTTATCGGCGGCGGGCCAGGCGACGTAAAGCGCCGCTCAGTCGTCGCCGCGGGGCTTCCCGCGCATCGCCTTTACGCCGGAACGGCGGGCCTTCACTTCCAGCCGCTCGAGCCGGGAGGACAGCGTGGGCCGCGTCGCACGTCGCCGCTTGGGTCGGATCGCCGCCTGCCTGAGGAGCGCCGCAAGCCGTTCGCGCGCGGCCTCACGGTTCATCGTCTGGGAGCGATGCTCCTGGGCGAACAGGACGATGACGCCCTCGGCGTTCAGGCGCGAGCCGGCCAGCCGCTCCAGTCGCGCCTTGGCGTCCTCGGGCAAGGCTGCCGACCCTCGCACGTCGAAGCGCAGCTCTACCGCGGTGCTCGTCTTGTTGACGTGCTGTCCGCCCGGCCCGCTCGACCTGGCCGCCCGCTCGGTCGCTTCGTCAAGCGCGTCGGCAAGCCAGGGCGCATCCTGCCCCGCCATCGTTGCGCCCTCTCCGAAGCGATGCCGCCGTCAGCGCCCGAACCGGCCGAAGCGCAGGCCCGCGCCTACGCGTCGTACCCGGGGTTCTCGCGATCCAGACGGCGCAGGCAGCCTGGCCAGGCGAGGCCGCCGCCGATGCCACGGCCTGTCTGGGTCCGCACCTCCGCCTGGCTGGCCTCGGGCGCGATGCGCACGTTCTCGCGTCCGACCGACAGGGCCATGACCTGCTGCTTACAGGCGCGCTCCAGGTAGAACATGTTCACCCAGCAATCCGCCGCCGTCGCGCCGGTCGTCAGCGTGCCGTGGTTGCGCAGCAGCAGCATCGTCTTATCGCCCAGGTCCGCGACCAGACGGGTCTTCTCGTCCGGGTTCAGGGCGATGCCCTCGTAGTCGTGGTACGCCAGACGAGGCAGACAGATCAGGGCGTGCTGGCTGAGCGGCAGAAGGCCTTCCACCTGCGCCGACACGGCGACGCCCTGGTCCGAGTGCAGGTGCATCACATAATGGGCGTCATCCCGCGCGGCGTGGATCGCCGAGTGGATCGTGAAGCCCGCCGGATTGATGAAGTACGGTGTCTCCTGAAGGATCTTCCCTTCCAGATCGATCTTCACGAGCGAGGAGGCGGTGATCTCCTCAAAGAACATTCCGTACGGATTGATCAGGAAATTGTGGTCCGTGCCGGGAATACGGGCCGAGATGTGGGTGTAGATCATGTCGTCCCAGCCATAGAGGGCGACGAGGCGATAGAGGGCGGCCAGATCCACCCTCGCCTTCCACTCCTCCTCCGAAACCTTCTCGCGCAGCGAGGCTGCGACGGCCACGGATCCATCGGCCACGGCGTCTACTCCTGATCGTTTGGTGTCCCGGGAAAGGATCGGCCCCCCGAGCCTCAGCGTCAAGCGGCGGCGCGGCGGACCGGATGGTGGTTACGCGTGGTGGCGGCGACGCTCCTCCTGCCGCCGATGGGCCATGTGGTGGCCGATGACGCAGCCCGCCGCCGCGCCCGCCAGCGCATGGTGGCCAGCGAGGTGGCCGGCGACGCCCCCGACCACAGCGCCCTTCACGCAGCCGGCGTCCGCCGCCCCAGCTGCGCCTGTGACGAGGCTCAAGGTCATCAGGGTGGCGATAGTGTTCTTCATCGAGGTCTCCGAATCTTACGCGCCAGTCTAACCGGCGCATTGGGGCTGCAAATGGCCGCGCCTGTAGATTGTTCCTGGCCGGGGTCGTGGCGTCCGTTCCCGTCCGTGATGAGACAAGCACGGCCACTTGACCTTGAGGGAACGCGTCGCGGCGACGGCGATTAACAGCGGTGCGCAGTCAGGAGTTTTTCCATGACCACCGATCTGAGGGACAAGGCAGCCGTCGAGCACAAACTCTGGGCCGAGATCGCGGATACCGGGTTCGGGATGCTCGCGACGCTCACGCACGTGCATGATCATCTGCAGCCGATGAGTGCTTTCTGCGAGCCGGAGTCCGAGCAAATCTGGTTCTATACCCACGGCGACTCCAGCCTCGCACTGGCCGCCGAGGGCGGCGCCGAGGCCGTGTTCGTCTGCGTTTCACGCGATCGGGAGCTGCAGGCCTCCATCCTGGGAGGCCTGCATACGACGCTCGATCTGCTTCACCGCGACAAGTTCTGGAACTCGAGCGTCGCCGCTTGGTACCCCAAGGGCAAGAACGACCCGAGCCTGACCATGCT
>Ga0210396_10003099_pt1 | contig 16703 bp, 27 predicted proteins | sample IncBWH17OmetaG_FD_155466 | JGI IMG/M metagenome (GOLD analysis project Ga0210396, IMG submission 155466) | Forest soil microbial communities from Barre Woods Harvard Forest LTER site, Petersham, Massachusetts, United States - Inc-BW-H-17-O ... | reverse complement strand
TCGGGACGTATTCGTTGCCGCCCGGTCCTCGGCGGATTGCATCACGAATATATTCGGATTTGATTTTCGACAGGCACAGGGATCCGGAAACCGGCAAAGTGTCCGCGACGAGGGAGTGACCTTGGCGCCACAGATGGACTTCAACGGAAGTAACGCTGAACGAAGTCGCGCCTTTCACTCATGCAACCACCGTGGTCGCTGGGCATCGGCCTAGTTCGATCTCTTCCTGTTCGATCGCGGGCTCTCAATGAAAACAAAGGCAAAGATCGGACGTAACATGCCCTCAAGAAGACTTCGGTCCGGCTTTATCCTGGCCAGCACGCGGATTCCCAGCAACTGGCCGAGAAGCATCCGCGCGAGATCTTCCGCCGATTGAGAAACCGATACCGTTCCATCGCGCTGACCCGAGGCCAGGCACCGGAGGAAGAATGCCTCGACGTCGCTCAGGAACGTCACGACGATCTGCTGGAAATCCCGATCCTCGGGAACGTGTTCCAGCGTCGAGTTCACAAGCATGCAGCCCTTCCGGCGCTTGTCTGTGACCGATCGCTCGACGATCTCTCCGAAGAATGCGACGATGGCTTCGTGGGGCGGCATCGCACTTTCGATCCGGCGTATCCGTTCCCGGAAGGTCTGCTCCAGGTAGCGGCTGAGGGCGCTCCGATAGAGGGTCCGCTTGTCGCCGAAGGTGTTGTACAGGCTCGCGCCGGCGATGCCCATCTGGTCGGCGAGATCGCGGACGGAGGTCGCATCGTACCCGCGGAGCCAGAACTGCTCGATCGCGGCGTCGATCACCGCTCCCTCGTCGAATTCGCGTGGCCTGGCCATTGCTCTCCGTCTGACGGCTTACAAGTCTCCAAGGACTCAATACCATCGGACAGCCAGCGTTTGGAAGTCGAATTATTGCGGGCGGAGCCTGCAGTGTCTTGGCAAGGCGAGATCTGGACAGTTATGGATCGAACGATCTAAAACGAGGGGAAGGCCGGTCGATGGATTCGAAGTCGTGTCTGGTCTCGCCAGGGGGTAGAGCGATGGGTCCGGACAGTCCGCTTCCGGCTTCGATCCGAGACAAGTGGCCGTACGCGCCGCGTTTCGCCGCCGTTAACGGCTGGCGGATGCATTACGTCGACGAGGGCGAGGGAGACCCGGTCGTGCTGCTGCACGGCAATCCCACCTGGGGCTACCTCTATCGGGATGTGATCGGCCCGCTGGTGGCTTCCGGACGGCGGGTGATCGTGCCGGACATGATCGGATTCGGTCTCTCCGAGAAGCCGACGCGGGAGCAAGCGCACACGCTGGACGGTCACACCGCCAATCTGACCGCGCTGACGCGTCGGCTCGATCTGAAGCGGATCGCGCTGGTCTGCCACGACTGGGGAGGTCCGACGGGTCTCTCGTTCGCCATGAGCAACCCGGAGAGGATCCGCGCCCTGACGGTCATGAGCACGTGAGCGTGGCCGATGCCGCCGGCGGAATTCCACACCCGCATCTTCCCCTGGCGCATGATGCACGCGCCGTTGGTCGGCCCGTATCTGCTCGGCAAGCACAAGGCGCTCGCCGGGCGGGGCGTCTATCTTTCGGTCGTGGACCGCGAGAAGTTCGCCGCGACAGCGCAAGCGGCCTACGAAGACGTCCTGCCGGACCCAGCATCGAGGTTGCTCACCTGGGTATGGCCGCGCTGGATTCCGCAGGACAGCGAGGCGCGTGCCTTCGAGCGGTTCGAGTGGCTGGAACGGAAGCTTTCGCAGTCGAAATTCGCGACCCAGATCATCTGGGGACGCGAGGACGAGGTGTTCGACGCGGCGACGTTCTCGAACCGCTTCAAGCGCATGATGCCGCACGCGGAAGGCCCTCACTTGGTTACCGGTCGTCATCAGGAAGACTCGGGCGTCGAGATCGCATGGCTGATCGGCACCTTCCTGGATCACCTCGACGCAAAGGAGAAAGCACAGTGACCGGCGTCTCCGTCATCGACAAACAGGATCTGTCCGGCAAGCGCCTGGAGTTCGGGCTCGCCGAGGATCGTCTCGGCCACTATCCGGAATTCCGTATGTTCTTCGCGGATGCATTCGATCTGGAGCACAAGGGCCTGAGCGAGCCTGGTTTCGTGCGCGCCCCGTCGGGCACCCGTACGCGCTCGTCTTCGTCGGGCGCAGCGGCGAACCCTTTCCGTCCGGGGTCGAGATCAGCGCGGTGGTCGACGCGCTCGAACCGATCGATGGGGAGATGCTGGATCGCGATCTCTGGGCGGTGTTGCGCTGGATGATTGCAGGAGTGGGGGGCGCCTGGACGGTCGAAGATCTCGATCGGACCGGACGGCTCTATCGCGTGCCGGCGGCCGCGCCATAGGGGGCGTCGGCCAGGGCGTTTGAAAACGCGTACCCCGCATGCATCCGAAGCCATTGAAGAATTATAGATCGCATGATCTAAAACGGCGATGGTCCTGAGCTGGCATCGGCTACCGTCATGACTTCAATCCCTAGCGAAGCCGCTCCGCTGGCAGCGACAGAACGAGCGACGACGCCGGGCCTGCTCGGAGGATTCGCATGGGCCTCGTTGTCGGTCGCGATCTTTTCGGGCTGGTTCGTCGTCACCAGACTTGGACTCACCCACAATCTCGAGGTTTGGGACGTGATCGCGCTGCGCTTCGGCGAGGGCGCAGTCCTTCTGACTCCGACCTTGCTCTTCGGCGGATCGCGGTTGCCGCTGCGCGCGTGGCTGCCTGGCATTCCACTTGCCGTGCTTTGGGGCGCTCCTTTCATCTTCTTCGTCGGAACCGGGCTGCGGCTGACGTCGGCGGTCTTGGCTTCGTCGATCGCACCGGCACTGATGCCGATATTCGTCGGGATGTTCGCGTGGGCGCTGCGCGGCAAAGCTCCTCGATGGGTCGAGATTTGCGGCTACGTTCTCATAACGGCGGGACTCGTCGTTCTGGTCCGGAGCCACGCTTCGGCCGAGGGCCGCGTGAGCACCGTGGGCGTTGTTTCGCTCGTCGCCGCCGCGGCGATGTGGGCGGCGTACACATTGCGTCTGAAGGCGAGCGGGCTGTCGCCGCTACAGGCGACCGCTCTCATCTGCTTCTGGTCGGCGATCTTCTATGTGCCGATCTATTTCGCCTGCGGCCTTTCCAACATTTCCCACGCTCACTCGGGCGAACTGCTGTTTCAATCGGTCTATCAAGGAATCTTAATGAGCGTCGTTGCAATCCTCGCGTTCAATCGCGCGGTCGCCGTGCTCGGCCCCAGGGCCGCCGCCGCGATCGTCGCTCTGGTCCCGGTCGCCGTCACCGTGTTCGCGATCCCGGTCCTGAACGAGATTCCGTCACTAGTCGCCTCACTGTCCGTCTGCGGCATCGCGGTCGGCGTGATGCTGGCCGCCACCCCGCCGAAAATCGAACGTCAATGATCGCAAAGGGAGAAACATCATGATCCGCTTCTACTTCCATCCGACGCCCAATCCCGCCAAGGTCGCGTTGATGCTCGAGGAAACCGGCCTGCCTTACGAAGTCGTGCCCGTCGACACCAGCAAAGGAGAGCAGCACGCGCCCGCTTTCCGGGCGATAAATCCGAACGGCAAGGTGCCGGCCATCGCCGATACCGAGGGTCCCGGTGGGAAGGAGGCGCGGGTCTTCGATTCCGGCGCCATCCTGCTCTATCTCGGTGAAAAGACCGGGCGCCTGATCGGCAGCGCGGCCGACAAGCCCGAATTGCTGTCGTGGCTGTTCTTCCTCGCGACCGGTGTCGGACCCTTCTCCGGACAGGCCGTGCACTTCCAGCATGCCGCCCCCGAGAAGCTCGCCTACGCGATCAACCGCTACCGTCGCGAGGTCGAACGCCACTACGAAGTCCTGGACACGCACCTCAAGGGGCGCGAGTTCATTGTCGGCAAGGAATTCACGATTGCCGATATCTCGGCCTGGGGCTGGCTCGACCGCGCCGCGCGCGTACTTCCCGGCGATAGCGATCCGCTTGCTGCGTTTCCGAACGTCAAGCGCTTGTTCCAGGCGATCGATTCCCGCCCGGCAGTCACCAAGGCGCGTGCGGTCGGCAAGGGCCATGCCTTCAAGAAGGAGGTCGACGAGGAGACCAAGCGGGCATTGTTTCCTTCGAACTTTCCCAAGGTCGCTGTCTGAATCGCTCGGCAAGACACAGGAGTTCGACAATGAAACTCGATGGGAAGCGGGCACTCGTCACCGGAGGCTCCAGCGGAATCGGCTTGGCGATCGCAGAGGCGTTGCTGGCCAAGGGCGCGAAGATCGTCATCAGCGGCCGCAGGCCGGATGTCCTGAAGGCGGCAGCCGAGAGGCTCCGCAAAACCGGCGGATTTGTCGAGGCAATCGCTGCAGACATCGGGACTGACGAGGGGCGCGCGAAGACGCTCGCGTTTGCCCTCGACAAGCTCGGCGGCCTCGATGTCCTGGTCAACAACGCGGGTGGCGTCAGGGCCGGCCGTCTTGAAGACACGACCGAGATCGAGATCAGGAGCATGATCGAGGTCGACCTGGTGGCGCCGATCATGCTGACGCGCGCCGCGCTGCCGGCATTGCGCGCGGGCAAGGAGTCGGTCGTGGTCAACATCACCTCCGGCATCGCGCTCGTCGCGGCGCCCTTCTATTCGACCTATGCGGGCGTGAAGGCCGGCTTGGCGAAGTTCGGTGAATCGCTTCGGCGCGAACTGAAGGGCGAGGGCGTACACGTCATGACCGTGTATCCCGGGGCAACCGAAACGCCGATGATGAGCTCGAACCGGGCGGGACCGGAACTTGGCTTCACGCGCGAGCCTGCGGGAGCGGTGGCAGCAGCCACGATCGTCGGCATCGAAGAAGACGCTTTCGAGGTCATCCGCGGCGGCGAGGCGCGCGCCAAGATGATCGCGCTGAACCGCGACGATCCAGCGGCCCTGGACAAGCGATTCTTGGATCTCAAGCCGGCTCTTAGCGAGGCGGTCCGGGACCATTCGGCGCTGTGATGCTGAAGATTTGGGGCCGCTCGAATTCGATCAACGTCCAGAAGGTGCTGTGGTGCTGCCAAGAGATCGGTCTGGAGTACGAACGCATTGATGCGGGTCTTCATTTTGGAGTGAACGACACGCCGGAATATGCGGCGATGAATCCGACCGGACTGGTCCCGACGATCGAGGTGGCGACGTCCGGCTCTGGGAATCGAACGTCATCGTACGGTATCTCTCGCACAAGCATTCGATGGGAGGACTCTGCCCCGCCGACATCGCGGCGCGCTTTGACGCGGAGAGATGGATGGACTGGCAGACGGCCCAATTCTGGGCGGTGCTGAGACCGCTGTACATCGCGCTGATCCGGACGCCGGTCGACCAGCGCGATGCCGCCGCGATAGCGCGGGCGGAGAAGCTTTCGAGTTCCGCGGTTCGCATACTGGACGCAAGGCTGGCCGACCGGCCTTTCCTGGCCGGAGACGCGTTTACGATGGGAGATATTCCGGCGGCGGTCACGGTCCATCGCTGGTACGGTCTAGACATCGAACGTCCGGAGATGCCGAACGTGATCGGTTGGTACGAACGGGTGACGTCGACCGCCTCCCGGCCATCTTGAAAAAATGGGACATCCTGGTGGCCCCGGAGCCCGATCCGATCGTCGATCGCATGCTCAAAATGACTTCGCTATGCGGAAAATGGCTGAGCATGAATGTGCTGTCAGTGGACGAGAAGCGCGTCATCGTTGATCCGCATCATACGCGAACTATGCGTGCGCTGGAGAAATGGGGGTTCGAGCCAATTCCATGCGAGTTCTTGCATTACGCCGCATTCGGCGGGGCCTTCCACTGCGCCACGCTCGACATCCGGCGGCGTGGCACGTTGGAGAGCTATTTTTGAGCGCTGACCTTACCGCACGGCCTATGAGGTGATTTTAAGTCCGATGGTGCCGGAGAGAATGAGGCCGATGCAGGCAACCCTTAGCAACGTCGCGGGCTCATTAAAAAGATAGATACCAAGCACTGCAGTGCCGATGGTGCCAATGCCCGTCCACACCGCATAGGCGGTACCGACCGGTAGCGACTTAATAGCTAGGCCGAGAAATCCAGTGCTGGCCACCATGGCGGTGACCGTGCCGATTGTGGGTATCAGGCGCGAGAATCCTTCCGTGTATTTGAGGCCGACCGCCCAGGCGATTTCGCACAAGCCAGCAACGAGCAGGAAGAGCCAAGCCATTGAGTCCTCCTTAAAATGTTTTCATCTCAGTCATCTCCCGCGCTCCTTGCTGTTCGTGCAGCGAGTTGGCGTAAGGAAAACATTGCAGCGAAAGATTATGAACTTGAAAGAGAAGAGAACAGCGTATTTCTCCCGCGGGGGATCATGGCGCGCGGAATACCCCCTCGTTTGGCGCAAATGTGAGTTGCCGATGCCGACGGCTGAAGTCATGGGGCACTGTGAGACCGGCGCGATTGACCCATCGAACATGGGCCTACGGCCGCTGGCCGCGGTAAAGACTGCGGCGTAAAAGTGGAAGCCGCTCCATCCAATTGAGGATGCCCGCCGGCGTGAACCGGCGGCCTCATCCTTCAAGGCGTTGCGATGTCGCCTATTGGCCCATCGCGACGAAAATCCATGTTCGCTGGTATGTCAGCGGTCAAGGTAAGCGCGGACTCGTTATGCTCAATGTGAGTTTTGTTGCTCGTGACCCAACTGGACCACGCGCGCCGGATCAACCCGTTCACAAAAGGAGTTCGTCAGCATCAGCGCAATCTGCGGAAATCTGTCAAGCGAAGGTTTCAACACGTGGGATTTCTAAAGCTGATCGAAGATGCGATTGGAAGCACGCCAAGCATAAGTCCGATCTTGAGTCGGTAAACGGACCTATCTCGGCACTGGCACCGGGCCGCCGTTGACAATGCCGGGACGACCCTGCCTGGCGGGTATCTGCTCAGCCTCATTATACCTGCGGATCAGCCGATCTGATTTGGCCACAAAGCGGGTTTAAGGCTGCCGCTGCATCTCTCGATGGATGGGGGGACGACGATGAACTTGGTTCAATATCTGCTTTCGCAGATCGGCGACGATCGCTGGCAGGACATAATGCTTTCTGCCGGCAACGTCTTCTTCTGCTTCACGCTGATACCGATGCTCCGTCAACCTGAGAGGCCGCCTCTGCTGACGTGTATACCAACAGGGTTGGCCCTCCTTGCCGGAGGATTCGTATTCGCGACGCTGCATTTGTGGCTCACCGCGCTGACGCAGATCATAACAGGACTCCAGTGGCTTGCTTTGGTCTTCAAAAGGCCCTCTCTAGTCGCCTCGTCTTTCACTAATAGCTCAAAAGCGATTGCAGCGGTTCACGAGGATACAGGCGAAGCCGCTGGTCGTGTTCGGTTCGAGTAGCGGCGCGACCCGCATTCTCCGTACCGCCAAATGCCGCTGATTGGCCCAAAGCTGACGTGCTGATGGCCAGCTCGGATGTCGGCTTCCGGAGGGTAATTCGGACATCGCCTAGTCCGTGGGCCTTTCCGGGATTTATGAGTACATGCCCCAGGGCGACTGCCTCATTAGGACAGCACCCCCTTTACGCGGGGCCGGCCTCGGCCTCGGCGGCGCTTGGGCTGGAAATTGTCCACCCGGTCCTGCCACTCGATAAGTTGGTCGCCGTACCAAATGCGCCGGTTCTCGCTGATGTAGGTCGGCTTCGGAAAGTGCCCGTGCTTGACCATGCGAAACAGCGTCGTCCGACCAATCGGTACAATGCTCAGGACGTCGTCGAGATTGAGCGTCTTGCGCGGCTCACGGGCCTTCGACCTTCGTTTTCGGTTCGTCGACGTCGTTCATCATTTCGCCCTCTCTGCTTTGCGGGCAGCACTTGCTCTCCCATGCCTGTCAAAAGACAGCGGTGATGATTGAATTGTCCCAGCTCGATCCGCACCAGCTGATGCTCGCGTTCCATTAGATGTGAATAAGCGTCCAAGAGTGACCCCTTCACCGCTAGGCAGATCAATAGCTTAGCTCGCCGATCGGCGTCGGGACCCCAGGCCGATTAACAGCTTGCCAACAAAGTGCGTCCCAAGGATCACATCGACATCCTGAGACCACTGCTGCCGGATAAGTATTCGCCGCTCCAGCCGAACGGAAATGGTCTCCAGTCGGTATATCTGACCGAAGTTCCGACGACGCTTGCCGAAGTGCTGATCGGGTTGATTGGCCGGGAAGTCGCGCCGATTGCTATGTCAGCGGCGGAGGTGACTCCGGTTTCAAGTGATGATCTTGATTCCTGGGAGCGCAAAATAGAGCAGGGGGTTGCCACCGATCCATCGATTCCGGATACGGACCGATTAGCGATCATCCGCGCGAGAAAGGGGCAGGGTCTATTCAAGGAGCGCGTGGGAAAGATCGAGTCCAAATGCCGGATGACCGGCGTCGAAAACCCCGTTCATTTGGTTGCGAGCCATTGCAAACCATGGCGCGATTCTACTGACGAGGAGAGGTTAAATGGCGAGAACGGATTGCTGTTGACCCCGAGCATCGATCACCTCTTTGACCGCGGCTTTATTGGGTTTGAAAACAAGGATCGCTTATAATTTCACCAGTTGCACATCGTCCATCACTGCAAAAAATGGGAATAGAGACCACAAAGGCCATCAATGTGGGTGTGTTCAGCAGCGGCCAGAAACAGTTCCTGGATTTCCACAGGGAAGCGGTGCTGCTCCAATCAAATCGCGGTTAGAAGAATTCAGTTAGCCTTGCTCGCGGCGCTTATGCTTGCGCCAGCGTCCGCCGCCCCAGCCGACAACCTGGCTGGTCAGGCCAGCGTCATCGATGGCGACACGCTGGAGATACACGGCACCCGCATCCGGCTATGGGGCATCGACGCTCCGGAAAGCAGTCAGCTTTGCCGAGGCGACGATAGCCTCCAGTATCGGTGCGGGGCCAAGGCGGCGAACGATCTCGACGCTTTCATTGCGAGCCGGACGGTAAATTGCCTGCCAATATCGCTGGACCGATACGGTCGCACAGTGGCGACGTGCTTGGTCGGCGGCGCAGACCTCGGTGATTGGCTCGTGCGCAATGGTCTCGCCTTGGACTGGCCGCAGTATTCAAAACGAAAGTACGATGATGCGCAGCGTGAAGCTGAACAAGCCGGGTGAGGGATGTGGGCAGGGAGCTATGTCGAGCCCTGGCTTTTCCGCGTCTGTATCCGGCGAGGCGGGAAGCCGGGTGACTGTTCGGACGACGCGAACGCCCATCCTTGAGAATGAACCGCAGGGGCGATCGAATGTGCAACCTCTATAGCATCACCACGAACCAAGCCGCGATCATCGCGCTATTCCGCGTGATCAACCACCACGTCGGCAACCTGCCGCCGATGCCTGGGGGGAGATCGTTTGCCGGAGCCAGAACAATTCGGCAGGCCATGCGGTGAACCGACGATGAACTTGCTCGGTGCGGTATCCGCCTTGGCGCTGCCGTCAGGTTTCAAGAGCGTGAGATGCACCGCACGAACAGTATCATCGCGAACGCTCAGCAGGCCGGGCTCTGGTTCGTCCGGCACGGTAAAGGCGGCGATCATCGCCGGATGATGCTCAGGCTTGTGCGGCGCCAGGAATCGCAGCGTTACGGGAATAACGCAGTTGTGCCGCGCGCGATCAAGTACGTCTGGACGATAGTCCCCTGCGCCGGGCGGGCGGACCTCCATAGCCTATTTGCCTTCCGATGCTGCTCCTCCTCGCGATCGGCATTACGCGCCGCCGCGTCGGATCGCAGGCGAGCAACTTGGGTCAAGTCGATCGGGGCGCAGCCGTCGTCGCGACGTGCGTAACCCTTCACCTCGCATCGCACGCAATAGTACCTTGCGAAATCAGACTCCTCGCGCCAAATTCTTAGGGTCTTCCGGCGTTGGTTCGCCGGAGATCGGCGGCTCGGTCCGCATTCAGGGCAGGCGACGTCGATATTCCCGTATCCATCAGCGATGAGATCGATGATCTCTACAAATGCAAGTCTGCACGCCGCTTCCATGGCGCTCCCTCTCTCTATGTTTTTGGTTTCGTGGTTCGTGCGAGGTCTCACCGACCGGCCGTCAACATGCTCAGGCGCGCCGGTCCCTTGCCAAGGCCGTCGGCACTAAACGATAGAGAAATGCAGAATGGATCAGGAAGGAATTGGTGGCGACTGAGGCTCACCACTGCTGAGCAGGAAGTCCCGCTATGTCCCAATGCGTAAGAACTGTGGCATCCTCATTCAAGCGATTTTGTCGTGTTGGATGCGGATAAAACGTATCCTTGGCAAGGGGGTGCAAGCAGCGCAGACTGGCGCTCGCGACTTTATGTGCAAGCTGGAATTACCATTTCGAGCGGGATGCGTCGTTCGCGTGTCGGCAGTCTTGCTGACGGCCCCGGCGTCATTGAGTGCTGTTGGCGTCGCGGCGCGTGGTCGATGTCCGCTCCGGCGCGCATTCCGGACTCAAGTCGGACATCGCGTGAGGTCCGAAAAGTGCCAACAGAAACGGAACTGTTGATTGAGATCATGTGCCCTAGCGGTCCACGTGGTAATGTCGGGCGAGGCACCTAACCAATCGAGAGGGAAGCCGCCATGTCTCAGACGACTATTTTGACCTCCAGCCTATGCGTGGGACTGATCTTTTCGATGCCTCCACTTGGCGCTGATTATAAGTAGGATAATCAGTTCTGCTTTGTGGCTAAGACCACCGATGTCATCGTCCACGCCGACGGTTTCAAAGCTGGAAATTTCAAGACCACCGGCATCAGGATGGGCGCAGAAGGCGACCCGTTTCGTGCGATGGAACAGCACTGCGTCGGCAATTTCACAATTATCGGCGGTCAACAGGAGGACAATGTCAGGTGCGAGGCTGAAAACGCTGCGGGTGATAAGGTCTTCGGCGTAGCTACCCGGAAGTTCAATCCCCTCATGCCTGAGCAGAGCGAGGGAAGTTTTCAAATTGTGCACGGCACCGGATATCGAGCTTGACCGGCACACCGGCGGCGTCCAAGGGACTGGTCGAGGCGTACAAAATCGCACAAGAGTACTTCCTTGGTGCCGCCCTGAATAAGCGTTGGGGGAAAGCCTTTGCTGAAGTCAACGTACACCGGCTATACTCACTCATCTTCAAACCTAGAACGCTTGCTGGACTCAAGTGATGCTACCCGAGACCCCGTCCGTCACACAGCTCTCGCAGGTCATCGCCCAAGTAACTGCTCCGGCATTCCTTCTGGGTGCAGTTGCGGCATTCATTTCGGTATTAATTTCACGGATGAATCGAGTCATCGACAGATCGCAGGCATTGAACGCGATAGGGGACGACGACAATGTCAAAGGACATTTGAAATCTGATATTCCTCGCCTCAAGCGTCGCGCCGCGCTGCTGAATAAGGCAATTCTTTTTTCCACGATCAGTGCCATCATTACGTCATTTTTGGTGATCGTGTCGTTCGCGAGCGCGTATTTGAACGTCCGGCACGAGTACGGCGTTGGTTTGCTTTTTATCTTCTCCGTCGCGTTTTTCATGGCATCGTTGATCAATTTGGCGCGCGAAGCACGAATTGCGCTGCATGAGTATGATCACTTCGCCAGCAGCAACTAGGGTCCAGACTCATTAAATCCACCATACAAGGGCGGCGGCGAGGCAGGCAGAGGCGAGAAAGTTTTGCGCCAGCCTGTCGTAGCGGGTTGCGATGCGGCGGAAGTCCTTGAGCCTGTTGAACGCACTCTCGATCCGCCAGCGAAGCTTATAGAGGCGGCACATCTGCGGTGATTCCCTTAAAGGGTTGAATCAGCCACTGTGCCAGCCGCGGCACGCCGATCGCTGCACCAAAAGTGAGTCGGAGCCCAAGGGTGACCCCTTCACCGCTCGGGCGATCAATAGCTTAGCTCGCCGATCGGCGTCGGGACCCCAGTACAGCTGCTGCGCCGACGGTGCGATAGAGCGCATAAACGATTGGTAATTCGACCAATTTGACGAGCCGCCGATCGAACTCGCTGTTCGCGCTGGCGAAGCAGCAGGGAAAGCATTTCCGGGCGGTGAAGAAGAAGCTCGATGCCGCCGGCATCGAGCCGGCGCTCGACCCGGGGAAGATCGGAGCGACGTTCTATCGGAGGACAGACTTAACAGGGAAAGTCCTCAAGTTCAAAGCCGTAGCTGTCCGGTAGCCAAACATCCCGGCCACCCGTGAAGCGTAGGTTGAGCAGGGCATCGGGATCATCTTTCGGCGGCCTTACGCGAAACCCAACACCTTCACCACCCCCCGCCTCTCTGCGAAAGTCGCCGACATCCTTCCAAAGGTATCGCTCATGGCGGTAAACGGCCAACTCAAAGCCAGTTGCATCAAGCTGCAGCGAACCCGATCTGATCTGAATTACTGCTCGCCGCACACCTGCCAAACACAAAGCTGCGGCTGAAAACATCAACATCGCTACAGCGATATCCGGTTGAGGATGGCCCGCGCTCAAGCCACGCCCCATGATGCCGACATAGATCAATGCGACCGCAGACATGACCCCCAACACAACCCCGGCCATCATTCGACGAGAAGAAGACGAACTCAGCGTAATAGGGCCCGGGAATTGTGAAAGAATGCCTCCGATTGGGATAGACATCAGTAATTCCACTCACTAGGCGAGACGAGCGCCGTCAGCATCAGGCTGAAAATGAGAAGCTTCTTCATCGGATACCTCGACCAACGAGATAGCCGAAGCCGCTTAGGATCACGCGGATCTGCGAACTCAAATTTTACTCGAATTTGACCCGTCGCCGCATGGCTAAGGGCCGCATTTCTGTCCGAAGGACTGCGAAATCCGCGCGCCGCCCCCGTCGACGCGGCATGCGGTGGCGCTTGTCCGTCACGGGCGCGTTTTTTGCTGTGCCGCATCAGGCCTTACGGCACAGACCATTAGCAACGGATTTACCAAGCGCGCCATTCGCACAATTTGAGGCGATCTGTTGTTCGTTTCGAGACATATCTATCCTAGGTAGTAGGATGATCGAAGCCAAGTTGGGCAAGCGCGCATGGCAACGAAGTCGCTGAAAGTACCCTTCTGGACGGTGAGCCTCTCCGGCATAGCCGTCGTTGCAGCCCGATCATTCGTTTTTGATTATAAATATGGGGTTCAGCACGGACTGCAGTATTGGGGCACTATACTGATCAGCTTCGGTGCCGTCGTGGTATTGGTCGCAGTAGTCGGTCAAATCCTCGCCGTCATTGCCAACGACCGACCAACTGTCAAACCAATCTCCCGGATGTTTGATGTTTTCACGATCGATTTTGATATCGGTACCGCCCCGCCCGAAGTCGAATTGACGGCTATCTTCCGGGAAAAGCCGAACGTGTTTCTTTATATCGCAGAAGCATCCCGGATGACTTTGGCGATAGTGCTCTGCTTGAGCGTCGCGATAATGATCGTCCTTTATATCCTTCGAGGAGCACCCATCCTCTTTTTGCTAGAATTAACATCGATACTTGATGTCGTCCTGTTCGGCATTTTCACTTTAGTGATGCTGCCTGGGGTACTCACCACCGATTTCATCGTAACAGAGCGAGCCGCGATTGTTCGGCTCTCGGCTCTTGGAATCGTCAATCGTAGCTTCGCGCTTCCCATCGAAGAGATTGAAGAAATCCAAGTGCGAAAACTATGGTCCGCGATATGGCAGCGTCTACCTGAAGCGCGGCAATCCGCGAACGATAGCGCGGGTGATTAGAAGTGCCATAGCGCCTTGGAGGTCACTCACTTGGAGCTCCCCGCCCTTGGTTGGCTTCTTTAGCTTCCGAGATTGCAATGCATTTGTTGATACTATTCTTGAGTTGCAAGCGGCTCAAAGGCGTCGGCTTGCGCCGAACGCTGCATGACAAGGTTTGTCCCTGGAGGCAGGTAACAACATGGTGCAGTACTCATCGCGATCGCCGCCATTACCGGATGCTCCCCGACATCGTACGCCATCGATCCGTGCCGAAATCGGCGACCGTTCCGCGCTGAGCCGGCATTTTCGAGAAGCGGCGGAGTTTGATTTTAGGGAGCGCACTTTGCTCTGCATCTGCTCATCTGCCTGCAAAGCCCCCGTGATCCAGATGGTGCGATTCCAACGACTTGCGGCGGAGCTAGGGGACATACTATGCCCGGTGCCGCAGCAGTGCAGCCACGGTCCGATGGAGGGTTCGCCGACTGGGACTATATGCACGGTGAAGTCGAGGTGTATAACGATCAGGGTATTCGGATTACGATGTTGAAACTCGCGATCAACCGACGTTTTTCCGAACAGTCTCGCTCAAGCTCGGTGAAGGGGTGGTTTTGAACAGATCAGCAATTCCTCGCGGTTCTGGCGTCACGGTGTCGCGCCCCCTCGACACCCTATGAGCTGGTCACGGTCCAGGGATCGATCATCGTCAGACCGGCAGCATTGAACGCACTCGTGTCGCGCGATGCCACGGCGAACCCGTGCGCGGCGGCGATCGCGGCGATGTACCCATCGGGCGTGGGGAAGCCTTGTCCGGCCGCCCGCGCCTTGACGGCGAGTTCGGCATAGCGCCGCGCCGCGACGGTATCGAAGGGCAGGATGCGGGCCGCGAACAGGTCCAGCACGCCGTCGAGCACCGCTCCCAGCCTGTCCTTGCGCTTGCCGCGCGGCAGCGCGCCGATGCCGAACAACAGTTCGGCGATGGAGACGCTGGAGAGAAACAGCGTCTCAGCCGCCTGGGCGTCGAGCCAGTCACGGACTGATGGATGCGGTTCAGGCTTCATCGCCTCGGAGACCACATTGGTATCGAGAAGGATCATTCGAAGTGCATCGGCTCAGCGGGACGCACGTCGCGGCCATGTTCAAGTGCCTCGACATCAGCATTGGTGAGGCCAATCTTCCGGCTCATCTCCGAAAGGGCGGTGCCGAGCCGCAGCCGGCCCTCGGGACGCACGGCGGCCTCCAGAATGGCGCGCATTTCCGCTTCCGCGCTGCGATTGTGCTGCGCCGCACGGACTTTCAGGGCCCGATGCGCCTCCTCGGAGAGGTTGCGGATGGTGACAGCGGCCATGATGGCGTCCTCCGGAGATTGACTGCAATGCTATCAAACTAGAATGTATGATAGCATTTTTCAAGAGTGATTGCGGCGCTCACGCGCCGCAGAACCTCTAGACCGGGATGCGGAGCTTCTTCACCTGACCATCGGTATAGCAGAGAGATGGTCTGCATCCCTCCAATAAGGGTTCCGGCAATACCGGCGATCAAGCGCTGTGTCCGAAGAAGCCGGTCCTACAGGCAACGTCAGTCGTTGCAGAGTGGAGCGCTTCGCACCAAGTTGCACTTCGCGCTTCCGGTCGGCGAAAACCGGTGCTCGGGCTCCGCGGTTTTCAGCGCGGTCGGTGTCGCCATGGCCGAGGAGAGCGTGAAGTTGAGGTTGAATCTGCTGCTTAAATTGGCCGGTGATGTCCGTCGTGATAGCGTAAAACCGGTCGCTTTCAGCAACCATAGACAACCATAACTTGCCGTCCTAGCCTGAACTTAAAACGGGTGGGTAGGTCCGAACCTGTATTGGGGGGTGGGGTTGCTGTTTCGATATCTTCACGACGATGCGTTTCTGGCTTTTTCGCGGGAACACAAGCACCTATACGCAGCCTGCTTGTTGGAGCTCTACGACCGCTATTTCAATGGAGCTCCGGCGTTCCCTACGCCACAGGAAGTCACGCATTCCGTCTATGACACTATGCGGGCGAATCCTTCGCTCTGGAGCGAAGCCGACGACTTTGGTGAGCCGCTGCCCGAAGTGATTTCCGCCGGTCGCCGACGGATCAAACGAGCTTCACCGAGCAAAACGGAATCGGCCGACAAGGCCTTGCTCATCGCGCGCCAGATCTACGCTCGGCTGATCGCATGGGGGTGGCTCGAAGAAGAAGAGTATGGCCTGCGCGTTACCGTCGACATGGCGATGGGTCCACTTTTGGTGATCCAACGATTGGCGAGTTTGAACAAGGACGTCTCACAGAGGTTCGGCGGCTTGATCGTCACGGTCCGTCTAAATTTGGAAGCGGTCGAGAAGCTCAGCGCGCAAAACGTCGATCGAAAACAACGCGCGGTGGCGCTCGCCTTGAGGGAGGCCCGGAACCAGGTCGATCAGTTCACGAAGAGCCTAAGGGCCATCCTGTCTGACCTAAAACGCATCCGGCGTACGGTGATGGAATCCAAGACGGTAGGCGACCGCTTGGAAGCTTTTTTCCAAGAATTCGTCGAGCAGCTTCTGCTGAAGGATTTCGAGTCCATCCTGACCGTCAATCACCCATACCGGTTCCGGGATGAAATCGTGGATCTTGCCAGAAGGATAGCCCAAACACCGACGACGATGCAGGTCTTGTCCGAGGAATACGTCACCGCGAGCATTTCTCCTTCCATGGCCGAGGCGGCACTCGATGTCGAGGGAGATCTGTTGTCGATCGAAAGCACGTTCGGTGAGATTGGTGAAATGTTCGAACGGATCGAATTGTTCCGTCGACAACTGGAGGCGCGGGTCCGGAATACGATCAAATACGCTGAACGCGGCACTCACGAACTGGTTGGAAGAGCCGGCGATTTGGTGCGCCGACTGGATGGACTGCTGGGGCGCGGAAGACACCCGAATGCGACGATCGATTGGAGCCTGGAGTCCCTACGGAGTCCGTGGTCCGAATTCCACCATGCTCCCAGTCGGGGGCCGCGCAAGCCGTTGGTCGCACAGCCACTGGCACGTAAGACTCGAGGACGCTTCGCGCCTGTA
>Ga0210396_10003098_pt1 | contig 16703 bp, 30 predicted proteins | sample IncBWH17OmetaG_FD_155466 | JGI IMG/M metagenome (GOLD analysis project Ga0210396, IMG submission 155466) | Forest soil microbial communities from Barre Woods Harvard Forest LTER site, Petersham, Massachusetts, United States - Inc-BW-H-17-O ... | reverse complement strand
CCGAAAGAAAGTTTTGAACTTGATTTTAACGGGTTTTTATCCGCGCTTGGCCTATACCGGCGTTTGCGGGAAGCGGAAGCGGAAGACAGAAAACTCGGTGTAACCAGTAACAAAGGAGATTGGGTAGACGAACTCTAATGGCTCTGAGGATCAAAAACTGGGAGAAATTTCAGCACTACAAGCATCGTAAACCGCCTTGGATAAAACTTTACCGAGATTTGCTAGAAGACAAGCAATGGAATGAACTATCCGGAGACGCCGCAAAGTGCTTAATCATGCTTTGGATGATTGCTAGCGAGAGCGAAGGCTATCTTCCTGATATCGAAGTGCTAGCATTTCGATTGAGAAGGTCTGAAAAAGAGGTAAAGTCTTTGCTTTCAGAGTGTTATCACTGGATTGAGGACGATGCTAGCGTCATGCTAGCAACCTGCGAGCAAGATGCTACTTCAGAGAAGAGAAGAGTAGAGGCAGAGACAGAGGAGAGCGATGCTAGCACAATGCTAGCAGAGGAGAGGATAGAAATGCGCCGACGGACGTTTGAAGCAATTTGTCACAGGTATGGATTAGCCCCCGATCCGAAGGGTTACGGGAGTTGGAGTGAATTAGCGGGTATCTGCGAAGGACTGGGAGACCGGGCTGTGGAATCGGCTTTCGAGGAATGGGCTTCAAAGGGGCCAAATGTTGGTAAACCCATATCTGCGTTTGTTAAAATTGCCCCAACTCTAGCGAACAAAATGGTTGTTATCGAGCAAAACCCGAAACTTGAAGACTTTTGCTTTTATGTCTCTGACAAATCAGATATGCAAATCATTTTCAACAAGGCTCAAAAAGCCGAGGTTTCCGAGATTTTGGATAATTACCCGTACTCAGAAATTTTGCTTGCATTTGACAAATTTTATGGCATAATCGAGAACGATTCTTACCAACTGAAATTTGGGGCTAAAGATTTCGTGGAAAAAGGACCTCAGATTTTGGAGATAATGAGACGCCGGAAACTAGAAGCTGAGGCTCAGGAGAAGCAAATAGCCGAAATCAAGTCTAAGGTCGCCAAGGAAGGTGCTGCTATGGTGGCTGGGAGTGATTTAGAGACGATTTCTGACGAAGATGTACTCAGAGACCTCGGATTTGAGAAAGGAGCTTAAAATGGCTGTTATACAGAAATATGAGTATATCCGGATAAAGCTAGATTTCGGGGATTTATCCGAGTTGAACCGATATTCCAATGACGGGTGGCAGGTAGTGACGGTTGTTACCAGCGATCCCGTCCCCGGTTTTTCATTATTTCACTGGGCTTTACTTGAAAGACCAATTCCTAATTAACGAGTTTTGTCCAGAAAATGGACTAGGAGATGTTATGAGCATATACGAGTTTTACAAAGGCTGCGTCAGAAAAGCCCGATACCAAAGCCGAAAATCGGCTAAAAGTGCTCGGGAGGTTCAGGTCGAAAAGTATCCCGAGTTCAATTTTGTATCCTACCGATGCGAGTTTTGTTCTTACTGGCACGTAGGGAGGTCAGGCAAAAAGGAGGAAAGATGAAAATCGTTATCCGAGATGTTGAATACAAAGTCAGGTTCAGGCACGACCCGCCGGATTTGTTCGAGCGGGAGACTGTTGTGGACTTCTTTGACGGGGAAAAACTACGCTATACCGGATGGGCAATTTGCGTAGAAGGAGACCAGTTCCAGCGGGCCAAAGGCCGCCAAATCGCCCTAACCCGCGCAATCACTAATCTCCCTCGGGAAGACCGGAAACTCGTTTGGACGCAGTACTTTGCTGCGATTAGGGGAGGAAAGACGTGAGAGCCACAATCTATGATCCGCCTAGCGGGTGGATGCACGGGTTTCCACGACAATTTCTTCCAGAATCCGGAGAGTCCCTGGAAGATACTCTTATCCGTGATGGATACCCACGCAAAGACGCGGGTTGGGCATCAGAACACACTAGATTTTGGGAAACGGAGATCAATGATGAACCTACTAGTTCTAGTACTACTAGCCCAACTTAGCACCGCAAAACACGCAACTTGTACTCTAGATAATCACACGTACATCCTCGCCCACAAAGACGGGTCTACGGAAGAAAAAGACGACTGGGTTATTACCTGTAAAATTATAGTCGGGGATAAGATACAATCACAACAACAGCTACCTCTGGCTAGACCGACGGAGTTCCCAGACGCGGCAGCCGCAGCCCGAGAATTTGTGAGGAAAAATAAATGAGCCAATGCGACACAACTAAAATCTCCCCGCCAAACCCGGTACATGAACATCCGGATACTACTTGGTGGTTTTATGACGAGGTTTGGGCGGATGAATACGGACCTTATGAAAACGAGCTACAGTGCAGATTAGCTCTTGCCGAATATTGTCAAAAGGTGCTAGGATAATTCATGTGTAAATGGATAGATGGGCATTACCGAGCTATAATGTTGGCGGCTATGTGTTTGGAATTACTTCTGTTATGCTGGATTGCTTATCGGGCTTAGGAGGAAAAATGAGACTTTTTACCGAAGAAGTTGTTTCATTATCAGACTGGTTTAAACAACACTCGAAAACTTGTACAAAAGGATGTTGGTTTGTGGAGTTAGATCAATCCAGCAAATCGGGCATAGGAACCAATACTTACGCGAAGTGCATTTGTGGAGAACAGAAAGACATAACTGATTACGAGTCTTGGTAAATGCACACTATTTATATAATCATAAACAAAATAAACGGTAAGATGTACGTTGGTAAAACGAGCACTTCTGTAGAAGTTAGATGGCAAAAGCACATAAGATTGGCCACCGGAACCGACAAACCAATTTATTTTTATAAGGCTATTAGAAAATATGGCGCGGACTCTTTTTCTATTCTGAGGCTACTAGAGGTACAAACAAACGATGAAGCGAATACCGAAGAAAGATGCTTCATACGCTTGTATGAAACATATAATCCCGACATAGGCTATAATAGCACTATGGGAGGAGATGGTGGTGGTGTTACTAGTTTAGATGGCCATAGAAGAATTTCAGAGGCGATGAGAAAACGAATGCTGGACAGAAATCCCATGAGCAATGAAAGTAGCAGACAAAAGCTAAAGGGGCGGGCAGTTAAAACTTTAGAACTTCTGATAGAAGAAATAATAAAACTATACACAAAAGATGAAAAATCTCTGAGTGAAATAGGAAGAATTTTTAATGTGTCTACTAACGCAATAAGAGATCGCCTTGTTAAAAACAGTATTAAAATAAGAAAAGCTGATTTTAGTGGTAAAAATAATCCAATGTATGGAAAAGTAAAAGAACTTGCTCCGGGCTGGGGGCGCAAAAATACCCTAGAGAAAACAAGAGAAATAGTAGCATCTGGAGTATTTAGAAAACGAAAAGATGTAGATATTTTAAATATTATAAAGTTATATGACGAGGGCAAAAACTATCAAGAAATTGGCCGCATGTACGGCATGAGCGGAAATTCAGTAAGCTCAAGATTAAAAAGATACTTTGGCAAAGGAACTACAAAATGGGATTGGCGGAAGAACTTAAAAGTGATCCAAAGTGTCTAGATTTATATAAAGAACTAGTTTTTCTAAAAAAGGAGGGAGATAAATTTGTAGGTAGATGCCCTCTCCACGTAGAAAAAACCGGCTCCTTTATTGTGAACTATAAAGACGGAAAGTGGCTTTGGAGATGTTTCGGAGCATGTAATTTAGGGGGGTCATTAATAGACCTAGTCCAGAAAATGGACAATTGTTCCACGGGCGAAGCCATCAAAAAAATCCGTGAAAAACTCGGTAACATTCAGAAAGTAGACGAAACCTTTAAACCCCTAGCTGAACCCGCTAAAAAATTCACTATCACTCTAGACCAATATAAAAAGTTTGAAGATGCGTTACCGGGGTCTGAGGGCGAAATTTGGTTGTTAAAAGAACGTGGGATTAGCTATGACTGCGCCAAAACATTTCACTTAGGCTGGAAAGACGGCCAAGTGGTTTTCCCGCTAATAAATAACGGAATTATTACCGGGCTAAAATACCGCTCCATAGCCGAAAAGAAATTTGTCTATCAAAAAGGGATGGATAATAGCTTATTTAATTTGGATGTTTGCGATCCATTAATCCCGGTTTTTATCACGGAAGGTGAGGTAGACGCCGTAACTTTAGGCCAAGCGGGATTCGCTGCGGTAGCTTTGCCTGGCGCTGCCTACAAGCTAAAACCAGAAGAAAAACAACTGCTTAAAATAGCCTCGGAAATTTATCTCGCTGGCGATTCTGACGGGCCGGGACAAGAAACAATGTCCAGATTATGGACTGAACTCGGGGATAGGACATACCTGATTCAGTGGCCTACTGGAGTTAAAGACGCGAATCAATGCTTTGTAGAAACTTACTCCAGAAACGTTGAAGGCTTCCGGAAGGAAATTGGGAAGTTGATTCTAACCGCTCGGTCAACCCCGATGCCTCATATTCAGTCTTTGCGGGAAAGCCTTGAAAACTCCCAAAGATTGAAACTATCTGACCATCCAGACCGCCTGAAATTCCCGTGGCCTAAAGTAGATAAAATGGCCAACCTGTTACCGGGTTCGGTTATGGTTGTTACTTTTACAAATACAAAGGGTGGCAAAACATGCTTTGTAAAAGACATAAGTATTCACAATGCTTTTAAGGGGGATGTTGTTCTTAACTACGGGGTAGAACTCAGCATCGACGAGTTCTCGAATATGGTGGCCGCTGGACTGCTCAAAAAGGACCGGAATCATTTAACTGAAGCAGATAACAAAACTGCCGCTAAGTTACTTGGAAACGTGAAATATTATTACGGGCGCAACCCGACTCTAACCACAGTTGGTCCCGTATTAGACCTGATTGAACAAGCTGTAATACGCCTTGGCTGTACTTTGGTGGTACTTGACCATATTCACTTCCTATGCTTAAATTCCAATACCGAGCTACAAGACCAAGCTAACGCCATGCAAAGACTTAAAAACATGGCGGTTAAACACAACTTGAAGATAATTGTAGTGGCCCAGCCCCGAAAAGCAAAACAAGAGACAAAAGGGAAGGCTATTCACATAACCGACATTAAAGGCAGCGAAGCCCTAGCTAGCTCTGCTGACGCCATATTTGCCTTACACCGCGATTATGTGAAAGTCAAAGACCCGATGAATCCGCCAATGGATTCCTATGAGGCCAAAACCGAGGTAAGTTTGGTGGGCGTAAGGTCCAAAGGCGACGGCCCCGCATACTGTGAGTTGTTGTTTCTAGGGGAGTTTGCGAGTTTTGTGGAATTAACAAACCAAGAACCTCCTGTTGACAACGACGGAGAAATGTGGTAGGATGTAAAAGTCCAGAAAATGGACTTTGCCTCGGTGGTCCACGGGAATTACGACGCGACTCTACGAAAGTCGAAAAGTGTGTTCAACTCACACCCGAGGTACCATACCGCTGTAGTGAATCGGACGATCACGCTAGTTTCCGGAACTAGAAGGCCCAGTTCAATTCTGGGCAGCGGTACCAAAAGTTTATACCCGAGTGGCCGACCGGACTCAGGCGCTGCGCTTCTATCGCAGTCTAAGCGGGTTCAATTCCTGCCTCGGGTACCAAGCATGGGCGTTTTTTCCTCTACCGTCTTTAACCGCTAGAGGCCGTGGGTTAAAGCACGCGGACGCCCAGTAGAATTTAAGGAGAAAACGTGAACACAGCAATTCAAGTACTACACACAAACGCGGCGTATGTACAGAAAGAAAAAGAGAGTAAACAGCTATTGGAAGACATACACGAAACTTTAGAACGGATTTCACACGGACATAACGAATTTGTTACGGGTTTTGCGAGACTCGGAACCATGCTGGTGGAAGTAAAAAACCACAAGTACTGGAAGGATTGGGGCTACGAGTCTTTTGGAAAATTCGTAGATCACGTAAAAGAAAAAGTAAACAAAGGCCGCAGCCAGATTTATAATACAATATCCGTAGCCGAGAAATTGCTGCCTTATGCCTCGGAAGCGGATATTGAACAAATGGGGATTTCCAAGGCTAACGAGTTGGCCAGAGTTGTAAAAGTTACCGGCAAAGCTCCGACTTCTTCCCTATTGGAATTTGCCAAAGACCCGAAAGTGGAAGTCGAGGAATTTAAAGCTAGTCTATACGAAACCATGAAAGTCCAGAAAATGGACAACGAGAAAGGGAAGTATCGGGACCTAGGAGGCTTCTTTGCCAGTGATGAAGAGTGGGCTGAGATTCAAGAAGTGTTCGAGTTTGTGGCTAAGATCGACCCGCCAATCTCCCAAGAAACGTCTGAGTGGGCTAGACGCAAGGAAATTATCTGGAGACTGTGCGCCGAGATGAAGGCGACTTACGGAGGGTAGAATGGAAGTCAAAAAATACTACTGCGACCACAAAGATTGTAAAAAAGAAAGAGTTGGAAAAGTTCAGGCTTTTTCACACGATCAAATGGATGCTAGTGGAAATGGGAGAGAATACTGGCATGGGGAAGCAGACCTTTGCATTGAACATTTGCTTGACTACACAGAAGCTTTAATAGAAACTTTGGAAAAAGGGATAAATACAAAACCTCTTTCTCTGATGAAAATTCTCGGAATAAAGTACGAAATTAGGTAAAAACCCGTGACAATACTCTATACCGATATCTGTATATGCGGACATGGCATCGAAGACCACTTTCAAAATGAACTGTGGGAAAATGATGAACTTGTGGTAAACTGCGGGTATTGTTTAGCGGATGATTGTGATTGCGAGTTTTACGAAGATATAACCGAAGAAAATGAATAAGCCGTGGAAATATATAAAACACAAGAACCAAAATCCGCCGCCAATGTCTTGGGCGGAAAAACGACTGCTAAATGCAATATTTGGTGAAATGGGTTTAGGAGAAGCTAACGTAATGTCTGGAATTGACGATATTATTGACAATGAAGTAGACTACGTACCGCTGCACAAACCCGTGGACTACAATAGCTGGGCGAAGCGCGGGGAGAGGTTCTACTCTGTAGACGTTACCCACAAGCAGCTACCGGCAGATATCTACGTGGTGAAAAAAGATAATAACGGAGTTCCGTATTTTAACGTAGCGCCGTTTTTGACGGATAAACTCACTCCATTTGCGGGTACGCCCGCACCATATGTTTTTGAGCAAATACAACGATTTTGGGAATCTAAAGAAACCTTTAAAAAATTGGGGTTTTTGCACAAAAGAGGCATACTTTTTTATGGTTCTGCCGGATGCGGTAAAACCGCCAGTATAAAACTAATCGTGGACGACGTGATAAAACGGAATGGGATAGCCGTGTATGTCAGAGAATTTGCGGAAACTAGTGAAGGTTTGAAGATTTTTCGTAAGGTGGAACCCGACAGGCCCGTAGTTTGTATCGAAGAAGATATCGAAACTTTCCTGTGCGAAAAAGACGAGACCAGAGAATTTCTGGCTTTTCTGGATGGCGAAAACCAGATCGACAACGTGTGCCATCTTTCCACCACCAACAAACCCGAAGAACTGGAAGAGAGAATTATCAAGCGCCCTGGACGGTTTGACTTGGTAATTGGCGTAAATCCGCCAGTTAAAGAAGCTCGTTTTGAATACCTGAAACAGCTTTTAACCGAAACTCTGGCTGAAAAGGAAATAGCGGAACTGGCCACACAAACCCAAGGGCTGGGATTTAGCCATTTGCGAGAATTAGTTGCTTGTGTTGTTTGTTTGAAACTCGATAAGAAAGAAACTTTGGAGAGACTAAAGAAAGGAATAACCGAAAAAGTCAAGATGAAAAAACTCGGTAACGAGTCTGAGTTGGGATTTACGGTTAATTTTGAAGGCGGAAAGTGAGAGGCCGAGTATTCGTAGAGTACGACGCTGACGGCCAGATATGCCGGATTTTCAGGCACACCCGTAACGCGGTTTTATCGGCGGCGTGGGAGTCTAAAAATGTGGCCGAGTATGCTCGTAAGGATGCAATAGGAATTATCCGGAAACGGGTATTCGATCTGGCAGAAGGCATCTGCAAATACTGTGGCAAGTATTGTAACTGGGATACCGGCCACATGCACGAAGAAGTACCAAGAGGTCAAGGCGGGGAGATAAGTATATACAACTCAGTTTGGAGTTGCGGAAAGTGTCACTCCGACCAGCACGGCGACAGAGAACCAAGGTTCGGGGAGACAGATGGATTATCGGACGATAGTTAAAAAAGTCGTGATGCGGTTCGGCCACGACAAAGCCAAGGAAGACCGGGAAGATTTTGAGCAGGAATGCGAGATAGTTATTCTTGAGGAGAAAGATACTATAGATAAACTCTCGGAAGAAGACCAAAAGAAGTATGTTTATATTATCTGCAAAAATCGGATAATCAATTTGCTCAAGAAGACTAAATCGAGTTTATCCCTGTCAGTAGAAGAGGTTTTACGGGAGGCCGAAAACACGGAGCCAAAAGTCCAGAATATGGACGAGGTTGTGGATTCCGAGGCGGTAACAGAAAACCTAAACAAGTTGCCCGAGCCTTATGCCACGATTTTAGCCTTGAGATATGGCATAGACTGCGACCCGAGAACTTTGGAAGAAGTTGCCGCCAGATTTTGTAAAAGCCCCCGGTGGGTGCAGAAACAAGAAGTAATAGCTTTAGATAGATTACGGGAGATAATGAAGTGTCGATAGCACAAGTTGTAGAAACTAAGGTAGAAATTAAATGTGACGGGCCGGATTGCCCAATTAGTTATAACTGGAAACAAGAAGACGTTGGGGAAAACGCGGATAAACTCCCCGATCCCGTGTTTCGGTTTTTGATATTAGCCGGGTTTGTGGAAAACAAACACGTTTTCTGTAGCAAATATTGCCTTCTACAGTGGCTAAAAACTTACGAAGCCCCGAAATCCCCCAGAGAAAAACGGGTAGCCGAGGAAGAAGCTAAAGTGGTTCAAGATGCAAAGGACCGAGAAGCACAAAGGCTATTAGAAGTTGCTGAGAACGAGGGAATGCCGTGATCTATCTCGCGGGCGATGTCGATGCCGAAATGTATCTCAATTTAATGCGACGGCTGGACAAGCGCCCGAACAGAATCAACGTGATGATAAACTCACCAGGAGGCCATACTTGTACCGGACTCGGTATTTATGACCGCTTAAAAATGGTTAAAGACTGCACTATAACTGCCAACGGGGATTGTTCAAGCGCGGCCCTATTGATTTTACAGGCCGCTAAAGTACGCCGAGCCACATTGCATACGAGTTTTGTAATCCACCTGTCTTCGGTAACTACGGCGTGCGAATGTGAAGAGTGCAAAGCCCACACCCCTAGCGCAGAAGACATGGCTGTAAAAACCTGCCTGGACTTCATACTTCAGAAAGTTTACAGGTATAGAATATCAGAAGATAGTTTAGTACGGGCGTTGAGGCAAAAGTGTTTCGGGGTGGAAAAGGCTTTGGAGTGGGGGATTATTGACGAGATTTACACAGGGGAAAAAGTCCAGAAAATGGACTTTGGAGGGAATAGTGGACGTTAACAACTACGTACTGAGCCTAGCCGCTTTAACCGCTTGGAGAGAAGAACGCGGTGGAGGTTTAAATTCGATGCTAGCGGTTATGTTTGTGATTAAAAACCGCGCAAACGCCAATTGGAATGGCGGCGACGTGTATAAAATCATAACTGCAAAAAACCAGTTCGACAGTATCGTTATGAAAGGCGATCCAAACACAGTAGAATATCCAGACCCCCGAGACCCGGTATTTCAGAAAGTCTGTCAATACGCGGACGGGATTTTTGATGGGACGACAGCAGATAATTTGACTATGGGGAGTCTGTATTATGCTGACCTCAATAGCCCCGGATATAATAAAACAGGTTGGTTCGAAATGAACATCGTCCGGTCCCCGAATCATCCGAGACTTGCAACACTGGGATCAACTTCATTTTTTAAGTGAGGAACAATGCCCATTTACGAGTTTATTTGTCCTAAACATGGAAAATTTGAAGCAGTGACTCCTATCGGAACAGAGAAATTGCCCTGCCCCGATAGGCATAAATACGTTGGAGACACTTGTAGAAGAGAGTCTTTTCGGGTGGATTGGTCTGTGCCAAGTCGCCGTAACCCGGATGCAGGTATACAACGCTAATGCCAATGTTTGATCCTAACTTTTATATAAATCTCCGATGTAAATATTGTGGATATTACTGGAGCATAGATATTGAGTGTTTTAACGCCGATAAGCAGTTTTTAATTAAAGCCCATGAAGCAAAAACCTGTCGTCGTTGTGGGAAGAGGAAGGCGTATCGGAGAATAGACCCGTGAAACCAAAACCCGTACCCACAATCGAGAAATTTTTACTCGATAAAGTAGATGAGTTAATCGAAAAACTCGTACAATCAGAATCTAACCGGCGGCAGGCCGAAATGAATTTTGAGATTATGCAGGATACCATAGAGAAAATGGCCATGCGCCCGGTAATTATCGGGCTAACCGACGAGCAGGTAAATAAAATAGTTGACGGGGTTGCTAAACTTGTGATAGACTCAGTAGGTAAACCCGTTATACACTAGGAGCAGATATGAAATATAATATTGGGGATTCGGTAGTAGTGAGAGATGGAAGGGCGAGAATGTACAAAGCCACAATTACGGATACGTGGCCCGATGATAAAATCCCCGGCGATGATGCTGTAGTGGAAATAGAACACGAAAGTTTATTTGGAATAAAAGTAAAAGAATTAGTTCACGTTATCTGCATCGAGGCTCTGAAACCCCGTGTCAAAAAAGGATAAATACTACCTAAAGAAATACGGGATTACCGAGGAAGAAGTCCAGAAAATGGACGAGGAGCAGGAAGGTGTATGCGCTAGTTGTGGAAAACCGTATAAAATTCTTCACGTTGACCACGACCATAAGTGGCGGTATGTGCCTATAGAAGTATACCCTAAAAGCAATTCTACGTGGAGTTTTGTGTCTACGGCGTTTTATAATGGGATACAATTTATCAGTGGCGGAAACACCCGGCTACAGGCCAGAAAAGAAATGAAACTACTACTACAACGGGAAAGTGTCAGAGGCAGAATTTGTTGGCCAGATAACCGTTTAATTAGGCTAGCCTACGACGACCCGGTAAGACTAAGAAAAGCCGCAGAATACTTGGAGAGATGGAATGGCAAAGGAAGTTAAACGAGTTTGTCCAGAATGTGGACAAGAGAAGCTATTCAGAAGTGACCAAAAAACGTGCGGATGCGTGAACGTAAAACCCGCAGAATCTAGCGAAGTATCTGGGGACGACTGGACAATTACACTACCAAAAACCCGCATACATACCCTAGAGCAGTTGCTGACATATTTTGAAGTTGATTTGTCTGTCTGGGAAGTAAAACGATTTATTTGCAATAAATGGGAAGTGGCTGCGAAGGATGCTCTAGACGAACTTCAAGTAGAACCATTATATCAAGTTAAAGCTTTTCTAGAACGCAAGACAAACATTATATTTGCCAAGAAAGAGATTGAGGGCCTAAAAGAAGAAGCCAAAGCTGCTGCTAAGAACCCGTTCAAGATAAAGAAAAACCCGCTAACAGGCGGGTATATGCTAGAAATAAATCTTATTGACCATCACTTTGGCAAGATGGCTTGGCAGGTGGAAACCGGGCATCCCAACTACGATATCCACATAGCTGTGGATTTGTTTTGGCGAGCATTCAACGCAATCCTGGCCCAGACCAAAGGGTTTAATTTTGACGAGATTTATTTTATAGTTGGTAATGACCTGTTCAATTCAGACGACGTGCAAGGCAGAACCACCAGCGGAACCCATGTTAGCACTGACGCCCGGTTTTATAAAGTGTTCTCCAAAGTTCGCAGTCTGACAATTCAAGCTATAGAAGTTCTACGAGAATACTCCAAGATGGTGCGAGTTATTATGGTCAGCGGAAACCACGATAAGCTATCTGTGTGGCATCTAGGAGACTCACTAGAATGCTTCTTCCATAAGTACAAAGACGTTATAATAGACAACCGACCATTGTACTATAAGTACTATCAGTTTGGACAGGTAATGTTGATGTTCACGCACGGAGATTTGGGTAAGAAAGCAAACTACCCGCTAATGATGGCCACAGAACAATCTGAAATGTTCGGCAATACTAAGTTCCGGGAAGTACACGTAGGCCACAAGCACTTCAAGGAAGTAATCGAAGACCACGGAGTTAGAGTTAGACAATTACCCGCCCTGTGCCCACCGGATCGCTGGCACGCGGAAAACGGATACACCGGAAACCTGAGACAAACAGAAGCGTTTATCTGGAACGAATCTAAAGGTTTAGTGGGAACGGTAATTTATACAGACGACGATTTGATGATTCCGCCGCCCACAGAACCGGAAAAAGAATAATGCCTAGCGTAAAAGAGTCTTTGGAAAATATAACTAAGATGTTTGGTAAGGGGTCTGTGTTTGTGTTGGGAAAAAATGAAAAGTTAGACATAGAAAGCATTCCCACAAACATAGCCTCAGTAGACGAAATACTTGGTATTGGGGGTTTTCCTCGCGGCAGGGTCGTGGAAATATACGGCCCGGAATCTGGAGGCAAGACCACGCTAACTTTGCACATCATAGCTGCCGCTCAAAAACTGGGTGGGACGTGTGCATTTGTGGATGCCGAGTGCTCACTAGACCCGAAATACGCCCGTAAATTAGGAGTTGATACAGATAATCTAATTGTAAGCCAGCCGGATAATGGTGAGCAAGCGCTTGAGATCGTAGAAGAATTAGTCAAGTCCACGGGAGTCGATGTGATTGTCGTAGACTCTGTATCTGCTTTGGTTCCTAAAGCGGAACTTGAAGGACAAATGGGGGACGCCCAGATGGGACTTCAGGCTCGGCTAATGTCTCAAGCTTTGAGAAAACTAACAGCTATAACTTCTAAATCTAAAACCTGTATTATCTTCATAAATCAGCTTAGAGAAAAAATAGGCGTGATGTTTGGAAATCCAGAAACGACCACCGGAGGTCGCGCTCTAAAATTTTACAGTTCTATCCGGATTGACATACGTAGGATACAAGCCATCAAAGATGGGGATCGGGTTATCGGGGCCAGAACTAAAATTAAAGTGGTAAAAAATAAATGCGCGGCTCCGTTTAAAGAGACGGAGGTAGACATACTCTATGGCGAGGGTATTAGTTCCGAGTCAGATTTACTAGATAAAGCTGTCGAGGCGGGAGTAGTTGACAAAGCTGGGGCGGGATGGTATAGTTTTGGAGGGGAAAAACTTGGGCAGGGTAAAGAGAATGTGCGAGTCTTTCTTCAGCAGAATTTGGAGACAAAAGACCGAATCTACAAAGCTGTCCAGAAAATGGACAAGGAAGTGTTATGAAAAAGAAAAGTCAAATGGCTATTGGCGGGAAGATTAAAAAGCCAAAAACCAAACAAGAAAAACAACACGCCAAGCAGATGAAGGCTTTGCAGGAACAGGTTAAAAAAGAGAGAAAGAAACAGCAAGACGACTGTTCCCATACGCTAGCTTGCAATCCTCTGAGTGTTTCTGTTGATTTATTTAACCGAGCATCAATAGCGTGGCACAGATTTAATGATGGGATTGTAAGAGGGGTCTGTACTAACTGCCAACGGGTTTTTGTTCCCGAAGATAAAGACTACGAGTACCAAAGAAAGCGGACCACAGTAAATCAGTTATCCGAGGCAGTGTCAACCTCGGGAAATAGTGGTTACAGTACCATACCAAATAACCAATCGGAGTTAGAAAATCTATCGGAGTTAGAAAATCTATCGGATGAGGAAATTGTTGATATATTTAAAGAACTTAGGAAAGCCAAAAACCCCGAAACAGGACTTGACGAACACCGATACATACCAATCGAGGAAACCTTCTAAATGGACTCCGAAAAGGATTAACGAGTTGGCTTTGGAGATATCGAAAGAAGTTAACGGGGACCAGTGGGTGCGGGTAAAGTACAAAGTAGAGTATATTTTGAGGAGAGACTTGTTATGAAAGCAGTTGGGGATCGTTTGGTGGTGGAGCAAAAACCAGTTGAAGAAAGTAAGTATGACAAATTCATACCCGAGCAGTTTAAAGAAAAACCACAAACGGGAATTGTAATATCTGCGGGAGAAGACATTGCCAACATAAAAGACGGGGATACTGTGGTTTTTGGAAAATATTCGGGAACCGAGTTTGAGTTGTCGGGAAAGAAATACCTGATTTTGAGACAAGACGAGATTTTAGTTGTACTGTAAAGCGAGTCTATGAAGCTAGTAGTCGCAGGAAGCTACTCAGAGTTTTGTGATTACTGTCGGGAGCACGGCTTAAACCCGCATTCAAGACCCCGTGTAGTCAGGTATGTAAAAAGTTACGAGGATTTTGTCGGTGTCGAGTCGGCGGAACTAATTTTCGGTGGCGGGTTTAAGAAAAACCCGGTATATCAAAATGAAGAAACTTGGAGTTTTTTGATGGAGTATGGAAAGTCCAGAAAATGGACAGGAATATAAAAGGAGGGCCTAATGGCCAAATCACAGTTGTTTGAATATGCAGTGTTGTATCATCCCCGTAAGACCAAGGACGAAGAAAACCCGAAGACAGTGGTAATCGTGCAACCAACCACCATTCTAGCTGAAAACCAGAATGAGGTTAGTATCCGAGTTGCCCGAGAACTGCCTGCGGAATATGTAGACAAGATCAACGAACTGGAAATCCAAGTATGCCCTTTTTAACCCGCCCCAGTTTGTTTTTTAGAGAACCGCAGGTGGGAGACGGATACAAGCCCGCAGCAGTGTACTCTACTGGGGCCATAAACAACGCCACTTTACCGAACACCACGGCAATTTATTATGAAAGAACTGATCCCGGAAATTGTTCTGACCTAAGCGCAGGCATGGCCGACATCTTGAAATACTCAAGTAGAAACGCATCCTACAAGATGGACCCAAAATCGGCGGTCAATTTTACCAAAACGAGTAATTCAACAAGTTATAACGCGGGCGCCATAACGAGGGTAAATTGATCATCCGTCTAACAATAGAAGATGATAACGGGGAAGTGTTCTGGGAAGACGAGCGGGATGCCTGCCACCCGTTTGACTTTAAACTTCCGCCCGACCGCCCGGTAAGAGGGAAAAAACACCTGTTCTATGGGTATATTTTTCAGCCCATCGTAAAAGCAGTTTATCAGGAACAGGGAGAAACTAAAACACCATTTCCCCCGGAAACATTTGCTTCAACCGTTGATAAGTAGGATCGGCATTTCTCTGAGCGGGGGTCATGTCGGATAGAGCTTTATCGTGATACTGTTTTTTCTTTTTAAGAAGCATTTTTGCTAATGTGGCTTGTTCGTTGGGGGTTGCAGAATCCCAAATCTTCAGGAAATCCGGGGCGGGTAGCCGAGAGGCCTGTGTGTACAGTTGAGCCATCTGGGGGTCCATACCTCGGGTTTCCTCATAATTTTTATGTATCTGACGTGCCTGGGTTTTTGATAGTTGCCCGTTTTCAACCAAATCGTTGAGCGTTCCTAAAGGCGCTTGACCCGATCTAATTTTATTTTCCAAATCTATAACGGCTCGGTGGCGTCTCAATTGAGATTCGTCTACCGGGCCGGTTTCGTTTTTATTCGATGAAAGTGTGTTAGCTAGTTTTTGAGCCTCGGTACGATATACCTGTGCTGTCAAACCGGCAGCTTTAACCGCTTGGTCAGGCGTGGTTAGGTCTGGAGAACCACCAGTAGCTCCTTTATAAATCGCTTGGGCAGGGATAGGCACAAAGTTATTCCGGATAATATCAACCGCCGTATCGCCGGGAGTAAGTTTTCGTCCTTGGAAGTCACGACCTGAATACATTTCATTCCCAGTACGAACTAACGGGCTGGCGCGGCCACGCATGAAATCAACTGGATCGCTGATAGCATGAAACATATCTGTAGGAAGAGTTCTAATGCTATAGACTTTTTCCTTGCCATCGGCGTCGGTCCACGCTACTCCGAATGGAGCCTCGTTGTGAGGTTTACCACTAATCAAATAATTTAATACGCGAGAAGCAGCCCACATTTGCGCGGTTAGACGCACTAAGTCACGACGCAACATCACGCCTTGAGTCGGGTCTAGCGACCGCTTAATCGAGCGCATTTCAGACTCTAGCCAGTCGGGAGCTAAAGTTGCCAGACGCAGAAAGTCCTGAGCGCCTACAGAACGACCCATCATTCTATAATTTAGGCCGCCAAAACGTTCATTGGTTTCTTCAGCCGCCAGTCTAGCCGCTGCGCGATCTTTTGTGTACCCTTCAAACTCTGGGTGATCTTGTTGTAGACGGTTAAAGAAACTGTCATCTTTAAGTTTCTCGGTCCAGCGTTCATTTAGACGCATGAATGCGCGGTCTTTTAGACCGGGAATGTAACGCTCAAACAAAAAGTCAGTCGTTGAGTTTTGAATATCGCGGAGAATGGATAAAGGTTTCCCGACGATACCTAATTTATCTCCGAGTTTTCCAGCCGCGTCTAGCGCTCTGCTGCGTCCGCCAACCCCCTCGTCTAATCCCGGTTCATATTTAGAAAGTGCTGTGTGACTTGTTCCGCGATCTAATCCTTCTTGAACTCCCAACTTTAGGTCGGGATGATTGTTAATATCTATATGCGACCACTCAATAGGACTTATACCCGTCATCATAGCACGCAACCCTTCTTGAGCAATGTGGAATGGCGAGAAAGATAGCGTCATGTGCTTGGCTTCTGAACTCGCTTTTAATAGCCAATT
>Ga0210396_10003097_pt1 | contig 16708 bp, 27 predicted proteins | sample IncBWH17OmetaG_FD_155466 | JGI IMG/M metagenome (GOLD analysis project Ga0210396, IMG submission 155466) | Forest soil microbial communities from Barre Woods Harvard Forest LTER site, Petersham, Massachusetts, United States - Inc-BW-H-17-O ... | reverse complement strand
AACAGAAGCGTCTCGAGCGCGAGCGGCAAGCGGCTTCTGCGCCGCCCGGTGCAAACGGCGACACTCCGCCGTTCTGAAATGCCGACTTGCGCGACAGTTAGTCGAGCGTTGGATTGTTCGATTCTTGAAATGCGAAAGCCCCCAGCGAGCGTTGAGTTCTCACTGGGGGCCATTTACGGAGGTCATCAGCTTGGTATGTCCATTCTTTGCACGCCGCTCCGCTGAATCAAGTGGACTCGGTGCGGAATGGGATGCGGCCTTCGACACCTCGGCCGCAACACGTAGCCGCGAAAAGAGTGCGCTGCGAACTGCCCGCCTTGGACGCCCTAAAGGCGACGAGACGGAGAGGCGGCACACTAACTCACGGGTCGACAACGATTCTTGAGGGGGCGCGGCGAGCATCGAGGTCGGTAAGGCGTTCCCGCCGAACTCTGGCGGTCTTCGGGCACCGGGCAGGAATTGGGTCCTGCATGCACCATACGTCCCGTCGTAACTCCTGAACCCCGTGGGTAGCCTAAAGCAAGAGGCGGGGGGTCTCAAAGAACGTTGATTAACCGAGCTCTGGCGTCACGGTGAGAACCGTCCCGAGCGACAGCCAAGCGAAGCGAATGCCAGCAGACTGGATCCCCTAAGACACTCGGAGGCGAAAGCCAGGAGGAGGATAGGGGAATGGTGCTAAGGTGCGCGCCGGCTTCACGATCGCGCTACGCCGATCTGCACGACGCCTTGCAGTGATCCATGCATCGCACACCCAGATCTTGTGTCCCTAGGGGGCTTCGCCCAGAAAGTCTCGAAAACGCCGGACGTTTGTGGACGGTTCGTCGTGCAGTTTGATCCGGCGTACGACCCGCGGCACCGCCCGGCGGATTGCCTCGATCCGTGGATGATGGTCATGCAATCCCGGTTCGGCACGATCTATCCGCATGGGCGGCATCTGCTGGCCGTCGAAGTGGAGGGCCGCCCCAGCATCCGCAAGCGGCTCGACTCGCTCGAATCCTGCCGGCGCTACGTCGTTGGCGAGCGGTGCGCGACCTGGCTGTTTCGTCTGCGCGATTTCGGGCAGGTGGCCCACGTCGTTCGGCCAGCGCGAAAAAGGGGATGGACCGAGGCCGACCGGCGTAAGTCGGCCGATCGGCTTATGGCAAACCTGAGTCGGCCTCTCGCCGGTCGGGTAGATTCGCCGTTTTCGCGCGCCGTTTGCGAAGTTCCACAGCTGCGAGACTCAGAGGCCCCTGGGCGGGTCGAGCGCATCAGCGGGGCAGCCTACGGCAAAAGCCGCCTGGACTTAAAAAAATGACCGCGCGCGTAACTAGCCGAATTGCTTAGACTTGCGTGTCAAGAGCAATTCACATGATGGGCGCAAGTCCAAGCGCCGCTTGCAATTGCTGCAATCGAAGCAATAATAGACCGCTGGTGCAGGGAAGCGCCAATTGACAGATTTGCGTTATTGAGATAAGCCGCCGCCTCTCATTTCTCCAATCCCATCCACAGGGGGGCGTCGGCTGTCGCGGAGCGATCGAGCTCTCAATGCGCGCGGCAGCAAGTATCGAGGCGCTCCCAATGTCCACAGTTGCCACGCGGGGAATCAATAACAGATTCTATCTGATGGGATTTCTCCTGCAGGGCCTTCGCGATGCTCCGAGTAATGACGATGCAGAGGCCGTCGCGCAGTCTGTGGCAGACTGCGTCTTAATTCGGCACGCAATGGTTCAGGCTCGCGAGGAACTTAGAAAAGCTGCGCTCAGTGACCAGTTCGAAGAATACGAAGATCTCGGAGATAAGGCGCGCGCACTATTAAGGGAGACCATCCCGGTCTTTGTGCTCACCGCAGATGCCGTAACCCGTTGCCAAAGTGCGGGAACAGCGATAGACAATAGCGATCAGTTATTTGCCGCAATCGAGGACGCCCGCAATTTTGAAGGATGGCTCGGCTATTGGCCGACGCGCGATTTTCCGGTGGCGGACAGAATTGCACAAATCCGTCGCGGTCCGACTCTCCCACTGCGGGATCTCGCAGAGAGTTTCCCAGAGAAATTATGAATGGTAGAGCTGAGGGTCGACCGAGAGGCGGCAGATGACATCAATGCGCAACTCGCGGCACTCGGAATCCCAAGGGGCCATTTTTTAACCTGGGTCGAAAACGCAGAATACGACCTGAGCGAAGAGCCACGGTCGAAATTGACACCGATCTGTGGTCCATCGCGGAAAATAACCCATCATCGATACCGCTCTCCGGAGTCTCTCGGATCGCAGCAGTATCGCATCGTTTGGGATCTTGACTGGGAACGAGAGGGCGACGCCACGATTTTCAACGCCTTCAAGGTCCACATCGTGCCCGTTTGATCCGCCGCTAGAGTGACGGCATGAGACAGCTCGCCTATCGCGTGCTCTTGATCGTCGCGGTTCTGCTCTTGCTGGGCGGGTATGTCGCTGCCTTTTTCAGATTCAAACAAGGGTACGCGACCGGTGAGGCCATCTACTTCACTGGGGTGCTTATTCTCATGACGGCTGCGGTGTTCGTCGGCTGGTTACAGGATCGCAGGCGCCGCTGAACTCCCGCGCCGGTAGTGCCTGCGTTTGAATCACGGTTTTGAGCGATTGGCACAGGAGTTCAGGGGTAAAGCAAGTCTGGCCAGATCAGAAGGCACGCCGCTAACAAAGCGCCGATAACGGCCACCGCGGTTGCCACCAGCAACCGGATTCGGTTCGCTCGCGCGGGAACTCTGCGGGATCTCCATAAGGGTATCGCCGCTGCAATCAGCCAGAGAGCGATAACCACCAACCAGCCGATCGGATGTCGCGCGAATGGTGTGCTCATGCCGTCATTCTAGCGGCGGATCGGCACGGGAGTTTAGGAGCGAGTCGGGTTTTCGCCCTCTTCCATTGCGCGGTCGACGCAATAGGGAGCGCCGATGGTAGCCGCGGTGACAATGGGCGTAATGGCGGCGACGAGAAAACTCTTGGATGGGTTCATCTTGGCCGCATTCCACAGATCGGCGACGTTTAGAACAACCGGATCATGAAGCGTTCGCTGGTTCACCAAAAAGTGGATAAGCCCGATGATCGTCGTCCCAACGTCCGTGACGACACACATTGCCCACAGCAAAACCAGGTAGTGTCCGTGTTTGAATCACGGTTTTTGGCGTTTGGCACGGGAGTTCAGAGTGCTGCGTTGCGTCGCTTCGATTTAGTGGCGAGGTATCCGAGGCAAAAGCCGCAACCGGCGAGGTGCAATGTGCTGCCGACCGGGACCACCAGCCATGCCAATTCCCAAACCGCGTGTGATTCGCGGTCGACGATCATGGCAATCATGCACGCCGTGGAGACCACGAAGCCCACGATCGCCCCGCCAATCGTCCATCGCCTGACGAGCGGGTCGGTGATGAGAACACGCAACTGCGGGCGCGATGTCTTCGGTTCGTCGCTCATGCCGTCATTCCGGCTGCGGCAAGATGTATTTGACAAAAACAACCGCCAGAATCACCAGGCCGATTAGGACGAGCACCAGCGTCTCGCGGCGATTAGGCAGTCGCACCATGCCGTCATTCTAGCGGCGGATTTCGGCCCAGGCAGCGAACGGTCCGCCCGGAGTCGGCTCCCTGCGAAAGTCGGGCGTGCTGTGCATGTCCCGACTCCCGGCCCGCATCTTCTCTTCGGGCGACAGCGCGTCCCACTTCACGATGGACGCCCTGATCTCGGCCTGTAGCTCTGCCATGTCGCGCCGGGTCGATCGTCTGCCGCGCTTGCGATTCATGCCCGCAATTCTAGCGGGCGCCGGACCAGCGGCGAGTACCGGGGCGAGCGTCGGACCCAAGCTCGAATTCAATAGCGTCCTGGGCCGCTTCAAGGGCCTCAGAATCCGCGGCGTGCATCTCGCGCCCGAGGCCGCTCATCGCGGCGATTTCGTTCAGCCGGCGCTCGTTGGCCTGCCATTGAGATTCGAGCGTGTCGCACATTTTTACGGTGTGGTCCCGTTCGGGAAGACTCGCCGCGCCCAAAAAAGCCCGGCGACAAAATCGACGTGCGGCAGATGCTCGCGGATTAAACGCTCGCAAGCCTTAAACGATGTGCCGGCTGTCAGAACATCGTCGATCAAGATGAGATAATCGAGGTCGTCGTATTCCGTGTCCCATCGAAGCGACTGGTAGACTTCGTCGATAGTGGGACGGCTGGCTCGTGCATGGGCTGCTTCAACTGAATATGCGCGAGTAATGGCGTTGCAGATTCGGATTTTTGGCCGGATCAGCCTCAGCCGCCAGAAGAGGTCTTCGAATCGCGAGTCGTACTCTGGATCGCCGACCACTTTTGACGGCGGAATCGCACAGACGTTATAGGACTCGTCAGGTTCAAAGGCCCGGGCCAATTCGTCAGCGAATCGATCGATCGCCTGGATCTTGTACTTCCACTGATATGTGCCGCGTTTCGACGGCTCTTTCTTGAAATTGGAAACCAGATTGTTTGTCTCTGACGCCTTGTAGCCGCCACCGGAAATGTATTCGCGAGCGTAACTGCAATAGTCGTCGGGGTCGATGTGGTGATGATCAGCGAGCGAAATCAGGTCAACCCGTCTCCAATTTGGCTCCGTTGTCGCCATCGTCTTTGCCCAGCGCTTCCACGACGTCTTCGACAGACTTAACGCGGATTGCGCCCCTCTTCTCGTAGTTCGCCGGCCATTTGACCCTTGGGTTCTCGAAGCACGAATTTAGAATGAAGAGCTTCTTTTGCTGGCGCAGACATTCTCTCGCCTGGCTGTGAGTCCCGCTAGTTTCGGACGCCTCGACGATTACCGTTCCCTCCGACAACGCGGCCATCGTTTCGTTGCGCTCGAGAAAATAAAACTTCCGCGTCGGGAAAGGCTGTTTCTTGTAGCGGAAGAACGGCACATGACTAATGAGCAAGTGATGCTCCGCAACCTCATTTTGCAAGTCGCGGTTTTCTTTGGGGTACGCCTCATTAATCGGAGTGCCGATCACGCCGACGGTGTGCCCTCCTCGCCCGATCGTCGCTTGCATTGCTGCCGTATCGATTCCCTTAGCCAATCCGGAGACGATCGTAAAGCCCGCTTCGGACAGTCCCGCTGCAAGCTTAGCCGCACGAGTTCGGCCTTCGGGAGTACACTCTCTCGCTCCGACGACCGAAACGCATCGGCTCGCGGTAAGTCCCAGGTCGCCCCGGTAGTAGAAAAAATCAACCGGGTACCGGGCAGCTTGCAGCCGGTCGGGGTAATCAAACACTCTGGTAAAGCACACTGAGAAACCGCCACCAATCTCGCAAAGTGCGGTTTTGATTTCGGCCAGCAGCGCCTCGCGGAACATGTCGTCATGCGCGAGTGCCGCGAAAACGGCAGACGGAAGGTCGCCGTGCGCGTGGAACTGCTCTGAGACGGTTTTTAGTGTCGCATTCGGAATGGTGGTCCAGAGCGCTTCATAGGAAACGCTCTCTAAATACGGCGACACGCTGTTGCGCAGCATCGACGTAAGAGCGTCCATCCTCACGTCTTCCCTTGATGGCGATTTCAAAATGTGCTGCGCAGCCATAGGCGCAGACAGTGTACATGCGCCCATATCGGCTGTCAACCCGGGGTTTCTTAATCGCATTCTTGGCAGAGAGGGGATCTGCCGACAAGTGATCGGGCCATCATTCTCCGCGCCGAAGTCGATCAATCAGCTTCGCCAGCCCGGCATCCCGCCGCTTCAGCTCGGCGTGCTTAGTGACCGCGTCAAACAGCCGGTCCATGTCCCACAGTTCACCAATTCCGGCGTCCGGTTTTCGATCGAAGAGATTGTGCGGATGCCATCGCCCTAGCCGAGGCTGCGCCTCACAACTCCGTTCGCGCCTTTTCTTCGCCGGCAAGATCCGCGGCCCATTCTGGGCGGAGTCGCGACGTTTGGTAGGCGCAGCAAAAAGCCCGCGAGGAATGTTCCCCGCGGGCTGCGATTTGTGAATTCCCCGTCACCAGAGTGCGAGCGTCACTTCGCCATCATCGAGGCATTCACCTATGCAGTAAACGATAGGTCAATCGCAAGCGCCACAGTCGTTCGAAGGCTGAAGATTATCCGGCGTTCGGCGTTTGCTCATGGCACCAAAGCCTTAGAGCCGCGTCATACGTCGCATCTGGCACTTCACGTCGGTCAGAGTTCGATCGTGCTCGTTTCGGCATGTGCCAAGTCATGAGCGCGGCCGGCTGCGGCTGCCTTGACCGGATCGGAGAAAACGACGCGCCCGGTGCCGTCCGGATCGGTCTGAATGACCAGATAGGGATCGTCGCCGTGGCAGGATTCGAAGGTTCGCGGAATTCGCCGAGAAATACACCCACGGATCGCCAAGGCCGCGCAGAAATCGGCGCATTTGAGGCTTGTTGTGCGGGCAAAAGCAGAGAACGTTCGGATTATCTTCGAAAGAATCGTCTGCGAGCGATCGATTCACCGCTTCTGGCCATCAAACTCACTCTCGACTTTTCCGTTATCGTCCAGAAATTGAAAGGTCGATTTCCCGTCGTTTTGGACGATCAGCCGCAGGCGAGTTTTTCCACTGCCGTCGCAGAGCGATAGTCCACTGGAACCATCGCGAAAACGACCAAGCCTGAGCCGGGGCACGTCGTGGCGATGAGCACCGAAGAACTCCTGCCACGCGGCATCCCGCTGGCCCTCCGGGAGTTTCGCAATCCGCGCTTCCGCCTGCTGTTTCTCCACGATCGGGTACTCGCCCTGATCGACCATAGTGATCAGGGAGAATTTCTGCTTCGCCTCCTGTCCGGCGTCGACGGCCAGGACCTGGTTTTCTTCGTATTGATCGAAGCTGAGGTGGCAGTGGTTTTGAATGCTGCCATCGGGAAGCTGTTCGGCCCCCCAGATCAGACCGCCCTGTTCGGAACCCTCCTCGCTCATGAACAGCAGACCGGCAGCCTCCCGTCGATCCGGTCGAGCAGATTCTTGCTTGTGATACCAAGCCCCAGGAAAATCCGCGCGATTCGAAAGGGTGAGCCGCACCGTGCCGTCCGGCTCAATAATGTTGATACGACGCGCCGTGATCACGCCGAACGTCGAGTTTTGTCCGGGTTGCCCTGACAGCATGCCAGAGGCGACCGTGAACGTGAAACACAGTGTCAGCAATCCGGAATAAACGACCAAAAAGCGAGAACTCGACAATATCCTCATTTGCTCCCTCCCGTTGATTCTTTTGAGCCACAAAACGACCTCGCTGCGCCCGAGGCTGCAGCTGACCGGATCACTTCACCCGGGCACAGGCAGTGCGAAACGGACCGTGACACCGAGCTACCCGAGCAGTGACCACAAATGAAAACAGCCACCTTGTGTTACCACAAGTGGCTGTGCGTGTTTCGGGGCGATCCCAAAAAGGTGGTCGTGACAGTGATAGACGGAATAAGTTGGGATGGGCCGAACTCAATCGCTTCTGTCGGGAAATTAGGAACGACGTGGGGCTGCGAGCTGTGGGGTCGGTCGACATTCAGCGTGCTTTTCTTGCGGAGCGGGTTCGTCGCTCATGCCATCTAATGCGACTCTTTCTTTCGCACCTTAGGCTGCTCCGGCGCCTTGGGAACTGGCGTAGGACTGTCGGGCAACCGGAACGAAACTGTCGATTTCAGTTCCATTGGGGCCTCAGGTCTTCGGCGTGCGGCGAGGACTTTGGCGGCGGGGATGTCATGGCTGGTGAATCTAAGAACGAACGACTTACCGCACATCGAGCACTTGACCAAGCGCTCTCTGTATTCAGGCGGTGCGTCCAACTGGGCTTGGCAATGAAGACATTCGACTGTCGGCATGGTTTGAGAGTCCGTCAGCGGGACGAGTAGGCAATCAGTCGGCGGATTTCGGCTCGTCGCCGGGCGTCAGTGGGTCAGCCACCGCAGCAGCAGCCACACCCCATAAATGACCCCGCGGAACATCGCGACCGAGAGAATTTGACCGATAAGAGTTTTCACTACTGATGCTCCCGGCCCGCATCAGCGTTTCCTTTTAGGCAAGCACGCGGAACAGTAGCCAAAAGATCAAAGCAACGCCGGACCCACAGCCTGCGGTCGACATGGTGAGATTGGCCCAGCCACGGACCCCCAGAACAAACCGCGAAATGACGAAGCCCGCGGCCAGTACAAACAGGGTCAAACTGACGAAGGCCCACGCCAGTTGATTGACGACAAACAGGGCGAACCAGCCTACGAGCAAAATGTAGACAAGCTGCTTTGTGAAATGGTGCTCCACTGTGCACGTCAACGTGGCTTCTTTACTTGCCTACGGTCTTCGCCTGAAGTTGGTTCCAGGCCAAGTCGAGGTTTTCGTCAGCACCGGCGTCGTAGGCCTCGAGGGCCGCCTCGGCCTTCTCTGGGTTCAGCAGCGACTCGGCTTGCCTAATGCACTTACCGGCCTGAGCCCAACACCTTTGCTGCAGGCCTTCGACGTCGGGCCGATTGCCGTAAAGGCTGGTGAAGCGAATTTTGTTGCCCCAAATGTCGAGAGCCAGCTTGTAGTTTGCGATCGAGCGGATGAGTAGGGCAGTGAATTCGGGCAGCTTTTTTCCGTCCTCCGTCTCGGAAAATATCTTCAGGTCTGCCCATGCTTCGCCAACGATGTCTCCGTAGGCGGAATAGTTCATTCCCACTTCCATTCTCGCGTCGACCTTTTTGAGAACCTTCAGAGCGGTAGTAGCGGATTCAGGGACGCTGCGGTAGACCCGGGCCCGCTCCCGCCTCTGCGCTGCCTGTTGCTGGCGTCGATCAGCGTCCTTGCGCTGTTGTTCAGCAATGGCGCGCTCTTTCGCCGCGGCGGCCTCTTGGGCCTCGGCGCGCCGGGCATCTTCTTGAAGCTTGCGTTGACGTTCGGCCTCCTGAGCGCGGATTTGGGGCTCGACCTTCTTGTAGAGTTCCGCCTTCGCCTTGTCGGCGTCGGCAAGGCTCTTTATCAGCTCGTCGTTCTTGAGCTCGTGAGCCCGCGCCTCCTGCAGTATGTCGTCATAGGCCTTGTACGCCTTGAACGGATCGCTGGTCTGCAGTTTGTCGGCGTCGGCCAGCGCTCTCGAGACGCGCGAGAGGTTCTTGGTTTCCCAGGCATCGCGGAACGCGACGAACCAAACGAGATAGCCGAGGGCGACGGCCGTTATCGCGCCACAGACGCCGATCGCGATCTTGGTGGCGGCGGGGAGTGCCGGTCGGGGCTCTGCGGCTGTTTCTTCGTCCGGGGCCGCCGCATTGTCATCCGCCTCTTGCGAAAAGAGGCCATTGATCTTTGCGGCGGCGAACCAAGGCCCATCGGAGGACTTCGAAATGAGCGTCTTGGGCTTCAGCATGCCCGAGTTCGCCAACTCGCGCAGCTGGTGACCAGAGACCGGACCGGCAGATTGCCCTGCCGCCTTGTAAAACCACTTCGAGCCCATCAGACGCCCGCCCAAACCACAGCTTTTCGGCTCACTTCCCGATCGCCAGCATGCGGCCGGAACGTCCTCGAATCAAGGGGTTCGCCTTACAAGAGGGCATTCTCAGCGCGGCTTTTTGCGCTGCGGAGCGGAGACGGGAAACGGCTCACCAAGCAATTCCTTACCAGCAGCTTTCATCAAGCCGCGCATGCATTCGGCAATGTTGGGCTAGTGCGCCGTAATCCTCGCCCGCTCCGTCAGCCCGTCGAGCATGGTCGGCGGCCGACCGGTGCACGTTTCCCCTTAGCTAGGGACGTTTGGTACTCCTGGGACGGAGATGGGCTCCAGTGACCGAGGTGTCGCATTTCTAAAGAATCTCTCACTGCTCGACATTTGGGCATCGCGAACAATGGTGGCGCGAATGCTGTCACACGCCGGATAGGCCCCGGTCGATGGCTCGCAAAAACCTGGATGACAACGGCCCTAGTGGCCGTGGAAATCGAAAGCCCGTTCGGTGCGCTCGGCCTATGGGCAGCCAGCGGGTTTTTCTATTGGCTGTGGGTGGAACTTATTCTTTTTCGATCGGCCGTGAGGGCGAAAATGGTCGAGGAAATTCAGAAGATCAGGGCTGAGGAACTATCAGTCATCCGGCTCGTGTTTCCTGACTCGCAGGACAGCGCAGGAGAGACCGTCGAATTGACGCTCGCTCAGGCGAAGGCGTATGCGGGCCGCTCGCACGACACCGACGTTCGCAGGCACTTGTGCGGAATCATCGACGGGCTTGCCTACTTCTCCAAGAAAGGTGTTCAACCGTCCGTCGAATTCGTGGTCCCAATCAGTCGGAGGTAGTTGGATTGCCAGAATCGAGCGATTACGGCGTCCTCGTTTCCACCCTCATTCGAGACGGCCGCAAGCGGGCTCTCGTCGGCCTCTGGCTCGATGCGCTCGAGCAGTTGCCCGCACAGTTCGCCCTTGCCACAGCCGAGCGAGAGGCGACCGGGCCTGGCGCCCTGGTCGCGAACCGCGACTTTCAGGTTGGCACCCTCCGCGAGCTCTTCGGGCAGATTCGAGCGGCCAGCAACACACCGCTCTCGCCTGAAGATCCAGCGGTCCTGCTCAGCCAGGCGAGCGTGCGTGATCGGGCTGCCGCTGTCCGATCGGAGATCATCACACGCACTCGAGAGTGGCTTGCGGCCGATGATCGCTCCGTGGAAATCCACGATCTGGTGTTGGGTATTCTCAGGATTAACAAAGGGAACTAGAAATGGGTCGCCCGCCTGGTTGTGCGTGTCAGTGCCAGATCGAGGAGACTGACAATTGCTCGCCGTTCTCGGCGATCGCTGCGGTGTGGATGGTGGCGGCCATTCCCAGCCTGAAGCCGTCGGTCACCGATTGCAACGGGTGCTCGGCCTACCACACGCCCGTGCTCTTGCCGTTTGTGGGAGTTGTTGGCGGTAATTGCACGTGGGAATGCCCAGAGACGATCAACTGCCCGGGCCAGGGCGGGACGTTTCCCCTGTGGAAGCTGACGCTCTTCGCGGGAGCCGGAGAATTCACGCTCCTGGCCGGCCTCGGCGGATCGAATACCATCGCGGAATATGTCTTCGCCAACCTCGCGCTCTTCAATCCGCTCGCAGCAAACACGTTTCAGTCGATCGGCAACTTCGGGGTCGGCTGCGTGACGTTCCCGAACACCCTTGTTCTGACCCCCGCACCATGACCTTCCACCGTTGCAAGGGGCTTGACCTAGAAAAGGGGCTGCTTGCCCAGAAAAGCGGGGCGCCCCCCTCGCCGTTGGCTCCCATGCTCGCAATCGCTGGCGGTCAATTGAGCCCTAGATTCAATTCGTACTCGGGTCGGACTTCTTCGGCGGCTTCGGTCGCGAGAAAAGCTTGTAGGAATGCTCGTGCAGGGCGGTCTCCAGCGCCAAAAGCTCTTTTGAAGCGCGGCGTGCGGCCAAAAAGAATTCGTCCAATTTCGCCCGCGCATCGGTGGCTTTTGGATCGAATCGCTTCTTTCCCGAAAGGAACAGTGCGATTGTTCGCGCCGCCGTCACGGCCTCGGGACCAACAATGGGACAGGAGAGCGGCTTCCCGTCTGGCCAAGTCTGTCCTTTCGTGCTTTGAATCTCCATGTGCGATTCCTTTGGACTTGCCCTGAGAAAGTAAAGGGGTCGATCAAACTGGTTGCTTCGAAGGCGCGGTTTTCCCGATCATGGGCTGATCGGAGAAAAAGCTATGCCGAGCCATACCGTATGCATCCATTGCAAGAAGAAATTCAAAAATCGCGTACAGCTCGCAGGCCCATTCTCTGCGGTCCTGGGCATCATGCCGGACTGGTGCCCTCATTGTGGTGGGTTCCGTTTACTCGAAACAACAATTTTGCCTGCCGATTTCAAGTTCAGCCATGTGTCGTCCGCTTCGCGGACCTATGCCAACCTGAAAATCAAACACAAGGAAATTGCCAAGGTCGCCGAGGCTTTCGAAATGAACATGGATCGGGTCTTCGCAATTGGGCTGCTTCCAGAAATGATGCTTTTCCAATGGGCATGGCGGCTTCAGAGTGCTAGCGAACTCGAACTCTCAATCCTGCACCTCGCGAGAGAGGATGCAAAAACTGCCGTCCAGATGATGAAGCGATTTTTGTTTCGGATAGATGATCTGCTGACATTCGTTCCGAACGAGGGGATGCATTTCGGAGTCGAAGCCGTTTTTTTTGCAATGATTCAGGGTGCGTGGACTGCATTCGAGACTCTTGCCGCAGATTTGTGGGAAGCGGCAATCAACTCATGTCCGCAAAGCCTGTTCAAGCTGGACGGTGAAGAAAAGAGGATCGAGAGGATCGTTACAGACAGGATCGAGGAGGATAAGAGATTGGCATCCGGCGGAAAGCGACCAAAGAAGGCGAGAAGGCCGCCGGCCGAATCGATCGTTGCGAAGGACGAAAGGGAAAGCAAAAAAGTCGATCTTCTTCAAATCGGCAAGGTGTCTGGAGACACATTCAATCTCGGCAACAAGATGGGGTCATTGCTGCGAACAAAATACGAGTTCACAACCTTGCGCAAGATACGGGCGGCATACGGCCTTGCGTTTAGTCCTCCGGTGCAGGCGATTGATGATGTCTTATCGTGCCGAGCGATTGACGCCCTATGTGCCGTGAGAAACGTGATTGTCCACAAGGCGGGCGTCGCCGACGAAGAGTATTTGGAAAAAATCGACGGCATCCCCAATGCCCCACCTCTTGCGCTCGGACAAAAGCTTGCGCTCGACGGTGAATCCACCTTCAATCTGATCGATCTGGTCGTGTCGCAGGAAATTTCTCTGCTCAAAGCGGTGGATGAATTCTTGCGACCCGTACGGGGGACAAAGTGTGTCTCGAAGTGACAATGGGGAATTGGAGGTGACCTGTCGCAAATGCAATGGTTCGGGGTGCGTGCGTGATGGTGGCGAACGCTGCGCTTGCCCGCTATGCGAAGGAGCGGGATTCGAACCAACCGAGCTAGGAGAAAGGGTTCTGGCTCTCGTGCGTCACAATTTCCGCCCGATGTTTGAACGGATGCAGGACAGGGACGATTTGTGAGCGACCGCGGCCGGCCCTGGTCATCCCGCCCGCACCGTGAATACCGTCAAAGGTCGGGCCAACGCGAGGGGAATGGATCATGCCTACGGTCGCGGCTCAATCCAAGCGGCTGGTCTAGCCCTGGCCCGTCAACGGCCCGGCCACGCTCCACGCCGACTGGCTCCGCTTGATCGGCCATCTTGGCGTCGAGCAGCGCCGGCCGGATTCAAGAAATTCTGAGCGGAAACCGATTCGTGTCTATTGTCACGGTGACAACTGACACATATACTGCCTCGGCATGGGAAAGAAACCCGGCCGAAAGAAACCCGCGATGCTCGATGGCCAATTACGTCAGGCGATGGTCGATAGCGGCAAGGCTGTTACCGAACTGGCCGAGCTGGCCGGCCTGGCAGACCACGGGTCTGTGTCCCGCTTCCTCGCTGGGAAGCGGACTCTCCGGCTCGACGTTGCGGCAAAGATCGCGGCGGCTCTAGGTCTCGAACTCCGAAAGAGAGGGTGATCCAATGTCGTCGATTTACCGGCGTCGATACAAAGCGAAGAACCCGCGGACCGGCAAGACGGAAACCCGGACGACGGCCAAGTACTACGGGAAGTTCCGAGACCCAAGCGGGCAGGTTCAGCGCGTGCCCCTGGCGACGGATAAGGACGCCTCGCGGTCGATGCTGCTCGAGCTGGTCAAGAAGTCCGAGCGTGTCGCCGCCGGCATCACGCCTGCCCTGACCGACCCGATGCTGGTTAATGCGAAGCGTCCGCTCACAGAGCACATTGCCGACTTCGAGAAGCGGCCGGGCAAGAAGGGGCCGGTCACGGGAAAACATGCCAAGATGTCGGCCCAGCGAGTCCGGGCGATCGTTGCCGGCTGTGAGTTCGAGGTAATCGCGGACATCAACGTCGAAAAGGTCTCGAAGTGGCTGGAAGTGCAGCGGGCCACAAAAAAGAGATTCGGGATCGCGACCAGCAACCACCACATGCGGGCGATGGCCACTTTCTGCTACTGGATGGCCGACCCCAAGCGGGGAAACCGATGCCCGAAGGCGATGAATCCCTACGGCAATGCCCCCTGCCTCAACGAAGAAACCGACGTACGGCGCCAGCGGAGGGCCCTTTGCGACGAGGAGATTGCGTGGCTGCTCGACTCCACCGAGAACGGGCCGGTGATCGGGGAAATCTCCGGGCGCGATCGGGCGATGCTGTACCGGATGGCGCTCTCGACGGGTCTGCGTGCCAGCGAACTTAGGAGTCTCGAACCCGAGTCGTTCAATTTCTCAGGCGACTACGCGACCGTCACCGTCGAGGCGTGCTACGCGAAGAACCGACGCAAGGCCGTTCTGCCTCTCCACGCTGACATGGCCCAGCGGGTTCAGGCGTGGCTTGCTGAGCGTGCTGGTGGTCGGCCTGACGTTCCAGCCATCCTCTCGCTCAAGGGAGCGCCAGCGGGCCACGTGGGGCGTCTGTGGACCGGCGCAGCAGTTAAGCCGCATAGCACGGCCGACACGCTTCGCAGGGACTTGGAGGCGGCTCGCAAACGCTGGATCGAGGCGTCGGCCGACGAGCCTGAGCGGAAGGCGCGCGAGACGTCCGACCTTCTGAAGTATCAGACGCGCGAGGGCTACGCCGATTTCCACTCGCTGCGACACGGGTTCATCACTCGGGTATTCGACAGCGGTGTAAAACCGCACCACGCACAGAAGCTCGCCCGGCACGCGAACCTTCGGCAGACAATGAAGTACAGCCATGTCGAGGCCGAGCAGGTTGCAATGGCTCAGCAGCAAGTGCGGCCGCTCCCTCAGGCGGTGGTGCCAAACAAGTCGGTCGCTGTCGGCTGATTCCGCTCGCACACTCTATGGTCTTTCCCAGGGACGCTACGGCGTCCCTGTTTCATTTGTGCCCCGTTGTGCCCTCTATTGTGCCCTGCAATCGGGACGCAGAGGAACGGTCTGACATGACGTGAAACAACCGAAGGGGAAAGCAGCGATTCGAACGGTGAGCAGCAAGTGCGATGCGAGCCTACCAAAATAGGGTTTTGCTACTGCCTGATGCGCAGTGAAACAGCGTGAGACAGGTCCGCTGCTAATCCGCACTTCGCGCGTTAAAGTGCCCATTTCGGCAGATTCTGCCGATCGGGTCGGCAGAGGCCAAAGCCGTCTTGCCCGTTTCGCGGCGCGAATTAGAATCCGGCTCCTCCCTTCTCTCCCACTCGAGCGTTCCCTTCCTTTACGTGCTTTCTGCCGCGCGACCAACGCGGTGGAAAGGAGTTTGCGCGATGAATCTGCCGCACCGACTGGCACGCTCTCGTTTCCTCCTGGCTGGATGTACGGCTGCCCTGATCGTCACGCTCAGCGGTTGTGCCGACATGCTGCCGGATTCGGACACCTGGGAAAAGTGGTCGCCCTCCAACATCTGGTATCGCATGCAGCCCACTCAACTGGGCCGCTTGAATGAGGGAAACGGCATCGCCTCCGATGTCTACTATTCCGTGTCCGATGACCGCGACCACGATCGGGCGACGGCGCTGAATCCAGGGACCGATCATGCGACGACGGTCGTCCAGCCGATCGAGAACGCGGCTCCGACAACGCCCTGAGTTACTGGCCGCTCAGTTTGTGTCGGCGTCTTCGATCAGCGGCGCCGCACCTTGTCGCAGCAATTCCTCCGCGACTGCGGTGCCGACTGCGCGCGGATCCGCCATCGGTCCACCCTGCCGCGCCGAAAGCTTCTGCTTGCCGTCGCGACTGAGAACCACAGCTTCCAGCGTGATCGAATCGGCAGCGAAGCTCACGGCGACTCCGACCGGCGCATGACACCCGGCGCGGAGCGTGGCCAGGACCTGTCGCTCGGCCGTGGTGGCCGCAAACGTCGGGACGTCGGTGATCCGCTCGAGCCGCCGCCGAGTGTGAGGGTCGTCGCTACGACATTCCAGGCCCAATGCCCCCTGGCCGACGGCCGGGAAGAGATCGGGCGGCATCAAGCGAACAGTGATGCGGTCCGCCAGTCCTAAACGGTCGAGGCCCGCTTCCGCGAGCACGAGCGCGTCGTAGGCTCCCTCGTCGAGCTTACGCAGCCGCGTCTCCACGTTGCCGCGGACGTCCAGGAATTGCAGATCGGGCCGCACGTGCAGAAACTGAGCCCGGCGACGCAGGCTCCCCGTGCCGACGCGAGCCGCAGTCGGCAAATCGCGGAGGGCCGCGCACGCCGAGTCGGGGGGTAACACCAGGGCGTCCCAAGGTTCGGCACGTGTCGGCACGGCTGCCAGTTGGATGCCGGGCACCGGGACGGTGGGCAAATCCTTCAAGCTGTGCACGGCGACGTCGGCGCGCCCGTCGAGCAGGGCTTGTTGGATCTCGCGCGTGAAGACTCCCACTCCGCCCAAACCGCTCAATGAAGCGGCGACGTCGCGATCGCCGGTGGTTGTCACGTGCACAAGCTGGACGTCAAGCCCCGGCTCGTTCTTCTTCAGTCGATCGGCGACGTACTCGGCCTGCCAGAGTGCCAAACGGCTCGCGCGGGTGGCGATTCGCAGCGTGGCACCACTCACGACGAGCGTCCCTCATCATCGCGCAGCGGACGGCCGGGCGATGGTGGATCTGGCGGCGAAGTCCCGGGTGGTGGACCGGCAGGAAACAGTCCGGGGTGGGCCGGCGCCGCGCCCGCAGCGGGATAGCCCGGTGGCGGTCCGCCCCAACCACTAGTGGGCGGGCGCCCATCCGACGGTGCAGGCGGCCGGAAATCGTCCGCGGTGCCAGGAGGGACGCCCCGCCAGCCT
>Ga0210396_10003096_pt1 | contig 16709 bp, 12 predicted proteins | sample IncBWH17OmetaG_FD_155466 | JGI IMG/M metagenome (GOLD analysis project Ga0210396, IMG submission 155466) | Forest soil microbial communities from Barre Woods Harvard Forest LTER site, Petersham, Massachusetts, United States - Inc-BW-H-17-O ... | reverse complement strand
GAATGGTTTCCCATCATGAACAGCAGGCCTCCCAATGGAATGGTGAATAGCAGCATCACTGGCCTGCTTATAACGTGAACCTTACATGGCCACAAGCATCAACTGAGGGACTTTTTCAACAGACACAGCTGATTTCAATAACTGACGCGCGATCTTGGCGATATTTGACTGGGAATCACTTGCGCCAACACGCGACCCGAGTATGATTGGCAAGCAGCTCAGCAGCCCGGCAAAGAGGAAACGGCTCCAAGAGACTGAGACGAGGAGCACACAGGAGGGGAGACATTATGCGGCTTCCCGAGGCTGTGAAGTGGGATGATGCCCATCGGATGGTGGAAGGCGGTTGCCGTACCAGCAGGAACGGGGACGCCTGCTATACCGTTAAAGCCCTCTCTGAGGACACCTGGGATAAGAAGAAGAAAAATCCCAATCCCAACCACTGTCTCATTGTCGTGTCTGTTACCACCAGCCCCTTCCTGAAGGGCAGCAACCTAGCTTGGAATGAAGCGAACAGTAGTTCTGAACGGCGAATCGCTTCTACGATAGCTGCCAAGATCGAAGTCATTATGAAGCATCGAGGTACGGAAAACCCGGTACTTCCCGCGCATCCGGAGGCGACGATATCGGTGGTTGAGGCAGCAATCCCCTCCCAAGCTCACAAAGATGTGTCCGCAGCGAAGGAGCTTCTCGAAAAAGGTCAGGACCTCGACAAGGGAATCCAGCTCTTGCAGAAAGCCGCTCAGGAATATCCCAAATACGCGGAGGCATATTTGCTGATGGGCGTCGCCTACGGCCATCAGAATAAGTGGAGCGACGCTGCCTCCGCATTCGATAGAGCAATAGAAATTGATCCCAAGTACACCGCTGCCTATCTCGCACTTGGGGCGCTCGATAACCAGCAGAACAAATTCGCGGAAGCCGAAAAACCTCTGCTAACGGCCGCTGAACTCAATCCTGATTCCGCTGATGTTCACGTACAACTGGCACGCACCTATATGGGTCTGAATCGTTGGCAGGATGCCGATCCCCACGCGCAAAAAGCGGTGCAGTTGGCCCCGGACATAGCTGAAAGCCACGTACTGCTTGGCAACGTCTTATTACGCAAACAAGATGCCCTCGGTGCCCTGCGTGAATACAAGGAATCGTTGCGGCTGGTCCCCAATGGTCCTCTGGCAGAGCCCACCCGACAGGTGGTATCCAAGATTGAGGCCGCCTTGAAAAGTTCCCAGCAGCAGACACCCAGCAAGTAAGCGGCTGTTTCAGGGAACATCGCCTTGTTGTGAACTCTATTAAGCGTTCGGGACAGGTAACTGGCGAAAAATCCCCATTACGCTCAAAACCCCTCAATGAGTGAAATGGCCTGATAGCGTCAGTTATCGCGATGCTGAGAACTCTTCCCCAAAGCTATCTACTGGCCCGAGGTTTGCACGGACATCAGTCCAGCTTGAACTTCGACCCGCTCCACGGGCCCTTTACCGAACCACTTCACGACTGAGTCCGGCCCGTTTTCGTCCATCCAATCGCCAAAGCTGTATGCAAAAGTTATGTGACGTTTCACGTGACACTTACAGGCGTGCGGCCATGAAAACTTCCAGCGCCGAACTTCATCAGCCGTCGCCTCTTGCAATAGTTTCGGGCCGCTAACTGACTCGACATCGTACGTATCGCCGTTCTCGTTGACTGAGTAATTCACAATGACCTCTCCTTGAATGCGAGCTTGGCGACAGAGCGGCGGGTAAAACGGCATTGGAGCAGACTGGAGATACGGCTCGGGATTCGCAGCCCTCGAAGCAATGCTGAAAAATAAAATGGCAAACACTACGATTCGCTGCATGGGAGTGCTCCGTCCGGTGATTCTATCTCAGCATTTGTGCCAGATACGGGTAGGTGGCGAAACATCTCGATTACACTCATCGTGCGGGTTGCACGACCGAGGTAAAATCCCGGGGTCGGATTGCACTACCTTCTATCCCCTAATGCTTGGGGGGCTAATGGACAAGCCGGGAAAAACGAGACCGCCCCGTAACGTGCGAGCACACTTACTAACTGGTTAGTAATTACGACAGGGTGGACGAGCGGCGAGCGACCCCGCGAAGGCGAGACGAGGAGGATCGACTTCATGGTGATCAGGGCTTCAGGTGATACGACGCGGCCATCGGACCGGCACCCGCCTGGTATTTTCGGGCGCGTACCAGTTCCGCGACCTGTCGAATGTGGCCGAGATCATGAAGCGCCCACTCGTTCAACATCTGGGCGAGCGTGATCTCGCCGAACTCCCGGTGTAGCGCGACACGGTCGCCTGCGCCGTCCGGCAGATGGCGGAGAAATTCGATGTTGGTCTCGCGCTGATCTTCGAAGTGATCGAAGGCGTCTTCCGGATCGGCACCCCGGTACAGTTCGAGGTACATTTGCGCGTCGTCGGGCTCGAATTCGGGACGTGCTTCGGCCAAGAACCGGTCGAGGCGCATCCGGTAGCAGTGGCCCTCGGAATGAGAAAGATGGGCCAGCACTTCGGCAACGGAGAAGCGTTCGGGCGCCGGTTTCCAGCGCGCATCTTCGTCGGTCAACTCGCTCATCATGCCGCGCAGGATTCCAGGGGTCGCCTCCAGCAGGTCTAGGCAGGGGAGTCCATTTTCCGCCATGGCCTCATCCTACACTTCCCCTAAAGATGACGGTGGTCTCGTGAAGGGGGATTGATCAAAAATCCCGATTTACTGATTGGCCGAATCTGGAGCCTCAACGGGGCATGTTAAAGCGCATGGTGAACCGGACAGCCACTACTTTCCCTTGTTTGGTAGCAGGCTTGAACGTCCCATGCTTCGTTATGAACTTCGCAGTTTTTGCGCGGCCAATCGATCTGAGGCATTGACGACTCGCGTCTCGCAAACGTGCCCCTCGGCATTGATCAACAGTTCCAGCGACATTCCAACGCGAATTTCGGGGCCCTTCCTTGCGTTCTTGTCTATTTGGGCTGAGGGGCTTTATGTCCCTTTCCATCATGTAGACGGGTTCATCCGCTGAAATGCAGGGCACTTTGGATGATGGGTTGCTTTCGTGCGGGACAACGGACAACATGAAGCTCAAGAGCATCAATGAAACTCGCATCAGGGTTCCTTCTGCTCAAAGCAAATTAGGAATGTAAGTCGAGCATCTAGGTGCCCTGCGGGCTGACAGGTGAAAAATCTCCATTTCACTCGTAACCGTAGAGTTACACGTGTAATCGCCTGTTTACAGCAGTTGACGAATCCTTCGATAAGGAACTCGTTTTGTGCAGGGCGGGATCGTCGATCAGTCGAGCTAGACAGGGCGACCTAGCGGCGATATCGTTCCGGTATGTTTAAACGTCATACCGTGGCGGAGATCAACGAATTGAAGAGGGAGCATCGGCTCCAGAGTAAGGCGCGAGGGAAAAACCGATTCATTTGGCGGGAAGGAGTGCTGCCGACCGTTCTGACTTCGTATATCGGCGTGCTGGCGGTAGCGGTGTTCGGAAATCACGAGCATTCATTCTCTGCTTCTGTGCGATCAATTGCCTTCCCCGCCCTCGTGCTTTTTCCTCTCTGCTTACTGGGCGGCTATTTGGCTGGCCGCTGGAAATGGAAGGACTTCGAGAAGAAGTACCTTGAGAACAGTCTCCCGCCGTGGGAATGACAGTCCCTTTTGACCCTCCAACGTGAGCCTTTGCGGAGTGGTGAGTTTATTGTTGTTGTAACATCCCGATTACGCTCAAACCCCTCCCTGAGATAATCGTTCCGTGCAAAACCGAGCCATCGAGATTCACGACTCCAAACTAGACCGAATCACGCTTGAAGCTGGCGTGGCGGTGCTGCACTTTCCTCGGGTGTACATCCACTCGTCTGCGGGACGCCCGGGCATTGACGCTGGATCGGGCTGGACGCAGGAAGCAGTGATTCGTATCGGGAACGCTCACATAGACGGCAAGTTGTCGCAGGCAAACCATGATGCCGGAAGCCATCATCTTTCAGACGGCTCTATACGGATAAATGATTCTGTTTCTGAAGACCTGATTCCCATCCCGCTGGATGTGCAGGGCAACATCGAACTCACATTGGAGTGTTGGGGGGATGGTGTCCACGTACACGGCAATTCAGCAACACTGGAGCTTATCGGCAGAGCGGAATACGTAGAGGAGTTTCGTCCCGACGAGTGATGATTGGCGAGAAATCTCTATAACGCTCATCGACCTGTAGTTGGTGAAATGTTGACGAAAAAATCCCAGCTTGGAGTGTGGGCTACTGCCCGTTAAACTCAGCCCATGATTCCAGCCCATGATCTCGCCGACTTGCACGTGTTTGCAGGTACTTGGCAGTCTCCCGCAGACCTGTAAGTAGTTGTAGGTTTAGGTTGAACTAGGTCTGAAAAGGCTGGCGTCGGCGATTCAACTCCGTCCCTGGCCACCATGTTTTCAATGAGTTAGGCGGAACTATTAAACCTCCATCGACAGCAAACAAGCCCTCTATCGTGGGTGGAAATAGCGCACTCGGCGAAAGATGCCTGAGCTTCATCTCATTGACTGTCATCGATTTGCTGGCATGCGAGGCGTCGAAGAGCGCGCGAGCGTCGATACGGTAGTGAGTACCTTTACGTTATGCACGATCCCTAGCGTGGTGGAGGCCATTCAAGGTGTACGCCGGGTCCTCAAGCCGTCAGGCAAGCTCATCTTCTTTGAGCATCGTCTGTCGCCCGATCCTCCAGTACAGCTTTGGCAAAAGCGGTCGGAACCGCTCTTTCGCTGGGCCTTCGAAGGTTGCCACGTGACCCGTGACATTCCGTCTCTCATCGGCAACGGCGGTTTCAATATCAAACAGATGGATTCAGGGTACCTCTCTCCTTTTCCAAAGTCAGCGTCGTATTGCTGGTGGGGGGTGGCAAGTCCAGCACCACGAAACTAAGAACTTGCGCAGGTTTGGCCGTTGCTCTAGGTTTCTGCGGCGAATGCGTCTGGATGTTTGACGGGTTGCGGTGACGAGGCTTGGCGTCCCGTTCGGCTCCGCGCACATGTCCTTGTGATTCCGATCACTGCGGTTGATCAAGTACCAAGAGATGCTCAATTCTAAGTAAAAGCTGTAGACTTATGAGAGTGAGCAGAGCGGGCGCATTGACGATGACTATGATCGCGGTCCTATGGGCCGTGACTCCAGCCATTGCCTGCCTAGTGCCAACGCGTCAGATGACGCCAGCCGAGCACGAGTGCTGCCTCAAGATGGCGCAACAATGCGGTTCATCGGTGAGGCCTTCAAGTCATTCGTGCTGCCAGGGACATCAGCGGGACACTGCCGTTAGCCCTGTACCCACCTATCCCCCGAACCGTCCTTTCGCGCTGGCAATTGTTCCTGCGAGCACCATTAACCTTGTTGACTCTGCCTTAACTTTGCCTCTATCACCTGCGCTGGAGGCTCCGCCTCCGACAACGTCTCCAGGCTGTACGTCCGTTCTGCGAATCTAGACCTCCTTACTTACTCCAATTTGGCTGTCGTATGTGTGTGCGCATTCCTGCGCTCACGCTGACGTGCAGCTGCTTTCTTCTCTCTGAAAAAACGAGATGGAGGAGTAATGAAGGCACTACGTGTCATTCTTTGCCTATCCCTTTTCCCGGGATCGGTCATTCTCTCGCGTGCGCAATTACCAGGCGACGACGGTGACAAGTTGTCCGCTGTCGCGACGTTGCTTCCGCAGCATCACCATCCGGACACATCCGGGCCCGCCTTCAGCTTAGATCAGATCGAAGAAATGGCCCTGGCTGCAAATCCAGAAATCCGGATTGCCGCCAGAAAGCTCGCTGTTGTTGAGGCGTACGTGCCTTCGGCAGGTGCATTGGACGATCCGGTGCTCATGTACCGGGGCTGGCAAGTTCCTGTGCGTCAGCCTTGGAACCACAACGCCGCCCAAAACATGTTCATGATCGGCCAGACGTTCCCAGGCCGAGGCAAACGTGGGCTGCGAACGAGCGTGGCGGAAGGCGATGTTGGGGAGGCGAAGGCCGCGCTGGATGCGACGAGGCTTGATGTTCGAATTCGAGTGCGCAAAGCCTTCTACGACCTGTTGCGCGCCGAGGATGGCCTGCGGATTCACGACGAGCATGTCGATATAGCCCAACAGGCTGTCGCGGCGGCCAAGATCAAGTACGCCGTTGGGAAAGTGCCGCAACAGGACGTTCTCAAAGCGCAAGTCTCACTAACGCGATTGGCCGAGCACTTGATTCACTTTGACCAGGATACCGACATAGCTCGCGCCCGGCTGAATACGTTGCTTGGACGAGACCCCAGCGCCCCCATCGAGGTTCGTGGAGAGCACATCATCTCCACTCAACTACCGTCCATCGAAACTCTGGAAAAGATGGCGCTTCAATCCAGACCTGACCTCGTCCAGATGCAAGCTGCGCTGGACAAGAGCCACAAAGAAGAAGCTTTGGCCAAGAAGAGCTACAGCCCGGACTTCACTGTGTCGGCGGGTTACATGCTCATGCCGCGCGGTTCCGAGTTTCGGAACAACTACATGGTCGAGGGGTCAATCAACTTGCCCTGGCTAAACCGGCGTAAACACGATGCGGAGATCGCCGAATCCGCAGCCAAGGTCACAGAACAAAATGCCGAGCTTGCTGCGATGCGCAACGCGGCGTTCGGTCAAGTTCAAGAGGCTCTCGTCGAAGCGAGAGCGGCACAGAAGCTTGCGAACGTCTACCAACAATCCCTGCGGCCGCAGGCCGAAGCCACGTTGCATTCAACGGTGATCGCCTACGAGAACAATCGTACTGAGTTTCTGGATCTGCTCGACAGCCAGATGACCGTCATTGATCTGGATCTTGCATATCTCCAGGCCGTTGCCGATTTCGAGGCGCGACTGGCCGATCTCGACCTCGCGGTAGGCGTACCGATTGACCAATTACAGAAATCCAAGTCGGAGGTGACGCAATGAGTGAGCAAAAATATCGACGCGCGTTTGGCGCGGTCCTTGCCATCTGCATTCTGCTGGCCATGGCGCTTGGATATGTCATTTCCCGCCGCGATCGCATGGTTATTGCGCCAGACGAAAACGACACCGTGATTGCCAAGGGACCTGAAAGCACACCGCAGCCAATGTTGGCAAAAGATCGTGCCTCAGAAGAGACGGCGCCCAATCTCACTCCGGTTCAGCTATCACCGCAGCGTCTGCAAGCAATCGGAGTGAAAACGGCCGTGGTCGAAATGCAGCCCCTCAACGATGAATTGCGAGTGCCGGGCAACGTGGATGTAAATGAGCAGCAGCTGTCTTACATCCAAACTCGGTTTTCGGGGTGGATTCAGAAAGTATTCGCCAACGCAACCTATCAGTACGTGCGTAAAGGCCAACCTCTGTTCACGATCTACAGTCCTGAACTTGTCAGCACAGAGCAAGAGTATCTGCTCGCCAAGCAGAACCAGAGTGCATTCTCTCAGGACATGCATGGAACCGCGTCCAGAGAGGGTGACTGGTTACTGCAGGCGGCTGCTGACCGCCTACGACAGTTCGATGTTCCCCAACGTGAAATCCTAGCGCTGGAACAAAGCGGCAAAGTTCAGCACGACATTGAGATCGATTCTCCAGTTTCCGGCTACATCACCGAACGCAATGCCTTGCCTAATCAGTACGTCCAGGGTGACAGCAAGCTCTACACGATTGCCGACCTTTCGACAGCCTGGGTTTATGCAAATGTGTCACAGACCGACGTTGGCCGACTGAAACCTGGCAACTCTGCCACAGTCACGGTCGATGCGTATCCCGGAAGACACTTCAGTGGCCGAATCGACCAAATCTTGCCCCAGGTTGATCCCATGACGCGCACCGTGCGTGTGAGGCTGATATTCAGCAATCCAGGAGTGGTACTGAAGCCTGGCATGTACGTGAACGTAACTATCGGAGTGCCACTAGGACGACAGTTGGTGATTCCAGCCTCAGGCGTGTTGCAGGCTGGTACTCGGCAGATCGCTTTCGTCGACCATGGGCAGGGTTATCTGGAACCTCGGGTGATCGAAGTGGGGCCGAGCATTGGCGATCGTGTCGCGGTTCTCAAAGGTGTTCGGCTGGGAGAAACAATTGTCTCGTCTGCGAACTTTCTCGTGGACTCGGAAGCCCAGCTTCAGGCCGCGATGGGATCGTTCGCACCTTTACCGCCGGGTGCCGGTGCGGCTGCTGCGATGAATGCACCCGCTCTGCAAATTGGCATTGACCTAAGCACAGCGCCCGATCCGCCGCACAAAGGCTCAAACATTGTGCGAATAAAGCTGACGGGGACTGACGGCAAGCCAGTTACGGCAGCGGAGGTGAATGTGACGTTTTTCATGCCTGCGATGTCTGCGATGGGTATGGCGGCCATGCGAGATGTGGCCACGCTTACCGATAAAGCCAACGGACTCTATGAAGGGCCGGTGCAACTGCAAAACGGCGGGACGTGGCAGGTCACAGTCACGGTTCAGCGGGGTGGACAGATCATTGCCACGAAACAATTGAGCGTCAGCGCCACGGGAGGCATGTGATGATCTCGCGAATCATTGATTGGTGCGAACGCAACCGATTTCTGGTGTTTACCGGAGCCATCCTGCTGACGATCGCGGGCGCGTGGTGTCTCCAGCATGTTCCGCTCGACGCACTCCCAGACATCAGCGATGTGCAGGTAATCATCCACACTGAATGGGCGGGGGAACCTCCCAACGTGATCGAAGATCAAATCACATATCCCATCGTTTCCTCATTACTGGCGGCGCCAAAAGTCAAAGCGGTTCGTGCACAGACAATGTTTGGAGACTCCTACGTCTTTGTCGTGTTCGAGGATGGAACCGACCTGTATTGGGCGCGTTCCAGGGTGACGGAGTACCTGCAACAAATCGCCGGGCGCCTCCCCGCAGATGTACACCCTGCAATTGGGCCCGATGCCACCGGCGCGGGCTGGGTGTACGAGTACGCAATCGTCGATCGAAGTCATACGAAGAGTCTGGCTGATCTTCGTGCATTGCAGGACTGGTATTTGCGATATCAGATCGAAACTGTTCCCGGAGTCGCGGAAGTGGCCAGCATTGGCGGATTCGTGCGCCAGTACCAGGTGAAGCTCGATCCCAACAAGCTGTTCTCCTATGGCATTCCGGCTTCCACGGTTATCGAGCGTGTGCGCGAGAGCACGAATGAAGTCGGCGGCGATGTGCTGGAGATGAGCGGGGCCGAGTATATGGTTCGAGGTCTAGGTTATCTCCGTTCGCTCTCAGATCTGGAAAATGTTCCCGTCGCTTCGAAGAACGGCACACCTGTTTTGGTGCGGGACCTTGGAACTGTCTCGTTCGGCCCAGACATTCGTCGTGGCGCAGCCGACTGGCAAGGAGAGGGAGAGACAGTGGGCGGCATCGTGGTCATGCGGCACGGCATGAATGCTTTGAATGTAATTAACGGAGTGAAAGCGAAATTTCGCGAAATCGCACCATCCTTACCTCCTGGGGTTGAGATCGCGACCGGCTACGATCGTTCGTGGCTGATCGATCAATCCATCAAAACGCTAAAACGCGACCTGATCGTGGAAGCCATCATTGTCAGCTTCGTCAGCATCGCATTCCTGCTTCACTTTCGCTCTGCGCTGGTTGTGATCATCACGCTGCCGATTGCGCTGCTGGCAGCGTTCATACCGATGTATTACCTCAATGTCAGTTCCAACGTGATGTCGCTGGGCGGACTGGCGCTGGCAATTGGCGTCCTCGTCGATGCTGCGATTGTGATGGTTGAGAATGGATATAAGCACGTCGCGGAGCGCAGCGGCCTGGCGGCCGGGGAGCATACAAAAGCACTCGACGATTCAGAGCGAAGACGAATCCTGACGCTCTCCGCAAAGCAGGTCGGTCCCGCACTCTTCTATTCGTTGATCATTATCGTTGTGTCGTTTCTCCCGGTGTTCCTGTTGGAAGCCCAGGAAGGTCGCATGTTCCGGCCACTGGCTTGGACGAAGACGCTGGCGCTTGTTTTTTCCTCACTATTGTCGATCACGTTAGTGCCAGCACTGATGCCGCTGTTTATTCGGGGACGCCTGCGGCCTGAGTCGCAAAACCCGGCTGCAAGAATGACCAAAGCGATTTATCTGCCGGTGTTGCGTTGGTCACTGCGACATTGGAAGCTGGTCGTCGCGATCAACCTAATCTTCCTCGCTGTGACGATTCCTCTGTATTTCCGTCTCGGCAGCCAATTTATGCCGGCGCTGTACGAAGGCTCGTCGCTGTACATGCCAAGTGCGCTACCGGGAATTTCCATCACTCAAGCGAGCGCGTTATTGCAGGAACAGGACCGCATCATCCGTTCGTTCCCTGAGGTGAAAACAGTCTTCGGCACGGTGGGCCGTTCCGACAGCGCGACGGACAACGCTCCGCTCGATATGTACGACACGACCATCATGCTGAAACCGCAAGAGCAGTGGCGACCAGGGATGACATACGAAAATCTGATGCGTGAAATGGATGACAAGCTCCAGTTTCCCGGACTCACGAATACCTGGACGATGCCCGTGCGGAACCGACTCGATATGGAACTAACCGGAATCAAGACCGCAGTCGGTTTGAAAGTCCAAGGCCCCGATCTCGCGCGAATTCAGGATATCGGTGCCCAGATCCAGCAAATCCTCTCTGGTATGCCAGACACGAGTTCGATTTTCGCCGAACGAGTTTCGCAAGGCTTTTATCTGAACGTCGAAGTGAATCGACCCGAGGCGGCCCGCTACGGGCTCACCGTGGCAGATGTTCAGCGAGTCATCACCTCGGAGATTGGTGGAGCAAGTATCGCTCAGAATGTGGAGGGCCGGCAGCGGTTCCCGGTCGCGGTTCGCTATGAGCGTGACTTCCGAGACAATCCAGAAGAGTTGGGTCGTGCGCTGGTCGGTACTCCGTCGGGTGCACAAATCCCGATCAATCAGGTGGCGCGCACGTATTTCTCCCGAGGGCCGGCGATGATTCGAGACGAAGATGGAGCACTCACGGGTTACGTGTATCTGGATTTGAAAACGAGAGACTACGGCGGATTCGTGAGCCGCGCGGACAAGCTGCTAAAGGAGAAGCTAGTTCTTGCCGGAGGATACACGTATCGATGGGCCGGAGAGTATGAATTTGAGTTGCGCGCCAAGGAACGACTCAAGATCATCCTGCCGATCGTTTTCTTTGTGATCTTCTTACTGCTCTACATAGTGTTCAAATCCGGGACAGAGGCCGCGGTTCTGATCTTCCCGACGCTTTACGCGATGTCTGGCGGACTCCTCCTGCAATGGCTGCTCGGCTATAACTTCAGCGTGGCTGTTTGGGTAGGCTACATCGCGCTCTTTGGGATTGCAGTGGAGACCGGAGTCGTCATGGTTGTTTATCTGCATGAGGCTCTCCAGCAACGGATAGCAGAGGGCCACCTGTTGACCGATGCGGATGTAGAACAAGCCACTATCGATGGGGCGGTTCAGAGATTGCGTCCGAAACTGATGACCGTCACAGCGGTGATTCTGAGTCTTGCTCCGATCCTGTGGGAATCAGGTATCGGCTCAGATGTGATGAAGCCGATCGCCGCTCCCATCGTCGGCGGGATGATCACGTCAACGATTCACGTGCTGATACTCGTGCCAGTGTTCTTCTTGCTGATAAAACGACGAGCCCTACGGCGCGGTGCACTCGAGGCGATTTTGAAGTGAAGAGGCTCAGATTGGATCCTCAGTACATCACAAGTTTGGCGCCGGCACCGGCGACCCATACCCGAGGCGAAGTGAAAATCTGGGCGGTCGTTGGCATTGCCACATAGTAGCGAAAAGGAACCCGTGTGGCGTGCCGTTTAACACGCCTCACGGGTTCGTGTTCCTAGTCGTGGGTGCCGTCGCGTCTGGGAATCAAACCCAGCTGCAGATCAGGCACACACCTTGGGGGAACGAGTGCTTTATTGCTCGAATCGGCCGCGTCCGAGTTTCCTCAAAACCTGTCTGCCAACATTTGCGGGCGGCTTCGGTTGCGTGGTCGCGACATCCGCAATCGACTTGTCTATTCTTTCGTCTATGGGCGTTGCCAGAAAGGCGTGGGTCTCGCCCGTATGCGGACCGTTGAGCACCGTCGCCATTCCCACGATTTGACCGCGCTCGTTGATCTGGTTAGCCATGGTTGGGTTCAGGTTGGAACTGGCAGGAAACAGCGTGTCCAGGCTGGTCATCACGTTGTCCTGCCAGATGAAGGCATGGGACCAGTTGAAGCTGGAGTCCAAGGTGCTTCCCACCACTTGGCCCTTATCGTTGATGCCGCTGGCTATGGCGGCAAAATCTCCCGGCAGAGTCTTGAGGTTCGTGATTGCGCCGTTCCGCCAAAGCGCGGCATAAAAGGTTGTGCCGTCAGGGCTAGCGACATCCCCAACGATTTGTCCCTGGTTGTTAATGCCGAAGGCGAAACCACCAGTTCCGAGGTCAGGAAGGGGGAAGACAGTGCCGTTTTTTTCCCACAATACGGCGTGAAGCGCTGTGGTGCAGGTTCCCGAGTAGCCTACGGCTTGACCGCGCTCGTTGATGGCGTTCGCTTCCCCATCTGGATCGCTACCCACCGTAGGAAGAGCTCGGGCTTTGCCGTCTTCCCATATCACCGGCGAATCCGTCTTGGAAGGCGAGGAAGCTGGGCATGAGGAATCAGAAACAGTCGTTTCTGCAAACCCTGTGATTTGCCCGCGATTATTCATGGCGCTGGCCTGCCCGTTATTTCCGCCCAGCGTCGGGAGAGCGCGCATGTGGCCGTCTTTCCAAAGAAACGGACGACATGTAAGGTGTGTGCCGAACCCGCAGACGTCTTCGCCGTCCGGATCTGGAACAGCGGTTTCGGAATAGCCTACTGCCTCCCCTCGGTCGTTGATCTCGCCGCCAAAGGGGTTGTCCCAATTATTCGGTCCTCCGAGCGTGGGGAGGGGGAAGGTGAATCCATCGACGTTTATCGCCACCCGCCCTTTTACAAGCTTTCCCGACTCCAAGAGCCCGTACTGGGTCTCCGTCGACCCATGATTATTGACGCCCATCGTACAGCCGAAAAACCCGTCGTGCAGAGTGCCCAAATCTTCAACGTGATACCTGACTTGCGCGACCCCATCGCTGAAGCAACCCAGAACAATCGTTGTAACGCACGGGATCCAGAGATTCCGCAACCGTCTTAGTGTGATCATGTATCCTCTTTTCCTCCGATGAAAGTCGCCGTGCCGACATGACTGGCGATTTACGTCACGTACCACTCGGCGCTCCAGCAGTTGAGAGCAGAATTGGCTCACAACTCCACAAATTCCTGCTGAGTGACAACTGAGGAAGCATGTGGCGTTCCACGTTCACGATGATTACGCGACACAACAGGCCAAACACTTCAGAGTTCGAAGATGAGTGGCGGATTAACAATCTCCTGGGACGACCCACAATCGACCAGAGGGGCTGTTTCTCCAACTTTTCATACACAAACTGGCGAGAAGTTACGAAATTCGAGAACACCGAGCGGCCAAGAGTCGGACAGATTATTTCGATTGATTTCAAAGGGTCTAACATACATACTAGTTGGTATGCTAGTTGCTCACGAGAAGAAGCGAAGGACTCGTGATCCGGAGCGTACGCGGGACCGCTTGCTACAAGCGGCCTTTCGGGAGATCCACAGATCAGGCTTTCAGAGTGCCAGCATCGATACAATCCTCGCCGCCACTAACGTCACCAAGGGAGCGCTCTATCACCACTTCGAGAGCAAGGAAGCCCTAGGCTATGCCGTCGTCGAAGAGAAGATCGCAAAACTTACGCGCGACAGGTGGTTGCGTCCTATGCAGAGCGAAGGGGAACCCATCGACATTTTGATCGGCGTTGTCCGGCGGATACCAGCTGGGCCCCAAGACGTTCGCGCCGGTTGTCCGCTGCTGCTTTTGTCACAGGAGATGTCTCCGCTGGACGAGCAATTCCGCAAGCGACTGGAGAGGATATTCCTTGACTGGCAGGAAGGTATTGCAACGCTTTTGCGGAGGGGCAAATCCCAAGGAACAGTTCGCCGCGACCTGAATCCAGCCGAGGCTGCCAGCTTTTTGATCGCAACGGTCGAGGGCTACGCCACGTTAGCAAAGAATGCTCAAGATGCGAAGGTGTGGAAAGCGGGAATCAGAAATGTCGTGGGATGGCTGAGGTCTCTTCGGCCGCCGGACAACTACAAGCGGGGATGACCGCATCGCGATCGGGCTGAGCGTTTCAAACTACGTCATGAAAGGAGAACGAACAATGACAAGGATCACAATGTCGCGCAGGAATCTGCTTGCAACGGGAGCCTGCGCGCTGGTCGGCGCTGTAACCCTACCAGGACCGGCAAGGGCCAGCGCATGGGGAGTGCCCGACTTAACGAATGAGGAGATTATCCGGAAGTGGTACGCGGCGTGGGAAAAGAAGGATTTGGGCACGTTCAATATGCTGCTCGCCGACAACTTCACCTTTTCGAGCGCGGCCGGCGACGACCACATCGGCAAAAGCAGTTTCAAAGCGCAATGCTGGGACACGCAGGTTGATTTCATTGGACACTTTGACCTCGAGCGAGTCACCACTGGCGCGGAGGATGCTTTTGTGAAATATCTTTGCCACACCAAGAACGGCAAATCTTTCCGGAACGTGGAGTATCTCCGCATCAAGAACGGACAGTTGGAATCTATTGAGTGTTATTTCGGAGCACAATCCAGCTTTCCGTCAGCGGTAAGCACCGGGCAGAAGTAACCTATGCGCCGGCGTCGCTTCGAGTAGCGCGAAGTCGGAACAAGACGGCATTGCGAGGTTCCATCATGAGCGGCCCCAAGATTCAGGACCAGAAGGCAATTGCACATGAGATGTTTGTTCAACAACCTGCTTATGCGAATGCGAACGTTTCGGCTAGCCCACTGCCGGCGGATACGATTTGCTCCATCAAGAGTAGACGGGACTACCCTCTTGAATCGAAGACAGAAGATAGGTTCTACGAACCTGCAGATGCATCTTTGCTTCCCGTAACCCGGGGTGATGCTGCAAACCTGATCCATGCCTTGCAGCAGTTGGAGGTTATAGCAAAACGACAGGGTCCACGAATCGCCTTCAAGGCAAAGGGTAGAATCTTATTTGTGGATTTAGCTGAGATCGTGGCAGTGCAAGCCGAAGGTAATTACGTTTCGCTGCGACACCGGCCCCATCCCTATTTGCTGCGCGAGTCTCTCTCGTCCATGGCGGAGAAGCTCAAGCCCTATGGTTTTATTCGCATCCACCGCTCGGTCGTCGTGAATATTTCGGCCGTGGAGGAGATCCAAAGCTTACCTACGGGAGAGTACAGGTTGCGTGTAAAAGGTGGGAAAGAATATTTGGTAACGCGCACATACAAAGACAACCTCAGAGATCTGGCTCAACTATGGGTGGGCTCAGAGCGTCTTGGCGGCTAACAGCCAGGAGCGTCAGGGCTAGATTCAATACCGATTGTCAGAAAAAGACAGAATTCATCGTAGGCAGTATTGACCCGAGCGAGAGGACGTGAAAAGAGAGCAAAAGTGCCGGCTTAGAAATCGGGATCGGAAGCGATGCTGATCGTGCGCCGATTGTCATAGTGGAATTCGTAGACGACCCGCGACCCTTCCCATTTGCGCTGGCTGCGCCATTCGAGTGTGCCAAGTCTTGCCCGATATTCCGACCAGATCAACTCTGCAAGCCGCGTGTGTTTCAGTCAGGTTGTCGCACGGCAGAAAATGAGGGAAGCATTGGTTCCGCCGAACCCAAACGAATTGGTCATTGCGTATTCAACGTTTGCTCGAACGGTTTTGTCCCGGATGAGACTGAACCGGCACTCATCGTCGACGCACCGCACGTTCGTCGTCGGAGGGGCGACCTGATCTCGCAGGGCAAGAACCGTAAGCCCTGCTTCAAGAGCTCCGGCCGCTCCCAGGAGATGGCCCGTCATTGACTTTGTGGAGCTGACCAGAAGGTTTTCCGGATATTCACCAAAGGCGCCACAGATTGCCTTCGCCTCGGCGCGGTCACCAAGCGGGGTGGAGGTTGCATGAGCGTTCAGATATCCGATTGCGGAAGGGGCGAGGCCTGCGTCCTCCAATGCAAGTTCCATGACTCGACGAACGCCTCGCCCATCTTCGGGGGGAGCATTGGTGTGAAAGGCATCGGAATTCGAAGCGTAGCCCACGAGCTCCGCAAGCACCTTCGCGCCCCGTTCGAGCGCGTGTTCCTTTTCTTCAAGCACCAGCACACCCGCTCCTTCACCGAGGACAAATCCGTCCCGCTCGCGGTCCCATGGTCGAGAGGCTGTTCCCGGATCTTCGTTTCGCGTCGAGAGAGCTCTCATCGCGGAAAAGCCAGCGATTGACAATGGAGTAATGGCCGCTTCGCTGCCTCCGCAGATCATCACATCCGCATCGCCGCGCTCGATGGCCCGAAAAGCTTCGCCGATGGCATGAGCGCCAGTAGTACAGGCCGTCGCAAACGCAAGATTGGGGCCTTTTGCTCCATACTCAATCGAAATCTGCCCTGCAGCCAGGTTCACAATAGATGCGGTGATGAAGAATGGCGAAACACGATCCGGGCCCTGCGCATTCAGCTTGCTGTGTTCTCGCTCGATCACTTCGAAGGAGCCGATGCCACTTCCGACGTAGACCCCAACTCTCTCAGCATTTCCCGGCGTGACCTGAATTGCAGCCTGAGTGGTTGCAAAGCGAGCGGCCGCCATCGCAAA
>Ga0210396_10003093_pt1 | contig 16719 bp, 15 predicted proteins | sample IncBWH17OmetaG_FD_155466 | JGI IMG/M metagenome (GOLD analysis project Ga0210396, IMG submission 155466) | Forest soil microbial communities from Barre Woods Harvard Forest LTER site, Petersham, Massachusetts, United States - Inc-BW-H-17-O ... | reverse complement strand
TGCCTGCGCCATAGGCGGCGAGCGCGCGGTAGCCGCCCGCGGCGTAAACCGCGACCGCCGCGAGCAATTCCTTGAGCCGCTCGGCGCTGGCGAGATCGAAGCTCATATACGCGCCGCGCGACAGGCTCGCCATTTGCTTGAACGCCGCCGCCGCGGTCGGGTCGCGGCCTTCATGAAACAAAAAGATCGGCACGCCGAGCAGCCCGAGTTCGCCGGCGAGCCGGCACAGCCGGTCGACCTTTTCCTCCATCGCGTCGCCGACAAAGACAAGCGCGTTGACCCGGCGCTTGTTGGTCTCGCGGATGGCGTGACTCAGCACCCGCTCGATCTGGGTCTCGCCCCCGGCGCAATGGACCGAGCGCATGATGCGGTGCAGTTCGGCAGCACTCGTCACCCAGCGGCCGGCTTTGCATTCGGCAAAGCCGCGATAAAAGACGAGCTGGATTTCGAGCCCGCCCAACGCTGCCGTCGCCTCGAACATCTCACCCTGGATGTGGCAGGCGCGGTCCCAGGTCGGCTCGCGGCTGGCGGTGGCGTCGAGCGCGAAGATCAACCGCCCGCGCCCGCCGCCGGGGCGCGCCGGCGCCTCTTTCAGCTTGTCGAGAAAATCGGCGATCTCGGCCGAATGCCGTTCGGTCGGAAGCGCTTTGCCATCGTCGCTCATCGCTGTTCCTCAGACCGGGAGGAGCCACACCGACGTATCGTGGAAAACAGCGCCGCCGCGCGGCAGTCCCGGATCGGCGCTGGTCAATAAATTTATCCCGATCCCTTCCTCAAACGCGTGATTGGGCCACACCCCCTCGACAATGACGACGCGGCGCTGCAACCCGTCAAAGGCGCGGGCATGGACGACGACGCTGCCCTTGCCGTTGCCGATGCGCAGCCGGTCGCCGTCGGCGAGGCCGAGACCGGCGAGTGCTGTGGGGTGGAGGAGGGCAGTCGGGCGGCCCTCGCGGGCGATGCCCGACGGGGTGTTGTTAAAGCTCGTGTTCAAAAACGAGCGCGAAGGTGCGGCGACAAGGCGGAACGGCCGTTCGGGATCGCCGTCGTCGGTGACCGCGACATGATCGGGAAACGCGGGCAGCCGCGTGTGGTCATGGCCGAGCGCCGCCCAGTCGGCGCGGAAATGGAATTTCTTGTCGGCGTGGCCAAAGCCGTCGAGAAAATGCGCGGTCTCGAACGGCGGGCAGCAATCGAGCCAGCCATCGGCCGGAAATTCGGCGACGCTGGCCAGCCCGCTCGCGCGCAGGGTGCGGTCGATCAATTCGAGCGGCGTCATCCCGAAGCCCGGATGACATGCGCCGAGGCGGCCGGCAAGCGCGCAGATCACATCGTGGTTCGAGCGGCATTCGCCATAGGGCGGCAGGATCGCGCGGCTCAGTTGCAGATAGGTGTGAGCGCCGGCGGTGTAGAAATCGTCGTGTTCGAGAAACGTCGTGGCCGGCAGAACGATGTCCGCCATCGCCGCGGTTTCGGTCAGGAACTGCTCGTGGACGCAGACGAACAGATCGTCGCGGGCAAAACCCCGGCGCACGAGCCCCGATTCCGGTGCGACGACCATCGGGTTGGTGTTCTGGATAAAGAGCGCGGCGACCGGCGGCCCGTCGCCGAGGTCGCGACGGTCGCCCGCCAAGATCGGCCCGATGCGCGACTGGTCGAGGATGCGGGTCGACGGGTCGAGCAGGTCGAGCCCTTCGAGCAGGGTGTGGTCGAGCGGCACCAGACCATGGTTCGACTGTAGCGCGCCGCCGCCCTCGTATTGCCACGCCCCGGTTACGGTCGGCAGACAGGTCACCGCGAAGAGCTGTGCCGAGCCGTTGCGCGAGCGCGAAAAGCCGTAGCCGACGCGGATGTAGCTGCGCTTGGTGCGGCCGTAGAGCCGCGCGAAATCGACGATCGCGTCGGCGGACAAGCCGGTGATCGCCGCCGCCCAGGCGGGGTCGCGGGCCGCGAGATGGGCCTCGAGGCCGTCGGGGTCGTCGCTGAAGCGCGCCAGGTAATTGCGGTCGGCGTAGCCTTCCTTGAACAGCACGTGCATCACCGCACAGGCGAGAGCACCATCGGTGCCGGGCAGCGGCGCCAAATGCAGATCGGCGGCCTCGGCGCTGGCGGTGCGGTAAGGGTCGACGACGACGAGCTTCGCGCCGCGCTCGCGCCTGGCGATCGCGACATGCGTCATCACATTGACCTGGGTCGAGACCGGGTTACCCCCCCAGACCACGATCAGATCGGATTTCGCGATCTCGCGCCCATCGATGCCGCGCCGCGCGCCGACCCCGGCAACCCAGCCGGTGCCGGTCAGCATGCTGCAGATCGTCAGATCCTCGCGCGAATAGCGCATCGCGTGGCGCAGCCGGTTGATGCCGTCGCGCTGCACCAGCCCCATCGTGCCGGAATAATAATAGGGCCACACCGCTTCCGAGCCGTGGCGCTGCGCGGCGCGGCTCAGCCGCTCGGCGATCTCGTCGAGCGCGTCGTCCCACGAAATCGGGGAAAAGGCGGCACGGCCGACGCCCTTGTCGCCAATCCGGCGCAACGGCTGCGACAGCCGGTCGGGATGGTGCTGGCGCTCGGCATAGCGCGCAACCTTGGCGCAGACGACGCCGTGCGTATAGGTCTGGGAAGCGGCTCCGCGGATCCGCCCGATGCGGCTTCCGTCGATACGCTCGACCTCCAGCGCGCAAGCGCTCGGGCAGTCATGCGGGCAGACGCTGGGCAGGATGTCGAGTGGCAAGGGGATGCTCCACCGTTCTTTTCAACGGAGAATATAAGGGGCGACCCGCGCGGCGGCACCTGTTCCTGAATCCAGGATGCAATCTGGTCAACCGGCGCCGGAAGCGGCGAGCACGGCGGGATGCCCCCGCTGCCTGCGATCTGGGGCTTTCTTGCACCGGCGCTTCTCGTCCCGAACCGAGCAGCGTCGGCGATGCGCCGCCGAACTCGATGCTTTCGAGGCCGCATCGGGCAACGCTACCTGGCGATCTGCCGGACTTGGCGGCGGGCCTGGGAATGCGTGGCGCAGCTGTTCGCGTCCCCGCCGGCGATCCCAAATGATCTACGCCACGAACACCGTGGGCAGCGAGGTTTACGGCCGGGCCCTTGCCGTCGAACCGGTTTACGCGTCGCGCCGCACTGCGGGCAACCTGCCGGCAGCCGCACCCGGTCGCGATCGCCGCCGGCGGGGGAACCGGGCAGCCGGTTAGATGTGGCGGCCGCGCAATTCGTTGTTGGTATGGCGGTCGCCGGAAAGCCAGCGGGCGAGTTCGCTGTGCGCGTCGGCGCGGCGGATCGCGTCGATCTCGGCCACGTCTTCGGGGTCTTGGGTGAATTCGACGATCAGCCCGTCGGGCGAGGCGACATAGATCGATTTGCAATAGCCGTGATTGGTCTCGCGATATTTTTCGCCGGCCGCTTCGAGGCGCTGCTTCAGCTCGTCATAGGTTTCGGGCTCGGCCTTGAAGGCGATGTGGTAATGGCGCCCGAGCTTGGCCGGCTTCTCGGCCTGGGTCAGCGCGTAGATTTCCGGGTCGGCGAACTGGAAGAAAGCGAGCGCGCCGCCGTCGGCCATGGCGAAAAAGGTGTGGCAGAACTCCACCTCGCGCTGCATCTCGGCGCTGTAGTTTTTTTCGCACCAGGTCGCGACCAACGGGATGCCGAGTAGATCCTCGAAAAACCGGCGGTTGACCTCGTGGTCCTTTACGACAAAAGCGTTGTGGTGCAGGCGCGACGGCAGCCGCGACAGCAAGTCTGTGGTCCGCGACGCGGGTGTCGCCTCGATCGTATCCATCTCAACCCTCCGCGGTTTGCCTGCGATCAGCGACAAAGATTACCACAAAACTCGCGTTGCATGCCCGGTTTGACGGCCGAGCGGGTGGCACCGGGCGCCGCTATACGGCATGCTCGGCCCAAGGATCCATCGGCAGACAGGTGATTTTCGTGAAAATAAGCACAATGATCCGTTTCGGCGCTGGTACCGGGGCGCACGACCGGCTGCTGGGCCGCACCGCCGATTATGCCCGTCGCATCGAAGCCGCCGGGTTTCCGGGCATCTGGGTCGGGGATTCGATGGGCCGCGGCCGCCCCACCCTCGATCCGTTGGTGGAATTGGCGGTGCTCGCCGCGGCGACCGAGCGCGTCGAGCTCGGCATCGGGGTATTGCAGCTGTCGTTGCGCCATCCGGTCGAGCTGGCCCATCGCGTTCAGTCGGTTCAGGCGTTGTCGGCGGGCCGGCTGCGCCTTGGCGTCGGCAGCGGCTCGACGCGGGCGGATTTCGAACTGCTCGGCCTCGATTACGATCATCGCTTCCGGGCGATGAGAATTGCGCTGGAAACCATGCACAAGGTCTGGCGCGGCGAGCCGGTCAACGGCGGAACGCTGTCGATTTGGCCGGGCTGCGAAGGCGGCCCGCCGATCCTGATGGGCGCCTGGCGCAGCCCGCGCTGGATCACCTATGCCGCGAAGGAATGCCAGGGTTGGACGCCCTCCGGTCGCTTCAGCAGCTGGGACGATCTCGAAGCCGGCATGCGCATCTATCGCGAGGCCGGGGGCACCAATGCCGTGCTCGCCAATGTCGCGGTCGACCTCGCCAACCGGCCGGACTCGGCGGAACTCGCCGCGGCCACCGATGTGGCGCTGGTCTGCCCGCCGGACGAGGCGCGCCGGCGGCTGAAGCGGATGGAGCAGCTGGGCTTCGACGAGGTGCTGCTCGTGTCGCAACACGGCGAGTTCGAGGAGCTCGAACGGGCGCGCGACCTGCTCTGACCGGCCGCGCGCCGCGCTCGGCTTACATCCCCCGCATTGCTTGGTAGAGCGCCAGATACTGTCGCGCGGCCGCGTCCCAGGAAAAGTCGCGCGTCATCGCCCGCCGGATCATCCGCCGCCAGATCCCCGGCTCGCGCATCAGCCCCGAGGCGCGGCCGACCGCTGCGAGCAAGGCCGCCGGCGTCTCCTCGTCATAGGCGAAGCCGGTCGCGGTCGCGTCAGCAAGGGTCACCGCGGTCGCATCGACGACCGTGTCGGCGAGCCCGCCCACCCGGCGCACCAAGGGCAAGGCGCCGTAGCGTAGGGCGTAAAGCTGGGTCAGGCCGCAGGGCTCGAACCGCGAAGGCAGCAGCACGAGGTCGGCGCCGCCGAAAATCCGGTGGGCAAGCGCTTCGTCGTAACCAAGCTCGACCGCGACCCGGCCGCGATAAGCGCTCGCCGCCGCGGCAAAGCCCTGTTCGAGATCGCCGTCGCCCGAACCCAGCACGGCGAGCTGGCCGCCGCTTGCGACCAGTTCCGGCACGGTCGACAGCAACAGGTCGAGGCCCTTCTGCCAAGTGAGCCGGCTCACCACACCGCACAGCGGTGCGTCCTGGCGTTCGGCGAGCCCGAGGCGGCTTTGCAGCGCCCGCTTGGCCGCGCGCTTGCCGGCCTGGGCGTCTTCGACCCCGTAGGCCCGCGGCAGGTTCGGATCGTGGCGCGGATCCCAGATTGCCGGGTCGACCCCGTTTAGAATTCCGCTCAGGACCTGGCCGCGGCTGCGCAGCAGGCCCTCCAATCCCCAGCCGAAATCCGGGGTCTGAATCTCGCGCGCATAAGTCGGGCTGACCGTGGTCAGGCGATCCGAATAAAACAGCCCGGCCTTGAGAAACGACACCTGACCGTAAAACTCGACCCCGTCGATCGAGAAAAATTCGGACGGCAATGCCAACTCGGGAAATGCCGTCCCCGAAAACAATCCGCGGTACGCCAGATTGTGAACAGTGAAAACCGTGCTCACCGGATCGCCCGCCGGCGGTGATGCCGCAATGTAAGCCGGCGCCAGCCCGCCATGCCAGTCGTGGCAGTGCAGGATATCGGGCCGCCAATGGCGATCGGCGCCGCGCGCCAGTTCCGCCGCCGCCCAGCCGAAGAGCCCGAACCGCCGGTGGTTGTCGGGCCAATCATTGCCGTCGGGGCCGGCATAAGGGTTGCCGGGCCGGTCGTAAAAAGCCGGGTGATCGACGAGGTAGGCGAAGCGGTCGGTTCCGGGCAGCCCGCCGAGTGCGATCCGCACCCGCTCGGACGCAAACGGCGTCCGCAGTCGCGCGACATCGGTGAGATCGACAAACGCATCGAGAAACCCGGCGAAACCGGGCAACAGCAGCCGGGCGTCGACACCGAGCGCCGTCAGCGCCGGCGGCAGCGCCGCGGCCACATCGCCGAGCCCGCCCGACTTGACCCAAGGATAAAGTTCGGCGCTGACGTGCAGGATCCGCATTGCTGGCCGATATGCCATCGTTGGCGCGAGTCCCGCAAAACAATCCTGCGGCGCCGGGCCCGCGGGCGGTTCGGGAGTCGCAATGGTGCTCGGTCAGCCGACGGGCAACGGCGACGCCGCGGCAAATCGGACGCCGTCCGCGGTCCCGAGCGTCTCGAATTTCCCGTCTCTGATCACCCGCGATGGAGGGAGTCCGACCACGACCCTCGTGCCCCTGCCCTTTACGCTCTCGATAGTGAACGACCCGCCATGCCGCTCGGTCAGCCGCCGCGCCAGCGGCAACCCGAGGCCGGTGCCTTCGCGGCGGCGCGCGAGCCCGGCATCCACCTGACCGAAGGGCTCGATCGCGATGCCAATCTCAGCCGCGGTCATGCCCAAGCCGGTATCCCTGATTTCGAATTCGACGCCGCCATCGTTGGCGCTGTGCCCCGCCAGCATCACGCTCCCGCCCGGCTCGGTGAATTTGACCGCGTTGCCGAGCAGGTTCAGCAGAATCTGTTTCAGCCGGGTCCCGTCTGCGATGAGGGGCGGCAAACCGGCCTCGAACTCGGTAGCCAGCACGATCCCTGCCGTCGCGGCACCTTCGCTGACCAATGCCACGCAGCTGTCGGCGAGAGCGCGCGCATCGAGACCGCGTTCCTCGTTCAGTTCCAACTTGCCGGCGTCGATTTTGGCGAGGTCGAGGATCTCGTTGATGATGTCCAGCAGATGCGCACCGCTCTGGCGGATGTAGCCGACATATTCCCGCTGCCGGGGGTCGAGCGATCCGGCGGCGCCGGGTCGAGCATTTCCGAAAAACCGAGGATCGCGTTGATGATGTCCAGCAGATGCGCACCGCTCTGGCGGATGTAGCCGACATATTCCCGCTGCCGGGGGTCGAGCGATCCGGCGGCGCCGGGTCGAGCATTTCCGAAAAACCGAGGATCGCGTTGAGCGGCGTGCGCAGTTCGTGACTCACATTGGCGAGAAACTGCGATTTGGCGAGGCTGGCGGCCTCGGCCTCCGCCTTGGCCTCGCGCAACCGGCTGTCGGCGCGGACTTCCTCGCTGATGTCGCGCGCGGTGCCGCGGTAGCCCGAAAATTTGCCGGCTGAATCGACGATCGGCCGGCCGCTGACCGACACCGTCTGCTCCGGCTGATCGCCGATTTTTCTGGCGTAGCGGAAATCGCGAAACGGCTCGTGACGCTCCAACAGCGCCCTGTGATCGACCCATTTGACCGTGTCGCGGTCGCTGTCCGAGGCGAGTTCCCAGCGGGTGCGGCCGAGTTGCCTGCTCGGATCCTGGCCGAACGTGATCATATGATCGGAGAAATAGCAAAAGCGATGGTCGCGGTCGCTTTCCCAATACCAATCCGAACCGCTTTCGGCGAAGGCGCGCAATCGGGCCTCGCTGTCGCGCCGTCCCGCCTCCGCCTTCTCGTACTTCTCCGCGCGCTCGCCCAACGATCGCGCGGCGACCGCCAGCGCCTGGATGACGGTGTCGATCTCGACAATGCCCGAGCAGGGTGCCGCCGGCGCCCCGTCGCGGCTCAGCTCTTGGGCCGCCCGCGACAAAGCCCTCATCGACCTGATCAGCCGGCCCGCCGCCGCCAGCGCCAGACCACCGCCCAAAAGCCGCACCCCGGCTCCCAGTAGAACAAGTTCCGTAGGCGAAGACAGCTGATGCCAGCTTCGTCCCAATTGCATCAGGATCGCCGGCGTAAGTGCCAAAGTCGGTAAAATCGGCGCGGCGATCATGACGACCAGCAACGCCCGCAGCGAAAGACATGATTTGATCGGACGCAGCATTGCCGGACCGCCTTCCGTTCGGCAGCAAATGACCAATACGTTGATTTTGTATTAGCAAAGCTTCCTCAATTGGACAGCCCGTGCGCCGGCCCCCGGTTCCCGCCGTCGATCTCGGTGCGGGCTCGACAAAGCTCGAACTTGCCGGATGCCGACCCGCCGGCTGTTGGTGTCGGCACCGGATACCGGATACCGGAGACCTGGCCTGCGCCGGTCGATAGGCGCGTTCTTCTTTTATGAGGGGTTGGGGATGGCGGTGTTAGACCCGACAACGCGGCCAGCTTCTGTTGACTTCATCAACTGATTCATTGACTATCGCATCTTCTTCGCTGGGAGCATCGAGCGACGGATAGTTCGGATACGGCGTTCGATCGGCGCATTACCGCACTGCGCCGGTTCAACCGCCTCTACACCCAGAGGATCGGCGTGCTCCAAAACGGGCTGCTGAGCAGCCCGTTTTCGCTGACCGAGGCTCGGGTGCTGTACGAAATCGCCCTCGGCGAGCAGCAAACGGCGGCGCGGCTCGGCCAGCGCCTGGGCTTGGATCGCGGCTATTTGAGCCGCATCTTGCGCAATTTCGAGGGGCGCGGACTGATCCGACGCACACCGTCGGCTAACGACCGACGCCTAAGTCTGCTGGCGTTGACGCCGCAGGGGCAATCGGTCTTTGCCGACCTCGACGCGCGTTCGCAGGCGGAGACCGGCACCCTGTTGCGCACCTTGCCGGAAGAAGCGCAGAGCCGCCTGGTCGCCGCCGCGGGAACGATCGAGCGGGTGCTCGACGACGCCCGCGCCGGCTATTTGCTGCGCCCGCATCGGCCGGGCGACATGGGCTGGATCATCTCGCGGCACGGCGCGCTCTATGCGCGGGAATACGGCTGGGACATTGAGTTCGAAGCGCTCGTCGCCGAGGTCGCGGCGAAATTCCTGCGCAGCTTCGACCGGCGGCGGGAATGTTGCTGGATCGCCGAGAAAGACGGCGGCAACGTCGGCTCGGTGATGCTGGTCGAAGATACGCAGACGACCGCGAAGCTGCGCCTGCTGCTGGTCGAGCCCGACGCGCGGGGCCTCGGGATCGGCGCCCGGCTGGTGCGGGAGTGTTTGCGCTTCGCGCGCGAGGCGCGCTACGAAAAGGTGACGTTGTGGACCAATAGCGTGCTGTTCGCGGCCCGGCGTCTCTACGAAGGCGCCGGCTTTCGCATGATCGACGCCCAGCCTCACCACAGCTTTGGCCATGATCTGGTCGGCGAGATCTGGGAGTTGGCGTTGTAACCGGGAACCCGGCCTATGGCCGGAGCGCCGCCGTCTGCTGGATCACCTCGGTCGAGCCCTCCCAGATCATCCGCAACGCGACAAAGGTGACGATGCCGAGCCCGACCCATGAGATCCAGAAATAGCGCTCGAGCAGGCGCGCGACATAGGTCGAGGCGACGCCCATCAGCGCCACCGACAAGACGAGGCCAAAGGCCAACACCCAGAAATGGTGGCGCGCGGTCCCCGCCACCGCCAGCACATTGTCGAGCGACATCGACAAATCCGCCAGGACGATGCGCGTCAGCGCCTGCCGCGGTGTCTTGCCTGCAACCACGCGCTCGTTTCCCGCAATTGCCGCTTTCGCCTGCCGGGCGCCGCGCCTCGCGCGCAGCTCGCGGTAGGTTTTCCACGACACCCACAGCAGCAGCACGCCGCCAGCCAGCGTCAGCCCGATAATCGCGAGCAATTGCGCGGCGAAATAGGCGAATATGATGCGCAGCCCGGTCGCGACGACGATGCCGAGCATAATCACCCGCCGCCGCTGCTCGGCGGGCAATCCCGAGGCGGTCATGCCGACGACGATCGCATTGTCCCCCGCGAGCACCACGTCGATGATGACGACGGAGAGCAGCGCGCTGAGTTGATTGACGTCGATCAGCACCCCCGCCAGATGGGCATTGGCGGCTGCCCCGTCGAGACCGCTTGATGCCCGGACAACGTCGTTCGCGTCCGGCCGCGCGCCTCTCCGCGTTCTACGCCGCGGCGTTCCTGGTGACTGGCGTGCAATTGCCGTTCTGGCCGGTTTGGCTCGCTTCGCGCGGGTTCGACGCCAAGGAAATCGGCACGCTCTTTGCTGCGGCTATCTGGGCCAAGGTGATTGCGACGCCGGCGATCGGCGCGCTTGCCGACCGCTATGGCCGGCGCCGGGTCATGACCGTGCTCGCGATGATCGCTGTCGCCGCCTACACGGCGCTGTGGCGCTCAGCCGGGTTCTGGGCGATCTTGTCGCTGAACCTCCTCGCATTGACCGTGCAGTCGGCGCTGATGCCGCTCGGCGACACCGTGACCCTGGCCGCTTCCCGCGCCGAGGGTCTGGATTACGGGCGGATCCGAGTGTGGGGTTCGGTGAGCTTCGTCTTCGCCTCGCTTGGGGCCGGCGTCGTCATCGCCCATACCTCGGGCGGCTGGATTTTGCCGCTCGTTCTCGTTGCCTCGGCATTGCTCCTGACCGCGTGCCGGAAAATTCCGCCGTCCGAACCCGCGCCCGGCGGCGCCGGGTTTCGCGGCGCCGGATTGCGGCTCGTCGCCGGCCATTCGCGATTTTGGATTTTCGTCGCCAGCGCCGCGGCCCTGCAGGCGAGCCATCAGGTCTATTACGGTTTCGCTACCCTTTATTGGCGCTCGCTCGGCTTTTCCGAGACCACGATCGGCTGGCTTTGGGCGGAAGGCGTCGTTGCCGAAGTTTTGCTGTTCTGGCAGGGCCGCCGCTTGCTCGGGCGGTTCGGCCCGGTCGGCTTGATGGCCTTGGGCGGCGTCGCCGGGATCATTCGCTGGAGCATCGCGGGGGTTGTCGTCTCGCTTCCCTCGACCGCGGCACTGCAGCTTCTGCACGCGCTGACCTTTGGCGCGACCTATCTCGGGGCGATGCATTTTCTGTCGCGCAGCGTGCCGCCTGCGGCGGCGGCGAGCGCGCAGACGCTATTTGCCGCCGCCTCCTCCGGGTTTGGCGGCGGGCTCGTAATGGCCGCGGCAGGCGCGCTTTACGCCGCTTATGGCGGGCGCGCCTATCTAGCGATGGCGCTGCTGTCCGCCGCCGGCCTCGTCGGTACGCTGTGTCTGCGTCCCGCCCGCACGCGATAGCGCCGCCGCGGCGAAGCGTGTTATCTGGTGCAGCGCGGATGGGTTTCGGCCGCGCTCGCCGCCTGGGCCACGGCATAGTCGTGCAGTCCCTTGGCGTCGAGGCTGTTGGCCATGTTGAGCATGCGGGCTGCCTGCTGGCACACGACGGCCGTCGGCATGACCCCCTGCTTCAATGCGATCTCATTGGCAAGACTGGTGTTCCAGGTATCAAATCGCCCTTGCGCGTCGCGATAGCCCGCGCGCCGGAAGTGATTGATCATGATCCGTTGATAACGGATGATCGCATCTTTGTTGCGCGCCCGAAACAGCCCGTACACCTCGTCCCGGCAAGCTGAGCTGACCACCATCAGGTTCGTCTGAAACACGATTGCCTGCTCGGCCTCCTGATCCGTCGCCGAATAGCAACTCCCGTCGGCGGCAGACGCAGCCTGCAGCGAGGCAGCGAGACAGACGGCCGCCGCCATAAAAACCTTCCTCATCGCATTCCCCCAAATATCCAACTGCGACATCGGCAGCATACGCAGTCGCTAAGCAGTTTCAAGAGGAACCCTCTTCGCGGCAAAGCCGCGGGACAGCGCGCCAACAAAAAGTCATAATTGTTTGGCGCGGACGAAGGCTATAATCCAACCCTAAATTGATCCGCCGGCTGCTGCTGGACTAACCGGCCGCCGAGTTTAAATTTCGCGAAGAAATGATGTTGCTCGGTTGAGGTTACCCACCATGTCGCAAACAGCCGAGAGAGGCGGCCGATGATCGCATTGTTCACCGATTTTGGCCTCGCGGGCCCCTATACCGGCCAGGTCAAGGCGGTTCTGGCGCAGCAAGCGCCGGGAGTGCCGGTTGTCGATCTGTTCGCCGATCTGCCGGCCGCACAACCGAAGCCCGCGGCTTATCTGCTCGCCGCCTACGGGCCATGGTTTCCGCCGGGGACGGCGTTGCTTGCGGTGGTAGATCCCGGTGTCGGCGGCGAGCGCCGCGCCGTTGTCGTCGAGGCCGACGGCCGCTTTTACGTCGGTCCCGATAACGGCCTTTTCGAACTCGTGTTGCGTCGCGCCGAGAGTGCCCGCTGCTGGGAAATCGTGTGGCGGCCCGAATCGCTGTCGGCGAGCTTTCACGGGCGCGACCTGTTCGCCCCGGTCGCGGCTTGGCTCGCCATCGGCGGCCCGGACGCGGCCATGCTGCGCGAGGCCGAGATCAGCCGCGTTGCCGATTGGCCGGACGATTTGGCCGAGATCGTCTATATCGACCATTATGGCAATGCGTTGACCGGGCTGCGTGCGGCGGTCTTGCCCGCCGGTGCGCGGCTCGAGGCCGGCGGCCGGCTGTTGCGGCGTGCCCGCACCTTCTCCGATGTTCCGCCGGGTTCGGCCTTGTGGTACGAAAACGCGAACGGTCTTGCCGAGATCGCGGTCAATGCCGGGCGTGCCGACGCTGCGCTCGGCCTCGCCATCGGCTCGCCGGTCTCGGTTGTCCGGTAGCCCGGCGGGGCGCTCAGGTGGAAGTGGGCGGCGTCGCGACCTCCGCCCCCGCCAGCAGCCTGTGTTGGCGCCGGCGCTGCATCCGGTGGAACAATCCGACGCCGGCCGCGATCGCGACAAAGACGCCGAGCATCGCCAGGCTGAACGTGCGGGCCATGTCCCCAAGCACCGCGCGAAAGGCGTGGCCGAGAAAATAGCCGACGGCGATAAAGCTCGCCGCCCAGAATGCCGCGGCCAGAAAATTCAGAATCAGAAACCGCCTCCCGCGGATGGCGCTCATCCCCATGGCAAAAGACGAGAAATTGCGGACTCCGTAAATGAAACGAAACGACAGGATGAAACCGGTGTCGTAGCGCTCGAGCCAGCGTAGTGCCGCATCGACCCCGTAACGCCAGCGCGGGAAACGGTTGAGCAATTTCAGCCCGAAATGGCGGCCGACCCAAAACCAGCTTTGGTCGCCGACGAAGCTGCCGAGCCCGGTCGCCGCCAACAAGAATATCGGGTTGAGCAACCCCTGCGCCGCGGCGAAACCGGAAAAAATGACGACCGTCTCGCCTTCGAGAAAAGTCCAGACGAACGCGATAAGGTAAAACCAAGCGCCGTGGTCCGCGATCAGCCGATCGAATTCCATTCCTCAACCGGTTCCTGCTTGTGCGGGCGGCGCGGCTCCTGCGGCGCTAGCATGCTAGATTTTTCGCCGGTCCAGGTCGAGCGGGAATTGCTGCGCCGAGATCCAGACAGTCCTTGGCCGGCAAACCGATCGCCGCCCGTCTCGTTCCCAAAGCGCTGCCCGGCACGCCAAAATGACGACAATAGCGACGGACTGTTAAGATCGCATGTCACCGGGACATTCAGTCGGAGGGATGATGGCGGGACTGTATTTCGAGGAATTCACCGAAGGCCAGGTGTTCGAGCATGCGACGAGCCGGACCGTCACCGAGATGGACAACGTGCTGTTCAGCACTTTGACGATGAACCCGCAGCCGCTTCACCTCGATGCGGAATTCGCCAAAAAGACCGAGTTCGGCCAGCGGCTGGTTAACAGCCTCTTCACCCTCGGCCTTGTCATCGGCCTCAGCGTCGGCGAGACGACGCTCGGAACGACGATTGCCAATCTCGGCATGAGCGATGTCCGCTTCCCCAGGCCGGTGTTTCACGGCGACACGCTGCGGGCGCGCACGATCGTGCGCTCGAAGCGCAAAAGCCAGTCGCGGCCCGACGCCGGCATCGTCGAGTTCGAGCACCAAGGTATCAACCAGCGCGGCGAGACGGTCGCGACGTGCCGCCGCGCCGGGCTGATGATGTGCCGTCCCGCCCCGACCGCGGAGGGTTGAATGCGCTCATTCTTGTTCGTCCCGGCCGACAGCGAGCGCAAGCTCGCCCGCGGACCGCATTCGGGTGCCGACGCACTGATCCTCGATCTCGAGGATTCGGTGGTGCCGGCGAATCGCCCGACCGCGCGAACCCTGGCGCGCGGGTTTCTCGATTCGACCGCCTCCGCCGGCTTTCAGCGCTGGGTGCGCGTCAACCCGCTCACGACAGGTGCGGCGCTCGACGATATCGCCGCGATCATGCCGGGCCGGCCGGACGGCATCCTGCTGCCTAAATGCGTGCCCGGCGATCTGCGAACGCTCGACCATTACCTGTCGGCCTTCGAGGCCGCGGCCACACTGCCGCTCGGCGCAACGCGGGTGATCGCGATCGCGACCGAGACGCCGGCGGCGATGTTCGCGATGGGCGGCTATGCCGGCGTGTCGCCGCGGCTGTCCGGCATTACCTGGGGGGCCGAGGATCTGGCGGCCTGCGTCGGCGGCAACAACCGCCGCGCCGACGGAACCTATGACGATGTCTATCGCCTCGCTCGCTCGCTGTGTGTGCTTGCCGCCGCCGCCGCGGGGGTCGAGGCGATCGACACGATCTTTACCGATTTTCGCGACGAGGCCGGCCTCGCGCACGAGTGCGCCGCGGCCAAGCGCTCGGGCTTTGCCGCCAAGATGGCGATCCATCCGGCGCAAATCGCGGTCATCAACCACGCCTTCACCGCCGGCGAGGAAGAACTCGCCTGGGCGCACAAGGTCGTGGCCGTGTTCGCGGCAAATCCCGACGCCGGCACGATCGCGCTCGACGGCAAGATGATCGACCGCCCGCATTTGACCTTGGCGCGGCGGCTGCTCGGGCTCAGCCCGTCCAAGGTTTCGCCCTTGTAACGCACTGCAGCGATTAGCTATCCGCGGAGCAACCGCGGCCGGCGGCGTCTCACGCGCGGTCGAGCGCCCGGCCGAGATCGGCGATCAGATCGGCCTCGGCCTCGAGCCCGGCGGAGAGCCGCACCAGCTGGTCGCCGATGCCGAGCTCGGCGCGCGCCTCGGGCTTGAGCCGCGAATGCGTCGTCGTCGCCGGGTGTGTGACGAGGCTCTTCGAATCGCCGAGATTGTTCGAGATGTCGACCAGCCGCAGCGCATCCAAAAAGCGGAAGCAGGCTGCCTTGTCGCCCAACACGTCGAACGAGACGAGACTGCCGCCCGCCGTCATCTGCCGCTGCGCCAATTCGTATTGCGGATGGCTCGGCAGCCCCGGATAGAGTACGCGCTCGACCTTTGGATGGGCTTCGAGAAAAGCGGCGATCGCGGCGGCGGTGCGGGATTGCCGTTCGACCCGCAATTCGAGGGTCTCCAGCCCCTTCAGCAGCAGCCAGGCGTTGAACGGGCTCAGTGACGGCCCGGTGTGCCGATAAAACAATCCGAGATCGTCCTTGATGAATTTCTCCGACGCCAAAATCGCGCCGCCGAGCGAACGCCCCTGCCCGTCGATGTGCTTGGTCGCCGAATAGACGACGACATCGGCGCCGAGCGCCAACGGCTTTTGCAACAACGGCGTCGCGAAAACATTGTCGACGATAAGGAGCCCGCCGGCGCGGTGCGTCAGCCGCGCGACCGCGGCGAGATCGACAATCTCCATCGCCGGGTTGGACGGGCTTTCGCAAAACGCCGCCGCCGCACCGCCGGCGAGCGCCGTTTCCCAGGCATCGAGGTCGCGGCCGTCGACCAGCACGGTCTCGATGCCCCAGCGCGGCAGCAATTCGGCGACGATGTAATGGCACGACCCGAAGAGGGCGCGGCTCGACACCACCTTCTGCCCGGCGCGCAGCCGGCACAACAATGCCGCGAACACCGCCGCCATCCCGCTCGCCGTGGCGCGGCACGCCTCGGCGCCCTCGATCAGCCGCAGCCGCTCCTCGAACATCGCCACCGTCGGGTTGCGGTAGCGCGAATAGACATAGCGCGACCCGTCCTGGGCAAAGGCGGCCTCGGCCGCGGCGGCATCGTCGTAGACAAAGCCCGAGGTCATGAACAACGCCTCGCAGGTCTCGTCATGCGAGCTGCGGGTGGCGCCGCCGCGCACCAAGAGGGTGGCGGGCGAGACCGTGGCGGCGAGGTCGGCGGGCAGGACGGGCTTCGTCATCGGCGGCTTTCTCCAATCCCAGGGCCGCGCCGGTTCCGGGCAACAAAAAGCCCCGGTCCCGCGCGGGCCGAGGCTCCTTTCAGAACACCCGACCTTTTAGCGCTGTTTTTAACGTGGGGCGCAAGCTGGTCGGCTCAAATCACCACGATGTTTAGTTCTTAAACCGCCAAACTCGCGGTTGTCAAGCCTATACGGAGGCCGATTCAGTATGCTTGCCGCTCATTGGCTCGAAACTCATGGAGCGGCGGCGATTACAAGATCAGTCAGTGAGAAATCGTTTCCTTTGAATAAAATCGGTTCACCGAAGTGCTTCGCGAGGGCATAACTGAAGCAGTCGCCAAATTCAATCCGGCAGCGTGACCGGTGCCCTTGCCATACCGTTGGAACGCAGCAATGGCCAAAACGGCCTGCTCGCGGGTGAAAGGGATGATTTCGATCCGCAGCACAACCAAAAGCCGCTCGAGCTGTTCTCTTGCTTCGGGGCCCAATCGGGAAATCATTACAATAGCCGTTTCGAGATACGATGGCGCTCCGACCAACCGTCGGGGAGCAGCGGCTATTGCTTCGATGAAAGCCGGTGTCTCGGACCCGGCGAGCAGCAACGCGATGAGAGCAGAACTGTCGATCACCATCAGTCG
>Ga0210396_10003092_pt1 | contig 16727 bp, 13 predicted proteins | sample IncBWH17OmetaG_FD_155466 | JGI IMG/M metagenome (GOLD analysis project Ga0210396, IMG submission 155466) | Forest soil microbial communities from Barre Woods Harvard Forest LTER site, Petersham, Massachusetts, United States - Inc-BW-H-17-O ... | reverse complement strand
CCGCATTCAAGGAATCCAAGGCTTCGCTGGCTCAGGCAAGACGACCACGCTCACAGTCATCCGCAACGCCGCGGAACAGCAGGGCTATCAGGTCGAGGGCTTTGCCCCGACCTCCCGCGCCGCGCGACAACTGAATGAGGCAGCAATTGAAGCCGGAACCTTGCGGCCGTTTCTGGATAAGTCTCCGAACGGACGACAAGGAGAGTGGCAGGCGCCAAGCAAGCTATGCCTCTCGTACCCGTCAAGAGAGTAGACTTTGTCCAATCGCTGCTCGTGATGGTCAACTCCGGTGCGGGCAGCCGGATCCCCATGTTCGCCTAAGGGAGTGGAAGTTGGGCGCTGTCTTTGTCAGCTATCGACGGAGTGACTCGCAGGGAGAGGCTGGTCGTTTGTTTGACGATCTCGTCAAGCATTTCGGCGAACACATGGTATTTATGGATGTGGCCGGCATCGAAGCGGGACGCGACTTCCGTAAAGCGATTGAAGAAAGCGTCGCCAAGTGTGGCGTGCTCCTGGTAGTAGTGGGCCCAGAATGGCTCAATGCGAAAGACGAGCGCGGAGCACGGCGTCTCGACGATCCCGCGGATTTCGTTCGCATCGAAACCGCTGCCGCCTTGAGGCGGGATATCCCTGTTATTCCGGTTCTGGTGCGGGCCGCCAGGATGCCGTCCGCCGAACACCTGCCAGACGGGCTCAAGGAACTCGCTTATCGCAACTGTATCGAGTTGACGCATGCCCGATGGAGATCGGATATCCAGTTGCTCATTGACGCGCTGCGTCGCCTGCTGGGAGTCTCAAGTCAGGCCGGAACCAGAGTCGGAGCCAACGCAGCAACGGCCGCAGCCCAACGCACTCAGCAAGAAGCGACAGAGTTATCGAAGCGGGAGGACGGAATTTCCGCGCGAATCGATGCCGCCGCTCTCCAGCAAGTCAGCCGGGAGCTCGCGCTCCGCATCGGACCAATTGCAGACATTGTGGTGAAACGAGCAGCGTCGCGCTGTAACTCGGTTGAAGATCTTTACCTCAAAGTCGCGGAGGAGATCGATTCCCCGGACGATCGCCAAGAATTCCTTCTAAAACGAGCTCCGGTGCCGTCGATTCCACTCGCTGATGTCGCGGGAGCCGCAACTCCCGCAAAGAATAGGTCAGGACCTATGGGTTCCCTACCGCTTTCAGAAGGCAGGGCCGTACCGCTTAAGACAGCTTCACCTGCAACCGGGACACGATTGTCGAGTCGATGGAAGTATTTGCTTCTCGCAAGCACAGGGGGCGCTTTCTTGATCCTAATGCTCGTTCTCGGTATCCGCTTCTTCCCATCGAAAGGGGCGGCCCCGTCTCAGGCGCCGCAGACCTCGCCCCAGGAGACACACGAGGAATCTGTTCCGGTCACGACTGGCACGCCTCCTCCACCAGCAGAAGGCTCCGCACCCGCTACACGCGCTACGGACGAAAGTGAGCCCAGGTCTCCGCAAAGGGTTCGCGTGCCACAAGAAGTTTCACGGGAATTGCTAATCACGACAATCTTGCCCGTGTATCCACCGCTGGCTCGGCAGGCACACGTTCAAGGCACGGTGGTTCTCGACGCCGATATCTCAAAAGACGGCATAGTGGAGAAGCTTAGAACGATTAGTGGACATCCCATGCTGATTCCGGCAGCGGTCGACGCCGTTAAGCAATGGCGATATAAGCCCTACGTGCTCAAAGGAGAGCCGGTAGCGGTGAACACTCGGATCATCGTCAACTTCACTCTTTCCGGTGGGTAGAACGTCTTGCAGGTCCGAGGGTGTGAGTTTACCCCAGCATCTTGAATGCCTTGACCAAACTAAGCTGCATGCGATTAAACGACGCTGTGACGCTGGCGATCTCATCGCTTCCCTTCACCGGCACCGAAGGCAGGCTCATCTCCCCCTTACTGACGCGATCAGCAGTATCCGACACCAGCTTCAGCGGCCGAATCACGATGAAGTAGACCGCAGTATCCAGGACGACAATGGTCGCGATCAAAGTGATAACCAGGCAAATGAGCAGGACATAAAACGCCTGTTTGGCGTTCTGCACTGGCAACGCCATGGGAACAGAGACAATCTGCGCGGCTACGATCGAGCCTGGTTTCCACCCAAAGCCGTTATTGGACCCGTAGCTGGCGATCATGGCGGGCGGAGCCACGGCGGGTCGACTGTGGCACTCCAGGCACGGAGGATCTGCAGCAATCGGCATTGCCAGGTACATCACAGGTCCAATCGGCGTCTCCCGCTCCCCTGTAACTTGCTTCTGCTCCGGGTGGTCACGGAGAAATCCAATGACGTCGGCCTCCCAATCGGCGGCTCGATGCTCCGGATTCGTCGGGTTGATTGTGGCTTCCCGGTACGTGTAGTCGGGATACTTCTGCCTCAGCTTGTTGAACGTACTGATTGCTCCGAAAGCCGGCACCGTCTCCGCCAGGAACTTCGTTTTGTGTTGCGGATTCTGCTCGAGCAAGGGCGCTAGATCGGAACTTGTGTAGTCCCGCACCGCCTTGGCACTGGCCATCATCAACTCCGCTTCCCGGAGAACTTCGCGGCGGGCATTGTCGATGAGGAACCTATACGTAACTTGCGAAATAATCAGCCCGCCGATTCCGAATAACACCAGCAAGATGAGATTGAATTTCGTTAGCAGCTTCATTGTTGGGCTCTCTAAGGCAACCGGAGTCTGGTCACCGAGTGCAATTTGTCCGATTACTTTGCACCTGAAGAAATGTTAGTGTAACGCTGATGGGAGTGGTTGTTCGCAGTCATCGTCGAGGGTGGGCGTGGAGAGTGGAAAGCGGCTAGCAGTTTCTACATCCGTGCCCCCTCTGCTTGTTACTTCTTCCATCGCTTCCGCCGTTGCCCAGCGACGAATGCTGCCGCACCGTGTCGTCTTGCACTCTCCTCTGTTCGATTACAACCTGCATTTTGGTCGGCTCTTCCTGGCCGAGGCAGGATCCGCTCGTCAGCTCGCCCATTGGCAAGCGAGCCTGCTGGCGGCTTCGAGGACATCTGCCGAACGAAGGTCAGTAGCCGGGGTGCGTCGGGTTGGCGTTCTCAGCCAATGCCTCTGCTCGCGAGAACCAGCGCACATTGAATCCCGGTGAACTATTCAGGCCTCAAATCACCAGTTAAGAGTTAGAATCGGCAACCTATGAGCTCTGAAACAACGAACGCACCTGAAATCGATCCCATTATGGAGCGGCTCGAAGATCAGATTGCTTGGTATGACCGAAAGAGCATGACCAACCAGCAAGTTTTCAAGCGAATAAAGACGGTTGAGATTGCGGCGGCCGCAATAATCCCGTTCTTGGCGGCGTTGAGCCTTCCGCGAGTGATGTGGGCGACCGGCGGACTAGGTGTTTTGATTACAGTACTGGAAGGAATGCTGCAGCTCAACCAGTACCAGCAGAATTGGATTGCGTACCGTTCGACCTGTGAATCGCTTAAGCATGAAAAATACGTTTACCTCGGGAAGGCTTCGCCTTATGCGAGTGCTGTAGATCCGCATGCTCTGCTGGCGGAAAGGATCGAGTCGCTGGTCTCTCAGGAACACGCGAAATGGGCATCGGTGCGGCAGCAGGAGCCTAAATCCAAAACCACGTGAAGGGAACTGCATGGCGCATGCCGCCGGCGCTTTTTCGAAAACGTGACTGACAAGAACTCTCTTCTCCATGCGATGAACGATTCTGAAGGCTACGGGTTAGAGAGTCATTACAGCAACGACAGGAACCCCTTTGTTTCGGGCATATACTCCAAAGTCTTCGGTGATGTCTCCCTCGCCGCGAGATTTTCCGTCCCAAACCAGTACCGCAGTAACCGGCTGTTGGAACTCCAGGCCGAGCGACAGAGCTTCATCGACTATTTCGTGGTTCGCCTCGGCATAAGCCTTGTCTTCAGAATTGGCGTGGATGACCACAAGGTCTCCACTCTTTTCAACTTCGTTGAGCAGAGTATCGTAGAGGGGCCCCCATTCTCCCTGGCGGTCGGTGACTGAAGTGGTTCGGAATTTTTCTCGATCGAACGGAAGCACAACTCTGCGACGCAATCCCAGCTTGCTGGCCTCCGATAGTGCAAGCAAGTCAGATCCGCAGGCTGCGGAGCCTACAAGTGCGACGGCACCTTGAATCCGCAGCATGTCATGAATTCGCTCTCGAACGATTTCAACGTTCTTGGCTGGAAACCGCTGTTGTTTCGCGTCAGCAGCATCGACTCGCCTTCCGGCCAGCGCTATTATCATAGGCTGTTCTGTCCCCGCACCTTCAAGTCTCGCACGGCGAGGGTGCCCGTCAGGAAGAAAAGTCGAGCCGGAGGTCAAGAAATGCTTATTCATCCCGAGCGCTGGATGTCCCTGCTTGACCGATATCAAGAAGATCGGCCACACCGAATGTTGTCTTTGGACGGCGGGGGCATCCGGGGCCTCATTACTCTAGGCATCCTTGAGAGAATCGAAAAGCTGGTAAAGGAGAAAACCGGACGGAAACTTGGCGAATACTTCGACTACATTGCGGGTACCAGCACGGGGGCGATCATCGCCGCTGGTCTGTCTCGCGGCCTGACTATAGCGGAACTGATCGAGTTTTACGCATCATCTGGAAAGCAGATGTTCGACCCGGCATGGCTGCTTGAGCGAATCAAATACTTATACACGGCCGATCCACTGAAAGCTCAACTGCAGGACGTTTTTGGCCGTGACACGAACCTCGAACCTGACAATCTGAAATGCCTCCTCTTGGTAGTCACGAGAAACGTAACTACCGATTCGCCGTGGCCGATCAGTAGTAACCCCGATGCCAAGTACAACGACCCGGCACGAAAGGACTGCAATCTCAGAATTCCGCTGTGGCAGCTAGTTCGAGCCAGCACGGCGGCGCCTGTCTATTTTCCTCCCGAGGTCGTGCAGTGGGATCCCACCAACCAGACCAGCACCTTCGTATTCGTAGATGGTGGGGTCACGCCTTATAACAATCCTGCTTTCTTGCTCTACCGGATGGCGACCGATCCCGCTTACAGGTTAAATTGGAAGAAGGGTGAGGACAATCTGCTGATTGTTTCGGTTGGCACCGGGGCGGCGGAGTCATTCGGGGCGACCGCAGCATCTCCAAACAAGAATATTGTTTCGACGGTGGCTGGGCTTCCCGGTGCGCTGATGTATGGCATTCAGGTGGACCAGGATCTCAGTTGTCGCACGATCGGACGCTGCACGTTCGGCGCACACCTAGATCGGGAGATCATGGACCTCGTTCCGAGGCAGTTACGCGAAGGAATGACTCTCGAAGAGCAGTATGCTGCACCAGCGGTACCGCTATCAACAAATCTTGCCCGACATTTTCTGTACGCGCGCTACAACGCTGATTTGAGCGTTGCCGGTCTCAAGAATCTGGGCTTTTTGCAGGTGGATGCGGCGAGCATTCAGAAGATGGATGCTGTCGGCAATATCCCAATTTTGATGGAGATCGGCAGGGCAGCTGCGCAGCGCGTGGAAACCGAACACTTTGGTTCCTTCCTCTAATATGGTGTCTGCGTCGGGGATTCGTGAGAGTCGTAGGTCTTAGGTTGTTTTTTCGGTCTCGCCGGCTTTCCTTACGCCAAGCAGGGTTGCATCGACGGATTCTGGATGGGACGTGACACGGATAGAATCTAAGGACGCTGGCGAACCATTATGAAGGAGATGAACGATGAAAGCTCCGCTGTGTTTTGTGCTGATGCCGTTCAGTAAGAAGGCGACCTCAGATGGATCGGTCATCGACTTCGACAAAGTTTACTCGAACCTGATTTCCCCGGCGATATGCCAAGCGAAACTGGAGCCGATCAGGGCGGATCAAGAGACGACCGGCGGGATTATTCATAAGCCTATGTTCGAACGCCTGATTTTGTGTCCGTTTGCTGTGGCTGACCTCACAACCGCCAATGCAAACGTTTACTACGAACTCGGCGTGAGGCACGCTTTTCGGCCCTGGAGCACGGTCCAGATCATTGCGGAAGGCGTCAGACTGCCGTTCGATGTACAGATGCTGAGGACCATCTCCTACAAGCTCGGTGCAGATGGCACTCCCGATCGCGCCAGCGTGGAAACCACAAAGAATACGATTGCGGGTTTTCTGCAAGAGGCGCGCAAAGGTTCAAGGGACAGTCCGATCTTCCAATTGCTCGATGGCTTGCCAGAGCCCTCGATCGAGCACCTGAAAACAGATGTCTTCCGCGAGCAGGTGGAATATTCGGTTGAGATGAAAGAGCAGCTTGCCGCAGCGCGGAAAACCAGCGCTGATGCCGTTCGTGCGATTGAAAGCGAATTGGGGGACATCTCGCAACTAGACACCGGCATAGCCATCGATCTCATGCTGTCATATCGGGCTGCTTCGGCCTGGGACGATATGGTGACCCTAGTAGAGAAGAAGATGTCCCGGCCCCTTGCCGATACGGTTATGGTTCGCGAGCAACACGGGTTTGCCTTGAACCGGCTGAAACGTCGCGATGAGGCGGAAGCGGTGCTGCTGAAACTGATCGAGGAGAGAGGTTGTAGCAGTGAGACCTGCGGCCTTCTCGGAAGGGTGTACAAGGATCAGTGGGAAGACGCGGTGAGGGCCGGAAGCCAGATGCTCGCCTCCGGCTACCTCGAAAAAGCAATCGAGATGTATCTCCGTGGATTCGAAGCGGACTGGCGCCATGCCTATCCCGGCGTGAACGCAGTAACCCTGATGGAGTTACGGGATCCGCCGGACGAGCGTCAAAAGGAGTTGCTCCCGGTTGTTCGATATGCAGTTCAGCGCACAGTCGCGAAGGGGAAACCCGACTACTGGGACTACGCGACGCTGCTTGAACTCGCCGTGCTCGAGAATAATCGTGCCAGCGCTGTGCACGCACTTTCCCGCGCGCTCGCATGTATTCGCGAGAAATGGGAGCCTGACACGACGATGCGGAACCTGCGCTTGATACGGGAAAGCCGGGAGTCCCGCGGATCTGCAAACTCTTGGGCAAAGGAACTGGAGGATGAACTCCGGGGAAAAACTGGATGACGCGTGGGGAGTTGACCGGGCTCTACAGCAGGCCATTCGTAGTTTGCCATTCGGCGGTCGTTACCCTCCCAGAGCGGGCAGTTGTACTGGAAAACAGCATGGGTAACAACGCTCTTCACCACGATTCCAGAAATCAGAACAAAAAGGAGAAGGCATCCGTAATAGAGCGTTGACTTTGCAACCTGCCAGAGCCACCGGAATGCCGGAAGGCGATCTGAACCTTGATGCTCTGGCGCTGTGCTACTTGCCAGTGACAAAGCGGCAGTCAATTATCTAATCTAGGAATCAAACCTTGTCACTCTCGATCGGGGGCCATTGGTCGTCGATGTTGAAGCTCCGAGTTCGTTCAGAGAGGACGAGGCTCACCGATGCACGAAGGCACCAAGACGATTGCGACCATAGCTGTCGAGCTTGGCTCCTCTGAGTTTGCGATGCTCCGTGCCGCTCGCGCAAGTTTCCCACACTATGGACCCGCTACAAGCGGGCCGGAAACTTCGAGGAGATCGCCGTTGTTCTCCCCAAGCCCGTTTCTGGATAGCCCCCGGTTGGCCGAAATGCTACCTAACCCAAGGACACAGGCGCGATCCGTCGTACAATCAGTGCTGCCCGAGGCATGCTAACCGAATTCCGCAGACGAGATTCTTCTCCTCCCGTATTCCAATATGTGTGTCTGGCAATTCTTTTTGCCAGCGCGATGCTGTTTCAAATTCGCTATGCCCAGGACATCTGGCGCGGAGAGAAAGTAAATGTGCCATTTGTCATGCCCGCCTCGGCCAGCGCCTCGCTCGAGATCGTTCGGCCGTCGGCGGAGAAACTGGGTCTGCACATCGGTGATACCCTGCTGGCGGTCAATGGTCAGAAGTACACCGGTACCGCGATCCTGTCCGAAGCCTTTGCCAAAGCTCGCCTGGGAGACCAGATCGAACTCAAGGTGAAGTCGGCATCCGGGGAACAATCCGTGGTTCTGCCCGTGACTCCGGGGACTACTCCGCTGAGCCAGGAGATTTTCGACGTGCTGCTGAACATTGTGGCGCCGATCGGATGCGTCCTGCTCGGATCCTGGGTGGTGCTCATACGACCACGCGACCGGTTGGCGTGGATTCTGCTCGGACTGATGTTCGGCTTCTCGCAGTTGGGCAGTTCATTCAAGATTGAGAGCTGGGGTCCGGGCTATCGCGACGTCGCCATGGCATACCACATGGCTCTTGCCGTCGGATGGGTTATCTTCATGTTCCTCTTCGGCTTCTTCTTCCCGGAACCGTTCCCGTTCTACACCCGGATGGGAGCGTGGCGAAAGTGGATCCCGATACTTGTGATCGTTCCGATTCTTGCCGAGGTGATGTATGCGATCGTGGTCTCAATCATAGAGATGACAAACTACGCGCACGCGCGAGAGATTGTTCAGAGCTTGCATCCTTTTGATACACCACTGCGGATTTATCTCTACGTCGTGGTTGGGTTTGGATTTTTCGGCTCGATCTTCACAAAGTCGTCGATGGCGATCTCGCGCGATGCCAAGCGACGGCTTCAACTGCTTTACTGGGGCGCGACGGTTGCCCTGACTCCGCTGTTAGTGATCACGCTGTTTTCGCAGTACGGCGGGAAGTCCATGTGGACCATGTTTCCCGATTGGCTGATCGCCGTTGGATTGATCATGACCACGATTTTCCCGCTGACGCTGGCCTATGTGATCGTGGTACAACGCGCCATGGAGGTACGAGTAGCTGTGCGCCAGGGCCTGCAATACGGGCTGGCGAAAAACGGCATCCTTGTTCTGCAAGGCGTCGCAGCTCTTGTGGTAGTTCTAACCGCCTTGCCGTTACTGACAAGAAGCGAAGACAGACCGACAAAAATCATCGTTGCCGCCGTTGGACTGCTTGCCATCTTCACGATTCGCCGCGCGGCCCGTCGGTTGCGCACCTGGACCGACCGGAGATTCTTCCGCGAAGCCTACAACGCGGAGCAGGTCCTCAGCGAGTTGAGCGATCAGGTGCGCAGCATGGTAGAAACCCGGCCGCTCATCGAGACCGTCGCGGCACGCATTTCGGAAACACTCCACGTTCCGCGCGTAGCCGTCCTCCTGAGTGGAGGCGAATCTTTTGGTCCAGCATTCGCATTGGGATACGGCTCAGCACCCAACGTCAGCTTTCTTGCGAACAACGCCACGGTGAGGGCTCTTGAGAAACAGGGAGAGCCGGCTCGCGTGTATCTCGACGATCCCAAGTCATGGCTGTATCGCGAGCCGGGGATCAGCGAAGAAGATCGCGCGAAGCTCTCGCAACTGCACAGCGAGTTGTTGTTGCCGCTGAGCACGCGGGACAAACTGCTCGGGTTCATCAGCCTAGGACCGAAGTTGTCCGACGAACCTTACTCCGGAACGGACCTCCGCCTGCTGAAGTCGGTGGCGGCACAAACCGGGCTGGCGCTGGAGAATGCGCGGCTGATGTCGGCGATCGCGGGTGAAGTCGCACACCGCGAACGACTGAACCGCGAAGTGGAAATCGCGCGTGAGGTGCAAGAGCGACTATTTCCGCAGATGCTGCCGCCGATCGTGGGTATTGAGTATTCAGGCGCATGCCGCCCGGCCTTAGGAGTCGGTGGCGACTATTACGATTTTCTTGCGTTGCCGGGTGGACATCTGGGCATCGCGATCGGAGATGTTTCCGGCAAAGGCATTGCCGCTGCGTTGATGATGGCAAGTCTGCAGGCGTCACTGCGTGCCGAGGCGACGCGGGCGCCGGCGGATCTGGCGGGGCTCGTCGGCAACGTCAACCACCTGCTGTACGAGGCTTCGTCGGACAATCGCTACGCGACGTTCTTCTATGCCCAGTACGATCCGGAGACGCGACAATTGACCTACGTGAATGCTGGACACAATCCGCCGATGCTTTTTCATCGCGATGGGGACAAGTGGGAGATCACGCGTCTTGAGGTTGGCGGCACGGTAGTGGGTTTGCTGGAAACCTTTCCATACGAGCAATCTGCCGTAACCATCGCGAGGGGCGATTTATTTATCGCGTTCACGGATGGCATCAGCGAAGCCATGAACGCGGCCGACGATGAGTGGGGCGAGCCGCAGTTGATCGAAACCGTGAGGCAATGCGGTGGGCTGGCGCCGTCGCAGATCATTGCTCGCGTCATGCAAGCGGCGGATGGATTCGTCGCCGGAGCCAAGCAGCATGATGATATGACCCTAGTAGTCCTGTGCGCCAAATCGTAACTGGGCGCGTATCAGCGGTCTGTTTCTAATCAGGGCCTACATCCTCGAACCTCCGGAGACGCAAAAGTTTTGAGGGGCAGCTCGAATCGACGCTCAGCGCGCCACAGTCCGGACAAGTGACGCAGGCCAGAAGTCCTATTAAAGGGGGGAGCCCACAGGGAATTGGAATTACAACAACTTACAAGACGCGGGTGGCTACCTAAAAGCCTTGTAGGGAACGCTTGAGAATCCTTGTTGGACAGTTAAAGGACAGTCGCCTTACAGCTCCTGTTTTCAAGAACATGGTCGCGAGACAAGAGAGCTGTGTCGGCAGTAGTATGATTCATCGAAGCAAACAACCCAACGACTACGATGAGATTAACGATGATGAGAAAGATACCGATTCGGTCTTCGGCGCTCTCGTTCGTCCGCCAACGCATTAGGGGCCTGAGATTGTCGAGAGCTGAGAAAGAAGGGACGATAACAGCTAAAGGATTGGCGGCCACGAGCCAGAGGACCCTATTGTAGCCTTTCCGTTTTGCCCAGTACAGCCGCTGCGACCATGCACACCAATTCAAGCAGCACAAGAAAGATTGACATACCTATCCTCGACGCTAGAGATTACTTTGAATCCTGAAATGCTCTCTCTGTCACCCGCTGACAGAACTGCATTGCCGACTACCGGGAGGATCTCCATCGGTGACAAAATCGAATTCGTCATTTATGGCGAAGACTCCATCGATCTCGAATATTTCTCAGGTTGCGCCAGGGACTAAGCCGTGTCTCAAGATTATTCAGATCACGAAGGGATAAGCGAGGCTGCGCGAAAAGTGATTCAACAGCTGTTTTCACAACCCAATCGATCCTTGAGGCAACAATTGCTGAATGTTCAACAAATTGCAGGACCCCACCATGAGTGCACATGATCATTAGGCATGCCAGTCGGGGACCAGGCCTGGCGACTGGAGTCGCTGCATTCCGCCTACCAATAAGGTATGTACAATGGGCTAAAATTACGCACACGAATAATCCTCGGAATTCGTGGATGGGTTGCGGAGTCCCTACATCGATTCGGAGCCAATAGCCGTCTGTGGAGTTGCGCTCTGAGCCCTTTTCGAATGCCGCGCATTGCCAGCGTGCTCCGGTTGGGAGAACAGAGAGTGGGTTTGCAAAGACTTGCGGGCGCTAAACACAGAGCAAAGTCGAGTCTTGCGCGCACTCTCCTGTCTCTTGCCGTCTTTTACTGCTGTTCGACGGCTTTGATCTGGGCACTCGCCCCAGGGCGCCGAATCTCACAATATGCCCATACTGCATGGCGCGTCCAAGAGGGTTCTATCAACATTGGATCCAGCATCACCCAGACCACGGACGGTTATTTGTGGTTAGGAACACCTGAGGGTTTACTGCGTTTCGACGGCATCAAGTTTGTGCCTTTTTCTATCCCCGGCTTTGACCTCGCAAAACTTACTTATACGTACCTTTTGGGCGCTCGCGACGGCAGTCTGTGGATTGGAACAAGGGTCGGTCTCGGCCGGATGAAGGACGGCGAGTTCCGATGGTACTCGAATCCCGCTCAGCGCAGTGGCATCAGCGCCATATTAGAAAACCATGAGGGGACAATTTGGGTGACGCGTTATCGCGTCCCACCAGACGAAGGGCCCTTATGCCGGGTCGAGGGAGGTGGGCTCCACTGTTACGGAAAGGCTGATGGGATCCCAGTGAGGTACGGCCTAGGCTTGACTGAAGACAGCCTTGGAAATGTCTGGTTTGGATCCCATGTACTTTGCCGTTGGCGGCAGGGCCTCGTGAGCAGCTATTTGAATGGGATAGCGAACCGCCATGACTCGGGAAACGGCGTAGTTGATGTTGTGGCGGGGCCGTCAGAATCCATTTGGGCAGCAGTGGATGGAGTCGGACCTGATCTGGGTGTTCGCTATTATTCCAATAGGGAATGGGCGCCTTACGTCGTGCCAGGCTTTGATGGGAGAAAGGTCCGCTCTCATGCACTGTTCGTTGATCGAGACAACTCACTCTGGATTGGAACGGAGAATGACGGACTCTACCGTGTCCACGATGGGGTGGCAGATCACTTTGGAAGCGCCGATGGGTTATCGGGCAATTCTGTTGTTGAGTTCTATGAAGATCGCGAGGGTGACCTTTGGGTAGTGACGGAGGGTGGACTCGACATGTTTCGGAGTACGCCAGTCGTCACCTACTCGATACGTGAAGGATTGTCTTCATCCGCGCTCTTTTCGGTTCTAGCACTGCATGATGATTCAGTTTGGATTGGACACGAAGGTGGCGTTGACATTCTAAAGGGGGATCGGTTCTCACTGTTCTCTGCTGCTAGTGGGCTGCCAGGTCAAGAAGTGGCAGCGCTGTTTCAAGACCATAGCGGTGTGGTTTGGCTCGGAATAGACAGCAGGCTGATGAGTTACGACCATGGCCGATTCCATGAGATCGAGCGCTCTGACAGCCAGAGTCCACGCGGCGATCCTATCGATGCCATCACTGAGGATGTGAATCAGAATATTTGGGCGTTGACTTTCGCTGGTCATCTCCTTAGAGTCACCAATCAAATCGCGAAGGAAGTTACGGAGGTGACCAGCGATAAGCCACCACTAGGTTATCTTGTACCCGATCATGATGGGGGTATCTGGGTCGCCTGGAGAAATGGCAATCTGGCTCATTACCGCGACGGCAGTGTTAGCACAACAGCACTGAACGGGCGTGACAGTTCCTTCTCAGTGTTGGGTACGCTTCTTGATTCCGACGATTCGTTGTTGCTCTCAACAACCGAGGGCCTGTTTCGCTGGGACGGCAATGTTTGGAGTGTGCTGAATCGTCGCAATGGCCTTCCATGCGATGCGATTTTCTCTGCGGTCGAAGATAACAACGGCTCCTTGTGGCTCTATTCGCAATGTGGACTCGTAAGGCTGGGGCGTGCAGAGTTGAGAGAGTGGCGCACACATAGCGATAGTATCCTTAACGCTGAGGTGTTTGACAGATTCGATGGCACGCGCCCCCATATGGCATCAGGCTCGGTTCAGCCGATTGTGTCAAAGGCATCGGACGGGCGGCTTTGGTTTATAAACCAGATCTCAGTCCAAATGATTGATCCCAGCCAAACCTATCCCAATAAGGTTCCACCACCGGTGCACATAGAAAGTTTTGTCGCGGACCATAAGGACTACGCTCTTGAGAAGCGGGTGCGGCTACCTCCCTTAACTCGCGATGTTGAGATCGACTACAGCGGGTTGAGTGTAGCTGTACCCCAAAAAGTCCATTTTCGTTATGAACTAGAAGGCCGCGATACGGGGTGGCAGGAAGCGGGTACAAGGCGACAAGCCTTTTATACGAATCTCTCTCCAGGAGATTATCGCTTCCGAGTCACCGCCTGCAACAACAACGGCATATGGAATGACGCTGGCGCATTCCTGGAATTTTCCATCGTCCCAGCTTTCTACCAGACTGCGTGGTTCCGCCTTACATGCGTAGGTGTTTTTCTTGTAATACTGTGGGGGCTCTATCAACTCCGACTTCAACAATTGCATCGGCAATTCAACATCGGTCTGGAGGCACGGGTTAATGAGCGCACACGCATCGCGCGAGACTTACACGATACTCTGCTGCAGAGTTTGCACGGATTGATGTTTGAATTTCAGGCAGTGCGCAACATGTTCCAGAAGCGACCGGACGAAGCATTGCAAGCTCTCGATAGTGCGATCATGGGAACTGAGCAGACGATAACTGAGAGCCAAGATGCCATCGAAGGCTTACGTGACGCTAAGGCCGCTGAAAACGACCTCGCGGAGCTACTGAGGGCAACGGGGGAGGAACTACTGGAATCTCGGAGTGCAGACCACGATGCGCCCACCTTCGGCCTGACCGTTGAGGGAGAGCGACGAACATTGGTTCCGACCATCCGGGATGAAGTCTACCGTATTGCCCGAGAGGTTTTACGAAATGCTTTCCGCCATGCCCATGCGCAGCGGATCGAAGCAGAGATTCTATACGATGAACACCAGTTTCGATTGCGCGTACGGGACGATGGCAAAGGTATGGATCCGCAAGTGCTGGAGAAAGGTGGACGGGCCGGACACTGGGGGTTGCCAGGTGTTCGGGAACGAGCGCAGCAAATGGGAGCAAAATTGGATCTTTGGGGCGAGGCGGGAAAAGGAACGGAAGTTCAATTAACCGTTGCCGCTGCCATAGCTTACGAAAAGACACCCGATCTCTCCGGATTCAGATTATTCCGAAGGGCAAGAAATCATGACCACCGATCTTAGCTTGATTCGAATCCTCACCGTGGACGACCACCCTCTTCTGCGCAAGGGGATCGCAGCACTGGTCAATGCTGAAACTGACATGAAGCTGGTTGCAGAGGCTTCTAATGGCGAGGAAGCCATCGAGAAGTTCCGATCGCACCGACCGGATGTGACCCTAATGGATCTGCAGATGCCGGGCTTGAATGGCATCGAAGCGATTATTCGCATCCAGAGCGAATTCCCGAACGCACGGATCATTGTTCTGACGACATACACAGGCGATGTCCAAGTGGTGCGAGCCCTCAAGGCAGGCGCACGAGCGTACTTGTTGAAGAGGCAGGTGCCCAGAGAGCTCTTGGAGACCATCCGAGCTGTCCATGCGGGACAAAGGCGCATACCTGCAGAGATTGCGGCGGAGCTAGTTGATCATCCTAGGGACGACTTGACCCCACGAGAAATCGATGTACTACGGCTAATCGCCAACGGAAACGCCAACAAGCAGATCGCCGATCAGCTCTCAATCGGTGAAGCCAGTGTAAAGAGCTATGTCGCCAACATACTCTCGAAACTTGGGGCTAGCGACCGGGCCCATGCCGTTACAATCGGGCTGAAGCGTGGAATTATCGAGCTAGAGATCCCCTGAAAGATGGAGGTGCGGACCTCCTTTTGGCGGTTTTGGGAGGTGTTGCGAATGCCCTATGCTGGATCAGGGTCTTTCTTGCAACGCTTATTTTCCACATTCCCGAACGGTTGGCCGGGCATTGGCATTCTGCTCCAGCGGGTGTTAACCGCCACGACTCTGTTTTGTTATGGGATCGCACATTTAAGGGACACATCACAATTTGCATCAATAGTTCCGCACATATTCGCAGCAGTCGCCGGGATACTACTCCTCGTTGGCTTATGGACGCCGGTCGCTGGAACGATGATCACAATCGTTGAGCTATGGATTGTTTGTTCGAGCGCCAGCGGTCTTGGAATTCCGATCATCTTGGCCACCTTGGGTGCCACCCTGGCAATGATCGGTCCTGGCGCGTGGTCGATTGATGCGCATCTCTTCGGCAGGAAACACTTCGAAATCCCGCAACGCTAAAAGATTTCTTATCACCCAGAAGGGGGAGCGCCGAGTCCCCCTAAAGGGTAGCGTTGGTCTACGCCAAATACCTATCCGAAGACCCTCCGATCTACGGTTGTGCCCAAGTCGCAGGTCATTGCACACTCGGTTAAAGACCCAGCAGATTTCACTATCGTGGGGATTTTGGCAGATACAAAGCGGGTTCGAGAGGACTAGTATGGGAATCCCAAGTGTTGTTTTTACGTCGGCAATAACAATGTTCATTGAAGGAGAGCGAGAAGTTTCCAACGGTCTGCTTAGCGAGCGTGCTCAGGAACTGGACAGCGTCGTGTCCCGCTACCTACCAATGTTTTACAAGAGGGCTTTCCGCTTCTTGGGCAACATGCCCGACGCGGAAGATGCCGTCCAGGATGCTCTCCTTTCCGCGTTTAAGCATTTAGGCCAGTTTAGGGGGCAAGCACAACTTTCAAACTGGTTAACAACAATCGTCACCAACGCTGCGCGGATGAAATTACGCCGCCGCGATAGCTATTTGTCGCTTGACGAAAAGCAATGGGAAGACGGTCTCACATTCTCGGAACGGTTACCTGATTCGAAGCCAAGTCCAGAAGAACTCTGCTCCGCCGCGGAAGCACGAGACCAACTGGTCGAGGGCGTTAGGCAGCTCTCACCAAAGCTCCGTAGAACCCTTCAGTTGCGTGATATCGACGGTTTGACGACGAAGGAGGCTGCGCTTGTTTTGGGTGTTCCCCACGGGACCGTGAAAGCGCAGCTCGCACGAGCGCGCGCCAAGCTTGCTCGAAGCGCGCACCTGAAGCCTATCAGGCGGCGGTCCCGAACCGTTTCACCTGGTAAAGCGGTTTAGCGAAAGGACCCTCGGAGCGGAATCAATTCCTGAGTTGCATGAAAGCAGCGCGATCATGAAATACAGATTGCTGGGAAAGAGCGGACTTCGGATCGGACTTGTAGCGCAACGAGAATTTCGGCACGACGCTTCCGATCCGGAAGAGAGTTGCTCCCTTCGTGAACGGAAACGGATCGTGAAGTTCGCCATTTCGGGGCTGCGGCCGCGAGCTCGCAACGTTGTGGAGCTCATCCACTTCCAAGAACACTCCATCAGAGAAACTGGACAAATTCTGGGGATTTCGACCGGGGCAGTAA
>Ga0210396_10003091_pt1 | contig 16731 bp, 19 predicted proteins | sample IncBWH17OmetaG_FD_155466 | JGI IMG/M metagenome (GOLD analysis project Ga0210396, IMG submission 155466) | Forest soil microbial communities from Barre Woods Harvard Forest LTER site, Petersham, Massachusetts, United States - Inc-BW-H-17-O ... | reverse complement strand
GGTCAGGTCGGTGTCGTAGAATCGAGTGCTCATCGTACGGTCCCTTTGGCCCGGATCAGCGTTCTTTCAAGACAGACGTAAACTTTTCAAACACCCTCTCAGTACCGACGCTATACCGGTGGTTACCGGCAGGGACCCGTTCCTGACACGTTTGATTCTCGGCTTCTGGAACCGCCATCGCGCACTTCATTCCGGTCCGATCACCAGGCTTTCTCTGGCCGATTCGACCACATCCTTCGTCACTTGAGCCAGATCGTTAATTCGCATGATGCGTTCCATCTGAGTCAGCAACCGGTCCAGCAATCGGAAATTTCCGCCCGTCACCCGAATGATTGCCGCCGCCGCTTCGGCATCGAGCGTCGAGATCGTCGGGAATGTGACGCCAGCAGGCTTCCATCCCTGGGCCAGGAGCTGGCGCACATCGGCGCTACTCAAAGGTCGGAACTCGTGAACGAAACCGATCCTCGAGTAGAACTGCGCATAGCGAGCCAACCTCTTTTCCAGACCAGGCATGCCAATCAGGACTAGCCCGAGGTTGCCTTGGTCAAAGATAGCCCGGAGTTGCTCAAGACTCGTGATCTTCAATCGATCAGCCTCGTCGACCAAGATTAGCTTTGTTGGTTCGCCCAGCTCCTTCTCCTTTGTGCGGTAGACCTCAGCCACTTCAGCATACGTTGGCTTGCACTTTGGCATCGGGCTTGAAAGCCAGTCATGCGTTACAAAGGCTTCAGCCGCGTTCTCTTTGTCTCGCTGATTGATACGTCTCAGTTGCTGGTCTTCCTCTTGTCTTAACGGTTCAAAGGCGAGACGTTTAAGGCGATCACGTAATCGCTGGATATCATCCTCAATTTGTCGGGGTGAATTGATGATTGGAGGCGTGTAGAAAATGGCGTTCAACCCTGTCAACGCTTCCATGCTGAGGCCGCGAACTTCGCGCCAAGGGTCAATTTGTTTGACGATGTCCCACCGGCTATAGCGCCCGCCGAAAGCGTCTTTCCTACACCAGGCGTACCATAACACAGACCGATGTAGCAGTAACGAGAACAGGCGTCGCAGAACTCTGTGAAACGACGGTGCTCCAGGGTCTCCACAAATACCGAGGACTGTAAGCTATTCATTAAAATACCGCTTCAGCGTAACTTTCTTGTCCCTTAATTCGCGGGGATTTCTCTTCGGTCTTTTTGTTGATGCGGGCGTCCCCTCGCTTTATTTCCATTAACTCATCGACTGTGCGCCGCCGGTCTCGAACCGTGGCCTGCAGGTCGCGGCGGTGCTTGTTTCGTGCTCGCACGATTTCGCGAATCGGGATGGTCGCTCCGGCCAATTCCGGACAGATCGCGCGACAGAGAAATTGCTGCTTATGAAAGATGCGAATTTCAGCCACATCCCGCGGATCATACCGCAGGGTTACACTCTCGCCCACGTACGCTGCCAAAGTCGCGTCCACGTAGCGCAGTCCCAAAAAATGAATTCCGTCGTTGCGCACCTTTCTTGCCTTGGCGACCGTCAGCAGAAGTAGGTCCAGCTGTTCAAGCGATTCGGGCGTTCGTGGTAGGAATGCGCCTTTTTCCCAACGTTCCGTCGGTGCCATCTGGGTTTCGCCGTGCGCGCGCCGATGATAAGTCTCTAGGAAGAACTCGCGGAGCAGCCTGTCCAATTGAGGCAGAGTGAGTAGCGCCTGTCGGCCCACTTTATCAGCCCGGGATTTAAAGCCGGGCAGTTCGCAGAGGAGCATGTCCGAAATTGTAGAGAAGAATCTCTCGATCCGGCCACGTCCCCGCGGAATTCCCGGGGTCGAAAATACTAGCCGAATTTTCAGATCCGCAGCGACTTGTTCGAGATGTTGCGAGGTGAAGTCGGTGCCGTTATCGGTGCTGTATCCTTGGCGATCTGACAAATCCGGCGGTATATCGCGGCAACTGGAAGTGGCGGAACCTCCAGAGCCAAGGCCTCCGCCACCTGCATAAGTCGGGGTGACAAGGCGCGCCGCTTACCGCGATCTTCGCGTGCCTTACGCGCAAGCGCCGCCAAGCCAAATCGACGATATCGAGTCAGCCATCGATGTATCGTGCGATATGGGATCTTTGTCGTCCTGGCGATAAGACTTAGCGACCTATCGTGCTCCAAGTGGGGCTGAATAATTCGAAAGCGCTCGAGCGCCATCTCACGTGCCGACTCCTGCAAGGATGCGAGTTCGTCCATGACGCTCTTCCAAAGAACTCGTATTGTGCCAATGGTCCAGAAAGGTGCATCTGGTTTTCTGGCCAGCTGGCGCGATGCTCATCGTTGGTGGAACGACTTTGGTAGTTTCTGCCTTTCTGGACGCAACCCATATATCCAAACCGCTGAGTTCGGAGATTCAATCTTCGGTGGCGCCGGTGGAATCCGAAACGCCCATCCCGGCAATCGTGCTCACGAATGGAATCCGCGTTTCGGTTGGTAAACAGGAAGTTCTGCTAAACGACAACGATTTAGGGCTGCGATCGATGCCGATGTCGGGCATCGCGGTGATCGAAAATCGCCCTGTCCGCGTGAGACTTTTGCTAGGTGCGGGAAATAAGACCTACCTCCTTGAGGGTGTTGATCTAAGGCATTTGAATGCATTGCCCCGCTTGGTGCTTGGGCCGGGTGAGCCCGGGACGTTTGACAACGCGGCTGCCGATGTATTTGCGGTCGTAAAGTCTGGTTCCATATCCTACGCATTTTATCAGGCATCCGATGGCGAGGGGCTACCCGCGGCGACTCTGACCGGCTATTCAGGATTTTACCTTAGCATCGGATTGGCCGAGTCGGATGACGATGGCTACACGTGGGTTAAAAAAGGCCAAATTATCAAGTGCGAAAAACCAAAGGAGTGGGCGGCTACTCCTCAACAAGGCGTGCGCGGAATAGGTCAGCCCGGAGGCTTGGCCGATACGAGCGGAAAGCACTTTTACATTTATTATACCGACCTGTCCACATCCCGGGCAGGCCAGATTAACGTCGCGCGATGCAGCCTTGATGACGGGCCGCCATTGCCTGGAAATTGGAAAAAGTATTATAACGGTGCTTTCACGGAACCAGGTATTGGCGGTAGAGAGACTCCCATCATCGACGTTTATTCCTCCGGCCACTCTGCGGCCTGGTATGGTCGTCCAGCGTACTCCAAGTCCATGGGAAAATACTTAATGGTATTTTCCGTAAACCAGGCTCAGGAGTGGGCGGGTGGGTTGCCCCCGCGAATCAGCGGCATTTACTTAACGGTATCCGATGATCTCATCAAATGGTCTGAGCAGTTTAAATTGATATCCGGCTACACGCAGCGAGTACTAGGAAAGCCCATTGTAACATGCCCGACAATTGCATTTGATCAGGATGACAAGGCATCCGGTTGGCTGACTTATGGCTATTCTCCCAAATACAGTATAGAAACTTTGGATAATCTCGGTACGCCCATATATATGGTCGGGCGGAGAATCACATTTGAGAGATCGAATCAATAAAGAGATCACTTGGGGTCGGTCACGATTTTCTGGAATACGTACTCTGCATTGCAGAGATACGCTAGACACCCATCATATATTTGCGGTTAGGCGGAATTTCGCTTTAGATAGTCTAGAGTCCTGCGAAACGCGTCTGCCGCATCATTTCCACGCCAACTCTTCGGAAAACGTTTGATTGCAAAGGCGTGACCAGCATCTGGATATTCGACCAGTCTTATGCTGCCGCCAGCAGCAGCAAGCTTCCGAGCTCTCTCGATCACGCAACAATCTTTGTAAGTATCGAGCACACCAGCAAATATCAGCGTCGGCACTTTAACTTTTGAGGCGAAGTCACCCGGATTAGTAATGAAGTTTGTCGATGGATAATAAGTGACCACCGCGGAGATAGTGTCTGGCATTCGTGCCGCATAGGTCAGACCGGCCCCACCACGCGGCTGCCGTGGACGCGATGGCGGACGCCAGCGCGCTGACTCTCAAAGTTCGGAACCCAGCCCAGCCATCCCCTTTATCGCCCCAGCGGAGCCCGGGTTTTCGGTTGGGTGTGGGGTTGGGTTTGTGGTTCTGGTTTGCAGTTGCCACGCTCATCCACCTGCTTTGGGCGTACGTGCGTCCTGAAACCGGATTCACAAAGCCAACGTCCCTGGCCAGCCTACCCGCCGGGGCGCCTTTCCAGAACGCCGAAGAGTTAGACGTTTCCACACCGGCGCGCCTGCGTAAACCCATTCGTTCCGCGGCTCGCGCTCTTGTGATCGTTGGGCTATTTTCGGGGATTCACGTCTCTGGCTACCTGGATCACGATTTCAGGTTCTTCGTCGCGGATCTGGTCTGCGTCGTTGTTGTGGTGTGGTGCGCATCTCGAATATCGAAGGGCTTGCGATCTGGAAGCCTGCTTTGTGCGGGCCTTGCGTGCGCATGGTGTGTGGTTTGGGGCGGGTATGAGGTTTTTCGTGACTTACCAAGAGCCATGAAAGTGAACCTCAACTTCCACAGCATTTTCTTCACAGTTATTGGACTTTCACTCTACTTTGTCCCACTCGCTTTTCTCGTGCGCGGTCTCCTTGCTTTCCGATCGCTTCGCGCGTACCAGCACAGAGCGCGAAACACAGGCGATCCTCTCGCCAATCACCCCTGGGAAGAAGGGTTGTACATCCGGAAGCATCCGAGGTTCGTAAACAAGAGAAGCGTATCCGCCCATGTCGTAATCCTGCTCGCACCGCTGCCATACCTCTTGGTGTGGGCCAGTGCCCACGTCCCTGAGGAGGACAGCGTCTCCTTCCTTGTGGGTTATAACACTGCAGGCGTTTGCATGGCGCTCGCCATGGTAGTGTGGGGAACGCACATATACCGTCGAGCCCGCAAAGAAGCAATGTTGCCTGGCAGCGCGCTCGTCAAGAAGGACAGCCGCCCCATTGTGTTGTACCTCCGTTCCTTTCACGACGACAGCAAGATCAAGTTGCGAGCATGAGCCACCGACGGACGAATTCTGCTGGAAAGGCTGGTGAAGATCTCGTTTGAGGAACTCGTCACGAACCACCTATGGGGCTATGGCCCTGTTCTGGCGATCGGGAATCCGAGGGCCAAGGGAAAAATACTGCTCGGGGCCGCTCGCGATTACCTGACGGATGAGAGTTGGCAGCAAACAGCCAAAGACTTGATGCGGCAGGGGTCAATGATCATCGCAATCGCAGCTGCCACGCCGGGCCTTGCATGGGAGATCGAAACTCTTGTCGAGCTGGGATTCATGCCAAAGTTCGCCCTTCTGCTTCCCCCGCTGGAAAGTAGGGAGCTTGAGGCACGCTGGCAATTCCTGTTAGGGAGCGCGGTTGGTTCCAGGCTGCCAACCCAGATCGACCTCTCACGCGCACGCGCCGTCGTGTTTCCAGACGGCCATCCGATTCCGATCGTCGGAACCAAACGCAATGAGTGGACCTACGAGGCGGTTCTGGATGAGGCGGCGCTGGTGATAGCACATCAGCCGTGCCGGGTTCCGGCCGGTCGACGGACAAACCGGAGTGCCTCCGGCTAAACCGGCATGTTGTAGGGGATCAAGGAGCAAATGAACACCTGCAGCTGCCTGAACCTGATCCTGGCGTGCGCCAGCTTCTTCTGCTCTCCGACAAGACGCAGTAACGCGGATTCAGCGGGAAAGACCACCCGCCGTTCTTTGAGAAATTCCTGGGCACGCGCAAGCAGCAGGGCGGTCTGCTCCAGACGGCAGGACTCCCCGAAAGTGAAGCGCTCTAGGGCGTTGTTCTCATCCATTTCAAAGTGCCGCAGGCCGAGATATTGCTGGATACGAGCCTGATGCTTCGAAACCGTATGACGCCACCGGCATTGAGTGGAATCCGAACCAACAACAGCGCGTGTCTGCCTCCAGGTAGTATCCCACTCCCCCACAATGGCAAGAGCGCGCCGCACGCGAGAGCCTCTACAACGGTTGCCGCTCTGCACTTAAATCGTAGACTGTGGCCGTTTACTGCAGTTAATTCGTGGACTGGAGGCCTATCCATTGGCTCAAATTCGTGGAAACACTGTACTTAAATCGTAGACAGCCCCGATTCTCTGGAATTTGCTGGCGCGCGACGATGATTATCGGTGCAAAGCACCAATATCAGCACACCGCTTCTATTCGCAAACCGGTCGCTGCCGTCCGGAATTTTGCGACGAGCCGGTAGACTCAGCCAAGCGATCCTGCGGCCGGCCGCCAACGCTTGCTCCATCCGTGCAACACCTCCTTCAAACGCTTGGCGGATTGCTGCTGCGTTCATGCGAGACGCTTCCTCGAGCAGTAACGCCGTGCTTTGTTGAGCTGCCTGTAGCCCGGCGTTTAAGCTCTGCTGTGCGAGCGCTTTGGCCTGCTCGGACCAGGCGGTTTGACTCTTGCCGAGTGCAGCTTGGAACTCGCTCAGCAATTTTTGCTGTTGGGCGGCATTTTGTTCAAGGAGCTCCTTTTGCGAAACCCACAGCGCCAGGAGCGGATCTTTAGGACCGATTGAGAGTCCGAGTTCCTTCTGAAGTTGCGACCGAAACGCTTCTATGCCGTCGTTCATACGGCCAAGCTGTCCAGTCGGGAATAAAACTCCCGTTGCGCAACTTTGAGCCGGTGTCGGCTCATCAGACTGTAGTCCGGCGATTCAATCGCCTCTTTGAACGTGAGCCTGGATTTCAACATAGACGCGATATCTTGAGGAAATAATTCATCTGTGAACGCCGGCAGGCTCACCACCGTTTCAATCCGTTTTTTAATGGCTTCATAAACGTTCATTTGTTCAAAATTGCGCCCGTTGTCAGCGACCGGTCCCCAAAAGGGATTGAGCCAGATCACGAAACGTGCGGCATCCATTTGCTTCACGAGCTGGGCCGCACCGTGAAGTGTATCGAGCAACGCTTGGCCTCCGGTAACAATGGTGTGGACCACCAGTTGATGACCGCCTTGGGAGAGTATTGCCTGCACCTCATTACTCAGCACGTAATGGAGGAGGGGAACGAATGCGCTGGAGCCTGTGTCCACGATGACGTGGGCCTCAGCCGGCTGGCCGGTGATTTGTTCAACCAAATCATCAAAGCGACGCGGATCGATACGCCTCCCTTTGTCCGAATTCTCAATCAGATCGACTTTCACAGCGTTCAGCGCTGGAAAGCTCGCAAGGGTATTATTGATGGGGTCAGCGTCGAAACAACGTACGAGAACGCTTTTGTCCGGCAAATATTGAGCCAGTAGAAACGCGGCGAACGATTTGCCGACGCCCCCTTTACCTTGCAAAATTCGGTGAACAGTACTCATAAGCTCAAGTTAACCAATCAATTCTTCGCGGTTTGGTGTTGGATCCCACGTGAATCCTTTTCGTTTTTCTGGCGTGATCGCCTTGGTTTCCGTCGTCGCCGCTTGGTGCTGCAAGCGGCGGACGTGGGCGATAAATGTTTTGTAGCCGCAGGTTAGTTCTTTGTGTTCAGAAAGCGCTGTCCAGATAGCGCGCAGCGACCAACCTTTGGCGAGTTCGGCCAGGATTTCGTCCCCGCGCACAAGGATCTCGTTGCGAAGGTGAGCCCGTTTAGCGATGGCGCTATTCCCATATTTTTGTCTCAAGATCGCTGAAAGCTCCTTCATTGTTTGATCATTGCTTGAATGAGGCGATTGTGTTAGGCAGGTGGTACCCTGCTGTTGCGTCAGACCGAAGGCCGCAAAGATGAACTGGTGGCGCTGATCACCAGCCTCGAGCCCTCGCGCCTGGATGCCCTAAACTGGATACGTCTGAACCGGGACACCTGGGGCATTGAGAACGGTTTGCATCAGCGCTTGGATATCTCCCACAACGACGACCGCTGCCGGGTCCGTAACCATAACGCTATGTTGGTTCTCGGGATGATGCTGCGCTTAAGTAAAGTAATAGCCTTTTCATAGAATGGCGCGCCTGCAAGCGACGCCCAGATCACGTCACCACGACAGATTTCCAATCCGCCTTGTCAGAAGATCACCACAGGCCAGCACTCCGCTTGGTCTTAAGCAAATCTCCTAATCTCAAACGGCTCTCATGAATTGGCGCTGACCAAACATTCTCCCTTGCAAGCCCGCGTTGAATCTCCTATCCTTCAACCGCCATAACGGAGGATGCCATGCCAGCCGATCAATCCAATCTTTCATCATCAAAATATGGATATGATTTTGTGGTTGCGACCACTCAGGAAAGCATAAACGCCGGGTTGCGAGAATACCTCTATAAGGTGCCACAGGAGCCGAAGGTTCTGTGCTTCCTGGCGGACGACAGTGGCAACCCCACAAAGCTCATCGAGCTGGACGAGCTTAAGAAACGGACGGACGGTATTGATCCTTTTGATATAAAGGACGGCACTGACTACAGCGATTCACGCATAACCAAACTCACCGAGCAAGGCTTTGAGGTCGGCCTCAGGCTGAAATTAGGTCTGCCCCCGGGCGTTAAGCCCAAGGATCTTACCATTGTCGATCTGGGATCCTCAGCGAATAATGTGAGATTTAATTTATACTGTTCGGAATTAACTATTATTCAAAATACCCCGGCTGGCGGCTTCAGCAAGAAAGGGTCCTGGAAAGTATGGTCGCAACCTTCCAGAAAGCCATGGTATTTTTCCACGACGGTCAATCTCGTTTATAAAGACCTCGATTCCAAACTGAATACGCCTTACTTCAATAATCACCCCGAAGAAAAGCAAAAGATCCTCGCGCAACTCAACAATCTAGGGGCCGCTGCGTTCAGCCTGCGGCAGTTGCTGTTCGACCTCGACAATGCCGCGTTGGAGAGCCTGCCCCAAATTGAGGGACTTGAAGATGGCTCTGACGCACAGTCAGTTCTCGACAGGAGTTTCCTCCGTGTCTATTTCGACCAAGCTAGGGAGCACGGGGAACCCGTGTTGTCCGTCCATGCTGAGATATCCAACCCGAATCCTTCGCGCCTGGTTTTGACAGCATCGCAGGCACAGGTGGACTTGTTCCATCTCACAGCAACGGAGCGCGAGGTTTGCCGGTTCGTCGACGGCAACGGTGTTCCGGTGGAACACCCGGCGCCGGAGCAGGTGAAAATCGCGACATTGGCTTATCTCTGCGCGGTAAACAACCATCCTCTGCCGGGTACCGCGAGTTTCAACTGGAACTGGGTGGAGCCCTCGGACGCTCAGGCAATGAGCGGCGTTGTCGCGATAAACCGGAACGCCTTGGCAGCCAACTACAAGAGGCAACTCCAGGAGCTTCTCAGTGGCAAGCTCGTCAAGGTATCGGCGGCAATTTCCGGTCCTGAGAAATTCACATTTTCATGGGACATCACGACGGGCGGCACACTGGAAGACAAAGACTGCATTATTACGCCGGATGGCGAAAAAATTCTCACCATAAGTTATTCAAGCAACTCGGATGCCCAACAAAAAAACGAATTATTTACATACGATTTTGAATTCCAGCTCCATAGCACATACGGTTGTACCGTTTCGTTCAAGGAATACCGGATAATAATCGTTCAAAAAATCACCATTTGGATGAAAGTTGTGAAGTTTAGGCTTGGATTCCCAGCGCCCGAAGACATGGCAGCCGCGGCGGGCAATGTGGTGGACAAGACTATCACCGACACCTACACATTGTCCGTGGATCAATCCGGCAACCTTCAGGCCCCTCCTCCCCAAAGCGATACTCAGGACAACTCGCAGAGTCTTGATGTGAGTCCGTTTCTCAACCTCTTTACGAATATAAACGACTTGATCGACGCCATAAAGGATAAGGCCAGTAGTGTGGTGTCGACCAGCTTTCACTCTATTCCAGCCGCCACGATCAAAAGCTTTGTCTTTCCCGGTGGCCGTGTATTCGCTTTCAAAGACGTTCGCTTTTCCAGCCATCAGGATTTAGTTGCAGAAATCACCTACGTGACGCCAACCGATAAAAATCCAGCTTTCCTGACTATGTGACGGAAACCCGGAAAACAAACTAATCCCGGCGGTCCAACCGGTACATCGGTCGCCGGGTTAACCCCTTCATGCGAATCCGCGGCTCCAGGAGACCTTACCATGGCCACAACGAATATAAGCTACTCATCCGAGATGATGACCAATTATGTTCACGCCGAGATCATCTCGCCACAGAAGAAATTCGCGGCCCTACAAACCTCGGATGGCCTTTCGTTGCTGTTTTCCATCGGTACTGACGACGTGCTGTGGCTCATTCGGGAAACCAGCGGACAATCTGCCGCCGGCTGGACCAAAACGGACCTGAGCAGCGCACTGCTGAAGAAGCTCGAATCCGGGGCATCCTGCCGTACTTTCGAGGCGGGCCAGAGCGTACAGGACGGGTCCCTGGGCCTTGCCATGGTCGTCGGCACCAGCAGCGGGGATAACCTGTTTTTGTGCCTGGGTAATTCGAACCAGGATCTCTCCTGGACGGAGAAGCCAAACTGGACACTCTATAACTACGACGCGCCTTTTCCTGCGCATCCAAAACTGGAAATCGTCAATGTTTTCTTTTGCGAAGCGACGGGCGGCACCCAATACATCATTGTTGATGTGGTGAAGAATCCTGACGGACCGGTGAAGTTCATCGAGAGATTCTATATCGATCCCACCAAGGAAAGCGGCCATTACTGGAATCGTCACGAGTTGCCCGTCAATTTCGAGGTTGATAGGTATGACAGCTGCGTGGGCCAACGGCCCGGCGATGGCGTGGATGGCCTCTACACGGCTGGTCATGTCGGGGACAGCGGGCAATTCGAGTTTCGTCCCCTCCTGAACATGTTTGGTGATGCCCCTCCGACCGTCAGTCTTCTGGCCTTGCCGGACAAGGCCGTGCCGGAGGCGATCGCGGCCACCCGGAACCCGGATCTGTCCACGGATTTGTTCGCCATCCGCGGAGACGGGCTTTACTACTTCCCCAGCAGTGGCGCCGGTGCACAACCGGCCACGAAGTTGCTTGCCCGTGACGTCCTGTCAGGGACAAGAAAGCTCGTCGCGATGAACCACGAGGGCACGATTACCCTCTGGGGATTGAACGCGAACGCTCAGGTCTACTACCTGACCTGCCCGCGATCCCGCATTGCCGAAGCGGGTGCCTGGAGCGTTCCGCTGCCGATTCTAGGCTCTATAGAGACGATCTCCCCATACGTAAACGGTGTCGATGGCGGTAATACTATCTTTGCCGCCGGAGCGGGCCAATGGTGGAGGGTCATCCAGTCTCCCGAGACAAAGCTTTGGCAGAGTAATGCCATCACCTTGCCTCCGCCCTCTTCGACAACGAAGGCTACTTCCTTCAATTCCTACACCACGACGATTCAGGTAACGGATGAGCAGAATCTTCCCAAAGCTGACGTCACCCTCAGCCTGCGGGCGAGCACACGTTGCTCCGTATTCATTAACGGCGTTTACCATGTCCTCGGCACGACGCCTGTTTCAATCACGTCGAACAAGCTCGGCTCTATCACCATCATGGAAAGCACGGGCACCTTGAACGGCACGACCTTCACAGTATCCAGCGGAAGTGATGACGCGGTGACCATCAAACCGATGGAGGGTCCGTTCAAGAAACTGGCGAAATTAAATACTGTCGATAAGCTCAGTACGGCTACGATCAACGAAGGAGGCGGCAAGACCCACCTGCTCGCAGTGGGTAGCCCAGCGGACAATAAGGTGGTTGCCGAGCGCCTCGGCAACCTCGGAACGGTCTACGACCATCTCTCCGGGGCGCCTTTGGCCCCGTCCCCGGTGGCGCTAGCCGTAGCGGCTCCTCTAAACCTCGGTGACGCGATCGTGGTTGCGGCGGGCGACCTGTTCGCCTGGCTCAAAACGGGTGTCGATGCGGTCATCGACATCGTCCACGATGCGGCCGAAGCCACGTGGCACTTTACCGCCACGATCGGCAATGAAGTCTATCGCGCCGTGCTCGACAGCGTCCATTCGGTCGTAACAGCGGTGGAGTGGGTATTCCAAAAGATCAGGACCGCGATCGACGATATCATCAAATACGTGTCGGTTCTTTTCGAATGGGAGGATATCAGGCGCACAAAGGAAGTTTTTCACAACCTCATCAAGAGGTATCTGGAAAGCCAGATCCAAGGTATCGACGAGGTACGCAACACGCTGGACAAAAAGCTCGATGAAGCCATGGCCAAAGTGCGGGATTGGGCCGAGCTTCCGAGTCTGTCGGCTCTCGGAGAGACCATGGTGAGCCCCGTGAGCCGAAGCGCTTCGGACCCGACGCAAAACCATACCGCGGCTTCACGCCATCTGTCGCACCACTTCGAAAACAACGCCTCCAAACTGTCGGTGCTGGATGAAGTTACAGCCCCGAATGTGCCCCAGGGTCTCGTCGATGAACTGCTGGCAGCCTTGGAAAATGAGGGCAAAGTCTTAGCTCACGGCTGGGGTGAGCTCACAAACCTGATCAATGATTTCCAGACCTTGACGCTGGAACAAGTGCTCAAGAAATTATTTGGCATCCTGGCCGAAGCCGTGCTGGGTAGCGTCAAGACGGTTATGGATGCGTTGCTCAAGATTTTGGCGAATATCGCCAGATCATTATTGGAGTTGTTGGACACGAAGATTCATATTCCGGTGATTTCCGATATACTGAACGCGATCGGCGTGCCGGATATCTCTTTTCTCGACCTGTTCTGCTGGATTTCCGCCTTGGCCGTCACCGTCGTCTATAAGATCGCCTCCGAAGGCAAAGCACCTTTCCCGGACGACAGCACTACCGCCTACCTGAGGACCGCGCCGAGCTTCCACGATTTGCGGCAGTCCTTCGGTCAACCGGTTTTGTCCCCGGCCGAGGCACCACGGGTTGTTCATGCAACGTCGGACCCTGGGCTGGCCACCGTCGCGGGACTAGACCGCCCCGCCGCCATTATCCCGATCCCGCCAGTGGCACAGCGCACCGTCTTTACTGTCGGGCATGCCTTCGCTGCTGGACTCAGCTTGTTGGCTGTAGTTGCCGATGCGGCGGAAGCCGCCGTGGCGTTTGGAGAGCCGAATCCATTTTCTACTCCCTCGGCGGTGCTCGGTGTGCTCGTTGGCGCTACGGGTGGCGCCACGAACTTCCTTATCCCAAAGCACCCCTTTCAAGACCCCACCTGCGGCTATGTCTCCAACGTTTTCACAGGGCTACGAGTGCTGACCAAGGTGACTTGCTCCGGGCCCGTTCAAAAGGGGCTCACCCCAACAAAGGGCTTCGGGTGGGTGGGTGACGATGGCCGCGGAGTCGGCGCAATCGTCGACGGGATTATCGTTATTCCCCAGGCGATACTGTCCTGCATGCGCTTCGTCGAATTGGCAAAGGTGGCTGAAGGAGAAAAGAATAGAACCGAAGCCATTTTGGATGAGACCAGCAGCGTGGCCTCCTATATTGGGCGCATTGCGTATGCGGTCGCAGTCAACACTAGACATCCCATAGCGAAAGGCGTTGCCATCGGTTTCCTGGTGTTTGGAGAGGTCTGCTACGCGGGGTTGCAAACGGCCGAGGCGGCCGTGTCTTGACCTCTTTCCCCGAGCGGGTCTTGGAGGCGGCCGAGATCGAGGCGCCGCGGGTGCTCGTGATCGACTCGATCCAGACCCTCTAGGTTAAATTCCAACAAAGGTACGAAAAGCGACATGGGAATTTGTTGAACCTCTTAGATGCGACAGCGATCGGCCTAAGCGATCCAGCTTCCAGACGACGAGGACATCTCCGGGCCGCACGAAGGACAGCGCCTGGGTCAGTCCCGGCCGATCATCCTTGGCGCCCGAGGCGTGATCTTCAAACAAGTGCCGGCCATCGACGCCCACCGCCAGCAGTGCATCACGTTGTAGGTCTGTGATCTGCCGATCCGATTCGGACGAGACGCGCATGTAACCGACCAACATAAGCGGAAAACCGTTGATTTGAGGTTTCCGTATGATAGACCATCGCGACAGGGTTCTCCGTACGTTTTTGGCATTGTCACAGGCGAGGTTTCGGTGGCCGCTGTCGGCTTGTCGGAAAACAAGTGTTTAGCGACACCTTTACTCCCCCTGATTAACACAGTTCTGAATGGAAAAATCAGATCGCATCCCAGATTCCATGCACAGCAAGTTCGCTAGCATTACCTCAAAAACGGATGCCTTTTGCCAACGATATTTGAACGACGAGTACCGACAACTTGTTCGGACAGCGGTTGCAGCACTGTGCAGAAAAAGACCATCCCCATTGCTACGAGGAAGCGAAGATTTCTGGGCGGTCGGAGTTATTCATGCTATCGGCGCTGCAAATTTTGTTTTTGACAAGTCGCAAACACCTCATTGCAACGCTCCCGATATTTACTCGTTCTTTGGCGTTGCCTCTAGCACTGGACAGGGTAAGTCCAAGCAAATTCGACAGTGGCTTAAAATCCATCCATTCTCGTTCCAATGGGGGCTCCCAAGCAAATTCGACAGTAATCCTTTAATCTGGATGCTGACGGTAAACGGAATGATGGTCGACGTTCGACATTTACCAATCGAGGTCCAGGAAGTTGCCTATCAAAAAGGACTGATTCCGTATGTCCCTGGCGCCAAGCATTCTTGATGATTGATATTCAAGCTTTGGTATTGGGGATTAGGAAGGAGTGCTCCTGGCGCAAATTGGCGGCTGGTGACACAACTGTTAGGTCTACCCCTTTAACGAATGCGCCGTCGATCCCCACTACCATTGTCGCTCTGCACTTAAATCGTAGACTGTGGCAGTTTACTGCATTTAATTCGGCTCTGACGCAATTTTGGTGCAGTCTTGGTACTTGCGGTACTCTTGCGGGAATCGATGACAAATCTGTTATCTCACGCAAACCTCTTCTCCGATCTGAGTAACGTGACGCTTCGCCGCGTGTTCAAGACAGACCAGGGTTGGACCATAGAGGCTGACGGCCAGGACTCTGCTATCTGTCCTGGTTGCCAATCCGTTTCGCGCTCGCGCCATAGCCGCTATTGGCGTTCTCTGCAGGACCTTCCTATCCAAGGCACTCCGGTGATCCTCAGAGTGCACGTCGGTCGCTGGCGTTGCCGCAATGCCGGTTGCGAGCGGCGAATCTTTACCGAACGTCCCTTAAATGTTTGCGCCCCTCACGCACGACAGACCAAGCGATCCGATGAGATTATCGCTGTGGTGGGTCGCGCCCTGGGAGGACGTCCCGGCCAGCGCTTGATGGGCAGGCTCGGGATGCCGCTCAGCGCGGACACGCTGATCCGTCGAGTCAAAGGAGCGGCACGTTGGTCTGCTTTGCCCCGGGTGATCCGCGTCCTCGGCGTAGATGACTGGGCGTTGTGTAAGGGCCAAAACTTCGGCACCATACTGGTTGATTTGGAGCGCAGCCAAGTCGTAGACCTGTTGCCGACCCGTTCAGCTGACTCATTCGGCGAATGGCTCGCACAACATCCAGGGGTAACCACGATCAGCCGCGATCGCCAAGGCGTCTACGCCGAGGGCGCCTGTCGCGGCGCACCCGGAGCAGTCCAAGTAGCGGATCGTTTTCACTTGGTTCTAAACCTTACCCAAGCGGTGGAACGTGAACTTGCTGTCAATCGGCGCCAGCTTCGAATCGCCTCCCCGAGCGCACCTGCACTGCCGCTATCGCCGACAACAGAGGAAGTGAAAAGTCAAACCAGGCACATCCCAGTCAGATCCAGCATCGTGCTGCAGCAAATGGAAGTCGACCGGCAACGCCAGCAGCAGAAACTGGAGCTGTTTCGGACGATCAAGCAAATGACGGGCGCTGGCATGAAGGTAAGTCAAATCGCGAGGCAACTTGGCCTATGTCCACGGCGCGTCGACAAATGGATCCAGCTCGACGAGCTGCCGGAAAGAAGCCGGATGCAGCCGCGCTCGGGAATGCCCGAATCGTTCCGAGACTATTTACGTCAGCGTTGGGAGGCGGGCTGTCGGCATGGGCGCACGTTATTCGCGGAGATTCGGAAGCTCGGCTACAAGGGTTCCTACTCGGGACTCGCCAAATTCTTTTCGCCGTGGCGTCAGCCAAAAGCAGAGACCCGAAGAGCGATCTCCGGGTTTCCCGACGCACCACAACTCCAGGTAACAACCTCGAGGGGATCAACACAACTGTCCCGCAGGTGGCGGCGGCGCTGTTGAGTAAGGTACCCGCCGAGTTGACCAGCCAGCAGGCGCCGATCGTCGATACGCTGAAGCGGCAGTGCCCTGGCTTCGCTGTCATGCGCAAGCTGGCTTTTGGTCTTCGCGCGATCCTGCGCGGGGGCAAGGTGACCACCCTCCATCGCTGGATGGAAGATGCGCGCAAGACAGGTATTACGGGTCAGCCGATTTTGTAGCGTTTATGGCGGCTTGGAGTCTGGCTTCGTCCTCGTGCGAAAGCGAGGTCATAAAGATTTTGCCGCCCAGGCCCTTCAGTTCTTCCAGTACCCGGCCCTTGTCCGAGGTGGGCCTTCTGGTTAGGACGAAGAGCGCTGATCTGCTAGGAATCAGCACTGTGGCCAATTCTTTCATGAAGCGATCGGTGATTCCCACGTCGGCGAGTGCGCCAGAAGCAGCACCTACCGTGGCATTCAGTAAGATCAGGTTGGCTAGCGGTCCACAAAAACCTTGGTAGGCCGCTCCTTCGGCCAATAAGTTACCGGCATGGTGCAACTTGGCCTTGCCCGTCTCGTCCTTCACGGCGACTGCCACGTCCGCGAGATCCACTAGGCCTTCGCTTTGAAGCTTCTGCAGCTTAAAGTGAACCTCTTCCGCCTGGTTAGGTTCATCGAATCCAATCACAAATAAATTACCCATTTTTTCTCATTC